>Ga0316577_10001318_pt1 | contig 11629 bp, 11 predicted proteins | sample S5NA_FD_203073 | JGI IMG/M metagenome (GOLD analysis project Ga0316577, IMG submission 203073) | Rhizosphere microbial communities from salt marsh grasses in Alabama, United States - S5-7_050615r2r1 | ecosystem: Host-associated > Plants > Roots > Rhizosphere | place: USA: Alabama | collected... | reverse complement strand
CTGTTCTCAGCCTCGCCCGCATAGCCCTTGGCCGCTTCCCACTCGGCGTAGAGTGGCCGGGAGGTGGCATCGCTGGAGGTGATTTCTGAGGGCGCACCCTGGGTCCGGGCCCAGTACTTGGCGGCTTCCTCCCAGCGCGGACGGCCGCTGGTGCTCCCCCCGTCCTCGAGGCTGCCCATGCCCCCGCCAAAACGCACGGCATCGGCAATCACGGCCTGACCCGGATCGCTGGATTGATTTACCAGGGTGACATGGCCCGCCTGGCCGGCTTCGAAATAGTACTCGCCCAGGAAACGCCAGGTCTGCCCGTGCACCTCCTGCGAGAGGCGGACCGTGGTGACACCGCCGGCGTGATGGACCTCGTAGCGGGCATCGGCGGGACGGTTGGCGCCGTGACGGTACCAGGCCCAGACGGGATACCAGCCTGCCTCCGGCAGGTTGGGGGTCCAGGTTGCCCTGGCCGTCAAAGAATCGGCGTACGTGGTGGCGTACCGGTAGTCGCCTCCCTCGTAGCCGGTCCCGGCATAGCTGGTGACGGTCCACGGACCGGTCTGGGTGTAGCCGGGCGCCCCATCATCATCGTCGACGATCACCTCGTTTGGGTTCATGCCCCGCTCACGGACGAGCCACACGTCGGCGCCGGCGTTCCACAGATAGTGCGCCAGGTAGGCGTTGACCGCTTCGGCGTTGGACAGATCCTCCACCAGGCCGTTGTTGTTTCCCCGTTGGGTGGTCCAGCGGTCCAGCGATTCTTCCCAGTACCAGCCGTGCCCGGCGCTCAGCCAGACCGCCGTGCCCGTCAGCGCGCCCTGGGGTTGGCCCTGGCCAGGGGCCGGAGGCTGCCCCTCGGCCCTCTCGAGAGGGCCCCAGCGGTTGGGCAGGGGTTCCTCGTTGGCAGGGAGGGTGGGGGCGGGAACCGGGATGTGGGGCAGAAACTCGGACACGGGCCGCAGGGTGCCCTCTTCATCCTGGGCGCGGATCTGGGTGTGTAAGAGATCCAGGGGAAGGAGCGTCTTGACGATCTGCTCTACGATGGCATCGCTGAGGTAGGCGTCCAGCCCGCCACGAAGAAAGGACAACGGGATCCGCAGGTCCACCGTCACCTCGTCCCCGGAAACGGTGACGTCGATCAACTCGGTGCCCACGGGCAGGGCCGAGGTCAGGCCGCTAGCCCTCTCAGTGGCAGAGGGTCCGGCGAGTAGCTCGGCGATGAGCGTCCGGGCGTCTGCCTGCGGGTCACCGACCAGCACGCCTTCGCGGGCCACCGGCACCACCTGGCCCTCGCGATAGAAGCAGAGGGTCAGGCTGGAGGGACCCTGGGCCCTGGCTGTCGTGGCCCACAGAAGCCAGAGCGCCAGTAGGGGTAACCCCCATCCTGTCCAAGAGGGCAGTCGGTTGCCCGAAAGGGCCAACCAGAGGCTCCTGCCTCCCCGCGACAATCCTGAGCGCATCCTCCTCACCGACAAGCCTACCGTAGGGGTGACCGCATCCTGCCCAACGGGGCAGGCGGTTGCCCGGAAGGGCCAGATCCCAAGAGGCCGGGCTGTACGGCCCGGCCTCTTGAATCAATGTCAAAACTCAGTTCTTGCGGAAGGTGATGTGCACCACGTTGATACCGACGCCAGGCGCACACTCGAAGGTGGTGGTGGCGTCCACCGTGTTGGAGATGCAGCTCCAGCTCCCCTGCTCGGGCACGACGCAAATATGCCACGTGTTGGCCCTGACTTTGTTGTCAATCGTGCCATCCCAGTTGCCCTCATCTCCCTTCCAGGAGGTTCCTGCGCCAAAGTCCGTCCACTGCGACTTGGCCCAGGCACCGTCCCAACCATCGCCCCAGTAGTGGACCCAGATATCTCCGGCCAGGCCGCCCTGCTGGTCCAGGGTAAAGCCGAACACCCGCGTCAAACCGCAGTTGTCGGTGGTGTTGCTCACCTGGCCCGTCCAGGCGAACTGGGGTTTGGGCGTGTTGGCCGGCTGCGGTTTCTTGGTGGGTGTGGCCGTCGGCCGGGGCCGGTTCGTCGGTCGGGCCGTCGGCCGGGGTGTATTGGTCGGAACAGGCGTGTCCGTGGGCAGCGGCGTGGGTGTTGCCGTGTACACGATCGGCGTATTGGTCGGCAGCGGTGTGGGTGTCGCCGTGTCGGTGGGCAAGGGCGTATTGGTCGGCACGGGCGTATTGGTCGGCGTCAAGGTCACCGTGAAGGTCGGCTTGGGGGTCTTGGTGGGGGTAGCCGTTGGCTCGGTGCGCGACAATAGGCCGCCACTTCCGCAGGCCAGCATCGCCGCAATCATAATGGCTGCGACGAACAGGATAACGACTCGATTTCTCATACCATCCATCACTCCTCCCAGTCTCTTTCCCGCAAGTACACATAGCGTTGCGCTGGGGGACCCTGCCCTCAGCGCATGCACAACCCCGTCGCCTCGCGGGACAGTGCGGGCGAACGCGGGCTATTATACCACAGTTCACCGAGATGACAAATCGTGCCTCTATGACCGCTGGGAGCTCAGTTCTGGCGGAAGGTGATGTGCACCTCCTGAACACCCGTTCCTGGCGTACAGTCAAGGTTGGTCGCTGCATCGACGGTATTGGAGATGCAGTTCCAACTCCCTTCTTCCGGCACGATGCAGACGTGCCATGTATTCTGCCTGACCTTACTGTTATCGATGGGGCCGTCCCAGTTGCCCTCGTCTCCCTGCCTTGGCGTCTCTGCGCCAAACTCGGTCGAGCTCGAACGGGTCCACATGCCTGTCCAGCCATCTGCCCAGAGGTGAAGCCAGACATTGCCCGCGAGGTTGCCATTCCGGTCGAGGACAAAGCCGAATACCCGTGTCCTGGCACAGTTATCAAAGGTATTGCTTACCTCGCCCGTCCAGGCGAATTGTGGCTCGGGTGTATTGCTCGGCAGCGGCGCCTGGGTGTGGGTAGCCGTGGGCGAGGACTGGTCTGTTGGACCTGCCGTCGGCGGGGGCGTATTGGTCGGCAGCGGTATTGGGCTCGCCGTCTCCACAGGTGTTTGCGGCGGCGGTGTAGGTGTTCCTGTGTCGGTTGGCAGCGGGGTATTGGTGAGCATGGGCGTATTCGTCGGCGTCAGGGTCAGCGTGAAGATTGGTCTTGGGGTCAGGGTCGCCGTTGGTTCGGTTCGCGATAGCAAGCTGCCGCTGCCGCAAGCCAACGTCGCAGCGGCCACGAGGACCGCAGCCACCATGATGAAGACTCGATTTCTCCGACCAATCATCACACCTCCGGTCTCTTACCCGCAAGTGACTGTCGCTCTGTGCTGCGGGAGTCGTGTCCTTAGCCCATGCACGAACCGGGTTGCCTCGGAGGATATTGCGGGTAAGCACGGACCATTATACCATGATTCCCGAGGAAGACAAATGACATTTCGGCGGCTGTCAAGTGACTGCTCGTGAGTCGAAGGGGAGAGTAGGCTTATAGGTGATCCAGTGCTGCCAGGTGGTTGAGTCCCCGTGAGTTTGTGGAATTGCTTGTTTTCGAAACTTGGTCTCGTGCCCTATAGAATACCCAGCCTTACTGGCTAGCCCTGCTGGCTGGACCGCTGTCGCAGGGTGCCGCGCAGCCACAGCCCGCCGAGGATCAGAAACGGCACGAGACAGGCCAGGGTGGCCAACCAGCCGGTGCCGGACGGGGTGACTTGCACCGAAAACGCTATCGTCCCTTGTCCTGCGGAACCCTCGATCTCGACCCGGACCCGCCACGGCCCCTCGGCATCAAAGGGCACCTTGGCCACGAACCGCTCGCCGTAGCGAGTCTCCTCCCGCTCCGCCAGGTGGGCTGACTCTCCCAGGTGGCCGTCCTCTGGCTCGACCCAGGCCATCACCACCGTATCGGGTGGCGGGCTTTCACCCTGCTCCAGGGCGATCAGGATGTAGAAGGTACCCTGCCCCACGTCCGGATCGGCCAGGGCGGACACCAGGTAGGGGCCGGCCGGTTCTTCCATGAGGACCGGGTACGGGGCGCCCACGTGGGCCAGTGCTACCGGAGGCGCGAGAAGCCCGGCCAGTAGCAGCAAACCGGTCAGGCGTACGAACAAGCGGTTCTTCTGGTTCATCGTCTCACCCCGCAAACAGAGTGCCGCGCATCTCCATCGGTTGGCCCATCAGCCAGATGGCGGCGGCAAGTAGCAGGGACAGCAGCACGGCCCAGGGTAGGAAGGCACCCCAGACCGGAGGGCCATCCTTTGTGGCCTCTTCCCCATCCCGGCTGCTCAGGCGGTAGGCCACCAATAGCGAGCCGAACCAGCCCAAGCCCAGTAACCCCAGTTCCAGGGGGTTGAGCCAGCCTGGAGGAACCAGGGGGCCGAGCTCCCAGCGGGGAGCTCCCAGGAGAGGGACACCGGCCATGTCGGATACAAAGCTTTGCAGCACCGGCACAAAGGTCCAGAAGCCGGTCAGAAAGTGGAAGGCATAGTGGGCCAGCCAGATGCCAAAGCCCAGGGGCACGAGCGCGTATGCGTGCTGCGTAATCCAAGCCACCAGAGATGATCGTGAGCCAGCCCGGGCCCAGCGGCGTGACAGCCAGCCTGTCAGCCCCAGCAAGCCCAGAGGAATGACCCCCAACCCCACCAGGAAGAGGAGGGCCAGCACGAGGATCTCGGATTCGGTGTTCAGTTGCCGGGCCAGCCACTCCTCCAGAACGTACACCGGGCTGACCATGGCAAAGGCGTTCAGAAGAGCGCCAAAGGTAAAGACTGCGACCAAGGCGGCTAGATCCGGACGCCGGCTAAAGCGGCCGATCCCCGAGCGCACCGGGTCGGCCCACAGTTCACTGGCCGGCAGCCGCCCGGAGATGCCCACATTTTCGTAGGGGCAGGCATGGGTACAGTCCAGGCAGAAGGTGCAATCCATGTTACCCACTTTGCCTGGTTGAAAGAGCCACAGCTCACAACCCCGTTGCCCTGGCCGGCCCTTGATGCAATCCTTGGTCTGGCACTCGCTGCAGGTCTGTGGCGAGCGGATGGTGACCTGGAGTGGAGAATTCAACGAGGCGACGAAATTGAATTGCCCCAGCGGGCAGAGGTACTTGCAGAAAGAGGCACCCCGGAAGCTGGCATCGACGAGCAGCGCGCCGCTGAAATAGAGGAGGATCAGCCACGCGGTCCAGGCAGGTTGGGCCCACAGATCGAACAGCTCGTAGGCAAACAGCATCAAGCCCAACAGGCCGGCGGCCAGCCACTTGCTACGCAGCCGCCGGGGCCAGATCCGCGCTGGGGTTCGAAACCGCCGCATCACGTTGCGAACCAGCATAAAGGGACAGGCCATGCAGAACAGGTTGCCGGCGACCACCAGGGCCAGAACCACCAGCCCGCGGTAGTGGACCCAGGTCAGGACCGTGGCCAGATTCTTGGGAGCGAGCTGGGGGCCGGCCAGCCCGTCAAAGACCATCAGGGCGGCGCCGGCCAGGAGCGGGATCTGGAGGACGGTGCGGGCGTGCCGCCAGCGCAGGAATCGTCCGATCCCCGGGAGATCGAACAGGTCCGTCCGGCGCAAAGTTGTTTGGGGGTCGCTCGACATAGGCATGGTGTCCTTTTGGATCGGCAATGGCTCCCCGTTACGGCGTCGGCGTGTCGCCGCACACGGCGTCCACGCCGGGTACGTCGATCTTGTGCTCCAGGGAGCGGCCATCGGGCAGGTCGGCGCGCACCAGGAGGAACCAATCACCGCCCATGGTAAAATCGAGACCGGCCTGGTAACGGCCCGGGGCCACCTCCGAGGCAGTTGCAAAGACCGGTACCATCCCTGCGTGGCTCATGTTGCCCTCGATCTCGACCGCCGCCCCGGAAATGGGCTCTTGCTCGGCGTTGCGCAAGGAGATGGTCACCGTTGCCAGGCCCAGCCGCGGCGGATCGGGGTCAATGCCGACCTGGACCGCCACATCGGGCAGGTCCTGGGGGCCGCGGCCGCATCCGGCCAATAGCAAGAGCAAAAGTCCGAACCAGGCCCAGCGTCTCATCGGCTTCAATCTCCAGACAACAGTAGACGGATCGTGGCTGCCCTTCGTCTATGGCTCCCGTACTTCTGGGTTCACCGTGATCGGTCCGCTCTTTTCGAACTGGAGTTCCAGTGTGAACGTGTCGCCTACTTCCAGATTGCGCCGCATGCCAATCAACATGATGTGATAGCCGCCGGGCTTGAGCAGCACCTCGCCTTTGGCTGGCACCTCGAGGCCACCGGCAAGCATCTGCATCTTCATGACGTCGTTCTCGACCACTGTCTCGTGGATCTCGACCGCCTGAGCGACGTCGGTGGTGCCGCCGGTGAGACGATCCCCCTCTGCACCCTTGTTCACCAACCGCATAAAGACGGCTCCCGTGCCGGCCATCGGCTGGCTGGTTTCCTGGCCCTCGTCCATGCCGGTACCCATCCCCTCACTCGATTCCATCATGGCCATGGCCGGTCGGGCCCACACCTCTTGCACTTCGATGCTGGGCCCCGCAGGTGCTCCACAGCCGGCCAGAAAGAGGCTGGCCAGCGTCAAAAGGAGTCCCAAGCTGACGATTGCTTTGTGCTGCACTTTTTCCCTCCTCCCTGACCAGAGCGGTTTGAGGCAGGATCCGGTCCGGGCTTGTGGCCAGCCTGCGCCGTGGCAGGACGGCCACTCCGGACAGGGTATGGCCTCTTGCGCTCTGGGGTCTCAGTCCAGTAGTTGTTGGATATCGTGGATGAAATCCTCCGCTTCCGTCCCATACGTTTCGCGCAACCGCCATTTCCCCTCCGGATCGAGGATAAAAGTGGTTGCCGTGTGGCTGACCAGGTAGCCCAGGGCGCTGCCCGATGAGGTATCCTTTTCATGGATGACCCCAAAAAAGTCATAGATGGCCGCCAGCTCCTCTGGGCTGCCGGTCAGCCCCACAAAGTCTGGATTGAAGGCCTGTACGTGCATGCCCAGCCGTTCCGGCGTGTCACGCTCCGGATCGACGGTGACAAAGACAAATTTGACCCGCTCAGCATCGTCGCCCAATCCTTCGTGGACCTTGCGCCAGGTTCCCAGGGTCGTCGGGCACACGTCCGGGCACGAGGTGTAGCCAAAGAAAAGGAGCACCACCTTGCCCTGCTGATCGCTCAGCCGGAAGGGCTGGCCCGATTGGTCGGTCAGGGTAAAGTCGGGCACGTCCACCGGATCCTCCAGCACCGAACCCCGGAACGATGCCGGTCCGCAGCCGCTCAGCAGGAGAATCGCCAGTGTGGCAAGGAACAGAGTTCGCTTCATGACATATCCTCTCGTTTCGATCAGGGGAACAGGACGTTCAGGCAGATGGCCAACAGGATCACCGCCAGGTAGAAATTCGAGGTGTGGAAAACGACCAGCGCCCGCCTCTTGCTGGGAGCGGCGACCAGCGCTATACTCACCGCCAGCAGTCCGAGGGTGGCCAGGCTGGCGGGCAGCAGGTAGCCCCAGCCCAGGTTGGGGCGGCTGCTCAAGGCCAGTGCGGCCAGGGCCGCTCCCCCGGCATGGAGCAGAACCCACCCGGCGGCACTGCGAGCAGAAGTTTGCACGGGCAGCATCGGAAAGCCACCCCGTGCATAATCCTCCCGGTAAGCAATGGCCAGGCTCCAGAAGTGGGTGGGCGTCCACAAGAACACCAACAAGGCCAACAAGATTGCGCCTGGGTCGTGCCAGTGCCCCACTGCCGCGCTACCGCTCAACACCGCCGCGCTACCGGCTGCACCGCCGATGACAATGTTGAGAGGTGTACGCGGCTTGAGCCAGATGGTATAGACCCCCAGGTAAATGCCGGCACCGGCCAGCAGGAAGGTGGCGAGGGCAGGGTTAAAGGGGAGCAATCCCAGGACGGGTACCAGGATCATGAGCCCTCCCAGGTAGGGCACCCACCTGCCGGGGACCAGCGCCCGCGAGGCCAGCGGGCGCTGTCTCGTCCGTTCCATCCGGGCATCCAGTTCCTGCTCCAGGTACTGGTTAATGGCCGAGGCACCTGCCGCAGCCATGGCACCAGGAATCACCAGGGTGATCAGATTCCAGGTTCCGGGCCAGCCGTCACTTGCGACGAACGCTCCCCCCACGGCTGCAAACAGCAGGAGCAGCACCACTCGGGCCTTGAACAAGACCATGAGGGATTTCCCCAGGGTCGATCGCGAGGGGCGGGAGGCAGCCCTGGTCAGCGTGTCGCTTGCCGGAAGGGCGGTAGGATCGGTCGGGTTCACACCGTCTCCTCGAGTGGGGTGGCTGGCCCCTCCGGCTTTTCAAGGCCAGGCGCACGCGGGCCCGCGCTGCCGGGCACCTCGGAAGTGGGGCCCACGCTTCCGGACGCCTCGGAAGTGGGGCCCACGCTGGCGGGGGCCGGCGGTGTGTTTTCCTCGGCACGGAGTTTCTGCGCAATGAGAATGAGGGCCGCCACGAGATACATCATGCTGCCCGGAATCCACATGAGGACCCCACCCAGCATCTGGTCTTGCAGAACGGTCATCTTGCCGACGCGCGGCACGGTGGTATAGTACGGATAGAGGGGCTCGCTGGCGAAAGAGATGGCAATGCCGGTCAGTGCGTTGACCGGCACCACCGAGATGGCATAGGCTGCGCGTGCACCCCGCGACATGCGTTTGTGGATCAGGGGAGCGGAGCCGATCACGTGCCACCAGAAGAGCATGGCCGAGCTAAAGAACATAAGGTGCTCCAGATCGTGAGCCAGCTCGTTGACCAGGCTAAGATTGTAGGCGCGAGGGTCGTGCCACCCCACCAGGGCCGCCACAAAGTAGAGCCAGACCAGGCCTGGGGTCGTCAGAGCCCGAATCGTCTTCCGCACACCAGACTCGGGTCTGAGCCAGCGGCCGACTTCCCGTCTTAGGTTGGCCGGCAGACCCCACATCGCGATCGGCATAGGGTTGCCGATCCAAAGCAGGGGGGCGGCCACCATGACCAGCAGCAAATGCTGAATCATGTGCATGAAGAACAACTGGCCGCTGAGCACGTCGATGGGCGACATGAGGGCAATCCACAGGACTGCCAGCCCGCTCAGGTAGGCTACAGACCGCCACGGGGCGATCACGCCGCCGCCGCCCCTCCGTTTCAGGCGGCTCCTGCCGACCAGGTGCACGGTCGCGGCCAGGACGATGGTCAGAATAATATGAGGGCGCCAGGCCCACGAGAGCAGAACAATACTTACGTTTGGGTCCACTTGAGTACCTGGAGTCGACCGTGTTGGAGGTGGCCCGATGTCCGGAACCCCGGCTATCAGCGTCGAGGGCCAATACCCTGCCGATAGGACGCGAAGCTGGGCGTTGGTCGTGCGTTAATGTACTGCAGTGCCCATGAGGTACAGGGCGGGATAGTAGAACACCCAGATTACATCGACATAATGCCAGTAAATAGCGCAGGCTTCCACCCCCCAATGGCGCTCGCCGGAGAAATGGCCCTTGCGGCCCAGGTTCCAGATGATCAGGATCAACACCACACCACTGGCGACATGCAGGGCGTGCAGCCCGGTCATGCCGAACAGGACGGCCCCGTAGACGCCATCCCAGGGTTTGATGTGTCCCTGCCACTCAAAACCCACCACCCCGATAAAGAAGAGAATACCCAGGCCGGCCGTGAGCAGCAGGCTGGTCAGGAACGTCTGCCGGTCGTCATGGGCGATGGCCGTCTCTGCCCGGTTCATGAAAAAGCTACTGGCCAAGAGGATAGCGGTAATGGCCAGGCCCAGCCATTGGTTCAATTCGGGCCGGGTGTTGCCCCACAGGTAAAACCGTGAAGCCAGCAGGCCACCGAACAGAAAGGCCTCCGAGATAAAGAACAACCACAGGCCAACGCGATTGGCCTTGGTCTGTGCCTGGTAGGCGCTCAGGCTCTCTGTGCTCATCAGTGTGCCTCCTCTTCACTCCAGGCTCGGTTCAAGTGCATGTAGTACTGGACGATCAACCCGGCCTTGACCAGGGCGATGACGAACAAGAACACCACCGACCCTTCCAGAGCCGCGGCGATGCCAAACTCGAGGGCCGTGAGCACCGCCAGGCCCAGGAAAACATAGATTCCGGAGCGATAGGCCGCCTTGCGCGCCGCCACAGCTTCCGGATCCATTGGCTTCGCCGGGACTTGGGCCACCGCGGGGGCGGCTTGGGTGTACCGTATGGGGGTGGGTTTTTCGTGTTCCTCTACTCGGGCAGATCTATCCAGGAGGACAGCCAGGCCAACGCCGACCACACCAGCCACCATCAGCAGCCCGGCCACAATCCACAGGGTCGTTCGAAGCGTTTCCAGGTCCATGATCCAGTTCCCCCCCCTCTATTCGCCGGCAGCCGCCGTTGCCACGGGCGGCCCCATGCTCACATATGCCGTATCGGGCAGGCCATAGTCGTAGGGCTCACCGACCACCTGGAATGGCTGCGCATAGCTGACCTCGGGGATCGGTGAGGAAACCTGCCATTCCGGTGAGCGAGAGCGCCACGGGTTGCGCTCGGCCACCCTGCCCCGCCGGGCACTGTACACCAGGTTGATGATCATGATCAGTACCGATACCGCGATGACAAAGCCTGCGATGGTGATCAAAAGCTGCCCCGCGTCGATCCCCAGGGCCGCATCATAGTCTACGATGCGGCGCCGCATGCCTTTCAGACCGACCTGCATCTGGCCCAGGCTCTGGACCCAGAAGGCAGGGAGCATGAGCCAGAAGTGCAGCTTGCCCAACCGCTCGTTGTACATGTGTCCTGTCATTTTGGGAAACCAGTAGTAGAGCGCGGCAAAGAAGGGAAAGACAAAGCCACCGAACATGGTCGCGTGAAAGTGGCCCACGATCCAATAGGTGTCGTGCAAAAAGAGATCGGTGGTCACAATGCCATTGGGCGGGCCACTCAGACCGCCGATTAAGAAGACCGAGATGGCGCCCAGGGAAAAGAGCATAGGAGTCGGAAAGGTCAACTTGCCGCCCCACATGGTCGCCACCCAGCTAAAGATTTTGACCCCCGTCGGGACCGCCACCAGCATCGTCGTGAACATGAACGGCACCCGCAGAAAGCTGGCCATCCCGGAGGTGAACATGTGATGGGCCCAGACCAGGAACCCCGCCAGGGCGATGGCCATGCTCGACAGGGCCACCCACTTGTAGCCAAAGAGCGGTTTGCGGCTGAATACCGGCAGCAGCTCGCTGATGACGCCCAGACCTGGCAGGACAAAGATATAGACTGCCGGGTGCGAGTAGAACCAGAAGAGATGCTGGAACAGGATCGGGTTTCCCCCCTGGGCAGGGTCAAAGAAGCCCATGCCCAGGAGTCGCTGTACCACCACCATGAGGAAAGCCAGCGAGATGAGTTGCGTGGCGGTCAGGGCGATGATGCTCGTCGCCAGGATCCCCCAGACAAAGATGGGCATGCGGAACAGGGTCATGCCCGGCACTCGCTGGGTCACGATGGTCGCGATCAGGTTGACGGCGCCCAGGATGGACGACAGCCCCATGAAAAAGACGGCCACAAAGTAGAATTGCATCCCCACGGGGGCGATGGCGCTCAGCGGGGGGTAGGCAGTCCACCCCGTGTCCCAGCCACCGATGAACATACTGGTCATCAACACGATGGCCGCAGGCACATTGATCCAATACGCCAGGGAATTCAGGCGGGGAAAAGCCATGTCCGACGCACCGATCAACAGGGGCACCAGGTA
>Ga0316577_10001317_pt1 | contig 11636 bp, 12 predicted proteins | sample S5NA_FD_203073 | JGI IMG/M metagenome (GOLD analysis project Ga0316577, IMG submission 203073) | Rhizosphere microbial communities from salt marsh grasses in Alabama, United States - S5-7_050615r2r1 | ecosystem: Host-associated > Plants > Roots > Rhizosphere | place: USA: Alabama | collected... | reverse complement strand
CTTCGGGCTGCCCCTACTTGTATCTAGGCTCTAAGCGGATTTGACTCTGTTGCCTCCGCGATGCTCTCCCACTCCTTCGGAAGTTTGCCTTTTGCCTCGGCACATAGGCAAAGTGTGAGGAACCCAGCTTGCCGTATAGCAAAAGGGCGGAGGCAAACCATGAAAAGCTTTCTGTTCGTATCGCTACTGGTCTTGTTCATGCCGGGCGCTTATGCCGCTCCGTTACCGGGGGACAGCGCCAACGGGAAGCGCCTATATGACGCTAATTGCACGGGATGCCACGACACCAGCGTACTCACGCGCAAGGACCGGCTCGTTCAGTCTTTGGATGCGCTGAAAGAGCAACTTGTCAGTTGCAGTCATATGGCAAACAAAGAATTCTCCAAGACCGAAATGCAGGACCTCCTCAAATACCTGAATGACCAGTTTTATGCATTCCGCTAGGAGCATCGTCGGGCATGAGGGTCGTGCCAGCATTTTCGGCATCAGGGACCTCGCGAAGAATATGCTTCCAGTGCCTCGTCTATCAAACGAAGTCAGGGAGGGGCCATGAGAGCGCTAATACTCGCATTCATCCTAGCCATCCCCCTCGCCGCCCAAGCAGGCGAAGCGGTTACCTACGTCGTCGATGGTGAGACCTTTGAGGGCTATCGCTCCTCGGCTACTGGCAATGCCAAGGGACTGGTCCTCATCATCCACGACTGGGACGGGTTAACCGAATACGAGATGAAGCGGGCCGACATGCTGGCCGACGCGGGCTACAACGCCTTTGCGATCGATCTTTTCGGCAAGGGGAACCGTCCCACCAAAATCGCCGCCAAGAAAAAAGAGACTGGCAAACTGTACCAGGACCGAGATCGCATGCGCCGTCTAATTCGAGGCGGCCTCCAAGAGGCACGCAAGTCGAATGACGAAAGGACCGTAGTGATGGGCTATTGCTTCGGTGGTGCCGCGACGCTTGAGCTTGCACGCTCCGGGCAGGAGGAAGGCATCGCGGGTTACGCATCTTTCCATGGCGGCCTCGCCACGCCAGAGGGGCAATCCTATCCCTCCAATTCCCCGCCTATCCTGATTGCGCATGGCGGGGCCGACACCTCCGTGAGTATGGATGACGTCGCGGCGCTTGCTCGGGAACTGGAGAGCACCAGCGTCCCTTACGAAATCCAGGTCTATTCCGGGGCGCCGCATGGCTTCACTGTGTTCGGTTCCGACCGGTACCAAAAGCGCGCCGACGAGCAATCGTGGAACGCCTTCTCGGATTTCCTTGCCACTAACTTGTTAGACTAAGATCGGCATCCAAGCGCAAAATCGAAGCTCAAGAAGCACGGAGCAGGTTGGACAGCTGCTTTGTCTAGTTATGACCTTGTATTGGCCATTGCGCTGGGCGTTGGACTCGCCGCAGCCACGGGCTTTCGTGTCTTCCTTCCCATGCTAATCGTTAGCGGTGCGGCGTATAGTGGCTCCCTGCCCTTAGGCGAGAGCTTCGCGTGGCTTGCCACGCCCTCAGCCCTGACAATGCTTGCGGTCGCGGCCCTCGTTGAAACCGTTGCTTACTACGTTCCGGGTGTTGACAATCTGCTTGATACGCTGGCCACACCGGCCGCCTTTATCGCGGGCACAGCGGTTTCAGCGGCCGTAATGAACGATGTTTCTCCTCTGATGAAATGGACAACGGCCGTTATCGCTGGGGGTGGGGTTGCCGGTCTCACCCAGAGTATGACGGCATTGCTCAGGGCAAAATCGACTGTCCTCACTGGAGGACTTGGTAACGCCGCTCTCGCAACGGCGGAGGTCGGCGGCGCACTAACAGTCTCAATACTGGCCCTAGCAGCTCCTCTCGCGGCAGTCTTGGTAGTGGGGCTGCTCCTCTGGCTGGCCGTGCGCCTGCTCCGTATACTCTCGCGACGAGCCGGTCGACCCTCAGCCTGAGCTCTGAGCCGTCTGGGACGAGGGAACAATCCCCCTGCCACAATTCTTGGCTTCTCGTCGGTTGTGGTCTAACCGGCGAGGCTCGGCATCATCACACGGCCCGTTCCCCAACCAACTGGTTGATGGTGTCGAGCCCCCAAGCCTCATTTGTACCGGTGACAGCCTGGGCGCTCAACGTCTTCGGCATGCGCGACGGCTCCGTGGACGTGGGTTTCGATAGACGCGCCTATAGAGGGTCAGCCGATCCTTGTTCCGACCGCCCACATGTCCGTGACCGAGCTTGAAGCTCTCGTGGGCGGCGAGAATGAGCGCCAATAGGCCGATCGTGGCCTGCTGGCTTTCGTAAAATAGGCGGATTCTAGCTGTCCGGCCTACTTTTGGCACGAAAGAGGGTTGGCCGAGAAACAGCCTCATGGCTCCTGACGAGGCAAAGTGCACAAGGGCTTGCCCTCTATCAATGAATCTCCGCGAGCACGCTGTAAGGATGATCGTTGAGTCGTCGTCCAATACTTGGCCAGCGGACTTCCAACAAACCCAAAGGCCAATCGCGATAAGCGGGAGCGTCAGGTATGAAGGTCGTTGTTGTGGGTGGAGTTGCCGCCGGAATGTCTGCCGCGGCGAGGCTTCGGCGTCTTGATGAGAGCGCCGAAATAGTCGTCTTCGAGAAGGATGAGTATGTGTCCTTTGCCAACTGCGGCCTGCCTTATCATATAGGCGGCGAAATAGCCGAGCGCGATGATCTACTTGTAGTCACCCCGGAACGACTCAAGCAGCAACTGAATATCTCGGTACATACCTGCCATGAGGTGACACAGATCGATCGCGACCAGCATTTGGTGCATGTCGTTGATCGGAAGCAGCAACGAGCCTTTCAGGAACCTTGGGATAAACTTATTTTGGCGCAGGGGGCCGCGCCGCTGCGACCGCCTCTGCCCGGCATCGACCACCCGAGAATTTTTACACTCCGCAATATTGCCGACATGGATGCCATCAAGCGGACCGTTGATGGCGGAGCATCGACTGCAATTGTGATCGGTGGTGGGTACATTGGCGTTGAAATCGCCGAGGCTTTTCGCAATCGCGGACTCAACGTTTATCTAATCGAATTGCAGAACGAAATTCTTCCTCCGCTAGACCACGAAATGGATCGTGCACTCATCTTTCATATGGAGCGTCAGGGGGTGGGCTTCTTGCTTGGACGACGAGCCGAAAGCTTTCGCGATGTCGATGGCGCGGTTGAGGTCCACCTTGACGATGGAAGTGCCATCCGGGGGGATTTGGTTGTGCTCGCAATGGGGGTGCGGTCAGAGTCGTCTCTCGCGCATCGCGCGGGGCTCGAAATCGGCGAACGCGGTGGCCTTAGGGTCGACCAACACATGCGAACCTCCGACCCAAATATTTATGCCGCCGGCGATATGGTCGAAGTCACGGATACCGTAACCGGAAGCCAAGCAATAGTAGCTCTCGCTGGACCCGCGAACAGGCAAGGACGCATCGCGGCGGACCACATTTGTGGTCGACCAAGTGCTTACACGACAACGCAAGGTACATCGGTGGTCAAAGTCTTTGAGATGACGGCCGGAGGAACCGGAGCTACAGAGCGGACGCTCGAGCGGGCGAACCTGCCCTTCAAAAAGGCTTACGTACACCATAATGGCCATGCCGGTTACTATCCCAGAACGCATCCGATGCATCTGAAGCTGCTTTTCGCGCCTGACGACGGAAGGATACTTGGAGCACAAATCGTTGGAGTAGACGGCGTCGACAAGCGGATCGATGTGATCGCTGTCGCGCTCCGTGCAGGTATGAGCGTCTTCGATTTAGAACATCTAGAGCTTGCCTATGCACCGCCTTATGGATCTGCGAAAGACCCCGTGAACATGGCGGGATTTGTCGCCTCCAATGTTCTTCGCGGTGATCTCGAGCAATGGTTTGCCGAGGATTATCCAGTCCGAATGGATGGCTCTATAATTGATGTAAGAACGCCTCGCGAGTACGAGGACTGGCATATAGAGGAAGCAATAAACATCCCACTGGCGGAGCTGCGAAGCCGCCTTGGTGAATTAGACAAAGGCGAAACCGCTTACGTTTATTGCAAGAGTGGTTTTAGGGGTTACCTAGCCTACCGGATTTTGAAGCAGAATGGATTTGAGAAGGCCAAGAACCTATCTGGCGGCTTGCAGACCTTTCTTCTGAGTCATCACATTTGCATGGGCTGTCCGGAAGCCGGAATTCCATTGATTACTTATGCTGAGGATCGAGAGCCATCGACGACCCAGGTCCCATAGGCATCGACGCCGTCAGCAATTGGCATTGGTCCGAGCCAAACAGCATCGCCTGGGTGATCGGCATGGAGCCTACGTAAAAGTCATGATGAGAATGTAAATTTTAGGTACGACCGTTGCACACCGAGCCCGCTCTTGGCACGTAAGAGATATCGATCTTCGGGCTGAGCAGGTCGACTTTGAGGGATAAAGCAGACGTTCCCTCTGTGCTCGCTGATGTCCATTCGTCGCCCCTCTAGCGGACAGGGCCTGTTACTGATCACGCTCCGGGCCCGCAATCCATGCGACGTGGTGGCAGTTCCGGTGGCGTGCCCGAGGTGAAAGTTCGCGAGTTATCGGCAAAGTTCGAGCCGGCTGAGCCCTTGAAGTTGCTTGTACCGTGAGCTTTCGCGGTGGAGTAGTGATCAGTCTCTGGCGCTATCGATCCTTGGTGCCGGACATCAGGATGTCGCTGTAGTGGGCGCGCATGAAGGCCGAGGGGTCGTCGAGATGCGCGGCCGCGAACCGTCCCTGGACGGCGCTGACGGAGTCGTAGCCGTTGTTATCCATCCAGTCTCGTAAGCCCTTCACCAACGTCTCGAGATGCTGTGGACCGTCCTTCAGCAGCGACGACGTGGTCATCACCGCATCGGCGCCGACCAGTAGGTATTTCACCACTTCCTCGTAGGACCATACTCCCGAGGTCGCAGCCAGCGACGTGTCCAGCCGGCCGTAAAGGAGAGAGATCCACATCATGGGCAGGCGGTGGTCGTAGGGCGTGCTAAGCTGGAAGTCCGGCTTGACCAGCATCGAGTCTAGATCGATATCGCCTTCGTAGAAGCGGTTGAACAGGACCAGGCCGTCGGCACCCACGTCGACCAGTTGCCGTGCGATATTCCCCGGCGAACTGAAATACGGGCTGAGCTTGACTGCGACCGGGACCTGCACCCTGTCTTTGACGGCACGCACAATGTCCACGTAGTTCTGCTCCAGTGCGTGGCCCGTCTGGTCGGGGTCGGAGGGGACGCGATAGAGGTCGAGCTCGATGGCGCGTGCACCGGCCTGTTCCAGCGTTTTTGCGAAATCCAGCCAGTCGCCCGGCGTCTCGCCGTTCAAGCTGGCAATGATCGGGACATCCGTTTGTTGGGACGCTTTACTCAGAGTCTGCAAACACTCCGCAAGGGCGCTCCGGGCGCCAACGACCTGTTCCTCGAACACTGACGCCATGACGATGGCTGCGGCGCCTGCGTCTATCAGCCGGCGTATCCCGGCAATGTCGCGAGTAAGCGGCGAGGGCGAGGCGACCACCGGATGTTTCAGCTCGATTCCCAGATAGCGCGTGCGCAAATCCATGAAGTCCCTCCCTGGTGGGTGCCATTCAAGTCCGCCTCTAGGAGCTCTTCGATTGGAGCTCGTCCATGGGTATGACTGCCAACGTGAACCGGAAAACCGTGCCGTGTGGTTCGTTTGGCGATGCCCACAGACGTTCACCATGGGCCTCGACAATCGATCTACAAATTGAAAGGCCCATGCCCATGCCATTGGCCTTCGTGGTGAAGAACGACTCAAAGATGTGATCGGCGTTGTCCGGGTCGATACCAGCGCCGGTATCCTTGACTGAGATGACTATGTGATCTGGCTCGACATATTCCGTTGATACGGTCAAAACGTTGTTGGGGCTAGTGTCAGTATCCATGGCTTCGACGCCGTTCATGATCAGATTGAGCAGAACCTGCTGCAATTGAATGCGATCGCCATAGGCCATCAGATTCCCCGGAAGCAATTCGGTGCGTAGCGTAACGCCATGCTGTCCCAACTCGCTTCGGGTGAGTGTCAGGATCTCATCGATTACGATATTGATATCGAAGTACTCGAATTTGACGTTGGACTTCGTCGTCAGTCGACGGACATTATCAATCGTTTTAGCGGCACGCTCGGCGTCCAGCGCAATAGATGAAATTGCCTCTTTGATTTCTTCGAGATTCGGTTCATCTCGCGCCAACCACCGTAGGCCGACATCGGCATTGGTCCGGATAGCGGCCAAGGGTTGGTTAACTTCATGGGCTATCGACGCGGACAGTTCGCCCATCGTGGTTAGCCGGCTAATTCGTGCCATCTCCGCCTGCACGTTCTGGCGTTCGATCATGGTGTCTTTGAATACTTGAGTAGCGTTCGCCAGAACCCCGATCTCGTCTCCTCGATTGACTTCAGGCACGTCGACGTTTGTATTACCGCTGGTTATCGCCGTAAGCGCCCCGGTGATGCGACCGAGTGGGATAGCAATGCTGCGCATGAGCAAGATGCCCATGAGCGCGGCAACCAGAAGCGACAAAACGCCCCCGGCGATTGTTATCGTATAAGCCGTCGCGAACGCTTGCGTCTGCGCTGCGTCGCGTTCCGCCAAAAGATCCCCCTCTGCGCTCACGATTTCGCTGACTTTCGCCCGGATGAGATCCATCTGGCGCTTGCCGTCACCGGAAGATTCCAAGGCACGTGCTTCCTGGCGCGTGGCCGGGTTCGCCATCAGTGAGATCTCTTTCTGAGCAAAAGCCGAATGCCAGTTTTCTGCCAGTTCGCCCAGTTCGGCGAGCCGGCTTTGCTGGGCGGTATTGTCCTTGCTGAGGTCCCTCGCTCTCTCGAGCATGACATCGAAGTTCGCGGCGCCGATGCGATAGGGCTGCAGAAATTTCTCGTTTCCGGTGAGCAAATAGCCTCGCAAACCGGTTTCCTGGTCCACGATGGCGTCGAGGGCCTGCTGAACTGTCTGTAAGACGTTCAGAGTGTGGACGCGCGTGTTCTTCGCCGCCTCGATAACGGTCAGTCTTTCATACACGATTGCGCTTGTCGCGAAGATGACTCCAATCACGCAGGCGAATGCAATCATGAGCTTGTAATGGATGCGTAGACTATAAAACGTGGCTCGCACCTCCTGAGCAACTGGCCAGTATCCCACGCAAGCGACGCGAGTGTTGGCTTCATCGGCAAGCGTACCGTAGCGCACTGGCCGGGACGACAAAAAATGTGAAATCAGAACGGTCCGGCCAAGTGTCTCCGTTTTATTGGACGGAGGCAGCGTTTCCGCGTCCGTGGGAAGTCGCCACTCCATCTGGGCGGTTGAGGCTTGGGCGTTTTGCGACGCGCTGTCGAACTCTGAGTCGAAGTGCGGCCTCAACGCCGGGTCCCGAAAATAGAGGGCGTGTCGCGTCATTGCCGACGCGGCACGCCCTGCGTCCTGTAGGAGGTCGCCTTTGCGGCGCTTGTCCTACTGTTTCATGTCCTTTGCGGTTGCAGCGTTGGCGGACTTGACCCACCCGTTGTGGCAACCCTTTTTGAACTCCTTGGCCGTGATTTGGCCATTGTGGTTGGTGTCGACCATCGTGAAGTCCACGATGAATGGCTCGGCTTTGCCTTTGGACAAGACTTCTCCCATAGGCGCCGCTAGATTCCACGCGGCCTTGCATTCCTTTCTCGTAAGGGGGGCGGCCTGGTTGCTGGCGGCGTATGCGCCGCCTCCCAAAATGATAGACGCACCAAGCAGGGCAGCCGCGCCCATCGCTATTGTCGATTTCATAGTTCACACTCCTTGCCAGTTTCACGGGCCAGGTCCTAACAAGCTGACATCGCGAGGACCGCGACGGGACACTGCCCGATAAGCACGTAGTCGGTAGCCGCCGCGGCTGCTCCACAGATATTGCTCAGGATGCTTCGATCTTGCGTTCATCGCCGAAGCGGCGCTTGGACTAACGAGGCCGCATGGGTCAACCCGTTCTACCGGGCGCCCGGTCGTCGACTCTCATTGCCATAGACGAACGCCGAGCGATGCCAGCCCGATCAAGGTAGCGCCAAGCGCAAGACAAATGGGGATGAGCGTGATGCCTACCAGTACGTCGCGGCCGCGCCACATGCCTGTGTAGGTAGACACTCTGGTGTGCAGAAAGTCCTTGAAACCCATCTCCCGACCGCCCCATCGAGGATCTTTGGCGATCTCGTTATAGGCGATCAGCAGCAGTCCGAAGAAGAATACGAAGAAGCCGGTCACGACGAAGAGATCGGCGTCTACCTGCCGGTCCCAGGCAAAGTCGAGCCAGGTTACCGCAAGAAACCAAAGGACGGCACCGAGCCCAATTACGAAGACGTGGGGATGGATGAAGGTTGTAACCGATCCGCGCCCGTCATCGGCCGGAGCCGCATCCGTGACTGCGGTCGTATACGCAGATCTGTCTACTCGGTCACGACCGACTTGTGTGTTCGATTTTCGCGTTTGCATCGGGTAGCTCCTCCTACATGTCCGGGCGGCCGCAGCGGCAGCCGTAGGTGCCTAGGCAAGGCTACGGTGATATGCGGTCGGGGTAACGCCTGTTACCTTGCGAAATGCCGCCGTGAATGCGCTCGTATCGCTGAACCCCAACCTCATCCCAATTTCGGTGACTGACATCCAAGGTTGCGCCAACAATGCCTTAGCGTGCTCGATGCGCCTTGCGATGTGGTAGCGGTGCGGCGGAAGCCCAAAGGACTGTTTGAAGGCGCGGCAGAAGTAGAAGGAGCTAAGGCCGATAAGCTCCGCCAACGTAGCAAGCGAGAGCTGCTCGGACAGGTGCTCCTCGATATAGGAGGTGATCACACGCTGCTGCCACGGTGCCAGCCCGCCTTGTGCGTGACTTCGTGCACGAGGTGCGCCGCGATTCAGACGTATGACTTCATGAGCAAGGACCGCGCCCAGTGTTTCCAAATAGGCTTCGTCGTTAGGCGTGGGGTTCTCGATCAGTGGCGGCAGTTTGAGTGCCGTCTCCAGAAGATTCGCGTCCTCGAAGTGCAGCCGCGGCGTGTTCGGCAGAGACGGAATTTTGAGGCAGTTTGGGTCGAAATACACATAGAGAAGGCGCGTGAAGGTGCGGGGTTCCTGCCGCTCGCAATAGTCGTGGCCCGCCGGCACGAATGTCAGCTTTCGTGTCAGGTTCCGCAATTCCGAGTGAGGCAGTCCCTCGACGAAGGTGTCGCCGCACTGACGAACACCGCGTTCACAGATAACGAGCAGGTGGACAGGCGCGCGAAATCGTACCTCGAATTTGTCGTGGGTCGCGTCCTGGATGATCTCAGCGGCGCCCCAACTCCAAACGACGACGTGGCGTCTCACGGCATCGGCGGGTGAGATGTTCACGAACGATCCCGAGAACTCGTCATGGACGGGGACGTCTGGCGCGACCGGTCGCTTGGCAGAGCGGGCCGATATCGCTTGGCGGTGCGAGCGATCAAAGTCTGTAGGCTTTAGACTCGCCTTTGCGGATAAGGCATCGGAATGGCCCAAGCCGCCGCCAGTTGCATCGTTTGTCTGCAGCGAGTGAGATAACATGGTTCCAAGTCCTCCGCCGTTCCTGCTGCGCCGATGTGGTCTTTCGGACCACCTCCATCTTTCGAACACAACGTAAGCCTGGCCTCTGAGGCGCTCAATCCTACGTAGGTTAAGAAGGGCTGACGACTTTGGGTGATGCTCTCATACTTAGGTATGGATGCCGGCTAACGGACGGTGCGCTTAGGGTGGGCGGCGCAATGTATGTGCACTGGAAAGGTACGAAAACGTCGTCCTGTCGATCCAGGCTCGCCGATCGTCGTAACCGGTCAATCGGCCCCGTTGGCCGCCGAGCCTGTTCCAGACCTGCTTAGTGCCGCGTCGATACTATCGATCAGCACCTGCGTATCGAAAGGTTTTTGCAGGAAACAAACGGCACCGGATGCCATCGCGCGCGAGCGGCTTCCTTCCTCGGGAAAGGCTGTGATGAAGATCACAGGGATGTGCCGGTCCTGCCCAACCAAGTGCTCTAGAAGTTCTACGCCACTCATGCCTGGCATGCGGACGTCGGCAATAAGACATGCGCTCTCGCTCAACTGATCCGATCGAAGAAACTCCTCTGCAGATGCAAATGCATAAGGAACGTAGCCATGAAGCTTGAGAAGCCTGCTTAAGGCACTCCGAACCGACTGGTTGTCGTCGACTATCGAAATTGTGGCGTTTTGCAACCGGCCAAGTCCTTTTGCGATGCCGCCGGGGGGCGGCTTCCTATCGCACCTTCCGTGACGCTATCAGCCCTTCAGTTGCACACACGCGGGCTCCTTTGTGAAGGTATACATAGGTTTGTAGCTCTCGAGACCGCACGATGCCCACGCAAACAGGGGCCAGCGATTTCGCTTGCTGCAGCGAGATTGCGATCGCGTGCGGCGGGCGACTGCTACGTCCCGGGCTTTTCCCCCGAGATTCCGAGTGCCTCAGCCATTCTAACGAGATCGGCCAAGGACCCGGCTTCCATCTTCTTCATGGCGTGGCCGCGGTGGATCTTGACGGTGATCTCGCTGAGACCGATCTCTCCGGCAATCTGCTTGTTCATGAGACCGGCCGCGACAAGGCCCATCACCTCACGCTCACGCGGCGTCAGCCGTTCATAGCGGGACTGCAACTCGAAGGCGGACTTCTGATCCTCGCGCCGCTGCCGGTCGCGTTCGAGCGCGGCGAAAACGGCGTCGAGCATATCCTGATCGCGGAACGGCTTCGTCAAAAAGTCGGCGGCGCCCGCCTTCATAGCCTTTACCGTCATGGGAATGTCGCCGTGGCCGGTCATGAAGATGATCGGGATTTCGATATTTGCCTCGGCGAGTTCCGCTTGAATATCCAGCCCGCTCTGCCCAGGCAGCCTCACATCCAGGACAAGGCAACTTGGGACGTCTCGCAGCCTGCTTTGCAGCAGCTCCGCCGCGGATCCAAAGACTTTGACTGCCAAGCCGACAGATCGAAAGAGGCGCTGCAGAGCCTCGCGGAACGACTGATCGTCCTCAACTATCAAGACGATCGAGTCCGGTGCGTTCGTTGCGGAGGTACTGTCGGTGGTCGGTCGTTCAGGTTGTGTCATGAAGCGGGCTAGCGATGCCGTCCAGTATGGCTCGTGCGAAATACCTCTCATCAAGCCTGGGCAATTTGGCCTCGGTACTTGCTTTGGAGGCGCAAAGCTAACTATTACTCCTGATTGGAACCGCCCGGCAACTCCACCGGATGGGGGCACGGCCGATTCGGGTCCGGATGGGAGATCGCCCAGACTCAAGGCGAACGCGCGCGGAGACGTCCACGCCATGATTAAGTTCTCGTGCCACGCCGCCAATAGCGCAATCGGGAGCAAATCCTCGCAATCGCGAAAAGGCGCCCACCGAATCCGGCGCTTATCTTCACGAGCATGAGCAGGGACTTTATTGGACTTCGAGAGCCAATGCCTGACAGGTAGGTGCTGTACCGTAAAGAACGTCGATGACTGAGCAGTCAGCAATCACGCTATTTGGGGTCTCGACCTGGGTTATACCTCTGTTGATCGCTATCACGTTCCACGAAGCTTCACATGGGTTCGTGGCCCGGATGTGCGGCGACGATACCGCATGGTCTCTCGGGCGCGTCACCTTTAATCC
>Ga0316577_10001316_pt1 | contig 11637 bp, 10 predicted proteins | sample S5NA_FD_203073 | JGI IMG/M metagenome (GOLD analysis project Ga0316577, IMG submission 203073) | Rhizosphere microbial communities from salt marsh grasses in Alabama, United States - S5-7_050615r2r1 | ecosystem: Host-associated > Plants > Roots > Rhizosphere | place: USA: Alabama | collected... | reverse complement strand
GCTGGTGTTGATGATCATGGAGAATTTTGAAGGCACACGCACCATAGCCGTGCTGATGCGCTACACCGGCGAGGAGAAGAAAGATGAAAGGAAGAAAGCCGCGGAGAGCGTCAAAGACATGTGGGATAAGACTAGAGACTCTATTGCGCGCAAAACGGGGATGGTGAAAGAGGGGGATAATGAAGTGATTGCCGATGAAATGAAGACTTCGGAGGTCTAAGAGCCCTCTGAGGTCTCAGGCTTCCCGTCGCCGCTATCATTGATCCCTTTGCCCTTTTGGACTTTACCTTTTTCAGTGGACATGAAGATAAGATATACATTCACATTCGCTTATCACCGGCGCCAGTCTGGGCTCATCTTTTGGCCTTATCGTCATGGGGGGTGCCCTGGGCGCCTAGATCATGACCCGTTTCAAGATCGATGAAGAGGAAGTAAAACAAGATTGTTCATTTGCGGGCATGGCGGGTGGGATGGGCGGCGCTTTCAGCGCACCGCTCATTGCGACCATTATGACCTCAGAAATATCTCCGACACCGAAACAGAATTACATCCCTGTTTTCATCCCCCGACTTATCGCGGCCACAATCGGATTTGCCTCCTTTTTGGAATGACCGGCAGTTCGATATCGGGCCAATATCTAATACCGGCTTACGATTTTGATGCTAACTATCTGCTGACAGGCGCGCTGCTCGGCGTCTTGTCCACATTCGAATTAATCTCGTTCGCACTCATAAATAAATTGGTTGCTGCTGCTTTTCAGCGAATTTCAAATCCACTGATATCTGCTCCCCTCGGAAGCGCACTGGTTGGCCTGATTGCATTTGCACTGTTCCTGACAGCCGCATCCGGCAGCAGTCAATTGGCGACCCAACTCGAGATCTCGACCACCTTAGAGACCGGCTTTATCGTGGCCATTCTGATTGCCAAAATGGCCGCTGTCGCCCTGAGCCTATCACGCGGCTTTCAAGGCGGTATGGTCTTCCCCATGATATTTCTTGGCGGCAAAGTCGGTATCCTAGTAAACAACGTTTTCCCCAATATTTCGCTGTCGCTGCCATGCTGGCAGCCGTGCCAGAGGCTTTCCTGAGTGCGCCAGTCACCCTGACCCTAATAGCCGTCGATACAGTCGGGATTGGTCCAACGGCGATGATCCCAGTGGCTGTAGCGGTTGTTGTCGCCTATATTACCCTCTCTTTCATACGGTCATATGTGCTAAAACAACGAGATCTCCTACTGCTTGAGAATTGAATATGGGACCGGCCATGGCCGGTCCGCGCCGTAACCTGGGAAAGATCAATATCTCGAAACCTCCCTAGCCCTCCACCATTGGCGAGCACCTGGACCTCGACTTATAATATCTCTTGCTACCAAGGAGAAGTATATGTCGGCCGTTAGCAACCTGCCGGTACTGCAGACCAAACTATACCGCCCTCGAATCACCCAAGATTATGTGCGCCGTTCTCGTCTGATCGACCGGTTGAAACAGATTGAACGACACCCGCTGATTCTCGTTTCTGCACCGGCCGGCTACGGTAAATCCGTCTTGTTGAGTGCCTGGCTTGAACAATGCAGCTGTCCCGGTGCCTGGCTGTCGCTTGATGGGAACGATAACGATCTGGGCATCTTTGAAAGCTATTTTTTGGCTGCTTTGCGCAGCGCGATTCCATCGTTTGGCGATGAGTTGAAAGACTTGGTGGACAGCACTAGATTGCCCCCCACGCGGACCTTTGTCGAAATGTTATTTGCTGAGCTTAGCCGGCTGGATGAGGATATCTTTCTCATAATTGATGATTATGGGGTCATCACCAATGATGCTGTCCACGCGTTCATCAGCGAGCTGATGCGCCACCCGCACCCCAATCTTCATCTTGTGCTGATCACGCGTTACGCGCCACCGTTGCCCCTCAACGAGTGGCGCGCGAATAGTCAACTTTTTGAGATCCGGAATGTTGAGCTGCGTTTTTCGTTGGAAGAGACAAGAAGCTTCTTACAGCGGGCTATAGACGCGCCCTTAGACGAGAAAACGATCGCTGCCCTGCATGAAAAAACTGAAGGGTGGGCCGCGGGACTGCGGCTGGCCGCTCTTTCCTTTTCTCGCGTTGAGGAATTTCAGGGAAAAATCGACAGGCTCAGCGGCAGCAATATGTATATCAGAGATTATCTTGTCTCCCAGGTTCTTGTCCATTTGCCCGCTGAAAAGCAGTTGTTCCTCTTGCAGACATCGATCCTCGATCGCTTCTGTGCGTCCTTGTGCCAGGCCGTGATAATGCTGGATAGTCCCCTTCTGGACGCGCAGGTGACCCTGCAGGAGCTGGAAGCGACTAATGTCTTCACGATACCGCTCGACGACTCGGGCACCTGGTTCCGCTATCATCACCTGTTTGACGAATTTCTGCAGATGCGCCTTCGTGAGGGCTATTCGGCCGAAGTTTTGGCGGCGCTGCATGTTCGAGCAAGCGCCTGGTTTGCGGAGCATGGTTTCATCGAGGAAGCCTTGAAACACGCGTTAACCGCCGGCGAAATGGAAGCCTCAATTCAAATTGTTGCCGCGAACCGGCAGGAGTTAATGAACGAGGAACACTTCCAGCGTCTTTGGCGCTGGCTGCAACAATTTCCACAACATATCATTGAGGAATCGCCCGACCTGCTGCTGATCCAGGCGCGGTCCGCCCAGATCCAGCGTTTTGACATGGCCGAGGTTAGCCGGATCGCCGACAAGGTTGATGCCCTGGTCAATACGCTTCCGCTGGAACCGCAAAAAGCAAAGCGCATATCGGCCGAAACCGGGGCGCTGCGCAGTGCCAGCCACTACTTTGCTCTTGACCCGAAAACGGCGCTGGCTTGCTGTAGCAACGGATTGGAAATCATGCCACGGCAGTGGTACGCACTGCGCAGCTACTGCTGGATATACGGCGCCGCAGCGCTTCAAATGAATGGCGATCTTAGTGGGGCGTATGAATGGATTCAACAGGGCCGACGCGAGGACACGGAAGTAAGCGGTGGGCCCCAGGCGCGCAATGCGGCCGCGGAAGGATTCGTCTCCTGGATAGCCGCCGATCTGGCGGGCCTGCAGCGCGTTGCCGAGTTTATGTTAGGGATTTCTACGGACAGCCGCTGGCATTCTTTAGGGTGGGCGCACTATTTCCTGGCCTGTGTTCACTATCATCGCAATGATCTAGACAGCGCCTTGTACCACGCCAAAAAGACATTTGACCGGCGCTATGTGAACCATGCTCTGGCCAACGTCTACAGCGCATTTATCATGGCCATGATCCAGCAGGCACGCGGGAAGTCGGAAGCGGCCCTCGAAATGCTTGCATTGGCCGCAGATTTTGCTAATGAGATACGTAGCACACCATTCATACTCATGGTGCAATCCTTCCAGGCCGAATTGGCTGTTTTGCAGAGTCGCGCGCACGAACTGATAAAGTGGGAGGAGCAGGCTTGTCTGAACGTGCAGCTTTCGGCTATGCCTTTCTTCTACGCGCCGCCGCTGACTATTCCCAAGGTGCTGCTGGCGATAGGCACGCCGGGAAGCCTCGTTAAAGCCGCCGACTGCCTGCAGCGCCTGCACGCCTTTGCCGAGTCCACGCATAATACGCGTGTTCTGATCGAGGTGTTGGCGCTCGAAGCGATGCTCCACGCTGCCAATCAAAACCAGCAAGCGGCGCTGGTGGCCTTGGAAGAGTCGTTGGCGCTGGCCCAACCCGGAGGCTTCATCCGCCTCTACGTGGACCTGGGCCCCAAAATCGCCGAATTACTGCGACGCATGCAGAACCGCAAGCTCAGTTCCGGGTATACCGCGTCCATACTCAGCGCATTTTCAGACACCTCGCATATTGATCGACAGCTCAGTGGAAATAAACAATTGATAGAACCGCTCACCGAGCGCGAATTGGAGATACTTGCACTGCTGGGCAAACGCTACAGCAACAAAGAGATCGCTGCTGAGCTCGTTATTTCCCCGGAGACCGTGAAGCGCCATGCGATTAATATTTACCAGAAACTCGCCGTCCACAACAGACGTGATGCCGTCGAGGTAGCCGGCGCCCTGGGCCTCATCCCGCCCCCTTAAACGCTTCCCCCTATATCGCCAACTGAATACACCGATTACACACTTTCTACACACTTGTGGTGCTATTGCCACATGCTCAAATGAACTACGCTGTAGGTGAGGTAAGCACTCCATTTCATGCAGTAAGAGTGCATGAGATTTACCGTGTGTGGATAGATAACAAGGCTCGACTATGGAACAACTCCCGCTTGACCCCAAGGATACACCAGCCACATATCGCATCTGTTTTCTTGGTGCTCTGGAAAGCAGCTGGGCGGAACGTCTTTGGGGCATGACGTCTGCCCCTATTGAAGAGGCCGGCGATCCGGAACAGACGATGTTGGTTGGCGAAGTCCCCGATCAGACCGTTCTGGTTGGCATCATTAACGCCCTCTACAACCTGGGCCACACCGTTGTATCCGTCGAACGTATGCATCCCGACGCAAATCTGAGCCGGAATGAGACAAACATAGAAGCGTAGCTGGATGTTGCCCCAACAGTCGCCGGCTTCAACTGAAGATTTATCATCGCATTCTTAAAGGAGAACACACTTATGGGACATCGAAGAAGACAAGATAGGCGAGAGGATCGCCGAAGTGACCGCGGGCCTGGCCAACCAGCCACCAGCCCGCAAGCCGGCGGCGGCCCGGTCCGTTACCAGGTGCGCCAAGGCATGTTCACCATAGGCGACGATTTCTGGATCGAAACAGAGAGCGGACAGAAAGTGTTTAAGGTGGACGGTAAAGCGATGCGCGTCCGCTCCACGCTGCTTTTCGAGGACGCGCAGGGGCATGAGTTGTACGCGATCCAGGAGAAGATGGCCCGCGCCCGAGACACGATGAATATCGACGACGCTTCGGGCAAGACTGCCTTGAAGGTCCACAATGCCATGTTGACGCCTGCGCGTGATCGCTGGCAGATTGACGTACCGGGCGGCAAGGATCTCTCGGCGACAGGCAATATCATGCAGCACGAGTACAGGATTGAGCGTGGGCGTGACAAAATTGCCGAAGTTTCCAAGAAATGGTTCCGCGCGCGCGACATGTACGGCGTTGAGGTAGTTGATCAACAGGATGCGGCAGTTGCTCTGTTGATTGCAATTGTTATCGATATGATGGGACATGACTGATGGCCAACAGCGGCCGACAAACAAATAAGGAGAAATAAACCATGTCAACTATGACAATCAAAGGCAAGACAATGCGTTCCGTCGATGTGGACTGGAACGAGTTCTACTACACCAACTGTCCATTGGTGTCCCCCAGCAATGTTGACCAGGAGATCGGCTGGGTGAAGGAAGAGTTCAAGAAAATTGATATCGCATACAAGTTCCTTCGTTCTACCACTGAGAACGACTGGTACCCGCACTATGTCCACAACCTGGATAACCTGATGCGCTATGGCGGCTGCTTCCCCGCCATCCACGTCCAGGCCGACGTTCGCCGCACCCGTCTCATCGGGACGACCCATGTCTACGAAGGCGGCTGCATGCTGGTGCGCGCCCGAGACCCGATCTACCGCATGAAGGACCTGAAAGGTAAGAAAATCGGCCTATCGAAGAGCCTGAACGTGATCAAGAACGATTGGTGGCGCTGCCAGGAGGAGCAGGGCATCGAGCTGATGCTCATGTTAAACGACATGACCCGCGACGACGTGGAGATTGTGGAGTTCCCCTACCCGGATGATTGGTACGACAATCCCGCAATGCTCGCACCGATGGAGAATCCATCGGAGCTATGGCTGAAGCGCGACCACAAGCACGATCTGGCTTTCCGCCCTCTGGAAACATCGCTGCTCGACGGTACGGTCGATGCGATCTATACCCAAACTGGTCCATTCCAACACATTCAGGAACAGACTGGCCAGATCAAGGCGATCGAGAACTTGGCCAATTATCCGGACTGGACCTTGCAGGGGGCCAATGTCCCGGCAACCTGCACAGTCAGCGATGTAGCCTGTGAAGAGCACCCTGAACTCGTCGTTGCTTTGATGAAAGGCCTCATTAAGGTGGGCCGTTGGGCCAACGAGCACAAGCACGCCGCAGCCGCCATTCTCGACAAGCAGACCTACTACCTGGATGTCGAGGATACCTACTGGAACATCCTGAAAGTAGACATGGTACCTAACCTGTCACCCTACAACCTGGCTGCCCTCGAGATCAATAAGGACTTTATGCTAAGCCACGGCTATATCGAGAATGACTTCGACGTGTATGAGTGGGCTGCCCCAGAGTTTCTTGAGCAGGCAGCCCGGGAGCTGCTCGAAGAGGAATGGAAGAAGAGAACCATGGCCAAGCTGCCCCAGCCGACTACGCTGGACGAGGCGATGTCGGCGCGGCTAGGGTAGTATGTTTCGTTTTGAGTATGTTTGGCGGTTATACCGTCCAACATACTCAACTTCACGGTGAATGTTGATGGAGTAAAGATAATGGCTAGTAATGAGAATATTACCTCCCAGATACCTGAAGCAAATAAGACGAGCCTGGGGCTTTATGTTATGCCCAAAGAAGCCTACGCTATGTGGAAAGCGGATCCTGAAGGGATTCACATCCTTGACGTTCGCACATTTGAGGAGTACACCTTTGTCGGCCATCTGGAAATGGCCAAAAATATCCCCTTCGTCTTCCCTAAATATGATCCCAAAGGTCCATCCCTGCCCGGCCGGCCGCCCGGTTGTTATGGGGAACTCAATCCTGACTTCGTGGACGCAGTGAAAGAGTTATTTACTAAGAATGATACCATTCTGGTGTATTGCGCCACTGGCGGCCGCGGCGCGATGGCAGTCAATGCCCTGGTCCAGGCCGGATTTGCCAACGTCTATAACATTGTTAACGGTCTAGAAGGGGATCGCGTGGACGACCCAGGCAGCGTTTACCACGGCAAGCATATGCGCAACGGTTGGAAGAACGAAGGGCTGCCTTGGGGATACGGCTTCCATCCGGATCTGATGTATATTGCTGCGGAACATTTGGAATAGATTTGTGACTCATCAACAATTGAATATTACAGTGCTAAACTGCCGTCTCTCAGCGTTTGGCGCCCGACTGATTCTGAATTGAGGTGAACATGAAAATAGTTGAAATATCCACGCCATATTCAATGCACCAGGTGCCGGAAGAGAAGTTAACCAGTTTGGGGATTTACGTCACCGCGCGAGAAGCCTATGACATGTGGAAGGCCGATCCCGAACGGATCAAGGTCCTCGACGTTCGTACTTTCGAAGAGTACGTATTGATCGGCCATGCGGAGATGGCGGCGAACGTTCCCCTCGCCTTCCCGACCTATAACTGGGATGCCAACAAGGGGAATTACTCTGTAGTGGTCAATACCGATTTCATCGCGCACGTGAAGGAGCGTTTCATCATGGATGATACGATCCTGGTCATGTGCCGGTCTGGCGGTCGCAGCGCTATGGCGGTCAATGCCCTGGCCAAGGCCGGCTTCACGCAGGTTCACAACATCATTGATGGTTTTGAAGGGGACAAGGTCGATGACCCCGAAAGCATCTATTTTGGAAAGCGCATGCGCAATGGCTGGAAGAATTCCGCTCCATGGACTTACGATCTTAAACCCGAACTGGTCTGGCTCCCCTCGGAGGAAGAGTTGGAGACACTACGCAGCACCCTGGATATCTGAGTCCGGGCCGAAACCAATCTCAACGGTGATACGGCATATAAGCCTCAACAAGGCTTACATGGCACCTGCCAAGGATGAAAAAGATGAAAAACAAGAAGTTTGAAAAAGAGTTGGAAAAGCTCCAGGTGGAGCTGGTCAAGATGCAGGAGTGGGTGAAGCACAGCGGGGGCAAGGTCTGCGTCCTTTTTGAAGGGCGAGACACGGCCGGCAAAGGTGGAGTGATTAAGCGCATCACCGAACGGGTCAGTCCACGTGTCTTCCGCGTCGTCGCACTGCCGGCCCCGACGGAACGGGAGAAATCGCAGATGTACTTCCAGCGCTATATGCCACATCTACCCGCGGCAGGAGAGGTGGTGATCTTCGACCGCAGTTGGTACAACCGCGCAGGCGTAGAACGCGTGATGGGCTTTGCCACTGAGCAACAAGTGGACTATTTCCTCAAGTACGCTCCAGCCGTCGAACGCTCGATCATCCATTCCGGAATCATCCTGATCAAGTACTGGCTGGAGGTGGACATGGATGTCCAGGATGAACGGCTTAGAGCGCGCGCCGCGAGGTGGAAGCCAGCCTGCGCCGCCTGGGTGTGGAGACCATCGACCTCTACCAGGTCCACTACCCCATTCCTGATGAAGAGCTGGAGGAAGGATGGGCAACAATCGCCGATTTGGTCAAGGAGGGTAAAGTGCGCTACGCGGGAATTTCCAACAATTCCCTCGCGCAGTTGAAGCGAATCCAGAAAATTCATCCAGTCGCTTCCGTACAGCCGGAATACAGTATGCTCAAGCGGGAACCGGAAGAGGAACTATTGGCCTACTGTGCCGAAAACGAGATTGGCGTTGTAGCATACAGCCCGCTCCGTTCAGGCATCTTGACCGACCAGTTCAGCCAAGAGCGTTTAGATAGCCTGACCGAGGATGATTGGCGGCAGCGAAACCCTGATTTTCAGGAACCACAGGCAGCAATCAACCTAGCCTTTGTCGAAAAATTGCGGGCCCTGGCTGCCGGCGAGAATCTCTCACCCTCAACAATGGCAATAGCTTGGGTACTGGCGCGTCCGGAGGTCACCTCGGCCATTGTAGGTGCACGCCGTCCTGACCATATTGAAAAAAGCATCCCCAACGCTGATATGGTATTGTCATCCCAGGTTATGGCCGAAATCGATGCCCTGCTGTTTGAGCGAGAGAAAAACCTGGCTGAAGTAGAAGGTTTAACGGCCGTTTCATAATTAAATACCAACCTTGAAAATTGCTGAGGAAACATTTGCATTCAAGTATCGAAGAACTGACCGATCCAGTTGCATTAAGTATCTAGATGGGTGTACTTATTGACACAATGTCGGCCGATTGTAGAATACAAAAAGTAGAAGATTTTGTATGGATAGGCTGATTTGCAGTAACGTTGCAAATCAGACCCCACGGATCCTTTGAAAATCGTTGAACCTTAAAGAACTCTACCTCTGGTAGAACGACATTAGAAACGCCCTTTTCGGGTTTTGCTGTTTGTACGGTTCACATCCGTGAAGTCAGGCACTAAAAGCCAGAACGAAACGGAGAAGAAAGATCCCTAAATTCATGACGCCCCCTTGTAATCATATCCGTCCTCCACATCGGGAGGAGGAGCACAATCAATTAATTATCCACTTTGTTCCCACAGCGCCGAATGCAGGTAGGTGAAGTGCTCGGCCATATCAGCAAACAAACCACGATATTCTTCGAATCTTGTCTCAGGGGCGGCAAAGTCGAGGTGATAGCGTAACCGTTGTCCGACGAAGATGTATTCGATGTGCCGGTCAGTTTCGATCTCGCCTTTGACCGTACGATCATGCAGGTACTCAACGACAGCGACAGGCTGATCATTTAGGGTGCTCATGCTGGTGGTGATGCTCCTGTATTCGGCTTGCAAATCCAGGCTTTGTGCTAGGTCTTCAGCGTACTGGCGAGCCCCCTTGTTCTCGGCCAGATCATAGACACTCACCTTCAGACTTGGTTTGCCCTCAGGATATCCGGTCGCCGCGGTTAATTCGATCGTCCGATCACCTGAGTTCCAAGATCGAGCACTCCAACTGCGTGGGTAGCGTACGACAAAAAGAGACTCTTCTTGCACGTAATCCTGCATGGAGGCGTCAGAACGGTCAACCGCGCCAGTTACGGCAGCGCGATTCAGGCTTGATTCAAGGTCGGCGCGATCGAGGTTGGCCGCAGATAATTCCTTGACCCTGGTTTCGGCGCGGACGCCGTCCAGCGCACTGCCAAGAACTATCTCCGAAAGGCGTCCGGTATCGGCGGCCATTACCAACTTGACCTGTTGCTGGTCAACATTGGTCCCTGTGGCCGTGTAGTTGCCAGCGCTCTCATAGGCGCGCCAGTTGGCCTGATCAAAATTGGCCGGAAGACGGAAAGCGGCCGGAGGCATTGCTGGGTCAATCATGTAGGCTAAATCGGCACGATCCACCTGTTGCACACGGCCGTTTTCGAAATCTGTGTAACATTTGCCATCCAGCTCCCAGATGCGCGCATCGGTCAGGACTTTTTCACCGGGAACGGCATGGGTATGCAGTTCGAGTAAGGCGTCATCCCCTACGCGCGTCACCTGGTAGTCGCGCACCAAATCGCCATTGTCATTGGTTGTCTGGAAGGTGTAACTGACGCGGTTTGCCGCAGTCGCCGCCGCCAGTGCCTGATCAACTTTTTCGCCGACGCCGATGCCGAGACCGGCGAGGAGCCGGTCCGTACCGACGCTGAAGGTGCGACTTGGCTCCATCATCGGGCTCAGAAAACTCATCAAGACCACCAGGATCACGCCCATCAGCAGAAAGCCGATAGTGTTGGGAATAACCAGTCCTTTGCGATCGGAAAAGCCATAGTAAATCAGCGTACCGGCCAGGTAGAGCCCCACCAGTAAGGCCATGTTGATGATGACCACGTGGATATAGACTGCATACGGGTTGTACCCGGCCAGGATGCTGAGCATGAATACGATAGGCGCGGTGACGATCAGTACCATGGCCATTGTTGCTACAAGGGTTAGTGGAATGCCTGCCACCTGCGCCAGCCTGTACTGGTGACCCAACAGACGATAAGCCACCCAAAAGATGGGGATGGAAAGTAGTAACCCCAAGACGCCAATGAGCGGGATTTTGACGGCATCCTTGACGGCCGTGTCCGTGCTGATGCCGATGCCCATGGCCAAACCATATAAGGCGCCGCCAATGATCACAAGTAAGATGGCCGAAACGAGGAATCCAGTTAACCTGTTGCCCTGTTTATAGGTTTCCACCAGGCCACGCTGGCGAAAAATACCAAAAAGCTGGGAGAAGATGTTCATGGTTGAAATTGCCTCCATCCGTCGGCTGCCTTCTGCCGGGCAGAGAGGATTGCTTCTCGTCTAAAGAGAGCAATAAGCCCAATACCAAGCAATAGTCCACCGGTTACGCCAATCTGTATCCAGCGGTGCAGCTCAAGAAAGTCGGGACCTAACTGCACGACGGCATTGGCCACTAAGGCCAGGGCGGCAACCTGGATATAACAGCGCACGCGCTGCGTCATGCCCCAGGCGAAGGCGGCAACGCTTTCCAACAAGAGCAGCAGCGCGTAGTAGCCATCAGGTTCGAGGATCGACATAGCGAAAGTCGTTCCCATGAGTACTAATAGGCCAAGTAGGGTGGGCAGCATATAGGAAGCCTTCCGCTCGTGACGGTGTTCGTTCCAGCCGATGGCAAGCAAACCGAAACCCAGCGGTGCAGCATAGGCCAGCGGTTCTGATACATCGAAAGCCATCAGTATGGCCCAGATGACGACCAGGAAGGCCCCCGCCGCCAGGTAGGCAGTGCCCAATGATCCGCGCTGCACAGCATCTGCGGCATAGATTAAGCCGGCAATGGCAAAGGTTATGGCCCCTAGAACCGGGTCGAAGATGATTAAGGCGCCAATAAGGGGTATGATGGACAAG
>Ga0316577_10001315_pt1 | contig 11638 bp, 5 predicted proteins | sample S5NA_FD_203073 | JGI IMG/M metagenome (GOLD analysis project Ga0316577, IMG submission 203073) | Rhizosphere microbial communities from salt marsh grasses in Alabama, United States - S5-7_050615r2r1 | ecosystem: Host-associated > Plants > Roots > Rhizosphere | place: USA: Alabama | collected... | reverse complement strand
CGAACACGGGGACCCTGGGTGCGAGGTAGCGCAAGGGACTATCCTCCGTCTGGGGGGAATGCGCTGACGGTATATGCTGAGAAGAGGCCTGGAATGCGTGGGTTTCAGGGTCTCAGAAACCCTTTGCCCGCAATAACGTGCATCACTAAATTTAAGAGCCCCCAGACAGGGAAGCGAGTGTTTTCCTCCCCCGCCGTGCCGCTGTCAGAGTGCACATTGCTCCCCACAGGAGCCTCGATTCATGATCCAAAGTCGAATTCTCTCCCTGGCAATCCTGGGATCCGCCCTCGTGTCCGGATGCGCCAGGAGGATCCCTGAGACCGAGCCGGCGGACCTCCCCAGGCTCCAGGCCGCCGTGCAGGCGAACCCATACGACCCCGAGCTTCTCACCTACCTGGGAATGGCCCAATACCGGGCCCGCCAGGTGAGGGAGGCGGAGGCGACGCTGGAGGTGGCGGTGGGAACGGGGCAGGCTCCTGGGGTGGCCTACCTCTACCTGGGTCTCTCACGGGAGGACGAGAGCGACTGGGCGGGTGCCCGTACGGCGTATCTCTCCTACCTGGAGAGGGGGGATTACGGGCCTCTCAAACAGGAGATCGAAGGGAGACTCGCCTACATCATCCGGCAGGGGTTCAGGGCCCAGGCGGAGGAAGTCGTGGCCCAGGAAGAAGAATTGTCCGGACAGGCCCCCACACCCGGAAGCGTAGCCGTCTTGCCCTTTCAACTCGTCACGGAGGACGAGGAGCTGACGCCCCTGCAGGTGGCGCTGGCAGACATGATGACCACGGACCTGACACTGGCAGGGGGATTGACCGTCCTGGAGCGGGCTCAGGTGCAGAGTCTCGTGAGAGAGGCGGATCTCACCGACGCGGGGCTCACCACCCCTGAGACCGGCGCCAGGGCCGGGCGCATGCTGAGAGCCGAACACGTGATTCAGGGGTCCCTGGCCGCCCTGACGGAAGACACGTTGCGTTTCGACACCGACGTCCTGAACACGGACCGTGCCGAGTCGGCCGGAGAGGCCACGGCCCAGCGACCGCTGAACGACCTCTTCGACATGGAGAAAGAGTCGGTGTTCAGGGTGCTGGACATCCTGGGCGTCGAAACCACTCCTGCCGAGAGGGAGGCCATCGGACAGAACCGTGCGGCCAATCTTCTGGCCTTCCTCTCCTACGGCAGGGGCCTGATGGCGCTGGATGACGGGAACTTCGACGAAGCCCAGCAGTTCTTCCAGCAGTCTCTCCAGGCCGATCCCGGGTTCAACGCCGCGGAGCAGGCCCGTCTCCAGACGGGAGCCCTCATCGAGGCCAGCGAGATCTCGCCCTTCCAGTTGTCCTCCCGAACCGACCCCGAGCTTGCTGCCTCGTTGACAGGGGTCTCCGGTCAGGACGCCGGTGTCATGGGCGCGGGCCCGCTGAGCGCGACGTCCTCCATACTGGAAGCGACCACCGAGGGTCTCGTGCCGAGCCCCGCCACCGCCATCGTCGACCTGGGCAGCACTACGACTGGAGTCGACGATCAGATGGCGGGCAGGAACCCTGTCCAGGAATCCCAGGGTCAGGAGGGGGTCACCCAGCCCGGAAGCGTGACCATCCGCATCACCATCCGGCTCCCGGGGGGAGGGGACTGACATGGAGAGCACAAGGATGAAGGGACCGCGAAGGTTTCTCCTGGGGTTTCTCTCTCTGATCCTGTCCCTCGCCGCACCTCTCGCGGTCCGGGCCCAGCTCTCCCCTCACACCCTGGGCGCCGGCGTCCAGTTCCAGAGCTATTCTCTCAGTGAGGCCCTGGGCGCCAAAGTGGCCACTCTCACCCTCCTTCCTGTGGCCTATGCTCTGCCCGTCGGGGACCGCTTCGACCTGGAGCTCTACGGGGCATACGCCAACGGATCCGTGGAGAAGGGCGGATCCACCTTCACCCTGCAAGGACCGGTGGACACCCGGATTCGGGCCAGGTACCAGGTGTCCCAGTGGGCCATACTCACCGCGCTGGTGAACATCCCCACGGGAAATTCCACCCACGACGCCGGGGAGGCGGTGGTGGCTTCGGCCCTCTCCACCGACGTCCTGGGCTTTCGAGAGGCCAACTGGGGCACGGGCGCCGCCGTCACCGCAGGGATCGCTACCGCACATCAGGCGGGTGACTGGGGCTTCGGCGTCGGCGCGAGCTACCGGCTCTCCAACGGATTCGAACCCACGGAAGGGACCGACATCACATATCAACCCGGTGACGAGATCAGGGTCCGCGTGGGCCTGGACCGGAACGTGGGTGAGGGCGGGAAGTTCACAATGGGCTTCACTTTCCGGAATTTCTCCGAGGACCTGTACGACGAGAAGAACCTGTTCCAGGCGGGGAACCGGTTCCGGTTCGATATGTCCTATGCCCTTCGGGCCGGGCGCGCCACCTGGGCCCTCTACGCCGTGGATGTGTGGCGAGAGGCGGGAGACGCCTTCCTGGATCTGGTGGATCCTCAGGGAGGCATCGTCGGTGACACCACTCTCGTGGTGGGGTCTCAGAATCTCCTGGTGTTGGGCATCAACGGATCCACCCCTCTAGGCTCCACCCTCCGCATCCGGCCGTCCGCCGAGCTGCGGTACCAGAGCCGGGAGGAGGACCACGGAGAGGGATGGATCATGGGAGCGGGAGCCGACATTCCACTCCGTATCTCGGGGTCCTTCGACCTGTTCCCCCGTGGAAAGCTCCTGTTCGGGTCACTCAAGGCCATCTCGGGTGAATCGGAGAGTCTCTGGGGCCTGGAGCTGGGCTTTACGCTCAGGTGGCAGAATTGAGGACGAGCGCGCTCACGAAGGAGCGTGCATAGGCGGATCGGTATGGGTCCGTTACGGTTTCTCGATTGCGCCCGGCTCCGTCGGGCGCTCTCTTTTATGGTTTCCTTTTCGAATTCCTTGAAACCTACTTGAAACCAGGGCGTTTCAGATGACTCGCAGGATCGCAATCAATACCGGAGGCGGAGACGCGCCCGGGCTCAACGCGGTGATTCGCGCCGTGGTCCTCTCCGCCATCAACGAGGGATGGGAAGTCTACGGGATCCGGGACGGCTTCGGAGGAATCCTCGACCCCGATGAGGCCGAGGATGGGGTCGTGCGTCTGACACGGGAGTCCGTGAGCGGCATCACGCACATGGGTGGAACCATCCTGGGAACCTCCAACCGTGGAAACCCGATTCAGTGGCCCCAGAAGCAGGAGGACGGCTCCATCGTCGAGATCGACCGTTCTGACGAGATCCTGGAGGAGTTTGCCAGACGGAAGCTGGACTGCCTCATCGCCATCGGGGGGGACGGGTCCCTGAACATCGCCAAACACCTTCGGGGAAAGGGTCTGCCCGTCATCGGCATCCCGAAGACCATCGACAACGACCTGGGATCCACGGTAATGACCTTCGGGTTCCTCACGGCCGTGGAGACGGCCACGGACGCCCTGGACAAGCTCCACTCCACAGCCGAGTCCCATAAACGGACCTTCGTGGTGGAGGTCATGGGCCGTCACGCCGGGTGGATCGCTCTCTTTGCCGGTGTGGCGGGAACCGCCGACGTCATCCTGATTCCGGAGATCCCGTATTCCATCGAGAAGGTGGCTGAGAAGATCCGCTCCCGGTATGTCGACGGGCCCGAGTTCGCCATTATGGTGGTTGCTGAGGGAGCCCGACCCGTGGGTGGCGAAGCGAGCTTCGTGGAGAGGGCCACGCCGGGAAAGGAAGCCCGGTACGGAGGCGTCGCGGAGAAGATCGCCGGACAGATCGCCGAGATCACGGGGGTGGAGACCCGCTCTCTGGTGCTGGGCCACCTGCAGCGGGGGGGCCAGCCCATCTCCTACGACAGGCTCCTGGCCTTGCGGTTCGGGGCGGCTGCCATCGAGCTGGCGAAGCGTGGGGATTTCGGTGCCATGGTCTCCCTGGACCCACCAGACGTAAGAGCCGTTCCCCTGGGTGAAGCCCTCTCCCAGCCCAAGATGGTTCCCATCCACGGCGACGTGGTGCGGACGGCCCGGGCCCTGGGGATCAGCTTCGGGGATTGACCGCCAGGGACCCGCGTCGACGGAGGATGGCGAGTCGGGATCACCCCCAGCCCTGGCCTCCGTTTTCCTCCCAGGCCCGGCCGCCTATCTTGCCCCTTCGCCCGTCGGGCGGAGGGGCTTCTTCACTCAGCACAAACGGGAGTCGAGCATGTTCCGCTTTCGCCTCACCTTCCTCGCCACCTGCCTCGCCATCCTGGCCTGTGCCCTCCCGGATCCTTCCGGGGCCCAGGCCGTTGCCACTTTCGAGCCGGAGACGGTTACCCGTTTCGAGTTCCCCCTCACCATCCGCTCCATCATGAGGGGGCCGGAGATCCTGGGACAGCCGCCCACGGGCGTCCAGTGGTCCGACGATTCCCGCTGGATCTACTTCCGCTGGCTCCCCGGCGGGAGGGCGTGGAGTGATTCTCCCGAGCTCTACCGGGTGCCTTCCGGAGGCGGCGAGCCGGAGAGGGTGGAGGACGACGCGGCCCAGGATCTCGCCATCACCTTCGCCCGAGGCGCGCTCTCCCCCGACCGGCGGCTCCGCGTCTCTTCCATGGGGGGCGATCTGTACCTGGTGGAGCGCGGCAACTTGGGGATCACTCGCCTCACCGAGACGGAGGATTCCGAGTCCGCGGTGGGATTCAGAACGGACGGGGATGCCATCTTCTTCCTTCGGGCCGGCAATCTCTACGAGATGACGCTGGACGAAGGGCTCGTCCGCCAGCTCACCGACATCCGGGAGGGCACCCCACCTCGTGACCCGGAGGAGGCCACCGGCCAGAAGGGGTTCCTGGAGGACCAGCAGGAGAAGCTGTTCGAGTACATCCGACTCCGGAAGGCGGAACAGGCGGAGAGGGAGGCCGAGAGAGAGAGGGCCCAGGAGGGGGAGCCCGAGCCGCTGTACATCCCGAGAGGGGAGAGGGTGCAGGGCCTCGAGCCCAACGGGGACGCCACCTACGTTGCGGTGTCGGCCAACCGGCCCGCCGAGGGTGCCCAGCGGGTCACCATTCCCAGCTGGATTACCGAGTCGGGGTACACCGAAGAGATCAACAGCCGCACCAAGGTGGGTGATGTCAACGGCTCCTCCCGCGTCGGGATCCTGGAGGTGGCTACCGGAAAGACCACCTGGCTGGACCTGTACCCACCGGACGATGTGGAGGAGGAAGAAGGTGGAGCGGGTCGGCAGGGGGGCTCCGACGACCCGGATCTCTCCATGGCCAGCTTCATCGGGTGGAACGACGCCGGCACTCGGGGGCTCCTCTTCAGCGTATCCTACGACAACAAGACTCGCTGGATCTTCAGCGTCGAAGCTACGACGGGTGAGCTCACGCTCCTGGACACCCTCTTCGACGAAGCATGGGTGGCGGGCCCCTGCTCCTTCGGATGCGCCGGATGGCTCCCTGATTCCGACCAGGTCTACTTCGCCAGCGAGGAGACGGGGTACGCCCACATCTACACCATCAATGCCGATGGGACGGGGAAGCGGGCCCTGACGTCGGGAGAGTGGGAGGTACTGAACCTGGAGATGTCGGAGGACCGGAGCTTCTTCCTCCTGCACACCAACGAGGGCTCTCCCTTCAACGAGCACGTCTACACCATGCGGCTGGACGGCTCCCGGAAGAGAGCCATCACCTCCGGGACCGGGAGCTTCGAAGCGACCCTGTCACCGAACGGCCGCCGGATGGCTGTGGTGCACTCCAGGGCCAACCGCCCCCCGGAGCTCTTCCTTGCGGACTTCGAGCCGGACCCCGAGCTGGACCAGGTGACCGTCTCTCCCACGGCGGAATGGCTGACCTTCCCCTGGCTGGAACCGGAGATCGTCCACGTCCCCGCCGAGGACGGGACGCCGGTACCGGCCCGAATCTACCGTCCCTCCGATATGGATGCCGATGCAAACGGGGCCGCCGTCATCTTCGTCCATGGAGCGGGATACCTGCACAACGTCCACAACTACTGGTCCTCCTACTCACGGGAGTACATGTTCAACCACTTCCTGGCTGCCAACGGCTACACGGTCCTCGACATCGACTATCGAGGATCCGCCGGGTACGGTCGGGACTGGCGGACGGCCATCTACCGGTGGATGGGCGGGAAGGATCTCTCCGATCAGGTGGACGGAGCGAGGTACCTGGTCAGGGAGGAGGGGGTGGACCCGAACCGGATCGGCCTCTACGGGGGGTCCTACGGGGGCTTCATGACCCTGATGGCCCTCTTCACGGCCCCCGAGACATTCAAGGCTGGCGCCGCGCTCCGATCCGTAACCGACTGGGCGCACTACAACCACGGCTATACCAGCCGGATCCTGAACCTTCCCCAGAACGACCTCGAGGCCTACGAGAAGTCCTCTCCCATCTACTTCGCGGAGAACTTCCGGGGGTACCTTCTCATGGCCCATGGCATGGTGGACACCAACGTCCACTTTTCCGACATCGTGCGCCTTACTCAACGCCTCATCGAGCTGGGCAAGGAGAACTGGGAGCTGGCCGTCTACCCGGTGGAGAACCACGGATTCGTCGAGCCCACATCCTGGACCGACGAGTACAGGCGGATCTTCGAGCTCTTCGAGCGCACCCTCAGCGCTCCCGGGTGCACCGATGAGGGGGCGTTGTGCCCCGTGAGGGTAGGGGGGCAGTAGAGGCCGCTCCCTCAATCCCCCCGCAGGACCCGGGCCGGTTCCAGGGACGCGGCACGGATGGCCGGGCCCAGGGCCGCCGCGAAGCCGACTGCGAAGAAGACCCCGGCCACCCCGACAAACACGAGGGGTGACCTGGGGTCTCCGCCCAGAAGCGCCACGGAGATGAGGGGAGCCGACAACCACCCGACTCCCAACCCTGCCGCTACGGCGGGAGCCAGCTGCCTCAAGGCAAGGGAGAAGATGGCCCGGGCCAGGGTGAGGCCGTCGGCCCCCAGGGCGAGGCGGAGACCGAGCTCTCTGCGTCGGTGCCGCACCCGGAAGGCCAGGAGGCCGTAGAGCCCGACGGCAGCCACCAGAAGGCCCGCAACTCCCCCGCCCAGGGCCATCGTGCCCATGGCCCTGGGCACCCGAACCAGATAGGCGTAGGCGTCCGCCAGGGTCCGAAGGGACCATACGGGGATGCTCGGGTCCACCTCGGCCACCCTCCTCCGGACTTCCCGGGCGAGGGCCAGCGGCTCGCCACCCGTCCGGGCCATCACCATCACCTCGGAAGAGGGAAGCTGGAGAAGGGAGAGATAGAGCCGGTCCCTCCTCCGCCCGGATCCTCCTCCAAGATCCAGATCCCCCACCACACCCACTACGGTGATCCAATCGGCGCTCTCCGCCCCCATCAACCTCACCCGAGCCCCGAGGGGATCGTCACCGGGAAGAAAGCGGCGCACAAAGCTCTCACTCACCACAGCCACCGGTGGAGACTCGGGCCCCTCCCCCTCCGTCAGGAGGCGCCCCAGCCTCGCGTCCAGACCGAAGACCCGGAAGAAGCCGGGGGTCACGGCATTCCACAGGACGGATTCTCCGCCCTCCCGACTCTCTCCCGCAGCACCGCCGACCGCGACACGACTCCACCGTTCCATGTATCCCGGGGCTCCCAGGCCGATACCCGCCGACTCCACCCCCGGGATGGAGCCCAGGGCGTTCTCCAACTCCCGGGCCCCGGGTTGATCCGGGACCGTGTCCACGGAGAGGGACGCCACCAGAACCTGATCGCCACTCACTCCCTCCCCGAAGGAGCGGCCGCGAATCAGGGCGGCCCCCGTCAGACCCGCCGCAACCAGCGCAGCACAGGAAAGCGCCAGCTGAATCGTGACGAAGGCCCGACTCCAGGGCCCTCCCCCACCCATGGAGACCCCCGTGGACTCCTCCTTGAGAACCTCCTGGAGATCCGTCCTCAAGACTCGGAGGGCAGGAAGGAGCCCCGCCACCAGCCCACTCCCCAGTACCAGCACGGCGGTGAACACCAGGACCTTTCCGTCCACTGCCATCCTCATCCAGAAGTATCCGAAGTGCTCTGCCGCCAGACCTCTCTGGATACCCCCCACCGCCAACCACGCCAGAAAGGCCCCGGCAACCCCTCCCAGAACGGCCACCACCAGAGATTCCAGGAGGAGTTGCAGGCCGATCTGGCCCCCTCCTGCGCCTACGGCAGACTGGACGGCCAGGTTCCTCACACGCTCCGTGGCTCTCACCAGGAGGAGATTGGCGACATTCGCACAGGCGATGAGGAGGAGAGCCAGTGCCATCAGGACCAGCCCGAGAAAGGCGATTCCCTCTCCTCCCTCCCCGCGTCCGCCGGTGAAACCCTCCACACTGACCCGCCCCCCGGAATCCTCCGGGGCCCGAAGCGGGTCCCTCCGACTCCAGAGAGCCGAGAGCTCGGCCCTGGCAGATTCCAGGGATGCCCCCGGGGTCAACCGGCCCACCAGCTCCACCGGCTCGGAATCCCGGACTCCCCCGTCCAGGATGGTCCAGGCACCCTGGTTGAAGGGGAATCCGAAACCCGCCGGAAGGATCCCGCTGATGGCCCGGGGGATCTCGTTGACAACGACCACCCGCCCCAGCACCTCCGGGTCCCCGTCGAAGGCCTCCTGCCACAACTGATGACCCAGCAGAATCGTCTCCCCAGCCTCCGTCGGGCCCGGCACCCTTCCCATGACGGGAGACACTCCAAGGAGGGGAAGAACCTCTGGGGTCAGGGCTGCGCCGGAGAACCGGGTAGCCGTCCTCCCGGGCTCCACCATCGCTCCCTGGAAGGTCCGGAAGGCCCCCAGGGACTCCAGGGCGCCGCTCCCCTGCAGTCCCCTCAGGTCCTCCAGACCAACGGGGAGGGGGGCTCCGCCCCGGGCCGGCTGGGTCACCTCCACCCGGACGACCTGGTCCCCATCCGGAACCGGGAGGGGTCGGATGGCCCCCACGAGAAGGCTGAAGAACGTAGTGGGTGCGGCCAGACCGAGCGTCAGGACGGCCACAGCCAGGAGGGTGGTTCCGGGGGAGCGCCTGAGGCCAATGAGAGCCAGCCGCAGGGCGAGCCCGGGCCGGAGCCCAGGATTCATGCGGCCGGGCACAGTCCAATCCAGTTTCCCAAACAAGTGGCTGAACGGCCGCATACGGCCGGCCTCCCGGTTGACGACACCTGGGATCCCTTCTATTCTTCTGCCGAAACAATCTAATGACGTCCAATTACTTCTGGGGAGGAAGAGAAAGCCCTCGCTGGTTCTGTTCGTATCTCTGCATGATCATTCGGACCAGGACCAAGCACCTTTTTTCCCGATAAGGATAAGAGAGCCCTCCGCGGCCGTGGCGGTTCAATGCTGTAACCGTCCAGACCGGGAGGCGAAGACGTTTTGAATTCCTTCTGTTTCTCGACCCGTCCTATACCCCTCCAGAACACCCGCCGGGCTGGACAGCATCTCGTATGTAGTTTCGGAAGTCCGCCCTTCTTTCCCCAAAACGACCGATTTCTCGTTCCGCCACAGACTCCCCTTGGGGATTGTCCACTTCACCAAAAGGAGAACGGCCTCATGGTCAATCTTCGTCAAACTCGCATGCCGTTTCTCATCGGCATGGCAGTCGCCGTCCTATTCGGTGGCGTCGCCGTCGACACCCTTTCGGCGCAGGAGCAGTTCGGAACGGTCGTCGGCTCCGTCATCGCCGAGGACACCGGCCAGCCGCTGGCTGGCACCAACGTCTTGATCGTGGGGACCGGACTCGGGACCCTCACGAACCAGAACGGGAGCTTCCTGATCCGGCAGGTTCCCCCGGGCACGTACGAGCTGGAGTTCAGCTACATCAGCTACGCCACCCGGAGGGTGACCTTTTCCGTTGCTGCCGGAGAACGGGTCACCGTGAACGGTGAGTTGACGCTGGACCCCCTGAGCCTGGACGAGATCGTGGTGACCGGGTATGGGACCGCGCGGAAGGAAGAGCTGACCGGTTCCATGGTTTCCATCCCGTCCACGGCCCTGGAGGTTTCGCCCACCACGACCTTCCAGGACGCCATCCAGGGGAGCCCGGGCGTGCTGGTGAGCTCCCTGGATGGGGCTCCCGGCGCCGGGTTCGACATCCGGGTCCGCGGACAGGGCTCCATCACCGCCGGTAGCGAGCCCCTCTACGTCATCGACGGCGTGCCCCTCTTCAACAACTCCGACGCGTCCACCGAGGTGGACCAGGGTGGCCGCACCACGAACACCCTGGCGTCCCTCAACCCCAACGACATCGAGAGTCTCGTCATCCTGAAGGACGCCGCCTCCACGGCCATCTACGGCTCCCGTGGTGCCAACGGGGTGGTCCTCATCACCACCAAGGGCGGCGTGTCGGGGAGCCCCATCTGGGCCAGTGAGCCGAAATTCGAGCTCAGGAGCCAGATGGGCGTCTCCAACTTCGCCTTCGACAACCTCCTCCATGGGCTGAACGCCGAGGAGTACCACGACTATTACATCACGGCCCGGATGAACGACGGGATGTCCCAGTCCAACGCCGAGGCCCAGTACGCCAACCAGTTCCCGATCCAGGAAGACAACGACTGGTTCGACCTCACGACCCGTAACGGGGTCACGAAACAGACCGACATGAGCGCCACCGGCGGATCCGACCAGTTTACGTATTACGTGTCGGCGGGGATCTTCAAACAGCAGGGGAACATCCTGAGGCAGTTCTTCGACCGGTACACCTCCCGGATCAACCTGACGGCGCGCCTCACGGACAACTTCACCCTGGCCAACAACCTGAACCTGGCCTATACCAAGCAGAACGGGATCGTCTACGGGAGCGCCTGGGAGTCCCTCACCTACATGTGGCAGTTCATGCCCCCCGTCATTCCCATCTACGACGACGACGGGTACTGGTACCACAGGCACACCAACATCATGGGGGCGAACCACCCGCTTGGAATCCTCCAGGAGAACCCCAAGCTGAGAGACACGAAGCGGATCATCGAGAACATCTCCGGGACCTACCGCTTCAACGACCAGTTCACCCTCTCGTCGGCCTGGTCCTTCGACCTCTACAACATCCACGACGACGTCTACCAGAACATGTTCTTCGGCGACGGCCGGAACAACGGCGGTACCTTCGACGACTCCCGGGTGGACAACCTGAACTGGCAGGGCAGCCACACGCTGAGCTACAACAACGTGTTCAGCAACGTTCACAACGTGGATGCGGTGGTGGGATACGAGGAGAGCAAGAACTCCAGGAGACGGACCAATGCCTGGGGCAACACCTTCGCCCATCCGTCGCTGAAGCTGGGGACCAGCGCAGCCAACACCGAGGGGACCAGCACCTGGGCCGAGTATTCCTTCCAGTCCGTGTTCACGCGGGTCAACTACGACTACGAGAGGACCTGGTTCCTCTCGGGCTCCTTCCGGACGGACGGCTCCTCCCGGTTCGGTCCCGACAAGCGGTGGGGGAACTTCTGGTCCGTGGGTGTGGGCTGGACTCTGACCAACTCGGAGTTCCTGGGTGATCTGGGCTTCTTCGACTACCTGAAGCTGCGGAGCAGCTACGGTGAAGTCGGAAACGCCGAGATCGGAAACTACCCGTGGCAGGGTCTCTACGGGTTCAGCCCGGCCTACGACGGTCAGGCGGGATCCAACCCTTCGCAGGTGGCCAATCCGGCGCTGACCTGGGAGTCCCAGAGCTCCTTCAACG
>Ga0316577_10001314_pt1 | contig 11645 bp, 6 predicted proteins | sample S5NA_FD_203073 | JGI IMG/M metagenome (GOLD analysis project Ga0316577, IMG submission 203073) | Rhizosphere microbial communities from salt marsh grasses in Alabama, United States - S5-7_050615r2r1 | ecosystem: Host-associated > Plants > Roots > Rhizosphere | place: USA: Alabama | collected... | reverse complement strand
TGAACCCCCTGGGCATCCAGGGCGACGGCCTGTGGGTGGAGGGACGGGACGGGCGTGGGGATCCCATCGACTGGAACCCGGACTTCCTGTGGGAATCGGAGGGTCAGGTCCTGGAGGACGGCTATGCGGTGGAGCTGAAGATTCCCCTGAAGAGCCTCCGCTTCCCTGAAACCCCGGTGCAGGATTGGGGGCTCCAGGTGGTGCGGCGCATCCAGCGAACCGGGTTCCAGTCCTCCTGGGCCCCCCTCACCGGGGAGGTCACCAACAAGCTCGCCCAGGCCGGGACGCTCCGGGATCTGGAGGCCCTCGAGCCCGGCCGGTTCCTGGAGATCAACCCGGTGCTTACCGCCACCCGGCAGGGGAGCTGGGATTCCGAGGGGGATCGCTTCCGCCGGGATGCGGCCACGGGGGAATTCGGATTCAATGCGGCCTACGGGATCACCTCGAATCTCACCCTGGACGCCACGTACAACCCGGACTTCAGCCAGGTGGAGGCGGACGCCGGCCAGATCGCCGTCAACGAACGCTTCGCCCTCTTCTTTTCCGAGAAGCGTCCTTTCTTCCTGGAGGGCTCCGACGTCTTCTCCATGCCCCAGCAACTGGTATACACCCGGTCCATCGTGAACCCGGTGGGGGCCGCGAAGCTCTCCGGGAAGGTGGGGAGCTTCAACCTGGCCTACATCGGGGCCGTGGATGAGGTGCACGACGGAGCCGATAATCCCGTCGTCAACCTCCTCCGAGTGAAACGGGACGTGGGAGAGAGCTCCACCCTGGGGATGGTCTACACCGACAGGACCCTGTCCGGAGAGCAGTTCAACCGGGTCTTCGGCACCGACGGCCGGTTCGTTTTGGCCGGGCGGTATACCCTGGAGGTCATGGCTGCCGGAAGCGCCGACCGTCAGCCCGGAGCGGAGACCCAGTGGGGCTCCATGTTCCTGGCCGAGTTCGATCGAGCCAGCCGGTCCCTGAGCCTCAGCGCCACCTTCGAGGACGTGGGGGAGGGGTTCCGGGCCCGGAGCGGATTCCTCCGGCGCCTCGGCGTCACCCGGGCCCAGGCCCGGACCGGGTATACCTTCCGGGGCGATCCCGGAGCCCTGGTGGAGTCCTGGGGGCCATCGGTAGAAGTCCAGGGGTACTGGAACCGCTCGGACTTCTGGGCGGGCTCCGGTCCCGAGGAGGCGGAGGCACAGCTGAGCTTCCGGGCGTTCTTCCGGGGGAACGTCGGGACCTTCCTGACCTACACCCGCACCGCCTTCGACTTCTCCCCCCCGAATTATGAAGGGCTGTTCCTTCCCGGCTCCCCATCGGCCGACCTCACCCCGTTCCGCCCCCCCCAGGCCCTCTTCGGCGGCCTGGATGCCGTGCGGCTCCGGGGATGGCTCTCCTCCTGGGAAAGAATGCGGATCTCCCTGGGGGCTTCCTGGAGCGAGACCCCCATCTTCACCTCGGGGGTGGCCGCCGACGTGGGGGAGAGCTGGAGCGGAGACCTGGGGCTGAACCTCTACCCCTCCGGCTCCCTCTCGGCCGAGGTGGGCCTGCGGCACGTGACGATCCTACGACGCAGGGACGGCTCCACCTACTCCTCCGCCACCATCCCCCGGCTCCAGGCCCGCTACCAGTTCTCCCGGGCCCTCTTTCTCCGGGCCATCGGGGAGTACTCCAACCAGGAGAGGAGCAGCCTGTTGGACCCCGTCTCCGGAGCCCCGGTCTACTCCTGCGGCGACGAATGCGCCGCCCTGGTGGGATCCGACCAACACGACTTCCGGCTGGAGGGGCTCCTGGGCTACGAGCCCTCCCCGGGGACGGTGGTCTACCTGGGATACTCCCGGCAAATGCGGGACACCGACAGCTTCCGGTTTCGGGGGATGGATACCCGAGCGGACGGCCTCTTCCTGAAGGTGAGCTACCGCTTCAGGATGTAGGATGGGGTGCAGCCGTCCCGCTGCTCCCGCCATTCGCTCCCGGATTCCTCCCGTTCACCACCTCTGTCGACCCTCCTGTAGGCAGAGTGTTAACCCGTCTCCCCCTTCCTCCCATCGTTGGCGAATGAGAGCAGGAATCCGCCGTCGAGCTCGGGAGGGGGCATGTCCACGTTCTTCCAGGACCTCAGGTTCGCGTTCCGGACGCTCCGGAAACACTGGCTGGTGACGGCGGCGGCGGTCCTCTCCCTGGCCCTGGCCATCGGAGGGAACGCAGCCGTCTTCAGCATGGTGGACGCCTTTCTCTTCCGCCCCCTCCCCTACGACCACCCGGAGCGGCTGGTCTTGTTCGGGGAGCGTCTTCGGGCGAGCGAGCCGGGCTCCGCCAACATCGGCACCTCCCTCGCCACCTGGGCCGACCTGAGAGAACGGTCCCGCACCCTCGAAGGGTGGGCAGCGATTCAGCCCGCGACCCTCTCCCTGCGGGATGAGGACGGCTCGGATCCGGTTTCGGTTCAGATGGTCACCCCCAACTACTTCGAGATGGTAGGAGCCCGGATGAACCGTGGGCGCCCCTTCCTTTCGGAAGAGGTGGTGGAAGGGGCCAGGCGCGTGGCTATCGTCTCCGAGGAGTTCCGCACGGAGCGTTGGGGCGACCAGCTTCCCCTGGGCGAGGTCGTGACCCTGAACTCGGAGCCCTACGAAGTCGTGGGGGTTCTTCCCGGGGATTTCGCCTTCTTCCAGGGCGGCGTGGACCTCTGGGTGCCCCTGACCCGGAGCCCCCAGTCGGCCCCCCGGGACCAGCGGAACATCGTGCCCCTGGCCCGGATGGCGCCGGGAGCAACCATGGAACAGGTCCAGGGAGAGGTGACGTCTCTGGCAGAAGAGATCGGCCTGGAAAACCCGGAGACCATGGGGGACCGGACGATGGACGCGTTCAACCTCCGGTACGACGTCCCGTCCACCCAGGCCCGGCTTCTCTTCAGCATGATGCTGGGCATGGTGGGAGTCGTGCTGATCATCGCCTGTGTGAACGCCACCAACCTCCTCCTGGCCCGGAGCCAGGAGCGGACCCGGGAGATCGCCCTCCGGACGGTATTGGGGGCGGGGCGGGGGCGGGTCCTCCGTCAGCTTCTCACCGAGAGCACCCTCTTGGCCCTCCTGGGCGGAGTCGGGGGGATCGGGCTCGGGGTCCTGGGCATCGATGCCATGGTGAGAAGTTGGGTTGACCTCCTCCCTGCCGGGTTCATGCCCCGGTTGGACGGTCGGGTCCTGACGTTCACCCTGGGCATCACCCTGGGGGCCGGGCTCCTCTTCGGCCTGGCCCCGGCCATCCAGACCGTGAAACGCAACCACGCCGCGGCCCTCCGTGAGGGTCCGGGCCGGTCCGGGGGAGGAGGCAACCGGAAGCGCTTTTCCCGGATCCTGGTGGTGGGAGAGGTCGCCCTCTCCATGATCTGTCTCGGAGCGGGGAGCATGCTGGTCCGGAGCTTCCTGGAGATCAGGGACTCGGACCCCGGCTTTCAGGGGGAAGACGTGTTGGTGGCCAGCCTGGCCGTCCCGCAGTCAAGATATCCGGAGGAGGCAGACCGGAGACGACTGGGAAACCAGATCATGGAGCGGGTCCGTACGCTCCCCGGAATCACCGAGGCGGCCCTCCTGAACACCCTTCCCCAGACTCCCGTTCAGCCCACCGAAAGCATGCGTATACCCGGGGAGGAGCCGGTGGGTGGGCGATCCGGATGGGAGGCGGTGCGGGTGGCCGCTTCGCCCGGGTATCTGGAGGTCTACGACATCCCCCTCCTGGAAGGGAGGTTCTTCCAGGAGGCGGACCGGGAGGACGGCCGCCTGGTGGCGGCCGTGAACCGGGAGCTGGCGCAGCGGCGCTTCCCCGGGGAGAGCGCCGTGGGAAGACGGCTGGTGGTGGGGGGTGAGGAACGGGAGATCGTGGGGGTCGTCTCCGACGTGCAGCAGCAGCTCATCTCCTCCCCGGACCGTCCCGGCGAGACGGTGTACGTCCCTCAAGCCCAGTCTCCCGACCCGGTCTTTCTTGTGGTGGAAGCCACCGGGGACCCCCACCAGCTGGTTCCGGCCCTCAGGGAGCAGCTCCAGCTGATCGATATGGACCTGACCGTGTCTCGGGCCCTCACGATGGTGGAGTTCGTAGACCAGGCCTTTGCGGGGATCCGGGTCTTCAACATCATCCTGGGCGGATTCGGGATCATGGCCCTCTTCCTGGCGGCCCTGGGGACCTACGGCGTGCTGGCCTACTCGGTGGGACAACGGCGGCACGAGATCGGGGTGCGCCTCGCCATCGGCGCCCGTCCGGGGGCGGTGGTGAGAATGATCGCGGCCCAGGGCCTGTGGCTGGGTGGGATCGGTCTCGCCCTGGGGTTGGTGGGGACGCTCCCTCTCATCGGAGTCCTGCGGTCCATGGTCTCGGCATTCGCTACGGTGAAGCCCTCGACCCTGGGGTTCATCGCCGCTCTCCTGACGGGAGTCACGACGCTGGCCAGCTGGGTACCGGCTCGGCGAGCGACGGCGGTGGATCCAGTGGAGACGCTACGGGAGGAGTGACGCCCTCACCCCATGAGCTCCCTCAGGGCTTTCGACCCCCGTCGGCTGGCCACCAGCCGACTGCCATCGTCCAATCGGATCAGGAACCGCCGCTCGTCGTACTTCTCGATCTTCCCTACGTGGGAGAGGTTCACGATGTGGCCCCGGTGGACACGGATGAACTCCCTGGGATTCAGACGCTCCTGGATCTCTCCGAGAGAGGTGTCGGACGAGAATGTGGCCCCGTCAGTGACGATGGAGGTGCCCCCGGAGGTGGCGTCGATGCGAACGATCTTCTCCACGGGAATGGGCACGATGCCGCCCCGATACCCGGCGAAGAGCCGGGAGGCGTAGTACGCGGCGGCCCCCTCCCGTCCCGTCCCCTTCGTAACCCCCTCGCCCACCAGCCGAACCCTGACCCGGTCCAGACTTTCCATCAGGCGGTCTTTGCCGAAGGGCTTCACCAGATAGTCCAGGGCGCCGAACTCGAAGGCGGAGAGGGCATACTCGTCGTACGCCGTGGTGAAGATGACCGCCGCGTGGTGGGTGATGGTCTCCAGGACCTCCAGCCCCGTCAGGCCCGGCATGCGGACGTCCAGGAAGACCAGGTCGGGCTCCAGCTTCTGGATCAGCCGTACCGCGTCGGAGCCGTTCCGGGCGTCCCCCACCACCTCGATCCAGTCCACGTCTTTCAGGTATTCCCGCAGCGCTCGCACAGCCAGGGGCTCGTCCTCGCAAATGAGGACCCGGGCCACGCCGAACCCGTCGGAGGCGTTCATCGACCCGGGTCTCCTGGCGGACAAAAGGAGATGCTCATTGACCGGGCTCTTCCCCAGAAGGAAGGGTGATGTTCAGCGTGGGGGTGGGAAGCCGTGAGACGGGGACCCTGAGGAGCGCCGTGAAGCCCTTCCCCGGTGCGGTCCGCCAGGTCAGCGAGGCCTGGTCCCCGAACAGCGTCACCACTCTCCGCTCCAGGAGGTTCAGCCCCTTCCCCTGCGCGGCTCGGACCGCATCGGGTGAGGCACCCATTCCGTCGTCCTCCACCTCGATGGCCAGGCCTCCCCCTTCCTCACGGATGCGGATCCGGATGCGCCCTCCCTCCTCCTTCGGAGCGATGCCGTGCTTGATGGCGTTCTCCAGGAGCACCTGCAGGGAGAAGGGAGGCACGGCCACGGTCTCCAGCCCCGGGTCGATCTCCCAGCCCACCTCCATCCGCTCCGAGAGCCGCAGGGACTCCAGGCCCAGGTAACGCCGAGCGATCTCCAGCTCCTGGCCCAGGGGGACGGCGTCCAGATCCCGCCTCTCCAGAACCGAGGCGTAGCGGATCAGGGCCGCCACGTCCTCGATGGCCCGTTCCGCCGTGGCGGGGTCGGCCCGGACCAGGAGCATGAGGGAGTGGAGCGTATTGAAGACGAAGTGGGGGTTGAACTGCGCCCTCACCACCTTCGCCTCCGCTTCGGCACGGAGCACCGCCTCCCGGGCCAGGAGCGCCTGAGTCTCCTGGACTCTCCGCAGAGACTCGGTCCACATGAGGAAGCCGGCCAGGATCGTGTAGATCAGGCCATAATAGAAAGAGAGGATGAGAGGAAGGACCCGCGGGTCGCCTGTGAACCCCATCTCGTCCTGGAGGTCCAAGGCGTAGAGGAGGAGGGTGGTCCCGATGCCGGAGAGGACGGCGTACCCGATCCCCACCCCCACGTGGATGCCCACGGTCCTGGCCAGGGACCATTCCGGGTTCAGGAGGGATCTCCGCCGAAGGGCGACGGCGGTGGCCAGGATCAGGGGGGCCACGATGTGGACGAGACCAGACTCTGCGGAGTGCCCCTCCATGAGAGCGCTGGACACCATGAGGGCGGCGTAAGCGATCCAGGCCCCGAAAAAGAGGACCCAGACAGCCCGATCCACCTTCCGGCCGTCCGTATGGGTTGCCATCTAGTGCCCCTCCTGCGATGAAACTGCCCCCTCCATCCGCCGAATGGCAATCACTTCGTCACCTGCCAGGGTACGTAATGGATCCACCTCGTCGTGCTTGAACGTTGGGGTCGCGCTCCGCTCACCGACATCCTCTCCCCGTGATTGGACCTCCGGCCCCTCTCTCCGAGCCAATACCCGTGTTGAACGGCGGGGCTCCGCGATCCTCTTCCCGCCATTCGCCCCCCATTCCGGCCCGGTCGCCTCCCGCTCGTCCCACTCGCCGGATTTCCGTTCGGGGTGGAGGGCCGAGTTGCTCTCTTTCACCTGTCGCCGAACCCACCCGCCTGCCTGGGGGGCCTCGGCGACGAGAGCCGCTTGAAGGGAGGGATGATCAGATGCGACCCGATGGAAGACTCCTCGAGCGAGGGACCCCTCTGCGTCGGGGGGTTCTCCTCGGCCTGGCCGTCCCCGTCCTGGGCCTCCTCCCCACCGCCCTCCTCCTGGGCCAGGGCACGAACGGGATGGTGGGGGTCCAGGCTGGACCCATCACCACCGGTGTCCATTCCGAGGTCCCGGCAATCCTCGACACCGACTGGCGAACCGGCCTGAGCGCCGGTGTCTTCGCCGCCTTCCAACCGGCCGCGCACCTCATGGTCCGGGCCAATCTCCTTCTCTCCCGGCGGGGATTCGGCTTCCGGATGTACCGGGAGGGCCCAGGCCTCATTCCAGGAGAGGCAGAGGTGCGATTCCTGGAGGCACTGATGGATGTGGGATTCAGGGTGCCCTGGCCCGAAGGAGGGGGCATCACCCGCGTGTACGCCGGTCCAGCCGTCGGTTACCGGCTCGGCTGCACCTCGAAGGGCTCCGCCATGGGCGTGGAGTTCGAGGAAAACTGCGACCATCCCCTGGTCGGACTCAGGACACGATCCCTGGACGTGGGCGCGTCGGTGGGGGCGGGAATCGACCTCTACCTCCCATCGATCACCGTGTTGATGGATGGTCGGTACACGTATGGGCTCCGGAATCTGAACAGGAGTCCCGACGGATCCCAGGATCTCTCCAGCCGCGCCTGGAGCTTCACGATGGGCCTCGGATGGCCCTGGAGGTGGTGAGGCCGTGACCATGCGATCCGCTGCTCTTCGAAAGGTGGTGGCCTGGGCGGCCCTGGTGGCGGTGGGGGGATACGGGGTCCTGGGGCCCTGGATCAACCCATCGGTAGAGGTGGCGAATGCCCTCCGCCTGGATCTCGTCGTCCTGGCAACGATGGGGTTCTTCGGCTTGTGGAACCGTTCCGAGCTGCACCTGTCCCTGGTTTCGGGGGGCCTTCTGGGTGCCGCTTTCGTTGCCCCCTGGGCGGCTTTTCCCTGGTTGATCCTCCCGGCCCTGGCTCTGGGTCGGATGGGGAGAGAGTCGCGGGAGAGCACCGAGGCCCACGGATTCCGAAGACCCACCGGTCTCGCCATCGCCGTGGCCGTTTTCGCCCTTACCGGCAACGCGACCCTGATGGCGGCCATCTCGGCACGTGGGCTCCGAATCTCCGTCGAGGAGATGGAGGCTCGGGATTTCAGGGCCAACAGCCTGCTGGAAGACGTTCCCGTCCACGACGCCTGGGCCATCGATCTGACAGACCGCCCCTCTCCGACCCTGGACGACCTGATCCGTGTGTTCAAGGACGGATCTCCCCTTCAGGCCACCCCCGCCTTCGTCGGTCTCAGCATCCTTCGAGGCGTCGTCGGCGGGGTCTTCGGATGGGAGGACCCCAGGTGGTCGGGGGTCTCCTCCTCTTTCCTCAACCGTCTGACAGACGACGATCGTGACCGCTCAACGGCAGCGTCCGGACAGGTCCTCGATATCTGGAGGGTGCTGTATGCGTTCCCGCAGGAGGCGGCGGTGGAGACGCTCAACGGTACTGCCCATGTGGCGGTGATCGCCGGCCTGGGGGAGGAGCTGGATCGGACTCGCCTCTTCCTTTCGTTCCGGGTCAGGGAGGTGAACTGGACCACCAGGATTTACATGAGGCTCATCGATCCTGCCCGGCGATGGTTCGTCTACCCCTCTCTTCTCAGACAATTCGCTCACACGTGGAACCGGGAGAGCTGGAGCTCCTCCGGTGAATCTCTCTCTGGAGAAGGACCATGAACAAACCAGCAGGAACCATCGCCCGCCGAGAGCTCCTGGTCCGGACCGCTCCGGCCTGTGCCCTCACCTGCCTCGGGCTGGGCCGAACGGAAGGTTTGGCAGCGGCTCTCTCCGGGCTGCCGTGCCAGGAGGTCCACAAGTTCGACCGAAAGGAGGAACGGTCCTACTCTCCGAAGGAGCTCGCCGAGCTGATGGCTCGCACGGCCCTCGAGGTCATCCGCACCCTACGGCGGGAGATCGGAGACCCCGAGACGATTCGACTCCTGAAGCTCAACTCGGAGGAGATGGGACGGCAACGGGGCGCCATGCACGCCGAGAGATCTCCGGATTCCTCCTTCGAGAGCTTCGTGTCGCTGTTCCGCCAGATGGCCTCCGGGCCCCAACTGACGGCGGAGGTGGTGCAGGACACCGAGAAGGTGTTCGAGTTGAACGTCTCGGAGTGTGTCTGGGAAGTCGTCCTCCGGGAAGCGGGACTGGCGGGGGAGATCGGGCATGCCACCGTGTGCAACATGGATTACACCTGGCCTCCGGCTTTCAACCCCGCTTTCCGCCTGGAGCGCACCAAGACCCTCATGCAGGGACACGACTGCTGCAATCATCGTTACATCAACACGGCGGCACCCTGACGGGGGCAGCCATTGGGACCAGGGGCAGACGGGCTCCGGCCCGTCTGTCTCGGTCCCGCATCCCGTTGGCGAGAGCCCCCACCACCGACCGCCCTTCCATATCACTCCACACGCAGTGCTTTCGCCGGATCCACCCGGGTCGCCCGCCGGGCCGGGACAAAGCTCGCCAACAGGGATACGGCCACCAGGAGGAGCGCCACCGCCGTCAGCGTCGGTGGGTCCATTCCGCCCACCCCGAACAGGAGCGACGCCACGAAGCGACCGGTGGCGACGGCCCCCATCAGACCCAGAACCAGGCCGCCGATGGTGAGGCGTAGCGCCTGGCGCAGGACGAGGCGGCGTACGTCGGAGGCGGCCGCACCCAGGGACATCCGGACGCCCATCTCGTGGGTCCTTCTGGATACGGTGTAGGAGAGGACGCCGAAGAGCCCGCCCGCGGCCAACCCGAGGGCCACCAGGCCGAACACCGTCATGAGGGCCGCGCTGAAGCGGCGTGGGCCAACGAGGTCCTCCAGCTCCGTGGACATGGCGTACACCGTCTCCAGGGGGATGGTGGGGTCGTGGCGCCAGATGGCCTCCCGCACCCCCCGCGTCACGTCGGCGATGTCGCGTTGCGTGCGGATCAGGAGCCACATGTCCGTCATGGGCCGCTGAGCGTGGGGGAAGTAGAACCCCGGCAGGGGGGTGGGGCCGTCCCGGCCACCGAAACGGACGTTCTCGGCGATGCCGACGATGGTCCATTCCCCCTCGGGCGTGCCCTCCCACCAGGACTCCTTCAGGATCACGGAGCCCAGGGCATCCCCGTCGGGGAAGTGGGTGTCGGCGAAGGCCTGATTGACGATGACCACGCCGGGGGCCGTGGGGCCGTCGTCCGGCGTGAAATCGCGGCCACGGAGGAGTCGGATGCCCGCTGCGTCGAAATACCCCGGGGTCACCGGCCGGTAGCTCGCTTCCGGCACCTGGCCCGGATCGGGTACGGGCCGCCCCCGGATGGTGAAGCCGGTGGTCCAGGAGGGGCGGGTGGGCGGAGCGTACCCGAAGGCCGCCGAGGTCACGCCGGGGATCTCCCGGATCTCCCGAAGGGACTCGGAGAACAGGGTCTCCACCGCAGGCCATCGCTCGCTGGGATACTGCACGAAGGGCAGCACCACCGGGACTGCCCAGAGGTTGTCGGGCTGGAAGCCCGGGTCCACGGACTCCACGGCCCGAAAGCTCCGGACCAGGAGGCCCGCCCCGAAGACGAGCATGAGGGCCAGAGCCGTCTCCAGGACCACGAGACCGGACCGGACTCCCTGACCGCCGGACGCCGTGGACCGAGTCCCGCCGTCCCTGAGGTCGTCGGCCACACCGCCCCCACTGCCTCGAAGCGCCGGGATCAATCCGAACACCACTGCCGTTCCAAGGACCGCGGCGACGACCACCACCAGCACCCTGCCATCAAGGGTAATCTCGGACACCCGAGGGATGGCCCCGGCAGGGGCGGCCGCCAGGGTCAGGTCCAGGGCGAGGTACGCGATGCCGACTCCAAGGGCGCCGCCCACGGCGGACAGGACCAGCCCCTCCGTGAGGAACTGGGCGAGGAGCCGCCTCCGCCCCGCCCCCATGGCCCGGCGCACCGCCACCTCACGGCTCCGAGCCGTGGCTCGGGTCAGGAGCAGATTGGCAACATTGGCGCAGACGATGAGGAGCACGAGCCCCACCGAGCCCATGAGAGTCAAGAGGAGCTGGCGGCTGTTGGAGACCGTGGCTTCCTGGAGAGATTCTACCCAGAAGGATTGGTCTTCGTTTTCGGGGTAGGCCTCCGCCAGGCGAGCACCGATGGCGGCGACGTCCAGGGACGCCGTGCCGAAATCGGTCCCGGGGCGGAGACGCGCCCGCACCCGAAGCCTGTGCATGCCCCGCTGGTCCTCGGCGAAGTTCTGCCGGCCGGGGAGCCAAACGTCGGTCCGGATGGGGAAGGCGTAGCCCTCCGGCATCACGCCGATGACGGTGTGGGGGTCCCCGTCGATGACCACGGACGATCCCAGGACCCCGGGTGATGCACCGAAACGGCTCGCCCAGAGGCCGTGGGAGAGCACGACGACCCGCTCCCCCCCCAGTCGATCTTCGTCGGCGTTGAAGACCCTCCCCAGCTCGGGCTCGACCCCCACCACCGAGAAGAGGGAATGGGTGGCGTACACGGCCGTAATGGCGGAAGGCGCCCCGGCATCTCCCAGGAGGGTGACGGGTCCGGAGCGGAATCCACCGAAGGCCTCGAAATCCCGCTGCTCTCTCTCCAGCTCGGAGTAGTCGGGGTAGGAGACCCACTCCCTGAGGGTCTCGTCGGAGGAAGCGGATCGGGTCCAGACGATGCCCAGCCGATTTCCACCCTCGTAGGGCAGAGAACGGAGCAGCACCGCGTCCACCACGGAGAAGATGGCCGTGTTGGCGCCGATCCCCACGGCGAGCATGGCGATGCACACCGCCGCGAACCCCGGGTTTCTCCGGAGGC
>Ga0316577_10001312_pt1 | contig 11653 bp, 11 predicted proteins | sample S5NA_FD_203073 | JGI IMG/M metagenome (GOLD analysis project Ga0316577, IMG submission 203073) | Rhizosphere microbial communities from salt marsh grasses in Alabama, United States - S5-7_050615r2r1 | ecosystem: Host-associated > Plants > Roots > Rhizosphere | place: USA: Alabama | collected... | reverse complement strand
CTTTCCGTGCGCCCGGCAGGGCGTCCCCGACGGCGACGGGCACATCGCGTCTCCGATCCCCCCCGATGAGGCCCTGCGAGCGCCGGCCGAGGCGATCGACGTGGTCGTCGGCGAGGTGAAGGAGGGACGGGCCCACCTCAATCCGACGCTGCGGTCGCCGGCCGTGCTTCGGATCGCGATCGGGCGTGTCGGGATCTGTGATCCGGGCGAGACCGAGCGCGCCGTCGAGGTCCTGCGGCACGAGGGTCTCGTGCGTCTCGACGGCACGACCCCCGCCCGGCAGATCCGCCTGGTCGCCTTCGGTCTCGGCACCAGCCGGGTGGCCCGCACGCACCACGTGGTCTCCCTGCGCGACGCGGCGGCCTTCGTGCGGGAGACCGTGGAGCGGGCCCACGAGGCGCTCCTTCCCGCCACGCTCTCCGATCCCGTTCTGGGGCTGCTCCACCTCGCCAACAAGCTCCGGTAGGCGGACGGGGGGGCCATGTGCCCCCCCGTCGTGCGCGCCTGAACGGTCTGGAACGGGCCTCTACGCCCCGCCGCGCGCGTCCTGGATCGTCTCGCGCGCGTCCTTCACACGCCCCTGAAGGCCCTTCAGCTTGAAGGACAGGATGATCATCAGGATCCCGAGCAGGATCGCGAACGTGCCGATCAGCCAGAGAACGGCGAAGACTCCGGCACCAGGGCGGAAGAGCAGGATGACGCCGAAGGCCACCGCGAGGGCGCCGGCGAGGAAGAGCACCCACTCGCCCTCGACTTCCTTCCGGATCTCGATCGCGGTGAGGATCTGGAAGATCCCGTTCAGGATCGCCCAGAACGCGATCACCCAGAGGAGCGCGACGGCCGAGAGCCCGGGCCAGGCGAAAGCCACCACACCGGCGGCGATGCTCACGAGTCCCGCCAGCGCGGACCAGTACCATTTCATGCCGGCCCGCCGACCGAACACGATCAGCGTGACGCCATCCACGATGGCGAACACGCCGAACAGGTAGATCAGGCCCAGGAGCGTGACACCGGGCAGGAAGAACGCGGCGAGTCCGAACAGGATGGCGACGATGCCGCGCACCAGCAGCCACCACCATCGACCGGTCAGGAGTTCCAGCATGGGACCTCTCCTCGCTTGAGCTCAGGTTCCCCGCGCGATCCGCGGGCGCCTCCGCCTCCCCTCACCACCGGAACCAACGGATAGATCGTGGCACCGGGCGATGCCGCCCGGCAAGTCATCCCCTGATCCTATCCCCCTTCCACCGCCGCCGTAACCCGGGCGACGTTCGCCTCCATGACCGAAAGGAAATCTCCCTCTTCCGGCCGGTTTCCGCAGGGGTCGAACACGACCGAGCGGACTCCGAACTCGCGCGCCAGCCGCGCGCTCACCTCCGGCAGAGGAGGCGCCTCCCACAGCATCAACCGGGAGGGCCTGTCGACCAGCAGGGCCTGCAGCGCGGCCCACCCGTCGGGCCGTGGGACCTCGTCGGGCTCGAAGTGGACGCTCCGGAGATCGAGCCCGTAGCGACGCGCCAGGTACTGATAGACCGGGTGCGAGCCGAGGAGCGGAATCCCGGCGAACGGCTCGAACGCGGCCTCGAGGTCTGTGTCGAGTCGCGCGAGGGAGGCCTGAACGCGTGCGAGCCCCCTCCCGTACGCCTCCGCCCCGGAGGCGTCCGCCCTCGCCAGCGCGTCCCGAACCGCCTCGGCCTGGCGAGACGCGAGCCGGGGGTCCAGCCACGTCGTGAATGCGGTCTCCCCGTGCTCGTGCTCGCCTTCCGGGCCATGGGCGTGCACCACCTTCTCCCCGGCCGGCAGATAGAGGTCGGAAAACCCGGCCGACGTGTCGACCAGCTTCGACGGAGGGAGGGAGGCACGGTCCGTCCACGATGCGTATCCGGCGCCGTTGAGGAGAATCACGTCCGCGCGCTGGTAGCTCGCGATCTGCTCCGGGCCCGGGGACCAGAACGCCGGATCCTCTTCGGCCGGGACGGGGAACCGGACGTCCACCCTGTCCCCCCCGATCTCCCGCGCGAGCCAGGAAAGGGGGTAATTGACGACCGCGACGACCAGCCGTGCGCCCTCCTCCGCGCCCGTCTCGGACGGCGCCTCCCGCGTCGTCCCGGAATCGCGCGCCGACTCCGATCCGGCGCAGGCGAGAGACAGCGCGGCCAGCGCAACGAGCAGCCGACACCTCATCGTCCGCATCGATCCTCCCGAACCGTCAGAGCCGCGCCAGGAGTCGAGCCGCTTCCGGCCCGAACCGCCCAGCCAGCCAGGTGAGCGTGAGAGCCATCGCCCCCGCGACGAGAAGCACGAACATCGCCTCCGAGGCCATCAGGACCCGGATGGCGCGGGGCGCGGCACCGATCTTCTCCAGTGTCTCCCTCTCGCGGGCCCGCTGCCGCAGCGACAGCAGGAACACGAGTACCACCGTGGCGAGGGTGGCGAGACCGACCCCGACGGCACCCGCGACCACGTACCGCTCCACGGTGAACACGGTCGCGAGGAGGTCGCCCATGACCACTTCGGGGCGGACCATCCGCACGGCCGGGACCTCCTGGTACCGACCCTGGAGGAGCGCGGACGCCTTCTCGTCGCGCGGCACGGCGATCACGGCGGTGAGCGGGAACCGGGACGGGTCCCCGTGGAAGTGGAAACTGTCGATGTTCTCGGCCGTGATCTCGTTGTACTGGACCACCGCGGCGTTCCCGATTACGACGTTCCCCTCCCGCTCGAGCACGCCGGGAGCCGCCTCCGGCCGGCTCAGGTCCTCGTGCCCGTGCCCGAGCCCCTGGATCACCCACGCCGTCTTCACGTCCACGAACACGGCATCGTCGTCGGGGGAGTCGGACGGAGCGAGTACGCCGACCACCGGCATCCGGAGAGGGTAGACGCCGGCGATGTCGAACAGACTCTCGGGCGAAGAGATCACGTGGTCGCCGACGGCGACGCCGAGATCTCGCGCCGCCCGATCGCCCAGGACGGCCTCCCCGAGAACGGCCGCGAACCGGCCGTCGACTGCGTGCAAACCGCGAAACGCGAAGTACTCGGGCGTCGTTCCCACGATCGGCTGATCGCGGACGCGGAACCGCACGTGGAGCGGGATCGCCTCCGCGAGACCGGTGTCCCGGATTCGAGCGGCCTCCGAGTACGGCAGCGTCTCCTGGACATCGGACTCGAAGTACAGGGAGCTGAGCACGAGCTCGGTCGGGCTTCCGGGCGCGCCGACGAGGAGCGGCGTCGCCACGGCGCGCGCGACGAGCCGCTCCGCCCCCTGCCGGACGAGGACCCTCAGTCCGACCGGAAGGAACAGGATGAGCGTGAGGGCCGCCACGAGCACGACGGTCTTCCACCGGTGGAAGACAAGGTACCGCCACGCGAGGTAGAGGGGGCCGCTCACGCCGGCACCTCCCCCCGGGCGTGGAAGTCGCGGAAGTCCACGACGCGCCCGAACCGGGGGAGAATCTCGGCATCGTGCGTCACGGCCACGAGAGTCGTCCCGGCGTCGTGCACGTAGTCGAACAGGATGTCGAGCACCTTCTCCCGGTTCACGGGATCCAGGTTTCCGGTCGGCTCGTCGGTCAGGAGCAGGGGAGGGTCCGTCAGGACGGCGCGGCAGACGGCCGTGCGCTGTCTCTCGCCCTGCGACAGGTGGCGCGGCCTGCGGTCGAGTTTGTCGCCGATCCCGACCCGGTCGGCCAGGCCGCGCGCCCGGTCGACGATGGAGGCGTCGAGCCGGAGATCCGGGTGAGCCCGGAACGGAAGAAGGATGTTGTCGAGGATCGAGAGATATTCCAGCAGCTCGAACTCCTGGAACACCAGGCCCACTCTTCGAACGCGAAAGGCGCGGCGGGCACGCTCGGAGAGGGACGTGATCTCCGTTCCGTCGACGGCGATGCGCCCCTCCGAAGGGAGGAGGATGCCCGCCGCGAGGTGCAGCAGGGTCGTCTTCCCGGAGCCGCTGGGCCCGACGAACGCGGTCGTCGAGCGGGCGGCGACGTCGAGGACGGGAACCTCCAGTCGGAAGGGGGTTCCGTCGTAGGCGAAGCGAAGATCCCGGATCGCGATCAAGTCGGGTGCCGTCTCGAGAGGTTCAGAGCGGGCGGACGGCGGCCCGGACGGTCCGCTCACCGGAGTCTTCGAACCGGAGGACCAGATCGACCGAGTCGCCCTCCACCAGCGGCGCGCGAAGACCCATCAGCATCACGTGAAGGCCTCCCGGCTCGAGACGTACGTCCTCGCCTGCCGGAACATCGACCGCCTCGACGCGCCGCATCCGGGCGACGCCCGAGGAGTCGACGAAGCTCTCGTGAAGCTCCGCCATCGAGGCCCCGGAGAATTCGACCGCGAGGAGGCGGTCTGAGGCTCCGCCCCGGTTTTCCACGACCAGGTACGCCGCGCTGTTGATCGGCGGGCCTTCCGGCGTCTCGGGGAGGGTCGCGGGACGGACCCACGCGTCCCGGACCGCGAGGTCCGGCGTCCCGGGGCGCGAATCGCCGCAGGACGCGCCCAGGCTCGCCAGGACGACGAGCAGTGTACGTCCGCCCGGCACCGGGCCAAGCCTGCCGTTCCGCATCTCTCCTCCCGCGTCAGTTCGCCAGGAGCCAGGCGAGATCTCCGGCCATCTCCTCCGCCGACGCCTCTCCCGGCCACATCAGCCGGATCGCTCCGTCCCGGTCCAGCACCAGGACGGTCGCCGAGTGATCGACCAGGTAGAATTCGCCCGCGTCGTCCGGGGCGACCCGGTCCGGCTCGGCCCGGGCATAGAAGATCCCGAACGACGACGCCACCGCCGCGACCTCGGGGGTCGAACCGGAGAGGCCCACGAAGCTCGGGTCGAATCCGCGGGCGTACGCCGTGGTCCGCGCGGGCGAGTCGCGCTCCGGGTCGACCGAGATGAACACGACCTGGACGTCCTGGCCCGCCGGGCCGAGGAGATCCCGCGCGGCCCGGAGACGCTGCAGCATGTAGGGACAGACGTCGGGACAGAACGTGTATCCGAAGAAGAGCACGGTGACTTTCCCCCGGAAGTCGCTCAGCGCCACGGGACCGTCGCCGGAGGCGAGGACGAAATCGGTCGCCGCGAGCGGCGGATCGATGAGGGAGCCGTGCAGAGTCCCGGCGCCGCCCGCCTGCGCCCGCCCGAGCAGGAAGCCTCCCGCGATCGCGAGAAGCACGAGGGCCACGGCCATCGTCATCCAGGATCGGGATCGCATCGTCGCTCCCCGTCGTCAGTTCGAGTAGCAGGAGAGGAAGTGCGCGGCCTCGTACGCGAGACGCATGGCCCCCTCGGCGCGGGACTCGACCGCCAGCTCCCGCATCTGCGCAACCACCCGGTCGGCGTCCGGAAGACCGGTCCGGTACTCGACTCTCCGGACCCCGAGACCGTCGACGAGAACGAGGACCGGATCGTGTCGGAAGCCCCCTTCCGGGCCCCGCTCGTACCAGACCCCGAAGCCGGCTCCGACCACGGCGCGGGTCGCCGCCGTGTCCGCCGCGGCGGCGAAGCTCCAGATCCCGGAGTCGGCCTCGAACCGGACGGCTTCCTCGGCCAGCCGGGCCGGCGTGTCGCGTTCGGGATCGAACGAGACGGTGACGAGCCGCACCGGAATCCCCAGCTCGGCGGAGGTCAGGAGCCGCGCGACCTCGGCCATGGTCCCCGCGACGTCCGGGCAGCCGGATCCGCAGCTGCCGTACGTGAAGCCGTAGAGCGTGAGACGACCCTTGAGATCGTCGCTCGTGAGCCGCTCGCCGCCCTGGTCCACGAGCACGAACCCCGGCGCCAGCGACAGCCGGGGGATCACGGTGACCGGCCGGAAGGCGACGAACGCGGCGGGCGCCGCCGCGATCAGCAGCGCGAGTGCGGCAAGAGAGATCTTCCAGCGACGGTGCAAGGCCCGGTATCGCTCGGTTCGAAGTCGGAATCCGCGGCGCCCGATCGGGGCGCGGGCTCGCGCCCGGAAGATAGGGGAGAAGGCCGCGGCGCTCCAGCGCGGCCGCCGCCGGTCGAGTCCGCAGGCTCTCCTGGGCGAGGAGCGCCGACGACGGCGGACAGGCGAGCATGCCGAGCAGGACGAGACACGAGCGGCACGGGTCCCGAGGACCGGTCCCTCGCGCCATCTCGGCCGATGTCCGACATTTGCCCGAAGACCCGAATCGGAGGAGTCCGATGAAGCATCGACCGGCCCGCGCGGCCGCGTGTGTCGTCGCGGCCGTCACCGCGCTTCCGTCCGCCATCCTCGCCCAGGATCTTCCCGTCGACGATCCCGTGGTGTCGGCGATCGTGTCCGAAGAGGCGGCCAACTCGCGGCTGGAGCCGCTCGCGCACGCGCTGCTCGACTCGATCGGCCCGCGGCTGAGCGGCACGGCGGGCTACGACCGCGCGGTGGACTGGGTGGCGGCACGCTACCGGGAGTGGGGGATCGCCGTCCGCGTCGACACCATCGGGACCTGGATCGGGTGGGAGATGGGGACCGTCCTGGTCGAGCTCGTCGCGCCGCGTCACCGGCAGCTCGAGGCGCATCTCCTCGCGTACAGCCCGGGCACGGACGGCCCGATCGAGGCCCCGGTCGCGGTTCTGCCGGAAGGCCTCACCCCGGAGAACGTGACATCCCGGCTCGCCGGGCTCGAGGGCGCGTTCGTCCTGGCCATGCCGCCGGAGCCGACCTGCCGGGCTCCCGCCGAGCTCGAAGAGAACGCCCGGCCCGAGACCGTCGCCCGGATCGACTCGGTCCGCGCGGCGGCCCGGCAGGCCTGGATCGCGAAGCTGGAAGCGATCGGCGGTCCCTGGCGGGGCCTCGGGCGGCTGGGAGAGGGGCATCCGGCCGGCGTCCTGAGCAGCTGGTGGTCCGAGGGTTGGGGGGCGACGAAGATCCACGAGGCCTTTCCGTCCGACTTTCCGCAAATCTCGCTCTCCTGCGAGGACTACGGGCTGCTGTACCGGCTCGCGGAGAGCGGTGCCGCCCCCCGGCTCCGGGTCGACGCCCGGGCGCGCCGAACGGGCCCGGTGCCGCATGCGAACGTGATTGCGGAAATCCCCGGTTCCGAGCTCCCGGACGAGTACGTCGTCCTCTCCGCCCATCTCGACTCGTGGCACGCCGCGAGTGGCGCGACGGACAACGGGACCGGGACCCTGATCATGATGGAGGCGATGCGCCTCCTGAAGGAGGCAGGAGCGGCTCCTCGGCGGACGATTCTCGCGGGCCACTGGGCGGGCGAGGAGCAGGGCCTGATCGGATCCCGCGCCTTCGTGGAGGACCATCCGGAGGTGGTGGAGGGACTGCAGGCGGCGTTCAACCAGGACAACGGCACCTGGCGCGTCGAGCGGATCGAGGGGCAGGGGCTGCTGCGCGCCGGCGAGCGGATCGGGCGTTGGATCGCGTACGTTCCCAGGGAGATCGCCGCCCAGATCACGCTCGAGCTCCCGGGTGCTCAGGACAACCGGGGGAGCGACCACAGCTCCTTCCTCTGCGCGGGCGCACCCGCGTTCCGGCTCCAGTCTCCCTACGGCGAGTACCGCCGGTACACGTGGCACACGGAGCGGGACACCTACGACAAGCTCGTGTTCGACGACCTCCGCCAGAACGCCGTGCTCGCCGCGTCGCTCGCGTGGGCCGCGGCCCAGGACCCCGAGCGGATGCCCCGCGATCGGGCCATCCTGCCCGTAGACCCCGCCACCGGAGAGCCACGGGCGTGGCTCGAGTGCCGGCCCGCCCGGCGGACGCCCCCGGAGCCGTGACGGGACCCCGGCGACGGCCGGGATCCGGAGCCGACGGGCCGGGCGCATCGGTCGCCCGGTTCTCGGTCAGGCGTCGTCGACCTCCGACGATTCGTTCGCCCCTTCCACCACGCCGAACCGGGCCCCGGCCCCGAGGAGGAGCCGCTCGACCGGTGACATCTCCGCCCGCTGACGCAGGACGTCGCGCGCCAGCGCCGGCTCGTTGGTGATGAGGACGTCCGCCCCCGCGCTGATCATCGCGGACATCTGGGCTGGGTTGTCGACCGTCCACACCTGGAGCTCCTTGCCACTGGCGTGCACCCGTCGCGCGAAACCGCTGGTCGCGTTCTTCGCGTTCACCGCGAGAAAGTCGGCGTCGAGCTTCGAGAGGTCTCCGATCGAGACGGCGGCCAGGAGGCCGACCTTCCAGTCGGGCCTCAATTCGTTCAGCCTCTCCACGGTCGGCCGGTCGAGCGACATGAGCGCTACCTGGTCCCCCATGCCGAGACGCTCGACGAGCTCGATCACCCGCTCCTCGAGGCGCTGGCCGTGGCCGTAGATCTTGAGCTCGATGTTGACCCCGATCCGGTCACGGGCCACCTGAAGCACCTCCTCGAGCGTCGCCACGCGCTCCGACTCGAACTCGGGTCCGTACCAGGCCCCGTTCGGGATCCGCGCCACCTCGGCGTACGGAAGATCCCAGATCTTTCGGGCGTCCCGGTTCACCCGCATGAAGTCGGCGTCGTGGTGGACGACGACCACGCCATCCGACGTCTCCTGCACGTCGATCTCCACCCAGTCCGCGGAGTCGGCGATCGCGGCGCGCACGGCTGCGAGCGTGTTCTCCGGAGCGCGGCCGGAGGCCCCCCGGTGCGCCGTGATCTGGACATCATCCTCGACATCGACGTCTCGCAGCAGGCCGATCCCGAGGACGACCGCGCCGAGCGGCACGGCGACGGCGAGGAGCACCCACGCCCAGCCGGGCACCGCGAGAGACGCCCGCCGGCCGAGCGTTCCGGGCTCGGCCGCCGCCTCCCGCGGGAGGACCCACGGCTCGGCCCACGAGCGATCGAGCTCGAACAGGAAGACCGCCAGCACGATGCTGCTCGCGACGGACACGACGAGGTTGCCCAGGGCGCCGATCACGGTGGCGATCGCGAGGGCGGACGTCAGGAGGGTCAGGTTCGTGCTCTCATCCGGCACGAGCCATCGGCCGATCGCGCCCGCGGTCCCGATCACGATCATGGAGAAGAGAAGGCTCGCCCCGAGCCACATCGCGAGCAGGCCGAGGAGCCGCCACCGTCGCCCACCGGTCGCGCTCACGCTCGCCCGGAGCGCCCCGGCCGGCGAGGCGCCCCCGAACAGCAGCCGCGGAAGCGCGATCGACCAGCTCAGGAGCCGACGACCCACGAACCACGCGAGCCCGACGAGAGCTCCGCCGATCAGGATCGCCGCGATCCAGAAGCGGGGCGGTTTCTCGGAGAGATAGAAATTGATGTCGTGGTCCGTGAGGAGCAGGGCGTAGACGAGACCGCCCGCCACGAGCCACGGTGCCGCGTCGATGAGAAGACGCAGGAAGCCGCGCACGGCGAGCTCCACGATCGAGAAGAACCGGTCCGCGGCGTGGCGCATTCCGTCGAGCCACGACACCGCGCGGTCCTCCTCCGCCCCCGCCACGACCGTCATGATCGCCGTGTGCCCGAACAGCCCGGCCACGATCGATCCGGCGCCGACGATCAGCAGTGTCGCGATCCCGAGCGGCGACAGCACGAACCACAGGATGTCCTGGTCCGTCACCGCGCCTCCGCCGGCCCGTGCGAGCGCCGTTCGGACGACGTACGCCACGATCGGCGTCAGCACCAGGGTCGCGGCGACACGCGTCGCCAGGTCGGCCGCGACGAGCTGGGGCCACGTCCGGCCCACCTTGCGCAGGCCGGCGAGCGCGACGTGGAACACGCTTCGATCGCGATCGGGTCGAGTCTCGGCGTCCATCCCTGTCTCCTCTCCGGGTCCGGTTCCCCGCGTCACCGGGGAAAGTTGGCCCGGATGCGAGGGTCGAGACCAGTCGCCCGAAGGTCGTATGATGGAGCGAGGCGGCCCGGGGGGAACGGGAGGAGGTTCGCATGCGCCCGGAGGGACTCGAACCCCCAGCCTTCTGGTCCGAAGCCAGACGCTCTATCCGATTGAGCTACGGGCGCGATGTCGGATCGGTCCGTCACGCTAGCGGGGGCGGGCGGCGGGCACAACTGCGGGGAAACCGGCCCCCCTCCCGTTCCGTACGGAGATCGAGAGGCCGGCGCCCACCTCGACGGAGTGACCCCATGCCCTACGCCATCGCCGAACTGATCGCGATCCTCCTCACGGTCTTCATGATCGGGAGCTTCATCCTCCTCTTTCCGCTCGCCCGTCGGCTCGGCCGGGTGATGGAGGAGTGGGTGCAGATCCGCCGGGAGGCTTCGCCCGACCGTGACCTGCTGAGTCGGATCGAGGCATCTCTCGCGGCTCTCCGCGCGGAGGTGGAATCGCTCGACGCGCGCGTGGACCTGATCGGCGAGCGGCAGGAGTTCCTCGAGTCGCTGGCGGATTCGCGTGCCCGCGAGCGGCTTCCGGGACCGGGGCCGGAACAGCGCCCGCCGGCCGGCTGAGTCGCCCCGTGCCGTACCGCCCTCACTCGTAGGCGGGGATTCCCGTGATCGCCTGCCCGAGGATGAGCCCGTGGATGTCGTGGGTCCCCTCGTACGTGTAGACGGACTCGAGATTGGCCATGTGTCGCATCGACTGATACTCGACGAGGATCCCGTTTCCGCCGAGAAGCCGGCGCGCCTCCCGCGCGCACTCGCACGCCACGTTCACGTTGTTCCGCTTCGCCATCGAGACCTGCTGCGCCGTGTACGTGCCGGCGTCCTTCATCCGCCCGAGCTGGAGCGCGAGGAGCTGGGCCTTCGTGATCTCCGTCAGCATGTCGGCGAGGCGCGTCTGCTGGATCTGGGTCGCCGCGATCGGCTTTCCGCCGAACTGGACCCGGTTCAGGGCGTAGTCCCGGGCCTCCGCGAAACAGGCCATCGCCGCGCCGATCCCGCCCCAGGCGATCCCGTATCGGGCCTGCGTGAGACACATCAGCGGGCTCTTCAGCCCGTCCGATCCGGGCAGCAGGTTCTTCCCGGGAACGCGAACGTCCTGGAGCACGAGCTCGCTCGTGTCGGACGCGAGCAGGGAGAGCTTTCCGACCTGGTTCTTCGCGGAGAAGCCCTCGCGGTCGGTCTCCACGAGGAAGCCGCGGATCGACTTCGGGTCGTCGAGGTCACCCGTCTTCGCCCAGATCACGGCCACGTCCGCCATCGAGCCGCTCGTGATCCACATCTTCGCGCCGTTCAGGACCCACTCGTCGCCGTCCTTCACGGCGCGCGTCAGCATGCCGCCGGGGTTGGACCCGAAGTCGGGCTCGGTGAGCCCGAAGCAGCCGATGACCTCGCCCGTGGCGAGCCGGGGCAGCCACTCCCGCCGCTGCTCCTCCGAGCCGAACGCGAAGATCGGGTACATGACGAGGGCGCCCTGCACGGAGGCGAAGGAGCGGAGACCCGAGTCGCCCCGCTCCAGCTCCTGCATGATGAGGCCATACGCCACGTTATTGAGGCCGGCGCAGCCGTACTCCTCGGGCAGGTTCGCCCCGTAGAACCCGAGCTCGGCCATCTTCGGGATCAGGTCGGTCGGGAACGTGTGGGCCATGTAATGCTCGTTGATGATCGGCATCACCTCGGCGTCCACCCACTCGCGAACCATGTCGCGCACGGCGCGCTCCTCTTCGGTGAGAAGCCCGTCGATCTCGTAGAAATCCACCCCTTCGAAGCTCATTCCCGACCTCGGAGTTCGTCGTTGCCCCAGACCCCGCGAGCGGCGGGGCGGGAACCGGCGTCGCCGCCGCCGTCCCCCGCCCCGCCGCGGGTCCCGTTC
>Ga0316577_10001311_pt1 | contig 11655 bp, 9 predicted proteins | sample S5NA_FD_203073 | JGI IMG/M metagenome (GOLD analysis project Ga0316577, IMG submission 203073) | Rhizosphere microbial communities from salt marsh grasses in Alabama, United States - S5-7_050615r2r1 | ecosystem: Host-associated > Plants > Roots > Rhizosphere | place: USA: Alabama | collected... | reverse complement strand
GAGATCCTCGTCCGAGGAGGTCACGGCCCTGGTCTGGCCGGGCTGGACCCGGGTGAGGGCGGCCATTCCGGATCCGCCCTGGGGGTCCGGTGGGGACTGGCAGGCCAGGAGGCCGGCGATCGTGCACAGGACCCATCCGGCACTCGGTTTCATGGGTTCCCTCCGTCTTCAATTGCCCGGATTCGCTCACCGCACGGGTGGGCCTGGCCGGTTACACAGGTGAATCTGCCCCGTGGTCCCCCTGCATCCTCACCCCGGGCTAGCCACCTGAAACCCTGAGCTCGAAGAGACTCTGCCAGAGCTTCCCGGTTACGAAGAAGGCCCCGGAGGCGGGATCGTAGGCGATTCCGTTCATGACCGCCCCTGGATCGGGCGGTCTCCTGGTGGCGGCCGACAGGGAAAAGCCGTCCATCTCGGCTCCTACCCGCCCCGTCTCCTTCTCGATTCGGAGGATTCGCGTGGTCTGGTAGACGTTCGCGAAGATATGGTCCCCGACACACTCCAACTCGTTGAGCTGCCAGACAGGGAATCCGTTTTCCGTGACTCGTAGCTCACCCGTCGTCTCGAAGGTGACGGGATCTCGGCGGAGGAGGCGATCCGTACCGTCTGACATGAACAAGGTCTCGCCGTCGAAGCAGAGACCCCATCCCTCGCCCTGGTACTCTAAGGTCCGCCTGAGAGCGAGGGAATCCAGGTCGTAGACGAAAGCCAGGCCTGACTTCCAGGTGAGTTGGTACAGCTCCGACCCCACCAGGGCCAGGCCCTCTCCGAAGTACTCGTCGTCGAGGCGCGTGATCTGAAGGATCTCCCCGGTCTCCAGGTCGGTCTTTCGGACGCTTGATGTGCCGTATCCGCCTGTGCTCTCCAGGAGAAATCCGTCCAGAAAGACCAACCCCTGTGTGTAGGCTCCAGAGTCGTGGGGCAGAGTCCGGACGATTTGATATTCCAGGCGTCGGACTTGCTGGTCGCAGGCCATCAGCCCCCAGAACAGGCCCGGAAGGAGGATGGACCAACTCGCTCTCTCCAGCGCGCCTCCAACTGGGGTCCACTTCGGGGCCTTTGGACGTAGGAAAGGTCTCAACGGACGCGATCTCCGATGCGGTCCCACCGGATCTCCCGGAGCCATGGGAAGGCCCGGAGGGAATCCTCGTCATGGGAGAAGTGGATGGGCCCGGCCCTCTCAGTCTCCCACCTTTCAGAAGGCTCCAATTCTGCCAATCATAGCTGGAATTGCGCTTGTCCCCAACCACGAAATCCCGGCCCGCGCGAATGGGGATGGGTAGCCAACGGTCCCAACGGGGATGATATGAATCGATTCTGGCCCCGGGAAGATCCCGATTCCTACTACGCTCGACGGGCGATCAGCTCTTTGATGAAGGCTCCCACCTGACGCCACTCCTCACCCGAGAGAGACCGACCGGCAAGGGGATGAGGCTTCGGCACTCGGTCCTCGAGGCTGGCCAGGTCTCCTTCGTCCAGGTATCCCGCCAGCTCCATGAGACGGAGATAGGGCAGCTCCAATACCACGGCGACCCTGGCCAGGACACGGGGAGAAGGACTTCCGACCTCTCCCCGCTCGAGCTTGAGCAGATAGGGCGCGGAGATCTGGGCCGCCGTCGCCACGTTGTCCAGTGATGTCCGGCGGGCTTTTCTGGATTCTCGAAGCGCGTCTCCCAGGTCCTTGAGCATGACTGACATTAACTATAGTTAATGGACCTATCAAGGCATCTAGTCGGCACGATCCGGAAGGAGACAACTTCGGGCGATCCGCCCGGTCCTAGGCCCGACTTTCGCTGACCACCCCGGTCAGGGCAAGCCACCCGGGCAAGTCGCGGACGCTCTCCAGAATCACCGAATGAGGGTGAGCTTCAAGGCGGGACCGGGGCTGACCGCCTGTGAGAACGCCGACATTCCACCCCGCCCCTGCCACGGCCGCAGCCTCCAGGTCGGCAGCTGTATCGCCCACCACCAACACGGAGTCCGGGTCCGAGACCTTTGCCAAGCGCATGGCCGCGCGGATCAGGTCCGGCGCCGGCCGCCCGCGCCGGACGTCGTCGCCGGAGACCATTCCCTCGAGCCCAAGGGTGTCCCACCCCAGGCTTTGAAAAAGGACCACGGCGGTATCGTGGTCCAGGCCCGTGGTGAGGACGAGGGGGATGCCCGCCGCCTGGATGAACTCGAAGACGGCGCGTACTCCTGGAATCTCCCGGGCTGTGGACTGGTACCTGGAGCGGAGGTGATGCTGGAATCGTTCCAGGACGGCGCTTGAGATCTCCGGGACCCTCGCCGTATCCACGCCGTGGGTCGCCAGGAGCTCCGAGATCGCTTCGTCCTTGGCTCGACCACGAATCTCGGCGATGGCCTCGTCGGACAATTCGATTCCCATGGTGGAGAAGGCGCTGCGAAACGACGAGGGCACCTCGTCTCCGGCCTGGACCGTGGTCCCGACCATGTCGAACACGGCCAGGCATAGTCTTCTGGGGATTCCCGGCCCCCTCACGGTGTCCGTCCTCGGAGCTCGAACGATGCCACGTCCAGGAACTTCTCACCTTCCAGGACTCCCACCGTGACGGTGTTCACTGCCCCATGGATCCAAAGGCTCTCCTGATTCAGCTCGTCGCACAAACGCTTCGCCTCGTGCCGGTCGCCGAGTGTCCCGATCCCTATGTGGGGGGTGAAGGGGATGTCCAGCCGGAGAAAGGGAGCCAACGGCCCTGTGTACAGCCGGTCGTGCAGGAGCGACACGGTGCTATGGCCTTCATCCGGGACCAGGAAGACATACGCGGTCTCGGCTTCCGCATCGGATCCCAGCATCGCATAACGGCAGCAGAACTCGAAGCGCTGGAATGCCTCCGCCACGGATTCGACGTGCCGGAGGTAGTCGGGCTCCGGGATCTCGCGGCATCCAAAGACCAGTGTGAAGTGGGCCTCTATGACGTCTCGATACGGAATATCATGGAGACGCCGATACTCCTCGATGAACGCTCCGTCTTCCTTGGAAAGGTGTGGGTAGGCTACCGTGTAGTACACAGACTCCGGGCTCCCATGAGGTTTGGACCCTCTCCCGCCCTCTCGCCGGTGGCGTCACTGAGGTCGCTGCGTGGCGGCCTGAACCGTCCTCCGACGGAAGAGGATAATGCCACTCTTCTCGAAAACGAAAGCGCGTCCTTGGGGTCTGTGAGGATCGACGGACATCACCGAGCACACCGGCGCGCTCTCGTGGCCGGGCGGGAGCCGGGCGATCCTGGCCCAGCTCCGGCATCCCAGGACAAACCGGGACACCGGAGCCTGTCTCCCACGAACTCCGGAGTCAGGAAGGAAAACGGAGAGGCACGGCGAACCAGGCTGGCACCGGCTTGGTCCCGTTCAATGCCGGAGAGAAGCGGATCTTGGCTGCGACTCTCAAAGCCAGCTCGTCCAGCTCCTCGTGTCCTGAGCTCTGGCGGAGCGCCACCTGGCGAACTGTTCCTTCCCGATCCACCAGGACCCAGGCCTGGACCGTTCCGCCGATTCCGGCTTCCCGGAGACCGGCCGGGTGCTCCGAGATCAGAATCTGAGTGATCTCTGCCCAGTTCCTGATGTCTGGACCCACCGTATACCGGGTAGGCACGGGGCCGGCGGCCAGATCTTGCCACACGGGCCCGGCCTCCTCCTCTTTGTCGCTTGCCTCCCCGGACTTCGGTGTACGGTCTCCCTCGTTCTCTCCCGCTTCTTCCACGGCCCTCTCCGCAGCCTCGGGCGGGGTCCCTTGGGATGCCAGCCTACGGTAGCGCTGGTTGGGTTTGATGTACAGCGCCCCTTCGGCGTACTGAAAAACGACGTTGAAGTGTCGGACAAATCCGTTGCCGAGGATTCCCCCGGCGGCCTGCCCCTGCTTCGACCGCACCGTGGCGGGGGCCCACTGCGTGGGGATCTCCCAGATGTCATACCCACCCACGCGCAGGCGGTGGCTGGTGCCCCGCCACCCGCGGATCTCGCCGCTGAGCCCCGTCCCGAGGTGCTCCTCCTTTGCCCACTCTGGCGGCGAAAACGGCCCGTTTCCACCGACCAGCAACTCGAGGGTGCTCGCTGCCGCCAGATCGATGTAGACCTGAATCGGATGCGTGATCCCTTCCTCCACCTCCACCTCGGCCTCCAACCACGGGAGGCCCCCCTGAACGCGCATAGGAATCCGCTTCCAGCCGGGATCCTCCGGGTGCCAGGAGAGATTGTGCAGACGAATCACGGATTCGTCGTAATCGATCTCCAGAGTGTGATACACGAGCAGGCTCCTGCCAACGACCCCGTCGAAGGACCAGCCCTGTGTTCCCTCGCTCTGGCTGACAAAGACGGTCTGCGAGTCCAGAACCACAGGCCCCATGGAAATGAGCTGGTTGTCCGCGACGGATGCGGTAGAGGCCTCACCTGCCCCGGCTCCGGGGATCCGGACCTGAGCGGCCGCCCTCATATCCACCAGGTTGGAGAACTTCCGGTCCAGGAGGTAAACGCCACTCAGGCCCATCCCCGTGTCCAGGACCAGGTTGAGAGGTGGGGACCCGTTGACGCTGGTCGGCACGATGACCCGGGAGCCCTGGACGTTGATGGGAATTTCTTCCTGCGATATGCCCTGGCTCGGGAAGAAGAGGGTAGCGGAGATCGCAAGAGAAGCAACAACGACCGGAAGACGACAGGTCGGCGACCTGGCGATGGAAAGAGCGGGATAGCCGGGGAAGACAGATGAAGCCATTGGAGACCCCGAGGCCTCTCCTGGAGCTGTTTTCATTTGATCCCTCTCCCTTGGCGAAGGCCCACCCACAGCCTTTGATCGAAGAACTTATCATTTTGATAACACTACGGGACCCGGGGAGGGAGGTTTCAGACGGTCCCGAGGAAACTGGGGCCTTCCGGGAACGAGGTGTCATGGCCGGAATGCCCCAGTGGCGGAAGTCTGTCAAGCGGCCTTGCCAGAACTGACTTTTAGCCTACCTGGCCGTTCGTGGGCCCGAGCATGCCGGAGGACCGCGGGGGAAGGGGGGTGAGCGTCACTCTGCCCTCAGGACGTCCACCGGATCGACCCGGCTGATCCGCCGAGCAGGGATGTAGCTCGCCGACAGAGACAGCACGCCAATCAACAGGATCACCGTGGCGTAGGTCGGGAGATCCGAGGCCTCGATCCCGAAGAGAAAGGGACTCAGAAGACGGGAGGCCCACGAAGCCCCCAGGAGGCCGATGGCCATCCCGGCGAGACCAATCCGCAGATTATCGCGAATCGTTGCCTTGACAAGGCCCGATCCCTGGGCTCCCAGCGCCATTCTGATCCCCATCTCACGGGTGCGCAGCGATACGCTGCGAGCCGTGACGCCGATGACTCCCGCAGCCGCCAGGATCGTGGCCAGGATGCCGAAGGCGTTCATCAGGAGGGCGCGGTAGCGCTCCTGACTGGCCGAGTCCTCCACCAGAGCCGCCACCGTAGTGGCGTTTCTCACCGCCAGCTCCGGATCCACGGACCTCACAGCTTCTCCCATGAGGGGAATGGCCTCGGGAGGGTCCATCCGAGTTCGAGCCACAAAGCAGATGTCCCAATCCGGGTGCTGGGCAAATGGGATGAAGAAGGCCGGCTCAGCGTCGGCAGACAGCGCCTGTCGCTTCATATCCCCGACAACTCCCACAACGGTGAGGGGATCCGTGGATCCATTCCACTCCAACCGATGCCCGACGGGTGACTCGCCGGGCCAGTACCGGCGTGCCATGGTCTCGTTGATGACCACAGCCAGGGAAGCATCGGGTCCGTCGCTCTTGGCCAGGGCCCGACCCGCGAGCAAGGGGACGCCAAGAGTCTCCAGGTACCCTGGCCCGACCTGATAACCGAGTGGCGAGAACCACTCTTCCCTCCCCGGGATCCGCACACTCCAGTTGGAGGTCTGGCCGGGGAAGGGCAGACGGCTCGTACCGCTCACAGACCCAATCCCCGGGATGCCTTCGAGCTGGTTGATGGCATTCTGAAAGAACCCGGCCCGAAGCTCCGGGTCCTGGAGCGGATACCGAGAGAATGGTAGCCGTACCTCCACGGTGGCCAAACCCTTTGCGTCGAATCCTGGGTCGACGTTCAGGAGCCGGGTCAGACTCCGCGTCAGCAACCCTCCGGCGACAAGGAGCACCACCGTCAGGGCGATCTCGATCCCAAGGACGGCACCCGAGAAACGATGGCGGCTCTCGGTTGCATGGACCGCCCCTATCGAGAGAGAGCCGACGGCACCCCGGGACACCGCGAATGAGGGTCCGGAACCGAAGATCAAGGCCGCACACACTCCCAGCAGAGTGGAGAACCCCAGAACCCGCAGGTCCACTCCGACCTCCCCGAGGCGGGGGATCGGGGGGGCCAGGGCCACCAGGACCTCCGTACCGCCGAACGCCAAGACCGCGCCGATGGCACTACCCATCAGGCCGAGAAGAAGACTCTCGGTCATGAGGAGGCGGACGATTCTCCAAGCGCCAGCGCCCATGGCCGAACGTGTGGCAAGCTCGTGGCGACGCCCCCGCAACTCGGCCGCAGTGAGGGTGGCAATATTCCCGCAGGCGATCAGGAGGAGAAGACCGGTCGCCCCCAGGAGGAGCAGCAGAGGGGAGCCGAGCCCACGGGTCTCCTCCCTGGAACGGGGATATACTCCGGCATCTCCACGGGTGTCCGGATGTCGGGAAAGGACCGCGTGGGTTGCACGACGCGCTTCATCCAACGTGACGCCCAGAGCCATCCGGCCGATGACCTCCCAACTATATGCATTGTGTCCTGCAGGCCACCCAGGAGCCCCGATAGGAAACCAGATGTCTCGGTTGCCCGGGTCGCCCTCTCCGGAAAAGGATGCGCTCAGCCAGTGCACGCGGAATCCCTGAGGGAGGACTCCAATGATGGTGATGGGTTCGTCGTCCAGGGTGACGGACCTGCCAATTACGTCCGAAGTGCCCCCGAAGGGTCCTTCCCAGAGATCGTGGCTGATCACCGCCACGGGCGCTCCACCCTGACCGGATCCTGTCGCTTCCTCCTCGGGAAGAAACCAGCGACCGAGGACTGTTCGCACGCCAAGCAGGGGAAGCAAAGAAGCGGATGCCGCGCCGGCCCGGAGCTCCATGGGCCATCCGATCCCGGTCAAGGTGGCGATATCCGTGGTACCGGCGCGATAGGCCGCAAGACGCTCGTAGATCCGATCGTCTTCCGATAGATCTCTATACTGGGAGTAGGTGAGACGGGCACGGTCCCAGAGCCGGCCCTCGACCCCGGCACGCCCCAGGCGATTCGGAATGGTCTGCCATACCGCCACCAATCGGCCCGGCTCTTTGTACGGCAAGGACTTCAAGAGCACCCCGTTCACCACGCTGAACATGGCGGTGGACGCGCCGATGGCCAGGCTCAGAGTGAGGACCCCCACCGTGGCAAAGAGGGGTCTCCGTCGAAGAGAGCGAAGGGAGAAGTGGAGGTCCTGGACCGCGGATTGGAGACCCCCTCCCCCGGTTGCCCCGTGCCGCCTCCCGGAGCGGGACCGAAAGCGAAGGCGGAGGGCGAGAAAGAGCACATCGACGGCGCCTCTCATCCATGCAGCCAGCCAGGCCATGCGCCCACGCCGCCGTTGGGCCCGGACGACTTCCCTGAACAACGCTTCCATCTCGCTGGCGTATGAGGTGCGGAAGAGGGGAGGAAGGGTCCGCAGCAGAGCCCGGTATGCCCTCATGCCGGGAGGAGTGGTCATCAGGGAACCACCCTTGAGGTCAACCGGTCCAAGACCGTCTGGGCCAACTGGCCGACCCTTCCCGCCTCCGCCGCCAGAATGTTCTCGCCCGCGGGAGTGAGGCGGTAGATACGTTTTCGCCGGCTCTCGCCTTCAGGGAGACCGGTGAGCTCGGTGAGCTCCTCGATCCACCCGAGGTTGGCCAAATCCTCGAGGGATCCGTACAAGGTGGCGGGCCAGAGACGGAGTCCTCCGTTGGTCTGGTTCAAGACGGACCGGACGATCCCTGAACCGTGGAGAGGGTCTTCAGAAAGCGCCGTGAGGATGTGGAACCAATGCGTCTTCAGTGGGAGATGCTGGCTCGGATCGGGGCCCTGGGAGTCTGGATCAGCCATGGAGTGGGGGTCTTCCAGTTTGATATGGATGTGTATTATACACAACCATATAATATAAAGGATCGGCCGACGCAAGCCGGTGCGTTGGCCGCGTCTGTGACCAGTCGATGTCCTGGAAGTCGTGGCGTAGAGCTGATCTCATCCAAGTGTCTTCCGGCTTCCGGAGGGTGATGCCGCAAGACCCGGCGCAGACCCGGGGGCTTCTTGAGGATCCATTCAAACCTTCTTGGCCGGAAGGTCGTCTCATGGAGTAGTGTAGAGTTTCTACATGTTGTCCTCGGACCCCGGCCCAACCGTCGGAGACACACCATGAGGGACATCCTTCGCGGAACGCTGGACCTCCTGATCCTCAGGGTCTTGGCCCTGGAGCCCATGCACGGGTGGGGCATCAGCGAACGCATAGAGTGGATGAGCGGCGAAGTCTTCACCGTGAACCAGGGATCTCTGTATCCGGCCCTTCAACGCCTGCTGAGAAAAGGCTGGGTGTCTTCCCGCTGGAACCGCACCGAAGAGAACCGTCGGGCCCGCTATTACGAAATGACCCCCGCCGGACGTCGCCAACTCCAGGAGGAAGAAACGCGCTGGGCTGAGACCTCCGCCGCTGTGAACCGTGTCCTGCGCCTGACCGAGGAGAAGTCATGAGAGGGATCCTCCACCGAATGAAGGCGGTGTTGATGCGTCGGAGCTGGGAGAGGGATGTCTCCGAGGAGCTCCGGTTCCATCTGGAGATGGAGACGAGAAAGCTGATGCAGGAGGGGCTCTCGGAGGCCGAAGCTCACCGGGAAGCCAAGATCCGCCTGGGGGGCGAGGAGCTCATGCTGGAGCGAGCCAGGGAGGAACGGGGCACGGCCTTCTGGGACCGGACCCTCCAGGATCTCCGGTTCGGAGGTCGTGTTCTCCTCCGGGCTCCCGTCTTCACCGTGGTGGCAGTACTGACCCTGGCCCTGGGGATCGGGGGAACCGTGGCCCTCTTCAGTGTGGTTCAGGGGCTCCTCCTCCGGCCCCTTCCGGTGGAAGAGGAAGACCAGGTGGTCACCTTCTGGTTCGATTACAGCTGGCGGGGTTCGGAGTTCGACTTCGCCCGGACTCGGCTTCCGGCCTTCGAATCCGTGGCTGCCTATTCCAATATCGGACTGACGCTCCACACCGATCAGGAGTCCCTCCGCATTCCGACAACCGTGGCGTCCGCCGAGCTCTTCGACGTCCTGGGAGCCCGCCCTCTCCTGGGCCAGACGTTTCGTGCCGGTGACGACCGCCCGGGGGCCGAGCGGGTCATCATCCTGAGTTACGCCGTCTGGCAACAGCAATACGGGGGCGATCCCGACATCATCGGGAAGCGGGTTCTGGCAGGGGGGGAGCCCACCACCGTCCTGGGGGTCATGCCCAGGGAGTTCTACTTTCCGACCCCGAACATGAAGGCGTGGATGCCTCTCGACCTGGACCCGGCCTCCAGTCAATACCGAAACAACGGGTGGCTGGTCCTCGTGGGCCGGGTGGGGAAAGACGTCACGGAGGCCCAGCTCCAGGCGAATCTCCGTTCACTGGGAACGGAGCTGGGAGAGAACTGGGACTACCCCGAACAATGGGACAAGTCTCGAAACCCCTTTGTCACCCCACTCCGGACCTACCTGGTGGGTGATCTTCGACCGATCCTGGCGGTTCTGCTGGGGGCAGTGGGAATGATCCTGGTCATGGCCTGCGTGAACGTGGCGGCTCTCCTTCTCGTCCGTTCGGCCGACCGGATCGGGGAGATGTCCCTGCGAACTGCCCTCGGAGCAGGGCGCGGTCGGCTGGCCCGGCAGGTGCTCACTGAATCCCTCCTCCTCGGGCTGCTGGCCGGGGGCGTAGGCGTCTCCCTGGCCTGGACATCCTTCGACGTCCTGGTAGCGAGCCTTCCCCTCACCATGGGGCTGGAGGAGGTCCTCTCTCTGGACTGGACGGTCCTGGTGACAGGTCTCGTCCTGGCTCTGGCTTCCGGGAGCCTCATCGCCCTGGTCCCCATTCGGCGCCTCCTCCGGGGAGAGCTCGCGGAGGCCGGTTTGGTGCGTCGGAGCCAGGGGGGGGTCACCGGGAGAGGGAAGCTCCACGCGTCCCTGGTGGTCTCGGAGGTCCTCCTCTCGGTGGTGCTGGCCAGCGGAGCCGCTCTCCTGATTCGGACGGTGGACCGAATCCGGAACGTGGAGGTGGGCCTCGATCCCGTGGGGGTCCTGGCCGTGGACGTAAGCCTGCCTCCGGGAAGCATGAGCGCGCAAGAACGGGCCCAGTACTTCGACGTCCTGGTGGAGAGGACTCGGTCCCTTCCAGGGGTCTCGGTGGTAGGCCTCATCAACCGCCTGCCGGTTCGGGATGGGGGTTGGCAGGGATCGGTGCGGGTGGAGGATCGTCCGGAGCTCGACGGAGCCCTCCGCCCGAACGCTTACTGGAGAGCGGTGACCCCCGATGCCTTCGAGGCTCTGGGCGTAGAGCTTGTGGAGGGCCGGGGGTTCGAATCCACGGACCGGGGTGACGCTCCACAGGTGGCCGTCGTGAACGAGACCTTCGCTCGCCGGATGTGGGGAGAGGAGTCGCCCCTGGGTCGCCGCATCGGCGCCGGAAACGGCAACACCAACGGGTGGGCCGAGGTGGTGGGCGTCGTACGAAATGTGGCGGTGGACGATCTGGTGGGAGAGGTACCCATGGCGCGGTACTTCCCCTGGGACCAGGGGAACAGAGGAGTGGAGTATGCCGTCATGGTCCTGAAGACCGGCCTGTATCCCACCTCCCTCACCAGCGTCGTGAGGAATCTCGTCCGGGAGGTGGATTCGAGAGCCACCGTGGGACGGGTGGAGACCATGTCCTCCGTCCTGGATCAAGCAATGGCTGAGCCCCTCCGCCTGCGCTTCTTCCTGGGCCTCTTTTCCATACTGGGGATCGTCCTGGGCACGGTGGGCGTTTACGGCATCGTCTCGTTCGGCGTCCAGCGCCGACGTTCCGAAATGGGGATCCGCCTGGCTCTTGGCGCCGAGCCTTTCTGGCTTCTGAGAGAGGTGGTGGGGGGCGGAATGATCCCGGTGCTCCTGGGTGTGGGAGGTGGGCTGGTGGTCTCTCTTCTCACCACCACCCTTTTGGCCGGATTCCTCTATGGGGTGGAGCCCACTGACCCCGTTTCCCTGGGCGCGGCGGGGTTGGCCCTTCTTTCCGCTGGAGGTCTTGCGACCCTGATTCCGGCCTCGAGGGCAGCCCGAATCCACCCGGCGACGGCGTTACGAGGGGAGTGACGGTGATGAAGCAGAGCGTCGGGGCCAGAGCGAGTCACGGCGGTGCCCACTTGCGTCCTCCATGAACGCAGCCGCTTCACCCATGTGGGGTGTTCCCATCGAGGGGTGGGGGCGAGTGACTCGACGCCCGGAAGAGGGCGTTGAGCGCTTCGGTCATGGCCTGGCCGAATTCTCTGCCGGACTTCCTCCCGAAGATCCACCGCCGGGTCTCGGACTCGGCCACTGCCCAGTCGACACGACCTTCCGCGTCCACGGATGCCCGGATGGGGTCCAGGCGCCAGGGCCAGACGGTGGCGTCCCGGA
>Ga0316577_10001310_pt1 | contig 11659 bp, 10 predicted proteins | sample S5NA_FD_203073 | JGI IMG/M metagenome (GOLD analysis project Ga0316577, IMG submission 203073) | Rhizosphere microbial communities from salt marsh grasses in Alabama, United States - S5-7_050615r2r1 | ecosystem: Host-associated > Plants > Roots > Rhizosphere | place: USA: Alabama | collected... | reverse complement strand
TGTGTGTTTAGCGGGCTCTGCAGTGAGTATCCGGAAAGGGGGTGGTGGAACTGAGCGACGACACTGCCGGAACCTCGTCGACGATGGCCTGCAACCGGACGTTCTGCCGCCCCGTTGCCCTGAAACCGAGCTAAGGAGGTTTTATCTTGGCATCTGGAAATGGAAATCACGATGAACAACTGCATAAACTGAGGCACTCCACGGCTCATGTCATGGCCGAGGCAGTGCTGGACATGTTCCCGGAGGGCAAGCTGGCCTTTGGCCCGCCCATCGAGAATGGCTTTTACTACGATTTCGACCTGCCTCGGGCGCTGACGCCTGAGGATCTGGAAGAGATCGAGGCGCGTATGAAAGAGATCATCAAGGGCGATTTCTCCTTCGAGCAGCGCGACGTCGACGTTGCCGAGGCCAAGCGCATGTTCGCCGACCAGCCCTACAAGCTCGACCAGATTGAAAAGCTGGCCTCGGGCGAGGAGGACGAGCACGGTGAGGCCGGTGCTGAGCCGGTGCGCCAACTGTCTATCTATACCCACGATGATTTTACGGATCTCTGCCGCGGCCCTCATGTCGAGCACACGGGCCAGATCCCAGCCAATGCCTTCAAGCTCCTGAACATCGCCGGAGCCTACTGGCGGGGCGACGAGAACCAGCCCATGCTCCAGCGCATCTATGGCACGGTCTGGCCGTCGCGCAAGGAGCTGAAGCAGTACCTCGCCTGGCTCGAGGAGGTCGAGAAACGCGACCATCGCAAACTGGGCAAGGAACTGGATCTCTTTACGTTCCACGAGGACGCTGGGGCTGGCCTGGTCTACTGGCACCCCAAGGGTGCACGTGTGCGAGCCATCATCGAGGACTTTTGGCGGCAGCAGCACTACAAGGGCGGCTACGAAATCGTCTACTCGCCCCATATTGGCCGTTCGCGGTTGTGGGAAAAGAGCGGGCACCTGGACTTCTACAGCGAGGCCATGTACTCGCCCATGGACATCGATGGCATCGACTACTATATCAAGCCCATGAACTGTCCCTTCCACATCAAGATGTACCAGAGCAAGCGGCGCAGTTACCGCGAGCTGCCCATGCGCTGGGCAGAGCTGGGCACGGTCTACCGCTACGAGCGCAGCGGCGTCCTGCACGGCCTGATGCGCGTGCGCGGCTTTACGCAGGACGACGCCCACATCTTTTGCACGCCCGAACAGATCGAGGACGAGATCGTGGAAGTGCTCCGCTTCTCGCTGCGGTTGCTCGAGGCCTTTGGCTTTGAGGAGTTCAAGGCCTACCTGGCCACGAGGCCAGAGCACGCTGTCGGCGAGCCGGCGCGTTGGGATCGGGCCATCGAGGCCCTCAAGCGTGCCATCGGCGAGGAGGGGCTACCCTACGAGATCGATGAGGGCGGCGGTGCCTTCTACGGTCCCAAGATCGACCTCAAGCTGCGCGATGCCCTGGGCCGCGAGTGGCAGACGACGACGATCCAGTTCGACTTTAACATGCCGGAGCGCTTTGACCTGAGCTACGTTGGGCCCGACGGCCTCGAGCACCGGCCGTACATGGTCCACCGTGCTCTGCTTGGCTCCATCGAGCGCTTCTTTGGCATCCTTGTGGAGCACTATGCCGGGGCCTTCCCGGCCTGGCTGGCGCCGGTGCAGGCAGCCATCATCCCCATCGCTGACCGGCACAACGAATACGCCTACCAGGTTGCTGCCCAGCTGCGGCAGGCCGACCTGCGCGTCGAGGTCGACGACTCCAGCGACCGGATGCAGGCCAAGATCCGGGCGGCGCAACTGCAGAAGGTGCCCTACATGCTCGTCATCGGTGATCGCGAGGTCGAGGGTGAGGCCGTGGCGGTGCGCCTGCGCAGTGAGAAGAACCTGGGCGCCATGTCGATCCCTGACTTTATCGCCATGGTCCAGGAGGCGGTGGCCGAAAAGCGCGATCTGTAATCCCGTCCCAGCCGGATCGCTTACTTGTCGTCTTGCTTATTTGACCTTGCCCTGCTTTTAGGGTATAATCAACCAACTTGTTGGTGCATTGCCCGGCCAACAAAGCTGGCATGCTCAAAGGAAAGAGGAGGACCAGAGATTAGCAGAGATACAACACGCGTGAATGGCGCCATCCAGGCCCCTCAGTTGCGGGTCATCGATTCCGATGGCAAACAGCTCGGGATCTTGCCGCGGCGCGAAGCGCTTCGTCTCGCCGACGATCGCGAACTGGATTTGGTGGAGGTCGCTCCAAACGCCGATCCCCCCGTTGCCAAGCTGATGGACTATGGCAAGTACCAGTACGAGAAGGCTAAGCGAGAGCGGGAGGCGCGCAAGTCCCGGAAGGAGATTGAGGTCAAGGAGGTCCGGCTGCGGCCCAAGACCGACGAACACGACATCAATTTCAAGGTTCGCCAGGCGCGCTCCTTTCTCCAGTCAGGAGCCAAGGTCAAAGTCCGGATGCGATTCCGGGGGCGCGAGATCTATAACCTGGATGTGGCCAAGCAGCAGTTCGATCGGTTCGTGAGTGAGCTCGAGGACGTGGGCGTGATCGAACAGCGACCCAGTTTTGAGGGACGGACCATGCTGATGATCATGGCCCCGGACACGGGTCGCAAGTGAGGGCGAGGAGTCCACGCATGGCCTGACGGCAATCGCCTCTTTCTCTGCTTTTACCCAGCGGATTCACAAGAAAGGACGATAAAAGCCATTGCCCCTGAGCAGGATAGGGGCATTCGCTTTGTTGGGAGGATATGATGCCAAAGATCAAGACACATAAGGCGACGTCAAAACGGTTCAAATACTCGGGCAGTGGCAAGCTGATGCGAACCAAGATCGGCAAGAGCCACCTGCGCCGGAAAAAGAGTGCACGGGTCAAGGCCATGTTTGACGAGATGCACGAGGTCACCGACGACGCCGCCAAGAAACGGATTCGCAAGTTGGCGCCGTATTTGGACAAGTAGCGAATGACGCGTGGTGGGCCGGCGCCAGCTGCCCGCTGCCTGACATTCATTCACGAGAGCATCTATTTCAGAGGAGTAGAACTGTGCCGAGAGCAAAGGGGGGTCCCAGGACCCGACGTAGACACAACAAAGTCCTGAAGCTGACAAAAGGCCAGTACGGCGGCAAGCACCGCCTATGGCGGCGCGGCAACGAGGCGATGCTCAAGTCGCTGTGGTACGCCACCCGCGACCGCCGCAACCGCAAACGCGATTTCCGGCGGCTCTGGATCGCACGCATCAATGCTGCTGCTCGCCAGAATGGCCTGCCATACAGCCGCTTTATCCATGGCCTGAAGCAGGCGGACATCGAGCTCGACCGAAAGATCCTGGCTGATCTGGCCGTGCACGACGAGGGCACTTTTGCCCACATCGTCGACGTAGCCAAAGGCTAGTCGGCAAGCTGGGGCGCAAGGGCCCCGCCTGGGCAGGACCCAGGCTCCCCATGCCAGACGGTCTGTGTTGGGGATGATCACGAGTACACAGAACGAGCGCGTCAAGTACGTGCGGTCCCTCGGCCGGCGGCGAACCCGCCAACGAGAGGACCGCTTTGTTGTCGAGGGTACGCGGCTGGTTGCCGAAGTGGTCAGGGCGGGCTTGATGCCCGCCCTTGTCTTTTACACCGAGGCCTGGGCCGAGACCGCCGCCGGCCAGCAGTTGCTGCCGCTGCTGCGCCCCGCTGAGGGCGGCGATTGGTCCGTCAGCGAAGCGGTCATGGCTGCCTGTGCCGACACCGAAAGCCCCCAGGGGGTGCTAGCCGTGGTGCCCTCAGTTGACCTCGCGCCACGCGAAGGCCTGGTCCTGATCGTCGACGCCGTACGCGATCCGGGCAATCTGGGCACCATCCTGCGCTCGGCCGAGGCGGCGGGGGCGGGCCAGGTCCTGCTGGCGCCGGGCACCGTCGACGCCTACAACCCCAAGGTGGTGCGCGGGGCCATGGGCGCCCACTTCCGCCTGCCGCTGCAGAGCCTGGACTGGTCCGACATCGCCGATCGTGTGGCCGGCCGGGCCGTGTGGTTGGCCGATGCCGCCGCGGGCGTGGCCTATGATGCCGTCGATTGGCGCCAGCCGTCAGCCCTCATCGTCGGCGGAGAGGCGGCCGGCGCCGGAGAAGCGGCTGAAGCCCTGGCCACAGGCCGGGTGCGCATCCCCATGTCGGGCGGGGCCGAGTCCCTCAACGCGGCGATGGCGGCCACCGTCCTGCTCTTTGAGGTGGCCCGCCAGCGACGCCACGCTGGAGAGGAGGAGGCATCTTGAGAGTCCGCTCTGTGACTGCATTTATCAACGCCGGCGACCCGGCCAACCAGCTGGACGCCGTTCTCCAGGCAGGGAAAGCGGCCGCCGAGATTCGGGGTGCCTTGCAAGCAGCCGGCCTCGAAGTGCAGACGATGCGCCTGGCGACCCAACCGCTGTCAGATCTGCCCGGCGACGCCCTCGCACTGGCCCAAGAGCTGGCAGGACAGGCCGTCGACGCTGGTTTTGAGTATGTCTCCCTGGGCCCTGTCCTGGCCGACCAACCCGGGGCCGATCTCTCGCGCCTGGCATCCATACCCGCGCTGATCCGCGCCTCGGAGGTGGTGTTTGCCTGCGTGCTCGTCGCCCGGCACGACGGTCGCATCAACCTTCCAGCCATCCGCCAGATGGCGGGCGTCATTCGCGAGATCGCTCATACCACGGACCTGGGCTTTGGCAACCTGCGCTTGGCCCTGCTGGCCAACGTGGGGCCGCACGCCCCATTCTTCCCGGCCGCCTATCACGATGGCGGCCCGCCGGCGGTGGGCATCGCCACCGAGGCTGCCGATCTGGCAGTAGATGCATTTGCCGGCAGCGGCTCTCTGGATCAGGCCCGCGAGCGCCTAATCGGCCTTGTGGAGCGGGATGGTGCCAAGATCGCTGGCGCGGTCCAACCCCTCGCTGAGGCCCGAGGCTACCGTTTCGCCGGCATCGACTTCTCGCTGGCCCCGTTTCCGGAGCAGGCCCGGAGCATTGGCGCCGCGGTAGAACGGCTGGGCGTGGAGCGGTTCGGCGCACCGGGCACCCTCTTTGCCAGTACCCTCTTGACCGATTGCCTGCGCCAGGCCCGCTATCCGCGCTGTGGCTTCAATGGTCTGATGCTACCCGTCCTGGAGGATGCCATCTTAGCGGCCCGTAGCCGCGAATGCTTGTTCACGGTCAACGACCTCCTGCTCTATTCAGCAGTCTGTGGCACAGGACTGGATACCGTCCCCCTGCCCGGTGATGTGGGCGAGGAGGAGCTGGCCGCTATCCTGCTGGACGTGGCGGCGTTGGCCCTGCGCCTGGACAAGCCACTGACGGCCCGGCTGATGCCTGTGCCGGGCGCCAAGGCAGGCGATCTCACCACATTTGATTTCGCCTACTTTGCCAACGGTCAGATCCTGGATATCAAAGGGCGTGGCAGCCAGGGGTTATTCGAGCGGGGATAGGCGCAGTCCTTCGCTACGGGCGTGATGCTAGAGCCTCGGGCTCTGCCATGACCCGGCAGCCGACTACAGCTCGGTCATGTCCTCGGGTTCCGTGAAACCTTCGAGCAGTGCTTCGCCGTTGCCACCATACACTGCCATCAACTGCTCGTACATATCCTCTGCGTTCGAAATCTCCCGCGGTGACAACGGCTTTCCCGGGGGGAAAGCCACGAAGGGATGGTCCTGTGGTCCGCCCAACCCGCCGTGGCAGGCCACCTGTTCCTCGAAACAGATCACGCGTTTTCCATCCCACGCCCCCAACAGGACCAGATCGCCGGCGTGCGGGAAATTGATCAGGCGGACGATCTGCTCTGTGGCCCACTCCTGATCCTCCAGGCCAGACAGCGGATGCTCACCCTCCAGCCGCCGCTCCCCCTGCCCTGCCCAGAGGGTACCCCTCTTGCTGGCGATAACGACCCTGTCCCCCTCGCGTCCTACCAACTGCCCGACTCCCTCGTGGGCGACCAGCGTCTCCATCAGTGTCGGATAGAGCAGGATGATTTCGCTCAGATCCATCTGCCGCGAGGTCACGTCGAAATAGATGTGCGACAGCGGTCCTGAGTTGCGTACGGCAATCTCCCCCCGGCGGCTGAGGTCCCACTCCGCTTGCAGGCGCTCTACCAGCAGGCGTTCCTCCAGCCGCCGCCGCGTGGCCGACAGCAACCTGGCTGAGAGTTGCCCATGGCGGCGGGCTTCGAGGCCGCGGACCTCCTCCAGCAAAAAGTGGGCGCGCGCTTCAGGCAGCCCCTCTCCGGGCTGTTCCTCTTCTGCAGCGTGGACCTCTTGGCCGGTGTGCTGGGCGATGAGATCGCGCAGTGGCTGCCCGTAGACCCACTCAAAGGGCCCTGCGGGCGTCATACCATGATCCGACAGGATGTACAGATCGTAGCTGCGCTCTTTGTAAACCTGCCGCATACGGTCGATCTGCCGGATCTGCTTGTCCAGGGCGCGGAGCGCCCGGAAGGCCTCAGGGCTGTCCGCGCCAAAGTGATGGGCGATTTCGTCGTAGCCGGTATAAGCGGCATAGATGGCCGGCATCCCGCGGTACAGATCGACCATCACGCTGAACGTGGTCACTTCGCGGAAGATGATGTTGTTAAAGATCTCTAGCAGGGGGCCCAGGAACGTGAAATGGGAGCCCCGGGGCCGCAGCCATGATCGGAAGCGCTTGACGACATACACCAGCCAGGTCCACAGCGACATGCCGATGGCCTTGAGGACGCGGATCGGGCTGAGCGCAAACAGGATGAGAAAACCCAGGCCCCGCACGTTCTCAAAGACCCGGTCGCGGCCCATTGCCGAGAGGGTGAAGAGTGCCAACCGGGCGTCGCCGTCGAACATGTTCGTGTAGCTGGACCCACCGCGCAGCAGTCCCCTGCGCCCTGCCGAGATCTGCTCCTGGATCGCCCGCACCGTGCCCGGCAGTTTACACATGATCGAGTCGCCACTGACCTTGTCGTACCAGCGAAAGCCGGGAATATCCCAGTTGTTGCCATACATGATGCCAGCCTGGGCGGCTGGTGTTGTGCTGGGCAGGCCGCAGCGCCAGCGGGCCAACCGCAGCTTCCGATCCAAGAGCAACCGTGCCAGGTAGGGCATGTGTCCCCGTTTAAGTGCCAGCCGGATATAGTCGTAGGCCAGGCCGTCGATCTCGAGGATGATGAGACCCCGGCGTTGTTCCTCCGCCGCATGGCTCGGTCGGCCCAGCTGCTCGGCCACCACTTTGTACTTGCGGCGGTAGAACCAGGCAGCGAGGCCGTCGAACAGGTCTACGATCCAGCGATGTAACCAGGTCATGATTCAGCTCGGGATGTGTTCCTTGGGTGCGGCCGTCTTGGCTGTCTTTCAGACCACCAAGGCGATGCCCGCCGTCGTCAATAGGGTCCCAGTCAGGGTCCAGCGCGTGGGCCGCTCGCGCAACCATAGCATGGAAAAGGGGATGGCCATCAGTGGCGCCGATGACGTCAGGACGGCGGTGCGTCCGGCGCCCGCCATCTGGATGGCCATAATGAATAGCAATGTGCCAAAGCCCGTCCCCACCAGGCTGGCCACGACGATGATGGCCCACGACTTTCTGTCGAGCTTGCGCAGATCCCGCCACCTTCCTTGGACAGTGGTCAGCCCCACGAGCAGCAACAAGCCCATGGGCTGGCGCACGCTGTTGGCCACAACCGAGTGCATGCCTGCCGTCGCCGGTTTGAGCGCCACCTGGCCCACCGCCCAGAGCACCGACGTCACCAGGGCCAGTAGCAGCCCGGCGCGCCGTTCCGATGGCTCGATAGATCGTCCTCCCGTCGTCTGACCCACAGGCCGGCTCAACAGGGTGACGCCGACGACCACCAGGACGGCGCCCAGCAGCAGCCTCCAGCTGAGTGGCTCATCCACGAATACACTGGCCAGCAGCACGGCCCACAGCGGGTTGATGCTGGCCACGGGCATGGCCCATGACACGCCTGCCAGGTCCATGCTGCGGAAATACAAGGTGTCACCGATTACCAACAGGCCCAGGACCGATACGAGCATCCATAGAAAGGCCGTGGGCGGGATGGCAGCCAGTGCCTCCAGGCCGCCATAGAACGGCAGCAGGATCCAGAAGAATGAGGTCGAAATCAGACACCGGATCATGTTCATGGGCACCGCGTGGATCCGCTTGGTCCCTACCGTCAACAGCACGCTGGCGACCGCCCATAGAAGGGCGCTTAGGATGGCTATGACTTCGCCGCTCAAGCAGCCTCCAGCAGGTCAAGGAACGCCTGGATGCGGTTCTTGGTCGGCTCGCTGGCATAAAACCGTGTGTCGCACATGTCGGCCTCTATCACCAGCCCTGGCACCCCTGTCCGCGCGCTGACCTCGTCCAGGAGCTCGTACTGCCCGAGTGAGTAGGGCTTGCAGGAGCGGTTCGAGTGGAATACCATACCGTCGACCTGGAAGCGTTCCACCAGGTCCGTGACCAATTCAGTGCGGGCCTGGAGGCTCTGATTAATGTAGACCGTGGTATAGGTGCGGGCCAAGCCCAAGATCGGATCGCTGGTGTCCACCGATACCGACCAGGCGTTGGTGTAGGTATCCACCACGAAGCAGGCCCCGACCTCGGTGAAGAGGCTGAACAGGCGGAAGAGCTGGTACCAAATGGCGATGTTGTCCCAGAGCAGGCGATAGCGTTCTTCGAGGAGTGCCCCCTCGCCCCGCTCTACCCGCTCCTCCACCTCCTCCTTGAGCTTCCGGTAGAAGCCCACCGCATCCTTGCTGCCCCGCAACACCACGATGGGCGCCATGGTCAAAAAGAGGTCCGGCGCATTCAGCGGAGAGGGCCGCGCCTGGCAGAGTTCGCGGATCTCCCGCCAGAGGGTGACGGCCTCGTTGGAAAGCTCCAGGGCGCGGTGGAACTTTTTCTCATTGAGCTTGCGCCCTGTATGAGATGTGATCCAACCGGCAAGATCCTCCAACTGGGCCGCCACGTACTGCACGGCGTGGTCCGGCAACTCGAGATCGTGCTGATAGGGTGCGTCCAGCAGAAAGAGCGGCACGCCCAGTTCTTGGGCCAGGGCCTGGTACCACTTGATGACGGTGCCACAGATGTTGTTGCAGGCCACGAGTAGGTCCGGCTTGGGCAGACCACCCTGGGGCGCGCCCTTGGGATCCAGGACCGAGCCAAAGTGGCAGCGCGCATAGGAGCAGAGGTCAGGGCTAAAACCACGCTCCTCGGCTTTCTGAGCCAGGGGCACTGCAGCCCGCTGCGCACCTACCAGCGCACCATAATTCTCGGGATAGACCGTTTCCACGCCCATGCCGATGAGGAGCTCCACCGGTGCGCCGCTGGTCACCCAGGCCAGGGGCCGCACCTTGCCCACGATCTTGCGCGTGGCATAGTAGCGCGTCATCAGGCGCGTCAGGTCCTTGGCAGTGGCTAGCTTGCGGTATTTTCGGGCCATCCCTCAGCCTTTCCGGGTTCCTCTGTGTGATGGTCTGGTCTCCGTGTCGCAGATTATACCACACCTGGCCGTTGCCCATCAAGCGACGGCCGTCGGGACAGGCGACTAACTGCGCCTGGAGGGTAGCATGTTGAGGAAGGGCAGCCCCAGGATGGGGATCAGGGCGCTGGCCAGAAAGGCCAGGCGCATGCCCCACAGGTCACCCATGGCCCCGACCAACACCACCACACCGGACCGAATCAGGAAGCTGAGCGACATATACGTGCCATTGGCCAGTGCCCGGTTCTCGGGGGAATGCTCTTGGACGATGGCCATGACCACCGGCGTGACCGACAAAGCGGTCAAGCCCAGCGCCAGGAGCAGAGGGAACCGAATCCAGCCGCCGGCAAATACAAAGAGGACCATCAGAACGGGTGTTGCCGTGAGGGAGATGAGGAGGATAGTTCGGCGACCCATTCGATCGCTCAGTGTGCCGCCCAACAGCGCCCCCACCACACCCGCAGCCTCGAGCACCGATAGCGAGATTCCGGCGAACCAGAGTTCAGCACCCTCTTCGGTAAGATAGATCGGCAGATAGGTGGTCAACGCTGCTTGCATGAAGGAGCGCACGATGATGATGCCCACCAAGGGCACCAAAAGGGGCCGCATGAGGTACAATGCCTGGCGCCAGGGCAGGCCATCGTTCGCTTCGGCGACCCGGCCTGGCACATCCCGCAGCCAGAAGAAGAGCAGGATGGTGACCAGCCAGCCGCCAATCATCAACCAGGCGGTTCCTTTGAGTCCGAGGAACTGGAGGCCGGCGACGATGACGAGAGGGCCCAGGGTGCGCCCTAGTTCGCCCCCTACCATCCAGAAGCCCATGCCCCGCCCCAGGTTCCGGCCCGATAGCCGGCCGGCCATGACCGGGGCCACGGAGTGAAGCGTGGCCGAGCTGAGTCCCACGGCGATCAGGAGCAAGGCCAGGACCAGGTACGTGGGCGCCAGCCCGAGAACGCTCATCGCCGTCGCCGTGACAGCCGGGGCGAGGATGACGAAATAGCGCAAGCTGAGGCGGTCGGCAAGATGCCCGATGAAGGGCTGGGTCAGCGAGGGCGCCTGGTTAAAGGCCGTCAACAGCCCCGCTTCCGTCTTGGAGAGGCTCAGATTTTCGATGAATACAGGCAACAGGGGCGCAAGAAATGCGGTATAGGTGTCATGGACCGCATGCGCAATCGTGATGGTCAGTACCCGGCCGGTCTGGAACTCCTGGGCTCGAACCGGCTTGGCACCCGCTTCGGCTTTGACAGACATCGATCCTCCCCGCCCTTGGGCCTCCAGGCTCTAGTGCCAGGAGGCCATCATGATGGGGAGGCAGTATACCATAGTCCAGACGGCTCACCAAACGATATCGACGGGTGTGCCCACCGGTGCCCAGTTGTAGAGGCTGATCGCGTTCTTGGTGCTGAGGATGATGCAGCCGTAGGATACGCGCTGTCCCAGGTAGCCTTCCCACAGCCGCTGGCCGTTGGCCTGGATGGGAAGGGCGTGGATGCCGTTCTGGAGGCTGCCAGCCCAGTAGATACCTAGCCAGTACGGCATCTGCAGGCTCCAGGTGTAGGCGTAGGCGTTCGGGATCTTGTTCAGGACCTTGTAGTGGCCCACCGCCGTGGCCTGGCCCGGCCGGCCGGTGGAGACTACCCAGTTCCAGAGCAGTTGCCCGTTCTGGTAGACGTACATCCGCTGGGCCGAAAGGTCGACGACGATGCGCTTGCCACCGCCGCTGGCCGGCGCAGGCGCTGGGGCAGTGCCACCGGCCGGAATGCGCAGCTTCTGGCCAGGGTAGATGTAATTGGGGTTGGCCAGGCCGTTGGCATTGGCGATGGCCCACACAGTCGTCCCGTGCCGGTAGGCGATAGAGGCCAGCGTATCGCCCGCCCGGACCGTATAGGTGCCGGCTGTGCCAGTGGCCGGGGCGCCGCCGCTGTTGGACGAACCGCCACTGATGATCAACCGTTGGCCGGGGTAGATGCGGTTGGGGTTGGCCAGGCCGTTGGCCCGCACGAGCGCCTTGACGGTCGTACCGTGCCGGGCAGCAATGGAGGCTAGGCTGTCCCCTCGTCGCACGGTATAGGTGCCGGCTGTGTTGGCGGCCGGGCTGCTAGCATCAGGGATCTTGAGCCGCTGTCCGGCATAGATATAGTTCGCATTTGCCAAGGCATTCAACCGGACAATGGCTTGTGAGGTGGTTCCGTAGCGGCTGGCGATGGCGGTGAGCGTCTCGCCGCGCCGGA
>Ga0316577_10001309_pt1 | contig 11659 bp, 7 predicted proteins | sample S5NA_FD_203073 | JGI IMG/M metagenome (GOLD analysis project Ga0316577, IMG submission 203073) | Rhizosphere microbial communities from salt marsh grasses in Alabama, United States - S5-7_050615r2r1 | ecosystem: Host-associated > Plants > Roots > Rhizosphere | place: USA: Alabama | collected... | reverse complement strand
CCCGGAAGGAGTTCGCCGTCCTGAGGATGCTGGCGACCAGCGGCGGCGAGGTGGTCACCCGGTCCGCTCTGTTGACGGAGGTGTGGGGGTTCGAGCGGATGCCAACCACGCGGACCGTGGACAACCATATCCGGTCTCTCCGGTCCAAGCTTGAGCCGGACCCATCCAACCCACGGTTTCTGCTCACCGTGCACGGTGTGGGTTACCGGCTGGTGGTGTGACGGGGGGAAGCTTTCGAAGGGGCGACATCGCTGCTCGTGGCCAGCCTTCGTTAGAAAAGCGTGACATTCATGACAGATATCTTCGGCAACTCTTTACGATTCTTCTCCAAGGATTTCCGAGCCCCATGACACGGGGGGAGAATGGCTGGGCCATCATGCAGGAGCGATGGAAACCCCAGCCGAGGAGGCAGCGATGAAGATTCCGATTCTCACCTTGACAGGCACTCTGCTCCTTGCCGCGCTTCCGCCGCAGCGAGTCGCCGCACAAAGCGGGCATGACCTTCTGGCACAAGCGTTGGTGATGGAGCGGGCGGAGGGGAATCTGGATGGGGCGGTCATCCTGTACAACCGGATCCTGGAGGAGCATGGAAGGAACCGGACCCTCTGCGCCACGGCTCTCTTCCAGATGGCGAGCTTCTATGAGCGGCTCGGACGCCCCGAGGCAGTCGACGTCTTTCGGCGAGTCATTGAGGAGTACCCAGATCAGGCCGAGCAGGCCCGACGGGCTCAGTTACGGATGGAAGCGTTACGCGGCCTGGCAGCGCCGGAGCGAAGAGCCTCGGTGGCCCCCGACCCCACGTATACGCTCCTGGCGGAGGATGAGGGTTTTGTGCAGTTCGGACAGGGTCGGGGCGCGGTCTCTCTCTCCCCCGATGGGAACCGGTTGATTCTGTGGATTCGAGACCTTGGTGTCTACCTCTTCGATCCCCTCACGGACCTCCCCAGGCACATTCTGGCGCTTCGGAATCCGGCCGACGGGCTCACAGATGCCAAGTGGTCACCGGACGGGACCCGGATCGCAGTTGTCTACGTGCAGCATCCACTGGGGAACCTACCTTGGAGCGAATCTGTCCTCATCATCGATCCGGAAGGGAACGAAACCGCCCGAATCCCCCTAAGCCGGGAGGGAATCGAGGCCTCGTCGCTTCCTTCCGGTGTGTACTCCCCGGCTGCGCTGTCGGTGGTCTGGGAGCCGGATCAGCAGGGGTTCACGTACGCGAGGCATGGGGGAATCTACTCTGTGGGCTTTGAGGGCGGCGAGACAAAGTTGGCCGGGGAGGCGAGTGTAGGATTCCGACCCGTCCTGGGTGGGTACTCTCCAGACGGAGATTGGCTTGCCTATTCCACCACCCTATGGGACGGCAGTGGGTCTGGCTTCGAGGTCTGGGTGATGCCAGCGGCCGGAGGTCCGGCACACAACCTCACCCGACATCCGGCCATGGACCTGACACCGAGGTGGGGAGCCGATGGATCTATCTACTTCGTATCGGACAGGAACGGGAGTCGAGACATCTGGCGAATGGAGTTCAATGCTCGAACTGGGGAGCGAGTCGGGGAGCCGGAGCAGCTCACCTTCTTCGAAGAAGCCCAGGTAACTGCCCCCTCTCCCTCGCAAGACGATAGCAGGATGGCATTCATTCTCTGGAGGGCCGAGACTGTCGTCCGCGTGGCGGAGGCCAGGAATCCCGGTGCGTCCAGACCGGTGGGCCGGGGGGGGATCAGGGACCTGTCGCCGGACGGTCGCCGCGTCCTCTTTGGATACGATAAGGCTGGGTACTCCACAGCCGCTCCCAGAGAGGATGCGATCTACTCGGTCTCCAGCTCGGGTGGGGCTCCCGTCCTCCTGAGCCCGGACGCCCACTCCAGCATCTGGTACGCCAGGTTCTCGGAAGACGGCTCGATGGTGAACTACATCGCGAACTCGGCGGACGGTTGGGCCGAGTTCCAGGTTCCTGCCACGGGGGGTGAGCCCAGGGAGGTACGGCGCATCGTCGGGGCGTCGGACGAGAATCCGGTAGTGGGCCGCTGGTCCCCGGATGGGTCGTTTCGCGTGTTCGTCCGTGGAAACGGGCTCTATCGCGTGCCACGGGAAGGCGGCGAACCCATGCTGCTCGCCGAGCTGGCCCAGTGGGACCAACCGAGCTTGGAGTTTTCTCCCGATGGCCGTTACGTGTCCCTCATGGGCCTGTCGGACCCTCGACGCTCGTGGGCGGAGCCCTTTCAGTCGGAGGACATCTACGTCGTGCCTGTGGAGGGGGGCGAGCCACGGCGCCTCACCACGAGTGAGGAGCGTACGATGAAGAGCGCTCCCAGCTGGCACCCGGATGGAATGCGCCTGACCTATCTGGCTCGGGATGAAAACGACCATTCGAGCACCCGCATGGCGTACCTGGACGGGCGCCCGACGACGCTCTTCCACGACGAGCCGGGCGTCGAGGACCGTGAAAGCGAGTGGGCGCCGGACGGTACGGCTTTCTTCTTCCAGGGATATGACGGGGAGGGGAACGAGAGCACCTACCGTCGAAACTCGGATGGGACCGTCGATCTGCTCTGGACGGACGGAAGTCTCCCCCGGTTGAGTGCGGATGGGCGTACCTATCTCTTCCTGTCCTGGGAGATCTCCTCCCAGCTCTGGCTGATGGAGGACTTCCGGTAGGCGTGAGATCGAGCTGGTCACGGGGGGGCCGAGTTTCGGCCCCCTTTCGTGTTGCCGGATCGGGTTCTCAGCGAGCGTCGAGGGCCCACCACTCCCTCCACCCCGGATGTGACGATCAACCCATCGATGTAGATTGGGGACACGTTCTCCTCTGGAACCCTGGAGAGGGTATTCCACCCACGGCGAGGGCACGCGAACGCGACCCGGCACCCCCACCTCTCCCACCAGGAGCGTGACCGATGAAACCCATGCTCTTCCTCCTCCTGCCCCTGGTCCTCCTGGCCGTCGCAGGTGAGGCCCGGTATTCCACCGCTCCTCTGGACGGGGCGCAGCTCGCTCAATCATCGGTCGCGGGCCTCACCGAGGTGGAGACGCTGGGCAGGGCCATCTACTTCGACAAGAGCCTCAGCCTCAACGACAACCAATCCTGTGCCAGCTGCCACGATCCCGACTTCGGATTCACGGGGCCCCTGGCCGACATCAACCTCACGGGCGGGGTATACATGGGTTCCGTGGAGAACGCGTTCGGGGAGCGCCGGCCCCCGTCGGCGGCCTATGCCACCCAGGCCCCACTCTTCCACTACGACAGCGCGGAGGAAGTGTGGGTGGGCGGGAATTTCTGGGACGGCCGCGCAACGGGTGAGGTCACTGGAATCCCCGCCGGCGACCAGGCCATCGGCCCCTTCCTGAACCCCGTAGAGCAGGCCCTTCCGGACAAGATCTGCGTCCTCTACCGCATCGCGGAGGGGTCTTATGCCGACCTCTGGGCGAAGGTCTACCCCGACCTGGACCTCCGTTCCCTTGAATACCCGGAAGACCTGGGCCAGGCGTGCAGGGGGAGCCGCACCGTTCCCGACTACGGCGACATCGCAACGGCGGTGGATGCTGCCTACGTCGAAGTCGGACGTTCCATCGCCGCCTTCGAGGCCTCTCCGGAGGTGAACGCCTTCAGCTCCAAGTTCGATATCGCCGGGAGCCCGGACGTGAACCCGGGCGCCTACACGGCTGAGGAGATTCTGGGCTGGGAGGTGTTCAATGACCCGGAAAGGGGAAACTGCTCAGCCTGCCATCCCGCCGAGCCTGGTCCATTCTCTCCGCATGCCCTTTTCACGGACTTCACGTATGACAACCTGGGCATGCCGTCCAACCCAACGAATCCCAGGACCATGGCAGATCCGACATGGAAGGACCCGGGTCTCGGACACATCGTGGGGGACGACGCCCTCGTGGGAGCCTTCCGGGTCCCGACCCTCCGGAACGTGGCCAAGGCGCCGGGGACAGCCCCTAAGTCTTTCGGGCACAACGGCGTCTTCAAGAGCCTGGAGCAGATCGTCCACTTCTACAACACCCGGGACGTCCTCGATCCCTGTGGCCCCGATCAACAGGTCCTTCCCACGCCGGAGGGGCTGGCCAGGATGGGATATGATCCCCCTTGCTGGCTCCCCCCCGACTACCCGGAGACCATGAACACGGAAGAGCTCGGGGACCTGGGGCTGACACTGGAGGAAGAGCAGGCCATCGTGGCCTTCCTGAGGACCCTCTCCGACGGATGGAACGGAGGCTGAAGGCAGATCAGCGGGGCGGTGACGGCTGACTCAGAACCGCACCCGCAAGCCCAACTGGGTGGGACCCACAACCACCCTCACCCGCCCGTCGGCGTCCACCCTGTGCAATCGGGGAACGAGGTAGCCGATGGCCGAACCCACGGCAGCGCCGACGATCACGTCGGAGGGATAATGCTTCCCGGCCTTCACCCGGGAATACGCCGTCATCCCGGCCAGCGTGAGCGTGGAGCCCCACACCAGGTGCGACCACTTCGAAGGTCCGAAGAGATCGGTGAAGACGGTGGACGTGAAGGTCGCCGCGGCGAAGGCCGAAGTGGCGTGTCCGGAGAAGAAGGAGAAGAACACGTCGCTCCCGTCCGAGGATGCGATCTGATACTTCTCCTCCAGCGTCATCCGCGGGTTGAAGGCATAGGGCCGTTTCCTTCCCACCAGGGCTTTCGTGGTATAGCTGGTCCCCAGCAGGAAGGTGTAGAGCTCCCCGAGCATGACCGCCAAGGTGACACCGTCACCCGGTCTCCCCTTCAGGAGGGAGCGAGCACCTTCGAAGCCCAGGCTGAGGAAGGTGGTCCCCACTGCCAGGTTCCGATACTCGTCGCTCCGGTCGCCCCAGCTTTCCGACCAGTTTCCCGTGGCGGTGCGATCGAACCAGTTCACATCGTCCCGATGGAGCCGGGCCAGCTCCGTCAGGGTGATGGGGTCCGTGGCGTCCCGAAGCGCAAGCCCCAACGCTGCCAACCCGATGCCCGCAGGCACCATGACCAGGTCTCGCTTCCCCAGCGCGTAGGGGAAGGGCCGGTCCTGGGCGTGGAGGGGAGCTGCCGTCCCCGCTGAGAGAACCACCAGGAGGAATGCCGGACCGATCAACGCCCTGCCAAACGCGCGATAGGATGCGATCATCCTCGGCCACTCCGTTCAACGGCCTCCCGGCTCGCAGGTCACCGTCAGCTCGAAGGGGAGCTCCTGGCCCTCCGCCGCCACCCGCCCTGAAGCCTCCACCGTGACGAAGATGTGCCCGTCGTCGGTGCGGGCATCCGACATCTCGAAGCTGAGCTCACCCGTGCCGGCATCCGCCTGCCAACGCTGATTCCGGAACGTGATGGTGACCCGGCCCTGGTCCCTCTCGAAGCCTGCCGCGATCCCCAATCCCTGGCTGCCGTCGCCCACGTGGTCCGCAGTAGACCACTGGGTGCCGAGACCCAGCCCCGGCGTGGCGACGCACGTGACCATCTGGGTCAGCTCCGGCGTCTCACCGTCCACCGTGAGGGCGATGGATTCCTTCATGGGGGCGGTGGTGGAGGGGGCCTCGGCCTCCATCCGCTGGGGCATGCTCGGTGTGGCCTCCTCGGCCTCGCCGCCCGGGGCGTCGCCACCTCCGCAAGCGCCGGCGGCGGTGAGAAGTGAGAGGAGTCCGAGGGTTGCGAAGCGTGGGGCTCGACTGCGGGATGGGCGCCGAGGGCGTGAACGGGTCATACGAGTCCTCCAGATTGGGGGTATCCTGGGATCGCGAATCAACTGCCGTGATGTTGTTCGGAGGTTGCCGTTCGCGACGATACCCGCAATGCCGGGAATGGTGCCGGCCTGGGAAGATCCCCCTCCAGGGCTCCCACGGGCAAGGAAGGACGATCCGCGTTGACCTCCTGGGCGGCGGCCCCGTCGCCCACGGTTCCCAACAGGGGAAAGAAGCCGAGGCCAAAGAGGGGAACCACGGAGGAGAACAGGCTGCGAATCCCTCAAGCCGCATCGCGAAGGGGCGGCGGTGTTTTCAGCAGTGGATTTCGATTCGGGAGCATTCGCTTGGCAGGATCGAGGGGGTCTTTCCGTCCACGATCCCGGCCAAGATAGGGGGGGAGGGGGATGCGGGGGAGAGCCGTATTCCCCAGGTTCACCTCCGAGTGGCTTCGCCGGAAACGGACGGTCGGTAGACCGACCGCTCTCTGCGATGTCCGGATTCGGGCTGCAACCCGAGGAGGAAAGATGGAGTTGGCATGGACCGCCTGGGCCGCAATCCTGGGTTTCGGGATCGCTGCGATCTTCGCCGGTCGGCTTCGCCTGCCCCGTAACCTCTTCCTCCTCGCGTACTTCCCCCTGGCTGCCGGGTTCTTTATTGCCTTCGTGGTGGTTTCGGAGGTCGATGTCCTCGCGGCTCTGGAGCACCACTGGGGGTGGGGGCTTCTGGGTGCGGGGGTGGCCGGTGCGGCCATGGTCAAGAATGTACGATCTCAACCTTCGTCGCCTCGGAGCACAGGTGCGGGGCTACTCCTGGACGTCCTGTGGCCTGGGCTCGCCTACGGACTCCTCGACGCGCTGCTCCTAACCATCCTCCCAGTTCTGGCGGTCAAGAGCGCACTCGTTGGCGACGGCTGGCCATCAGGATGGGCGGCCCTGCTTGGATTCGGAGGGGTCGCGCTACTCGCCAGCCTTCTGGTGACGGCGGCATATCACATGGGTTACCCGGAATTCCGCGGGAAGCCCGTCTTCGGGGCCATGCTCGGAAACGGCATCCTCACCCTGGCGTACCTGTTGACCCAGAACCCGCTGGCCCCACTGCTGTCTCATGCGGCGATGCACGTCGCCGCCATCCTGCACGGAAGGGAGACGACAGTCCAACTCCCGCCGCACTACGCCAGGGAAGACGGCTGACACGCCGGTTCGTTCCAGCCCGGACGGGTTGGCCCGTGGAGGTGCCCTCGGACCTAGGAGGAGAGACCGTGAGAAACTCTTTCCCAAATCCCGCCACGATGGTCCTTGGCCTGGCCTCCATCCTATCGGCCTCCGCCTGCGACCTCGGCACCGATCCGGCCGAACCGAAAGTGCGTTCGATCCAGGTCACGCCCGGGGCCGACACCCTCGAAGCGCTGGAGGTGACCCTTCTGTTCACGGCCCAGGCCAAAGGAAAGAACGGGCAGGACCTCTCCCCGCCCGAGTTCACCTGGGCTTCCAGCGATCCGGGAGTGGCGTCGATAGACCAGTCGGGCCGGGCCGTCTCCCATGCCGTGGGCTCGACGGTGATCACTGCGACGGCCGAGGAAGTCACCGGCTCAGCGAACCTGACGGTCCAGCAAACCGGGGCCAGCGTCCAGGTCGTGCCGGCGTCCGACACGTTGAAGGGGCCGGGGAGCGAGACCCAGTTCGTGGCTACCGCCAAGGACGCCAACGGGTACCCGGCTCCCGGGGTCGTCCTCTCCTGGTCCTCGTCGGATTCGACGGTGGCCAGGGTCACCAACCAGGGATTGGCGACGGCCGTGGGTCCAGGCCGGTGCACCATCACCGCCACGGCCGACGGTGTCACCGCCAGCGGGGAATTGATCGTCTTCCCCGCCCTGGAGGGCCCGGATCCCTCCTATCGGGTGGGGGCCTTCTACTACGGCTGGTATGGCAACCCCCAGGTCGACGGGCAATGGGTGCACTGGGAATCCACCGCCCTTTCCCTCTTCCCACCCGACGACATCTCCAGCGACTACTATCCCCTGCTGGGGCCGTACAGCTCCAACGACCCCGTGGTGCTGGCCAGGCACATGGCCTGGCTTCGCCGGGCCGGGATCGGCGTCATCATCCACACCTGGTGGGGGCAGGGCGCTTTTTCCGACCGGACCGTGCCCCACATCCTCGCCGCGGCCCAGGAGTACGGCATCAAGGTCGCGTTCCACATGGAGCCGTATCTGGGCCGAAGCGCCAATGCCCTGGTGGAGGATGTCCAGTACCTCTACGACCGGTACGGAGACCACCCGGCATTCTTCCGTTCCACCGCCTCCAGCCGGGAGAGCCCTGACTCTCGGCCCAAGGGCGTCTTCTTCCTCTATGCCTCAGGGGTTTCGGACTCTTCTTGCCCGGGAGGATGCGGGGTGGAGCCCGAGTACTGGGCCGACGCCATCGACGTGCTCCACGCCTCCTCGGAGGGGGCTTTCATTGTCGGTCATCAACCCATCGGTGAGCGAGCCGCCAGGGCCCACTTCGACGCAGCCTACGAATACGTAACTCTCGCACAGGGAGAGGAGTTGGAGTTCTCCTGGGCGCTGAGCCTGCCCCCGGGCCTCCTCTACGTGCCCGGGGTGGCCCCGGGGTTCTCGGCCCGGAGGATCCGGTACCCTGAGGAGACCTTCCTCCCCCGGCTCGCGGGCCAGACCTACCGTGACCAGTGGGAAGCCGCCGTGGACCCGGGAATCGAGCCCTTCATGATGGTGGTGACCTCCTTCAACGAGTGGCACGAGGGGTCCCAGATCGAACCCGTGGCTGACGGAATGACGAATGGTCTCGGATACGCCTACCCGACCTTCGATCCACTCCCAGCCGACGGATACCTGGACCTCACCCGCTCCCTGGCGGAGGAGCTATTCCTGGATCAGGACTGGCCCCCGCGGATTCCCGTCCGGGCGGAGGTGGCCACCACCTCCGACTGGACCTGGGTGGAGCTGGCGGACGAGGTCCGCTGGGCGGCACCGGAGGTGGTCTCCGTGAGCGAGGGGGCCACCGCTTTCTACTACTTCGACGGTCGGATCAGCATGAACCAACCTCTGGAAGACGCCACAGATGGTCTCGAGGTGAAGGGGATCCTGGACCTGGCCCTCATGGGACCCTGCACCGGGGATCCGGCAATCTTCCGAATCGGTCGGGGCCACCTGGGGACGACGACTCTGAAGCTCTCCCGCCTCGCCAACGGCCAGTGGGTTTCCTCAGCCGAGTTCACCTGGGACGGGATCCACCTCGACGATCCGCAGAACGTCCAGAGCTTCCAGGTCTCGTGCGCGGGTCTCTTCGGTGCGGGGGCCGGGTAGAAGCGGTTTGACTGTGGGTGGGTGGGAGCCACAGAATGGTCGGAGAGGACCCGCCCACCGCAACGGAGCGAACTGCCGATGCCGGCCTCTCCCCAGGTGCTCACCCGATCCGCGTTCCTTCTCGCATTGCCTCTCATGACCGGAGCCGTCTCCGGCCAGGCCAGGATCCCCGTGGTCACAACTCTTGATGATGGAGATGGGTCCCTTCGACGGGCCATCATCACCGCGAACTGGAGCCCGGGCGTCGACACGATCGTTTTCAACATCCCCGGGCCCGGGCCCCATTCCATCCGGCCAGCGACGGTCCTCCCTATGATCACCGATCCCGTCGTGATCGATGGGTATAGCCAACCGGGAGCGACTCCGAACACGAACGATCTGGATTTGCCGTCCAATGCCGTGCTGATGATCGAATTGGATGGCACTCTGGTGAGCGCGGATCCACCGCCTCCTTCCTACCACGGCCTGGTGCTGACGGCCGGGGGAAGCACGGTCCGGGGGTTGGTCATCAACCGATTCACTACTGGTGACGGGATTCGCGTCTGGGGCGACGGCGGCAACCGGATAGAGGGGAACTTCATAGGAACCGATGCCACCGGGCTGGATGCCCTGGGAAACAACCGGGCCGTCACGATCCTCGACAGTCCAGGGAACACTATCGGGGGATCGGACCCCGCAGCCCGCAACATCCTCTCAGGGAACGAAGGAGGAGTGTGGATTCTGGACGCCGGCGGAGTCGAGAACGCCGTCCAGGGGAATTTCATCGGTGTGGGTCGGGACGGTTGGACTCCCCTGGGGAACACCTCGGACGGCGTAATCCTCACCCGGGGAGGGGCCGGGGTTGGTGCCTCCCGTAACCTGATCGGGGGAAGCGGCACGAGCGATGGAAATGTCGTTGCCTTCAATGGACGTTACGGCGTGTTCGTGCAGGAGGGGAGTGTCGAAAACGCGATTCTATCCAACTCGATCTTCTCCAACGGGTCTCTGGGGATCTCTCTGGGCGGGAGTCCCCACGCCAACGATGAGGGTGACGGAGACGACGGAGCCAACCGTCTCCAGAACTATCCGGTCCCGGACTTCGCGATCCCCGTGGAAGGAACGACGGTGGCGGGCACCCTCAGCAGCGCCGCTGACGGCCTTTACACCGTGCAGCTCTTCTCCAACGAGTCCTGTGGGGATGACGGCTACGGCCAGGGTCGGACACTCCTCGGTTCCACCTTGGTGACCACCGATCCATCAGGCAGTACGACCTTCCTGTTCACCTCTCCCGAGGTTGTGGCCCTGGACGAGATCATCACCGCCACGGCGACAGATTCTCTCGGGAACACTTCTGCCTTTTCCACCTGTGCGATTGTCTCCGACTTCCGCCTCGGCGTCTTGTCCGTGGATGCAACGGCCCCCAGGACCGGGTCCCTCACCTACACGGTTGCCGTCGAACCCGAGGGAAAGACCTTCGACCATGCCGTGGCCCTTTCTTGCCGGAACCTGCCAGAAGGCGGGGCCTGCACCTTCTCCCCTGAAGCCCTGGTCCCGGGGGATACCGGGGGGACGTCGACACTGACGGTCACCACGGACGCCACGACTCCGGTGGGACCCGGTTCTCTCGAGGTCGTGGGGACCTTCCAGTCCCTGGTTCGACGTGACACGGCAAGGATGACGGTCTCCGACTTCACCGTCTCCGTCGAGCCGACGGACGGACCGGTGACCCGAGGTGAGAGTATAGTCTACACCGTTGCGGTCGCCGCGCAGGGCGGGGAGTTCGACGAGGCGGTGACCCTCACCTGTAAGGGTGCACCGGCAGACGTCACCTGCACCTTTTCGCCCGCCACGGTCACTCCCGGAGAGACCCTGGGAACCTCCGTTTTGACGATCGGCACCGGTGCCGCAACGCCGACCGAGAATGTCGAGCTGTCGGTCGTCGGCGCCTTCGGCACCCTCGAGTCTTCGGCCAGCCTGACCCTCCAGGTCGTGGACTTCTCCCTTTCAGTCTCACCGCCGACCGCCACCGTCGTCAGAGGAGAGACGGTGGATTTTGAAGTAGCCGTGGAGACCGTCGGGGCGTCTTTCGATCGGTCTGTGTCCCTTGGATGTTCAGGGCTCCCCTTGGGGTCCTCCTGCTCGTTTTCGCCCGCGACCCTCACGCCGGGGGAAATCGGGGCAACCGCAACGATGACCGTGTCCACTGCGTCGACAGGGGCTGGGACTGCAGAGCCGGTTGCGGGCTTCGCCAATCGGGGAGGCAGAGACGCTTCCCTCGCGACCATATGGGGACTCCTCTTTCTCTCGGCTCTGGTGGCGTGGAGGTGGAGTTCCTCCAGGAAGTGGGTGGGGGTGGCCCTTCTCTTGGCGCTGGCAATGAGCGCCTGCGGAGACGATTCGACGGGGACAACGCCGGAGACCGTTACGTTTTCCGTCTCGGGGACCGACGGCATCAGTGAGCGGTCGGCGCCGGTGACCCTCACCATCCAGTAAGGAAGCGAAGGTACAGAGCAGAAGAGGCCCCGCTTGGAGGTTAGGGCGTTCCCGACAGGCGTGCGGACCGGTGACCGAAAGGGTGCGGGGACCCGGTAGATGCGGTCTTGCCCCCCCGCCCTCACTCCACCTCGTGCCTCACCCTCACCCCCCTCTCCTCCAGCTCCTCAAAGAGGTGATCCCCGAGTTCTT
>Ga0316577_10001308_pt1 | contig 11660 bp, 7 predicted proteins | sample S5NA_FD_203073 | JGI IMG/M metagenome (GOLD analysis project Ga0316577, IMG submission 203073) | Rhizosphere microbial communities from salt marsh grasses in Alabama, United States - S5-7_050615r2r1 | ecosystem: Host-associated > Plants > Roots > Rhizosphere | place: USA: Alabama | collected... | reverse complement strand
AAGGGTAACTGTGCACCCCCTGGACGCGGACCGCCCTTGTCTTTGCCCCACTGCCCTCATTGTACCCCAGGCACAGACCCCTGTCAAAGATCGCGGCCGAAGGATTTTCCGCCAGAGTACAAAGGGGTTACCAAGGCCATCGCCCCATCAGAATTTGACAACCAACCCCCGAGTGGATATAATGTACATTCGCGGCCGGAATGGGCCGCGAGTAATTCTATGCGCCTGTATAATGAGTTGAACTTGATGCACGTATTCGACGACCGCCTTTTCCTCGGCGGTTTTGCCCTTCCCCCACTTTCGACGACAGGTGCAGTCAGAAAGAGCGGGGTGAAGGGATGGCGCCTTTACTTCGCCAATTGGCAAGGAGTGTGACGAATGCCCAATCGACCGGAGCGCAAATCGTATGCGCGTATTCCTGACGTACTGTCTCTGCCGGACCTGATCGAGGTCCAGCTGGAATCGTATCGCGAATTCCAGAGAGAGGGCTTGCGCGAGCTCTTTGACGAGATCTCGCCAATTGAGAGTTTCAACGGGAACCTGGAGCTTCATCTGCCCGGGTTCAACGAGGAAATGAATCGTAAGCTGGGGCTGGACTATCGCTTCGAAGAGCCCAAGTACTCCCAGCAAGAGTGCCTGGAACGGGACATCACCTATGCGGTGCCCCTGTACGTCCGGGTTGCCTTGTGGAACAAGGAAAGCGACGAGTGGACGACCCAGGACGTGTTCATGGGCGATTTTCCGCTCATGACCGAAAACGGCACGTTCATCATCAACGGCGCCGAGCGGGTCGTGGTCAGCCAGCTCATCCGCTCGCCCGGCGTCTATTTCTCGGTCCAGGAGGATCGCATCAGCGGCCGCGAGCTGTGCATGGCCAAGCTGATCCCCAACCGCGGCGCCTGGCTCGAGTTCGAGACCGCCAAGCGGGATGTGTTGTCGGTCAAGGTGGACCGCAAGCGCAAATTGCCGGTGACGATCCTGCTGCGGGCCGTGGGCTTTGGCACCGACGAGGAGTTGCACGCGCTGTTCGAGCGCTCGGACAATATGCCCGACCATCCCTACCTGGAGGTCACCATCGAGCGCGACCCGACCAAGACCCAGGACGAAGCGCTCATCGAGTTCTACAAAAAGCTACGGCCGGGCGACCCGCCCACGCTGGACAATGCCAAGAGCTTTCTCGAGTCGCTGCTGTTCGCCCCGCGCCGCTACGACCTGGGGCGTGTTGGCCGGCACAAGCTCAATAAGCGCTTGGAGTTGGAGGTGCCCCTGGAGAAGCGCACCCTGACGCCCGAAGACCTGGTCCGCGTCGTGGAGCGCATTATCCAAATCAACAACGGCATCGAGGGGCCGGACGACATCGACCACCTGGGCAACCGCCGGGTCAAGACCATGGGCGAGCTGCTGCAGAACCAGCTGCGCATCGGCCTGCTGCGCATGGAGCGCGTCGTCCGCGAGCGCATGAGCATCCGCGAGCCGGAGCAGATGACGCCCATCTCGCTCATCAACGTGCGGCCCGTGGTCGCCGCCACGCGCGAGTTCTTTGGCGGCAGCCAGCTTTCGCAGTTCATGCAGCAGACCAATCCGCTGGACGAGCTGACGCACAAGCGGCGCCTCAGCGCCCTGGGCCCCGGCGGCCTGCGGCGCGAGCGCGCGGGCTTTGACGTGCGCGACGTGCACCACTCGCACTATGGTCGCATCTGCCCCATCGAGACGCCCGAAGGCCCCAACATCGGCCTCATTGGCTCCATGGGCACCTATGCCCGCATCAACGAGTACGGCTTCATCGAGACGCCCTACCGCCGCGTCATCCACACCGTACCCAACCGCAAGGAGCGGCTGGTGGGCAAGACGGTGCGCGAGCAGATCGTGGATCCCGAAACCGAGGAGATCATCGCCCGCTCCAATCAGCGCATCGACGAGGAAACGGCCGAAAGGCTGGAAGCCCTGTTCAGCGAGCTGCCCGAGATCCAGATTCGGCCCATGGCTACCGATGACATCGAATACCTCTCTGCCGACGAGGAAGACAAGTACACCATCGCCCAGGCCAACGCCGAGTTGGACGACGAAGGCCAGTTCGTGAACGACCGCGTGTCGGTGCGGCGCATGCAAGAATTCCTGGAAGAATCGGTGACCAGGGTCAATTATATGGACGTCTCGCCCAAGCAGATCGTGGGCGTCACGGCCGCCCTCATCCCCTTCTTGGAGCACGACGACGCCAACCGCGCCCTGATGGGCTCCAACATGCAGCGCCAGGCCGTGCCCCTGGTCCGGCCCGAGGCGCCGCTGGTGGGCACCGGCATCGAGTACCAGGTGGCCATCGACTCGGGTCAGATCGCGGTCGCCGAGGAAGCGGGCGAGGTGGTGGGCATCACCGGCAACCAGATCGTGGTCCAGGGCCAGGACGGCCGCCGGACCTACAAGCTGCGCCGCTTCCAGCGCTCCAACCAGAGCACGTGCCTCGACCAGCATCCCATTGTCCACAAGGGGCAACACATCGAAAAGGGCGACGTGCTGGCCGACTCGTCGTCGACCGACGAGGGCGAGCTGGCCCTGGGCCAGAACGTGCTGGTGGCTTTTATGAGCTGGGAGGGTGGCAACTATGAGGATGCCGTCCTCATCAGCGAGCAGGTGGTGCGTGCCGACAAGTTTAGCTCTATCCACATCGAAAAGCATGAGGTCGAAGCCCGCGACACCAAGCTGGGCCCCGAAGAGATCACGCGCGACATCCCCAACGTAGGTGAGGACGCGCTCAAGGATCTGGACGAAACGGGCATCATCCGCATCGGCGCCGAGGTGGGGCCGGGTGACATTCTCGTCGGCAAGATCACGCCCAAGGGCGAGACCGAGCTGACGCCCGAGGAAAAGCTGCTGCGCGCCATCTTTGGCGAAAAGGCCCGCGAGGTCAAGGACTCGAGCCTGCGCTTGCCCCACGGCGAGCACGGCATCGTCGTCGACGTCAAAGAGTTCTCGCGCGACGAGCATCGCGACATGCCTGCCGGCGTAGAGCGGACTGTGCGCGTCATGGTCGCCCAGCAGCGCAAGGTCACGGAGGGCGACAAGATGGCCGGGCGCCACGGCAATAAGGGCGTCATCAGCCGCGTCGTCCCCGTGGAGGACATGCCCTTCCTGGTCGACGGCACGCCGGTGGAGTTGATCCTCAATCCCCTGGGCGTGCCGGCTCGCATGAACATCGGCCAGATCCTGGAGACCCACCTGGGCTGGGCGGCCGATCGCCTGGGCTTTAAGGCCGTGTCGCCCGTCTTTGACGGCGCCGACGAGGCCGAGATCCAGGCCGAGCTGGCCCGCGCCTGGCTCATGGACCGCGCCTGGAGCGCCGTCGTCAATCGGGCCTGGGATTGGGCCAACGAGCAAGAGATCGAGCCGGAAGAGGTCACCGAGGAAGAGGTGCTGGGCTTCTACCTGCTGGATTGGCTGGCCGGTAAGGGTTATGAGCCGGAGAAACTGGTCCGCGACCGGCGCTATGCCCGCCAGGTGGTGATGCAGGAGTGGCTGCAAGAGCGGGGCTATGAGCCTGAATCGCTCATCTCCTTCAGCTTTGAGCCGGCGCCCATGGCCGTGCGCCAGGCTCGGCGCGAGCGGGCGCGCATCGCCTGCCTGCGCGAGTGGATGTACCACATCGCCGCCGAGCGCAAGCGCCAGGGACGTCCCTGGCCCGCCGGCGTGCCGGAACCGCCCGAGGCGGATGACGAGGTGGATGCCGCGGCCGTGATGCTCAGCCGGCACCTGAACCAGCCGATGCCGGTTACCGGCAAGATGATCCTGTACGATGGCAAGACGGGCGAGGCGTTCGACCAGCCGGTCACGGTCGGCATCATCTCGATGATGAAGCTGGCCCACCTGGTGGAGGACAAGGTCCACGCCCGCTCCACCGGCCCCTACTCGCTGGTAACGCAGCAGCCCCTGGGCGGCAAGGCCCAGTTCGGCGGCCAGCGCTTTGGCGAGATGGAGGTCTGGGCCCTGGAGGCCTATGGCGCGGCCCACACCCTGCAAGAGATGCTGACCGTCAAGTCGGACGACGTGCAGGGCCGGACCAAGACCTACGAGGCCATCGTCAAGGGCGAAGAGATCGTCGAGCCGGGTGTGCCCGAGTCGTTCCGGGTACTGGTCAAGGAGCTGCAATCGTTGGCCCTCTCGGTCGAGGTATTGGACGAAGAGGCCGAGGCGCTGACCTTTGGCAAGGAAGAAGAAGAGGAAAAGCTGCCCGAGCTCGGTATGGGCTTGGACCTGGTGAACCTTTAGAAAAAAGGGGGGTGGCGGAAGCCACCCCCTTCTTAGTTACTCCAGCGGGATCGTCTTGACCACCGTGTGTGTCCTTCCATCGATCACACTCACGGTCCGGCTGCCGGCGTTCCCGACATAGATCGTATTCGTCTTGACGTCGACCGCCACGCCCTGCGGCACCTCGCCCACGTCGATGGTTTGCACCCAGTGGATATCCAGCGGGTCGGCGTCGTCCTGCAGGACGCTCACCGTGTCGCTGCCGCCGTTCGTCACATAGACATAACCCGTAACCGGATTAACCGCGATCCCCTCTTCCGCGCCCAGCCCCACCGGGATCTCGCGGATCCAACCGGCGTTGATCCGGTTCAGCAGGAACAGCGGCTGGCCGCGATAGGTCACCCACTGCCCCCGCCCCCATTGGATGTTGTACGGATCGATGGCCAGCACCAGGTTGTCGTCGGGGGCCGTCACGAACAGGTGGCCCGTGGTTGGATTAAAGGCCACCAGGAACAGCACCCTGGCGGGATCCTGGGGTTTGAACATGTACGGATCCTGGTCGTAGGCGGCAATGTCCTGGATGGCCACCAGGCCCGCGTCGCGGGCGGCGATGAACAACTTTCCGCCTTCGGGGTCCACGTCAATGCCATAGCGGCCCTGGGTGGCGTGTAAGCGCGAATACCAATACAGCCGGGTGTCGGTCTGGCTATCGATGGCGGCCGCGCCGTTGTCGCTCTCCAGGTGGTTGGCCACGTACACCCGGCCGGCGGCCGAGTCGGCCGTCACCTTGCAGGCCTGGGCCCCGGCATAGATCGGCGCGAGCGCCACGTGGTCGCTGCCGCGGATCGGCGTCACATCCCACGAATCCAGGTTGGCGGCATAGATCTTGTTGGTCGTGGTCACCACCGCCAGACCCAGGGGATGGTCGCCCACCGGCACAGTGGCCAGCACGCTGCCTTCGCCGGCCGGATCGACCACAAATACGGCGTCGGACTGTGGGCTGGCGACGTACACCAGGCCGGTCTCGGGATTGACGGCCACGTCCGAGACAAAGGCTGCTTCCGGTGGTGGCGGCGGTGTGGGCGTTGGCGTAGGTGGCTCCGGTGGGTTGGCATCATAGTTGCGCAACACCAGGGGCAGGTACAGGTCGCCCGTGATCAGCCCGCAGATGGGGGCGTCCTCGTAAGCGACGTTGTCAAAGGGGTAGAGGTCCTCCTCCAGGCTGCCGATCTCGACCTTGTTGACCACCAGTGCCAGGGCCGGCACGGCGTCTACGTCGACGCTGAGGAACACCTCACCGCCGGCTCCCGGCGCCACGCTGTCCAGGTCGTAGGTGCACGTGCGCCCCAGGCAGTCCCACCCCGTCCCCACGTGGTGGGCGTTCTCCGGCAGTGTTTCTGTCAGTACCACCTCCGTCGCCGTCACCAGGCCCGTATTGGCGTACAGGATGGAATAGACGATCCGGTCGCCGGGATCGACGCACGGCCTCTGCTGCGTGTCCAACGTCATCTGCGGCAGCAGCCAGTGCCCGGCCTGCACCGTGGGGCCCACCTGGTCATCCTTGACCACCGCCAGGTCGGGCAGGCAGGCCAGGGTGCTGGTTACCACCGAGGTGTTGTTGCTCAGGTCATAGTCGGCGCCCGGGGAGCTGATGGTCACCTCGTTGACCAGGTCGCCGCACTCGATCACCTCGACCACCAGTGGTGGTGCGGCCGCGCGTGCGCCGACGGCCAGCGGGCCCCCGGCGTAGGTGCAGATGCCGGCCGCGCAGGTCCAGCCGCCGGCATCGTACACCTGGCTGCCGGCCGGCAGGGCATCGGTCAGGGTCACCGCCGCGGCGTCGACCAGGCCGGCGTTGCTGTAGGCAAAGGTGTAGGTGATGACATAGGTCTTGGCCGGCTCCAGAACCAGGGCCACGCCCATGCCATCGTCCTTGGCCACCGCCAGGTCCAGGTGGGCCTCGACGGTCAGTGCCTCGCTAAAGACAAAAGACGCGCAGCCGTCGGCCACGGTAATGTCCACCGTGGTCGAGACCATGCCGGCAGTGTAGGTGGCTGTGCCCTGGCCGTTCACCAGGGCCAGCACTGGCGGCGATATGGTGCCCTGGGATGCCGTCAGGGTGACGGTATAGCCGTCGGGCACGGCATATCCGCCGCCTGTCATGGTCACCGTCATCTCTGCGGTGCTGCTGCCGTCGGCCGGCAGCACCGCAGGGTCGACGGCCACCGCCAGGCTGATCCAGGGCGTGAACAGTACATTGCCCACAACCTCGATGCCATTGGCCGGTGTGTTTGTGCCGAACCAGTTGCCCTCGGCCGGCAGGGTCGACGGCCAGGCGCTCTCCATCTGGTAGCCGGCGTTGCTGCATAGCACGTTGCCGTGCAGGGCCGTCGGGGCGCCGTTGGAGGCTCCGAAGGCCAGGCCGTCCAGCCCGTTGCCACGCACCACGTTGTGGGCAAAGTCCAGGGCCACCTGCCCGTCGAACCGCACGCCGTGGCCTGTATTGTCCCAGATGCGGTTGCCGGTCACGCTGTTGTTGCTGCCAAAGCGCAGATACAGGCCGTGGCCCGGATAGCCGCCGCTGGCTACGTGGCCATAGATCAAGTTGTCCCGGAATACGTTGTCGTCGCCGTCGTTGGATGCCGATTCGCCCAGGATGCCGATGCCAAACCCCCCGTTGTGGTGGATCTCGTTCTCGGCGATGAGATTTTCGTCCCCGGCGGGGGCCAAGTCGGCGACGAAAGCGATGCCATAGCCGCTGTTGCCCGAGATCTGGTTGCCGGTGATGACGTCGTTGAACGACTTGCGCAGGTGCAGCCCCACCTCGTTGTCATAGATCAGGTTGTTGGTCAGGCTCAGCGCGTCACCGGCTGAATCGATGGCCCCGCCGGTTGACCAGTCGCCACCGTCGCCGTTGTGACGCAAGGTACAGCTGTCCACGATCTGGTTTTGGGTGACATCCGTGGCCAGCCCGGTGGTGGCATATTCGATGATGCAGTGCCGCAGCTCACTGGGCGGCGCGTCTGTGGCGTACACCAATCCCCCCCAGAAGCCTCGGCCGGGAGTGAGCGTGTCAGCCGTAAAGGTGACCGCTTGGGTGGGATCGCCCAGGGCCAGCAGGGGGCCATCGACGACGCGCAGCGCGGTGCCTGCCTGGAAGCGGACCTCGACGCCGGGATCGATGGTCAGTGAGCCGCCGGCCTCGATCGACAGCGTAGCGGTCACGACGTAGGGCCACTCGGTGACGGTCCAATGGGTCGGCGTGGTAATGGGGCCACCCACCTCGATGGGGCCTTGGGCCAGGACGGGCCCTGATAGGGTCAACAGCCCGATCATGAGCGCCAGCATGGCGATCCAGGCAACCAGGCAGGCAAGCAGGCGGGGGATTGACGGTCGCGATTTCACGTTCTCCTCCTTGTCATCGGCCATTCTAACGCCGACGCCGAGCCGCCGGGCGGGGGCATTCCAGCCTGGCCGATGTACGCCTCCATTATACGTCAGGGTCGAAGCAACGGCTACCCTCCGTGGGGAGTAAGTGAGAAGGTAATTTCCTGCGCCCCGGGATGTAGGCTCCCTGGCAGTGCTGCGTGGGAGCCGCCGGCTTGACGAAAAGCGCACTTGGCGGTATCATTTCTATAGCCTGGAGTCGGGGCGGGCTTGTATACTCCGACTACCGAGCCATCGACCTGGTACGAGGAGCGGAATCATGGGGGGAAACCCTGGGCGAGAATAGACGGACCCTGGGACTTTTGGCTCTGGCCTTTCTGTTGGGCATCGCCTACGTTGCCTGGTTGGCCTCGGGCTCGGCCGATGGCGCCTCGTCGCAAACGCCAGGCGCGGCCGACCGGCCTACCTCTACGACGCGGCCCAGCCGGACGCCCCGGCCCTCGCGCACACCGCGGCCCAGCGCCACGCCCAAGGTCAGCCCCTCTCCCACGCCTACGCCGCGCCCCTTCCGGGTCGGCGTCGTGGCCGGGCACTGGAAAAGCGACTCGGGCGCCGTCTGCCCCGATGGCTTGCAAGAAGTGACCATCAACCTGGACGTAGCCTCGCGGGTGGTGGCCATCCTCCAGTACGAGGGCTACCAGGCTGAGCTGCTGCCCGAGTTCTCGGAGAGGCTGGAGGGCTACCAGGCCGATGCTTTTGTCTCCATCCACGCCGATTCGTGCAACATCCCCGAGGCGTCAGGCTTCAAGGTGGCCCGCGTGGCCGCCAGCGTCATTCCCGAGCAAGAGGACCGCCTGGTGGCCTGTCTCATCCGGGAGTATGGCCAGGCGACGGGCCTGGCCCTGCACGAGCACAGCATCACCTACGACATGACGGTCTATCACGCCTTTAACGAGATCGACCCCAGTACGCCGGGGGCCATTATCGAGCTGGGGTTCATGGCTGCCGATCGAGACTTGCTTACCGACCACGCCTACGAGGTGGCCCAGGGCGTGGCCCGGGGCATTTCCTGCTTCCTGGAGGGGGAGTAGCCATCCGAGTTGGCTGAGTTGGCTCACCACGGAGGCACGGAGGGCACGGAGCTTTTTCAGATACTCCGTGCTCTCTGTGCCTCCGTGGTGAGATCGACGTGCGAGATGCCTCAGGCCTCTGGCTCGGCCGTGGTGCGCAGTTGGACGATGATCCCGGCCGCGGCCAGGACCAGCCAGATGACGAGCACGATCCATAGCGCCAGCCCGACCCGCTCCTCCGGGGCCAGGGCGAATACCTGCCGCAGTTGCAGATCCCGGCCCGAGATCAGGGAAAAGGTGCCCCCCACGGCGGTCCAGGCCCCGCTCAGGGTGGTGGCCAGGATGATGGCATAGCGCTGGAAAAAGAGGGCCATGACGCCGGCCGTGACGGCAGCGATGATGAGCACCAGCCAGGACAGATCCACACCAAAGAACTGGCCGATGGTATCGGCCACCAGGGCGCCGGCCAGCCCGCCTACCAGGAACACGCCGATGAAATAAAAAACGACCATCAGTGCCGCGCCCAGCAGCCCTCCGATCACGGCGCCCAGCAGCAGCCACAGCGTCTCTTCGGAGGCGACACTGCTTACCAGGCCGAACCCGGCCACGGCGCCCAGGATAAAGCCATAGACGCCCAGCATGATGCGAAAGATGCGGTAGCCAAAAAAGCAGTTCAGCAGCCCAAAGGCAATGGAAATGAGGGCGATGAGCGTGGCCGCCCCACCCGTGATGCTCGTCAGGTCGCCGGGAGTCATGTCCTTTCCTCCTTGCATATTCCATGGCGCTCGGTGCGGATCACAATCCGCACCTTGGCGCAAAAAAAAGCACGAAAGCCGTCTCCCTCTTTGGGCCTTCTCCTACCTCTCCTGCAGGCGAGCCACTGCCCCGGCGACGATCTCCACGGCCCGGTCGATCTCCTCGGCCGTCGTGCCGCGCCCCACCGAAAAGCGCACCGTGCCCATGGCCCACTCCACCGGCACGCGCATGGCGGCCAGGACGGCCGAGACGTCCACCTGGCCGGCGTGGCAGGCCGCCCCGGCCGAGGCGGCTACCTGCTCGCCAATCTCGGCCAGCAAGATGTTGGCCTCCACGCCGCGAAAACTCAGGCTGAGGGTATTGGGCAGGCGCTTTTCGGGATGGCCGTTCAGGCGCAGGGCGCCCGACCCCAGCTCGCGCAGCAGTCCATCGTGCAGGCGGTCGCGCATGGCCGCAAAGTGGGCCATATTGGCCTCCAGGTCCCGCTGCCCGATCTCACAGGCCTTGCCCAGGCCCACGATCTCGAGCACATTCTCGGTACCCGGGCGGCGCCCGCCTTCCTGGCCGGCGCCGTGGATCAGGGGTGCCAGCTCGACCCCGCCCCGGACGTAGAGGGCGCCAACGCCCTTGGGCGCGTACAGTTTGTGGCCGGCGACCGACAGCAGGTCAACGCCCAGACCCGAGCCGGTCGCGGGGTCGCCCACCTCTACCGGGATCTTGGCCAACGCCTGGGCGGCGTCGGTGTGCATCAGGGCGCCGTGGGCGTGGGCCAGCCGGGCCAGCTCGGCGATGGGCTGGATGGTGCCCACTTCGTTGTTGGCCTGCATGACGCTGACCAGCAGCGTGTCGGGGCCAAGCGCTCTTTCCAGGCGGGTGGGGTCGACCATGCCGTGCTGGTCCACCGGCAGCAGGGTGATCTCGAAGCCCTGGGCCTGTAGCCAGCGGCAGACCTCCAGCGTGGCCGGGTGCTCAACGGCCGAAGTGATGATACGATCCCGGCCGCCGCGGTCCGCGGCCGCTCGCAGCGCCAGCCCCTTGAGGGCCTGGTTGTTGCTCTCGGTGCCGCCGCTGGTAAAGACCACGTCTTCCAGCCGGCAGCCCAGCAGGGCCGCCACCTGGCCGCGGGCCGTCTCGACGGCCTGCCGGGCGACCCGCCCGTAGGCGTGGCTGCTGGACGGGTTGCCAAAGTGCTCGTACAGGTAGGGCGCCATCGCCTCCGCCACCTCGCCGGCAATGGGCGTGGTCGCGTTATAGTCCAGGTAGATCGGTTTCATAATTCAACTCGTCAGGCGAATGCCCTCCCGGCAGACGTTGCGATAGAACCCCGTCTGCATATCTTCCAGTTCTTGCCAGTGGGCCGCGCTCGATATCCGGGTGGAGAGCAGGATTCCGTGCTTTAGCCAGACCTCGGTGGCCAGATCTCGCACGTCGCGGCGTACGTCCTGTGGAGCCTCTCTGAGGATGACCAGGATGTCCATGTCCGACTCGGGCGAGGCCTCGCCTCGGGCCCTCGATCCGAACAGGATGGCCGATACCAGTTCGCCGTCAAAGCGACGCCGCAGCCGCTCGACAAAGTCGAGCGCCATGCGTCGCTCGCGTTCGCCGAGCTGATCGAGACGCGGGTCGCGCTTCTCGATCATGTCGCCCCCACCGTATTGAGGTACTGTTCCACTCGGTCCACAAAGAGACGTGCTTGATCCAGCGAGTCTTTTGCCAAACCCTCCTCGACGACAAAGGTCAAATCATAGTCGGCATCCAGACGAGAGTCAAAGGCGTTTGTTAATATTTTGGCATATTCGGGTTCGATAAGGTCGGCTTTGACGAACTGCTCGCCGAATGCCGAAACGACGCCGGAATGCCGGCTTCGATGGATACCACGATGTGCCAGAAGGGCGCTTGCTGCGTAGAACATGGCATAGTAGGCGCGTGTCACGGCGACGCCATGAAACCCTTGTTGTAGGTTGCTTTCGGCGGCCCGCAGGTCATCGTGGGCACGATTGAGATAGAGCACGATTTCTGAACTTGGCATGGTACACTCACCTTTGTGTAGCAATTGTACCACAATTCGTCGGCCAGAGCAATTCACCCTTGCTGAGCTCAGCAATTCTGGAGGGAGAGGATGCTCTTACACAGAGCCGCGCAGAGGAGGCACGGAGAGGCACAGAGAATCTCTTTTTTTCTCTGTGCCTTTCCGTGTTAGCTCCGTGT
>Ga0316577_10001307_pt1 | contig 11663 bp, 8 predicted proteins | sample S5NA_FD_203073 | JGI IMG/M metagenome (GOLD analysis project Ga0316577, IMG submission 203073) | Rhizosphere microbial communities from salt marsh grasses in Alabama, United States - S5-7_050615r2r1 | ecosystem: Host-associated > Plants > Roots > Rhizosphere | place: USA: Alabama | collected... | reverse complement strand
CGGCGAGGGCGCTGTCCTGGTAGGCGTAGGTGTCGCAGCCGTTCATGAAGACGATGACGTACTGCCCGGCGACCCAGGTCCCCTTGCGCGCCAGGGCCCGGATGTTGGCGCCGACGCCGGAGTGGCCGTTGTAGGCGATCAGGTCGGCCTGCTTCGAGACCTTGTTGTAGGCCTGGTCGAAGTCGGCGGTGGTCGAGGTCATGCGATGCACCAGGAAAGAAGAGATCTCGACGCTGCGGTCGCCGGGCAGGTCGGCGCGGATGGTGACCGCGGGCACGTCGGCGTACTGCTCCGGCAGCTCCGCCGGCTCGGTGGTGGGGGAGTGGGGCCCGAGGAGCTCCATCATCTGCCCGATGAACTGCCTGTAGGACCGGACGCCGAGATCGCCCTCCTCCGCCGCCTCATCCAGGCCGAAGATCGATACGACCTTGAGCGCCTTGTCCTCCCAGACCTTGTGATACTCGGGGAAGCGCCCGCTGGTCTCGAGGGGGTTCGGAGTGACCTTGGCCTCCACGACGACGACGTCTGCGGGGTCGAGGTGGCAGTCGCTGCGATGGGTGCGGTAGTCGTACCAGAAGATGCTCGCGCTCATGTCATGGGCGCCGTAGCTCACGCAGGTCTCCTTGTACTTCTCGAAGAAGCTCTGGATCCCGCTCCAGCTCACGTCCCTGGGCAGCTCGAGCGTCCAGCTCCCGGGCACCTCGTCCGGCTTGCCCCACGCCACGGGCAGGATGGCTCGATAGGTGATGCGGGTCATCTCGCCGGCCGGCTCGGTCTTGATGTCGCTGGTCTGGATCTTGTCGAGCCGCCCCACCGAGTCCTCGTTGTTCAGCGGGCCGACGGTGTAGAACAGCTGCTCGCGGATCTTGTCCTCCGGGTCCGTGGCCGAGGAGGCCAGGAGCTCCCCGTCGATCTCGAAGTTGAGGAAGGTCGCCACCGAGCTCGAGTCCGACTTCCCCTTGCCCCTGCCGGATGACGGCCCCCCCGCCTCGTTTTCGCCGCACGCCGCCGCGGCGAGAAGCGCCGTCCCGATCCAGAACAACGTCCTTCCCATGCTTACCTCCCGGTCCGAGCTTGACTTGGAGAGCAATCGCCGTGCCATCCGCGATCGCCGGGACCATTGATGTTTTCCCGGCCGGGGTTGCGGTACGCGGACCACAGGTGCAAGCAGGTGGCTACGCGCCTGGTCAGGAGGGGCCGTGGCCGGCCACGCTCACGGCTTGACCGAGCGCCGCCCTCTGGAGCATCGTCTGCGGCACGGCGTCAGACCGCGAGGAGCTCTGCAATGGACGAATTCGTCATCACCCGACCGGATGGCAGTGAGATCCAGATCGGCGGTTACAGGTTCGCGGCCCCACGCGAGGACGCCAAGCTGTTCGACGAGGCCGGGAGCCGCCTCGAACGGCTCCCGGCCAAGGCGGACCTTCGACCGTACATGACGCGGATCGAGGACCAGGGGCGGCTCTCGAGCTGCGTCGCCAACGCCGTCGCGGGCGCCTACGAGTACCTGGTCAAACGGCATCAAGGCGACGACGCATACGATGTCAGCCGGCTCTTCATCTACTACAACGCCCGTCAGGTGGGCGGCTCCGAGCACGAGGACCAGGGCGCCGTCATCGGCGACGCGATCCAGAGCCTGAGCGACCACGGCGCCTGCTCGGAGACCACCTGGCCCTACGAGGAGGCGAGGGTCAACGAGACGCCCAGCGAGCAGGCCTACGAGGAGGGACAGGCCTTCGTGGTGCAGGACGTGCAGCAGGTCCCCACCACCCTCCCGGCCTGGAAGACCTGCCTCGCCGAGGGACACCCGATCATCTTCGGTCTGCTGCTGTTCAAGTCGTTCGACTCCCACCGCAAGCGGGGGGTGGTGCCCGTCCCGAGCCCCAGCGAGGCGTCCAGGGAGTCTCACGGCGGCCACGCCATGCTCTGCGTGGGCTACTCCGACCCGGACAGGGTGTTCGTCGTCAGGAACTCCTGGGGATCCGGCTGGGGCGACGGCGGGTACTGCTATGTCCCCTACGACTACATGATGAACGAGAAGTTCAACGGCGGCGACTCGTGGATCATCAACAGGCTGGAGAGCTTCGCCGTCGACGAGGACCTGTGGGGGGACGACCAGGAGCGCATCCTCGAGGATGTCGAGACCGAGCTCGGGCAGATGGACGATGACCAGTACCGGGAGATGCTGGACGCCTTCGGGGACGTGCCGTTCGAGCACCGGCTGGCGCTGGTCTTCCTGCGCGGCGCGGCTTCGGACTCGGAGATCAGCGAGGAGGAGATCGAGGAGATCTCCGCCTACCTGGCCAGGGTCTTCGATCAGATGGGCTCGCCGTACGACGCCGCGAGGGTGATCCGGGCCTGCATGGACAGGCTGCAGGACGAGGAGCTGATCCTCGAGTCGGTGGGCTATCTGGGGCAGTACCTGTCCAGGTCCGCCCTGGCGGGGATGGTCAGCACGATGCAGGAGGTGGTGGGGGTGGACGGTCTCTCCGAGGGAGAGGAGGACTTCATCTGGGGCCTTGTCCAGGCCTGGCAGGTCGAGGAGGGGGTTGGCGGCGAGGGCGAGGTGGACTCCTACTTCGACCACGACGGCGAGGATTCCTACCTGAGCGACGAGGGCTCCCCCTTCGACGAGGGGGACCCGGACTACTACGACGACGAGGAAGGGCGAGACCCCGAGGACGACGACGACTGAGTCGCGCGATCAGCCGTCCTTGAGCCCGTGCTTGCGCAGCAGGCGGTGGAAGGTCTGGCGCGGCAGGTCCGCGCTCTTCGCCGCGGCCTTGACCACCTGGTTGCCGCGCGCCATCTGCGCCGTGAGGTACTGGCGCTCGAAGATATCCTGCCAGCGGCGGCGGCCCTCGTGGAAGTCGAGCTCGACCAGGTTCCCGATGGTCGGCGCCGGCGCGGGGCTCGCCTCGGCGGACCGGTGCAGCTGCTGCGCGGCGAGCTCGGGCAGCAGGGCGACGCGCTCGATGACGTTGCGGAGCTCGCGCACGTTGCCCGGCCACGAGTAGGCGAGCAGCAGGCCGGCCACGTCGCTGGAGATCACCTCCCGCGGGTCCTTCTGCAGCGCCTCGGCGAAGTGGCGCGCGAGCAGCAGCACGTCCTCGGGGCGCTCCCGCAGCGGCGGAAGCTCGACCTGCACCACCGAGAGCCGGTAGTAGAGGTCCTGGCGGAAGCGGCCCTCGTCGACCTCCACGCTCAGGTTGCGGTTGGTGGCGGCGACGACGCGCACGTCCACCACCCGCGGTCGATGCGAGGACGACCCGACCGGCTTGACCTCCTGGCTCTCCAGGAACCTGAGCAGCCGCGGCTGGAGCTCGAGGGGGAGCTCCCCCACCTCGTCGAGGAACAGCGTGCCGCCGTCGGCCTGCTCCAGCGCGCCGGTGCGGGCGTGGTCGGCGCCGGTGAACGCCCCCTTCTCGTGGCCGAAGAGCTCGCTCTCGATCAGGCTGGCGGGGATGGCGCCGCAGTCCACGACCACGAACGGGCCGTCACCGCGCCCGGAGGCCCGGTGGACGGCGTGGGCCGCCACCTCCTTGCCGGTGCCCGACTCGCCCTCGAGGAGCACGGTGCTGCGGGTCGGCGCGACGCGCTCGAGGATGGCGAAGACCTGCCGGATCTGGCGGCTCTGCCCCAGCAGGCCGCCGAAGCTCCCCCTGGAGCTGAGCGGGATCTCCACCACCTCCGACACGGAGGTGGAGACCTGGAGCCGGGTCTGCCCCAGCTCGAGCAGCACCGGGCCGGTGACCACCGCCTCGAGGAGCTTCAGCTCGCCCACGCGCGTGCCGTTGGTGCTGCCCAGATCCCGCACCAAGAAGCCTCGCTCCGTGGCCCGCAGCTCCAGGTGGTAGCGCGAGACCGCCTCGTCGGAGAGCCGCAGCTCGCAGTCCGGCGCGGTGCCGACGCGCACGCGCGGCCTGTCCACGTCGAGCTGCTTTCCCCTGTCCGGGCCGCGCTTGACGGCGATCCGCGCCTTCTGGAACACGAGGTGCTCGGTGCCGTCCGGCCGCTGAACCACCTTGGTGGCGACGATGTCATCCATGCGGCGGGCAGTATAGCCCGCGCCCGGATGGGGTGGCCATCGGACTGGTCGGCGGGGCGACGCCTGGTGCGATGCGGCCTCGTGATTCCAGAGACCTGCGCGTGGTATGTGAGTTGCTGGAACGATCATGCGGGTGATCCACATGCGACTGCGCGCCGTCCCATTCCTGACACTCCTGCTCGCGAGCACCGGCGCCGAGGCCCGCTTTGCTCCCGGGCCGGGCCCGACGCAGGTCGGCGCCGAGACCGCCAAGCTGCGGCAGCTGATCGCCGCCCGCAGTCAGGCCGAGACGACCCTCGATTACATGATCACGAACGCCGAGCTGGCGCCGCAGGCGCGGAAGATCGCCGGGGCGCTGGGCTACAGGGCCTAGTAGTCAGCGCGGGAGGCGGGCCCGCGCCTCGCTCATCAGCCGGCTGGCCTCGACGAAGCGCGCCTCCATGATCAGCACCAGGATCCGCTGCGACGTGGCCGCCATCCTGCGCTGCCGCTCCGGCGGGAGCCGGGCCGCGGTGATGGCCCGGTCGAGCCGTGTCATCTTGGCCTTCACGAACGTCCGGTCGATGCGGAACGTCTCGACGCGCCGGCAAAGGTCCTGGAGCGCGCGCGCCGCCTGCCCGCGACGGCCCGCGCCGAGGCCGGCACGGACGGAAGCCGCCAGGCGATCGGCCTCGGCGTCGTCGCCGGGCCACAGGCCGCGCTTTCGGCCCAGCCGCAGCAGGCGCTCGAGCTCGTCCCTGATCCGGCGCTCCTCGGCTGGATCGGTCCGCGGCGCGGCGTCCGGTGCCTGCTTCGAATTCGAAGCTGGTGGAGCCGCCGCGTCCGGAGCGACCGGCTTGTTCCTCCTGGGCGTCGTGGGTGCCGGCCGTCTGGGTCTTGGCCGTCTCGGTCGAGGCGTCGCCGCCGCCGCATCCGCAGGTGTGAGGTCTCCAAGAGGCAGATCCGGCGCGAGCAACGCCCGGGCATCGACCGCTGGCCCGGCCCGGGCGACCGCGGCGAGGTCCGGCTTCGGCATGGGCCTGTTCGAGGGCCGATCCCCGGGAGCGAGCAGCGCGCGACCCGCGAGCGCGGCCAGGCCCAGCGCCACCACGGCCATGGCCGCGAAGGCGACGAGCCGCGCCGGGCTCCGACCCCGCCCCGGGCGCTGCTCCAGCACCCGGGTGCCGAGGCGCCCCGGGGCCGGCGCGTCCGCCCTGGAAGCTGGTCTGGACCCCTCGCCCGTCCCCTCGACCAGCCCGGCCACGAAGCGCGCCAGCGCCTCGACCTCGAAGGGCGGCGACTGGCTCCCTATGATCGTCTCCAGATCCTCCCCCAGCGCCGCCGCGCTCGGGTGCCGCATGGTGGGGTGCCGCTCCAGCGCCTGCCGCACCACCGGCTCGACGGCGGCGACGTCGGGGCGGATCGAGGCCAGCTCCACGGCGGGCGGGTTCAGCGCCGCCTGGAACAGGTCGAGCTCGCGCTCCGCGCTGACCAGCCGCTCCCCGGCCAGCAGCTCGTAGAGGATCAGCCCCGCGGCGTAGACGTCGGTCCGCGGCGTGACCGCCTCGCCCGAGATCTGCTCCGGGGCGAGGTAGGGGAGCTTGCCCTTGATCTGGCCGTCCTCGGTCCGGCTCTGTCGGGCCGCCGACTTGGCGATGCCGAAGTCGCCCAGCTTGACCTGCCCGCCCCGCGTGACGAACACGTTGTGCGGCGTGACGTCCCTGTGGACCACGCCCTGCTCGGCCTCGTGGACGTAGTGCAGCGCGCGGCAGAGCTCGCGGACGACGTAGCACGCGTCGCCCGCCGGGAACCGCCGCCCGCGCGTGCGGGCGGCCTGGATCAGCTCCCCCAGGTCCCAGCCGTCGACGTACTCCATCGCCATGTAGTGGCTGCCGTCCGCCTCGCCGAAGTCGTGCACGGCGATGACGTTGGGGTGCTCGAACTTGGCGACGAGCGTCGCCTCGTCGATGAACATGGCGACGAACTCGGGGTCGCGCTGGCAGGCCGGCAGCAGCACCTTGAGGGCCACGCGCCTGGCGAAGCCCTCGGTGCCCATGAGCTCCGCCTCGTAGACCTCGGCCATCCCGCCCACGCCGATGCGGCGGAGGAGCCTGTACTTGCCGAGCGTGTCCTTCAACGTCCGCAGCCTAGCAGGACCGCCCCCGGCGTGTCACCCGGGCGTTCCTCGCGGGTGCAGGCGCAGCGGGCAAGCCACCGTAAACAAACGGGCAGACACACCTCGTGTCACGCCCGCGTTCCTTTGCGAGCGCGAAACCCCGCTGGACTCGCCGATCTCCCCTCTGGCACGTCGGTTGCTTCCGCACAGTGCTGTATGCAGAGCTTAACGACAAACGGAGGCATCGAGATGAATCGAAACAGACTGTGGTTGAAGCTGGCAGCGGCGGCCTTGCTGACGACGCTCCTGGGCTGTGGACCGGAGTCGGAGGATCCGACCCAGGACCCGACCCAGGACCCGACCCAAACCGGAGACGAGATCCGCTCCAAGAAGACGCGCATACAGTCGCCCACCGCGCCGGACGCGGACCTCACGGCGCAGGTCACCGGCAACAACACCTTCGCCTTCGACCTGTACCAGCAGGTCAAGGGCGAGTCGGGCAACCTGTTCTACTCGCCACACAGCATCAGCATGGCCCTGGCCATGCTGCACGCCGGCGCGCGCGGCAACACCGAGCGCCAGATGGAGCAGGCGCTGAGCTTCGTGCTGCCCCAGAGCCGTCTGCATCCGGCGCTCAACAGGCTGGACCTCGAGCTCGAGAGCCGGGGCCAGGGCAAGAAGGGAGCCGACGGCGAGGCCTTCCGCCTCAACGTGGTCAACGCCCTGTGGGGGCAGCGGGGCTACGGCTTCCTGCCGAGCTACCTCGACGTGCTGGCGCTCAACTACGGCGCGGGGCTGCGCGTGCTCAACTTCGTCGACAAGCCCGAGGACTCGCGGCTGGTCATCAACGACTGGGTCGAGCAGCACACCGAGCACCGCATCAAGGACCTCCTGCCCCCGGGCAGCATCTCCTCGTTCACCCGGCTGGTGCTGACCAACGCGATCTACTTCAACGCCGCCTGGGCGCAGACCTTCGAAGAGGAGGCGACCCAGGATCAGCCCTTCAACCGGCTCGACGGCAGCACGGTCCAGGTGAAGATGATGCACAACACGACGCGGGCCGGCTACGTCGAGGGCCAGGGCTGCAAGGCCGCCGCCCTGCCCTACGACGGCGACGAGCTCTCCATGGTGGTGATCGTCCCCGACGCCGGCACGTTCGCGAGCTTCGAGCAGGCGCTGGATCGCGGCACCGTCGACAAGATCGTCAAGAGCCTCTCCTGGGATAACTCTGTCCGCGTGGGGCTGCCGCGGTTCGAGTTCACCAAGCCGCTCAACCTGAAGCAGCCGCTCGAGGACCTGGGGATGACCGACGCCTTCAAGCTCGGCGAGGCCGATCTCAGCGGCATCGACGGCACCCGGCAGCTGGTGGTCACCGCCGTGCTGCACAAGGCCTTCGTCAAGGTCAACGAGGCTGGCACCGAGGCCGCCGCGGCCACCGCCATCGTCGCCGGGGGCTCGGCGCCGCCCACCAAGACGCCGGAGCTGATCGCCGACCGGCCCTTCATCTTCCTGATCCGCGACCACCGGACCGGTGCGATCCTCTTCGTCGGCCGCATGCTCGACCCCACCGCCTGATGACAGTGCTATTCTCTGAGTGATGTCCCGCGCCTGTCTAATCCGCCTGCTCCTCGCCACAGCGCTCCCGCTCCTCGGAGGCTGCGGCGACGACGAGGAGCCGACCACCACCATCCGGCTGCGGCTGACCGTCAAGCCAGAGCTCAACACCGAGGCCCAGGTCCTGGCGGCCCTCGACCGCATCGAGTTCGTCTTCGACGCGGCCGGGGGCTTCGAGAACGTCCCGGCCCAGGGCGGCAAGGTCGGTCCGCTCGACGCCAGGGACGTCGACCAGGACGGCGAGATGGAGCTCGTGCTCGACGAGCCGGTGGGCGGGAGCCGGACCTTCCCCCTGCTCCGCCTGCTGCCCGGCTCCAACCTGGCGCGCGACTTCTCCATCCGCGCCGTGGGGTTCGCCGGCGCGCAACCGGCGGCGGTGGGCGGCGCCGCGGCGGTCAAGTTCACCGAGGGCGAGAGCATCGAGGTCGCGGTGCCGCTCGACCTCTGCGACGCCCACCTGCCGCCGCGGGTGCTCTACACCGTCCCCGGCCCGGGCGAGAACATCGGAGAGCAGGATCTCAAGACCTTCCACTCCGTCCGGGTCTACCTGTCCAAGGTCATCGACGCGTCGACGGTCGAGCGCAACCTGCGCGTGATCCACGAGCCCACCGGGCAGCCCGTCGAGGGAGGCTGGGAGCTCGAGGAGCTCGCCTCTTCCTGCCTCGGCACCCCCGAGAAGCGGAGCCTGGCGGTCTTCGTGGTCGATGGCTGCCTGCTCCACAGCGGGAGCTACAGGGTTGAGGCCAGCTCCGACATCAGAGACCTCCAGGGCGTGGCCCTGGACCAGACCGCGCTCCAGCAGGGGACCGACGGCTTCGAGAGCAGCTTCAGCGTCACGCGGACGGTGCCGCCCCCCTACATGCCCTGCAGCGGCGCCGGCGGCGGCGGCGGCTGCCTAAAGGACGAGGACTGCCCCCCGGACGAGCGTTGCGAGGTGCACGACCCTACCGACCCGAAGCAGAACAGGTGCGTCCCGCTCCCCGACTGCGGCGGCGTCTGCCCGGCGGGCTACGTCTGCTCGCCCGAGCTCACGTGCGTCCGCGACTGCCGCGAGGCCGGGGCCTGTGTCAGCGGCGCCTGCAGCGAGAAGAGCGGCCTGTGCGGGCCGTGATTCACGGACACGAGCCGATCTGGAAATTGACCTGGCTGGCGACCAGCGGATCCAGCCACACCCCCCACGTACGGCAGAGCGAGCCCAGGTTCTTGCCCGTGGTGTAGTTCGCGCTCCAGCTCTGCTCGAGCTTGAGCTGGTAGACGTGGCCCGGCGTCAGATCCTTGACCACGACGTCCCCGGTGAAGGCCGCGGCGCATCCGCTCCAGGTCAGCGTTCCGGAGGCCTTGGTGTTGAGGGGATCGTTGCCCAAATTGAGGGGCGCCGACAACGGTCCCGGCGCGTCGGGCATCGCCTGCTCAGGTAACAGGGCCAGGTCGTCCGGTGGAGTGGAGAGCTCCGGGCGCGGCGCGTCATGGATCCAGGTGTCGGGCCGGGGTCCATCGTGGGGCCAGAGGATATCCGCCTGCTCGCGTGGTCCGTCAACCTTGGTCTCCTCGAAGCCGTAGCGCAGGCAGCTGGTCAGGAGCAACACCGCCACACACACGAGGAGCTTCACCATCTCGTTGCCGATTGTACCGTGTCAGCCCCTTTCGGCCGAGCGGCCGAGGATCGACGTCAGGCGGGTCAGGCGCGGCCCGAGGTCGCCTGTCGCTCCCGTGATCAGGGTGTTTCATCGCTCACCGAGCTCCGGCAGGCCGAAGAGCTCCGTCGCGTTCTTTGCGAGGAGCAGGCGCAGCCGCTCCCCGGGGAGCCCGGCGTCGACGATGCGCCTGAGCTCCCGGTCCCAGGCGTAGGGGATGTTGGGGAAGTCGGTGCCGTAGATCACGCGGTCAGCGCGGTACTCGGCGAGCGGCGGCGGCGCCGCGCCGGGCAGGTAGTCGGCCAGGGCCATGGCGGTGTCGAGCCAGAGGTTGTCGTGGTCCTCGATCATCCGCCGGTAGCGCTCGAACTCGTCCGCGCCGAGGTGGGGCACGCAGAGCCTGAGCCGCGGGTACCTCCGGAGCACGCGCTCGACCTTGTCGGCCCCGCAGGTGATGTAGGGATCGCAGTTGTAGGCCGGGCTCCTGGGCTCCCGGCCGGCGTGCATCAGGAGCGGCATGCCGTTGGCCGCGCAGCACTCGTAGACTGGCCGCACCGCCTCGCCGTCGAGGTCGAAGCACTGGACGTGGGCGTGGAGCTTGACCCCGGCGAGGCCGAGCTCGAAGCCCTCCTCGAGGATCGCGGCGGCCCCGGGCTCGCCGGGGAAGACCGTGGCCAGCCCGGTGACCCCCGGGAGCTCCCGGCACAGCGTCGCCATGTGCCGGTTGAGCTCCAGCGCCACGCCGGGCCTGTGGGCGTAGTGGAGCGCGACCATGTGGGCGACGCCCCGCGAACGCAAAAACTCGACGAGCGCGGGCGCGGAGAGGCGGTAGCGAACCGGCCAGCCGTGCTCGTCGAACCAGGACCAGATGGCGCCGAAGAGCCCGTCGGGGAACAGGTGCGTGTGGGCGTCCACCACCGGCGGCAGCCCCTCCGGGACGCCCTGGCCCTCGGCGTCCCCGAGCGCCGGGAGCGGCGCGGCCAGCATGCCGCCCTCTGGTCTTGACTCGCTCACCTGAAGGAATATTGGCCGTGCGGGCGCGCCGGCGCAAGGCTCGGCGCCAGCCGCTGCGCTGGCACCGATTGCCGCCGCTATCCCGGTGTCGGATAATCTCCAGACAAACAGGTTGGTGAACATGATCATGCGGACAGCGGCCGTGTTGTGTCTGAGCCTGGCGTGGGCGGCCTCCGTCGAGGCCAAGGACCTCTGGGTGGACGTGAGCTCCAAGGGAGGGACCTGCAGCGACAGCCTGACCCGGGCCCAGGTGACCAAGGCCACGCCCTGGTGCAGCCTGGCCCGCGCGGCGCTCCAGGCTCAGGCCGGGGACACGGTCTACGCCCGGGCGGGCACCTACTCCAAGGTGCAGACCTGCCCCTCCTGCGACGACAACGCCGTGCTGCAGCTGGTGGTCTACGGCGCGGCGGGCGCCCCGATCCGGTTCATGCCGGCGCCCGGGGAGCAGGCGGTCATCGCCCCCGGCTCCGGCGGCGCCGCCCACGGCATCGTCGCCAAGAACGGGACGCAGCCGTTCCACGTCGAGGTCTCGGGGTTCAAGGTCACCGGGTTCGCGCAGGGCAACTGCGTCGGGATCAAGAAGGCGTCGCAGGTGGTGCTCGGGGGCCTCGAGGTGACGGGGTGTACGGGCTCGGGGGCGGTGGAGCTGCACGAGACCGGCGACGTCACGCTGGAGAAGTGCAGGATCCACGACAACGCCACCAACGGGTGGACGAGCCCGGTGGACCTCTACCTGTGCAAGAAGGGCAACGTGGTCCGCGGCAACTGGATCCATGACAACCAGGACGCGCCGACCGCGGGCAACCCGGACAGCGAGGGGCACGGCATCACCATGGACACCTGCGAGGCCTCGGGCGGCGCGCTGATCGAGAACAACGTGATCTGGGGCAACGAGGGCTGGTGCATGGCGATCTACCGCAGCGACGGCGGCACGATCCGCAACAACACCTGCTGGACCAACGGGACGCGCGCCGGCGCCGGCGAGATCTCGCTCTACGGCAACAACCACTCCGTCCACAACAACATCCTCGTGCCGCGCTCCGGCCGGCTGGCGCTCAACATCCGTTACAACCAGTCCTACGCCGTCACCACCTCGACGCTCGCGATCGACGGCAACATCCTCTGGGCCCCGACCCACACCCAGGTGGTGGGCTGGGACGACGGCAAGACCGGCGATGTCGCGGCCTACAAGGCCCAGAACCCCGAGGGTTGGGGCAAGAGCGCGCTCCAGCAGGATCCCAAGCCGGCGGACGCGGCC
>Ga0316577_10001306_pt1 | contig 11664 bp, 9 predicted proteins | sample S5NA_FD_203073 | JGI IMG/M metagenome (GOLD analysis project Ga0316577, IMG submission 203073) | Rhizosphere microbial communities from salt marsh grasses in Alabama, United States - S5-7_050615r2r1 | ecosystem: Host-associated > Plants > Roots > Rhizosphere | place: USA: Alabama | collected... | reverse complement strand
ATGGCCAAGACCAGCGCCGCCCTCGGTAAGCTGCGCGAGCGCGGGCTGCCTTTCGTCTCGGTGATGACCGACCCGACCATGGGCGGTGTTTCGGCCAGCCTGGCCATGCTCGGCGACATCAATATTGCCGAGCCCGATGCACTGATCGGCTTCGCCGGCCCGCGCGTGATCGAGCAGACCGTGCGCGAGAAGCTCCCGGAGGGTTTTCAGCGCAGCGAGTTCCTGCTCGAGCATGGCGCGCTGGACCAGATCTGCGACCGGCGTGACCTGCGTGAGCGCATCGCCAGCCTGATCGCGATGCTGATGCACCGTCCACGCCCGTAGGATCCTTGAGGATGAAGGTTTGTTGCGATTGAGTCACGTGCGACCGCGATCGACACGCTTTGCAGAGAAAGGGCCGAGCGCCAAGGTCCGAGGGCCAATTGCGCGCAACCGGGAGTTAAAGCGGCACTCGGCCCTCGGCGCTTGGCCCGCTTGGCGGAGCCCGCCGGTTCAGCAGCACGGCGCTTTTCTGTCGTTGGTCTGAGGCATCGCCTCGCTAGTCGTCCCGAATCGGCGAGTAATGGCCGCGACCCAAGAGCGTACTGCCCCGATGCGCTTCGCGTCCCTGTCCGAGTGGCTGCGCTGGCAAGAGACCTTGCACCCGAGCCGCGTCGATCTGCGTCTGGAGCGCGTCGGCGGCGTCTGGGCGCGCCTGGGCCCGCGCCATTTTCCGTGCCCGGTCATTACCGTTGCCGGCACCAACGGCAAGGGCTCGTGTGTCGCCTATCTGGACGCCTTCTACCGCGCGGCCGGCTATCGCACCTGCGCCTATACCTCACCGCACCTGCTGCGTTACAACGAGCGCATCCGCATCCACGGCGAGGATGCGGACGACGCGGCCATCTGCGATGCCTTCGCCCGCATCGATGCGGCCCGCGGCGACGCCTCGCTGACCTATTTCGAGTTCGGCACCCTGGCCGCGCTGGACCTGTTCGTGCACTCCGACCCGGACGTCGTGATCCTGGAGGTGGGACTCGGCGGCCGTCTGGACGCCGTCAACATCATCGACCCGGATGTCGCCATCGTTGCGACCATCGGCCGCGATCACGGCGTCTGGCTCGGCGATGAGCCGGAGCGGGTCGCCTTCGAGAAGGCCGGCATCTTTCGTCCCCAACGGCCGGCCGTGATCGGACAGCGCGACGCGCCGGCACGCTTGCGCGAGCGTGCCGAGGAGATCGGCGCTCGGCCGCTGCAGCTCGGCCGCGAGTTCGACTGCCGCATCGACGTTGGGCAATGGGACTGGTGGGGTGCGAACGGCGCCCGGCGCGAAGCACTGCCGGCACCGGCACTGCGGGGGCGATTCCAGTACGACAACGCCGCCAGCGCGCTCTGCGCGGCGGAATGCCTGCATCCGCTGCTGCCCGTGTCGACGGCGGCCCTGCGCCAAGGTCTGTTGCGGGTACGATTGGCCGGGCGCTTCTCGGTATTTCCCGGTGAGGTGACCTGGATCCTCGATGTCGCCCACAATGTAGATGCCGCACGCGCGCTGGCGACCAATCTGGCCGCCCATGGCTGTCCCGGCAAGCGCCATGCGGTCTTCACGCTGCTCGCGGACAAGGATGCCGCCGCGGTGACCGCGGCGGTTGCGGACCATATCGACGTTTGGCACATCGCCCCTGCGGCGGACTCGCGCGCCATGCCACTGGAGCAGATCGCTGACGCCGTCGCGGCGCTGACTCCGGAACGGCCGCGGCTCGCGTACGGCGATGTCGAGCAGGCGCTGCTCGGTGCGGCCGCCGCGGCGGAGCCGGGGGACTGCATCCTGGTGTTCGGGTCCTTTACGCTGGTCGAGGCGGCGCTGCGCATGGCGCAGACGGCTTCTGTATAATCCCGACGCATGTCAAAGCAGAGTGCGCGTCGAGAGCGGAGAAGCTGATGGACGAGGGTGCGAAACGACGCCTGGTCGGTGCCGCGGTGCTGGTCGCCCTAGCCGTGATCTTTGTGCCGATGCTGGTTGAGGACAAGGATTCCGGCAATCTCGGCGAGCCCATCGTGATCCCGGAGAAGCCGGATTTCGATTCCGCCTACCAGACGCCGGCGGCGCCGAAAGAGGCAGACCTGACACCGCCGCTACCGATCCCGGAGCCGCCGGGGGGGCTGGCACCGGACGAGCAGGCGGCCATGGATGCCGGTGCCGAGACGCCGGCGCCGGAGGAGCCGATCGCGGTCGCCAAGCCGGCGGCCGTCCCGAAGCCCGCGGCGGCGCAAAAACCGGCATCAACGCCGGCATCCGCAGCCCCCGGACCCAAGCCGGTGCCGGCCGGCACCGCGTCCTGGGTGATCCAGGTCGCGAGCCTCGGCTCGCCTGAGGCGGCGCGCAAGCTGCAGGACGAGCTCCGGGGCAAGGGCTATGCCGCCTTCATCGAACAGGCCAATGTCAACGGCAAGCGCTATTACCGCGTACGGGTCGGCCCCGAGGTGGACCGCGGCCGCGCCGACCGCATGGCCGCCAAGCTGCAAGGCGTGACCGGCAATAAGCCGCTGGTTCAGAGTTATCCATGAGCGCGCCCTGCCGCGCGAGGGCAAGAGCATGATCTGGGTGGACTACGTCATCATCGGTGTGATTGCGCTGTCGGCCGTCATTGGTCTGGCGCGCGGTTTGATTCGTGAGGTGGTCGCGCTCGGGGTCTGGATTTGTGCGCTGTTGGCCGCCTGGATGTTCTATCGGCCGCTGGCCGAGCAGCTGACGCCCTGGATCGCCACGCCCTCCTTACGCCTGGCCGCCGCCGTGCTGATCTTGGTGCTCGCCGTGCTGATCATTGGCGCTATCCTCGCCTACCTGATGTCCCTGCTGGTGGACAAGACCGGACTGACCGGTACCGACCGGCTGCTCGGCATGGTATTCGGTGCTGGCCGCGGCGCTGTGCTGGTGGCGATGGTGGTGTTTCTGGCAACCCTGACGCCGGTGATTCAAGACCCCTGGTGGGCCGAGTCGCGGCTGCTGCCGAAGTTTCAGCTCTTGGCCGATCTGATGCTGGATATGATCCCGCCAAACGTGACCGAGAAGATCAAGGCCCTCTGACCGCCTGCCTGCCACGCGAGCGCACGTCAGTCTGGCATCGGGCGCTGTGTGTGCCGATCGCGCCGAGCGTGGTCTAACCGCCGAGGATGGATTATCTTTATCAATCCGGTCGGTTGCGACCCGCAGACATGCCTCGGGGCGCGGTACTTCCCCGCCGGGGTCACGCATCAGCTGCGAACACCGACAAAGAGGTGATTCATGTGCGGCATCGTCGGCATCGTCGGTAAGCACCCGGTCAACCAATTCCTCTACGACGCCTTGTTGGTGCTGCAGCATCGCGGCCAGGACGCCGCGGGCATCGTCACGAGCGATGGCGAGAAGCTGCACATGCGTAAGGACAACGGCCTGACGCGCGACGTCTTTCACACGCGCCATATGCTGCAGCTGCGGGGCAACATGGGCGTGGGCCATGTGCGGTATCCGACCGCGGGGGCCTCCTGCTCGGCCGAGGCTCAGCCCTTCTACGTCAATTCCCCCTACGGCATCGTCCTGGCCCACAACGGCAATCTCACCAATGCCGATGAGCTCAAGCGCGACGTCTTCCTGGACGATCTGCGCCATATCAATACCGAGTCCGACTCGGAGATCCTGCTCAACGTCTTCGCGCACGAGCTGCAGGTGCAGAACAAGCTGCGCATCGACGAGCAGGATGTGTTTCGCGCGGTCGAGGGCGTGCATCGGCGTTGCCGCGGCGGCTATGCGGCGGTGGCGATGATCCCCGGCTTTGGCGTGTTCGGCTTCCGTGACCCGAACGGTATCCGGCCGATCGTCTACGGCAAGCGCGAGACCGATGCCGGAACCGAATACGTGATCGCGTCGGAGAGCGTCGCGCTCGACACCCTGGGATTCAAGCTGATCGCCGATCTCGCCCCGGGTGAGTGCGTGCTGATCACGAGCAACGGTGAGCTCTACACCCGGCAGTGCGCGCCGCAGCCGGTGCTGTCGCCGTGCATCTTCGAGTTCGTCTATTTCGCGCGGCCCGATTCCATCATCGACAACATCTCGGTGCACAAGGCGCGCTCGCGCATGGGCAAGAAGCTGGCGGCGAAGATCAAGCGGGTATGGCCTGAGCACGATATCGACGTGGTCATCCCGGTGCCGGACACCAGCCGCACGGCCGCACTGCAGCTCGCCAACCAGCTCGGCATCCCGTACTCGGAGGGCTTCATCAAGAATCGCTATATCGGGCGCACCTTCATCATGCCCGGCCAGACGATTCGTCAGAGGTCGGTGCGCCAAAAGCTCAACGCCATCGACCTGGAATTCCGCAAGAAGAATGTCTTGCTGGTGGATGACTCGATCGTGCGCGGCACCACCTCCCAGCAAATCATTCAAATGGCCCGCGATGCCGGCGCCAAGCGCGTCTACTTCGCATCCGCTGCACCGCCGGTGCGTTTCCCCAACGTCTACGGCATCGATATGCCGGTGGCGAGCGAGCTGATCGGCCACGGCCGAAGCGAGCAGGAGATCGAGCAGGAGCTCGGCGCCGACCGGCTGATCTTCCAGGACCTGCAGGACCTGATCGATGCGGTGCAGAAGCAGGGAAAGAGCGTCGTGGACCGCTTCGACACCTCGGTGTTCGACGGCGTTTACGTGACCGGCGACGTGACGCCAGATTATCTCAACGACCTGGAGCGGGTGCGCAATGATCACGCCAAGCAGCAGCGCTCGCGCCGGGACGAGACCATCATTGAGCTCTACAACACCGCCTGATCCTGCCATGCGCCGGGCCTGCGGCCGATGATCGACCCTGATCTGCCGGAGGCGTCGTCCGACCCGGAATGGGGACTGGCCACGCGCGCTATCCGTGTCGGTCATCGACGCAGCGCGGAAGGCGAGCATTGCGAGCCGATCTTCACCACCTCGAGCTTCGTCTTTGCCAACGCCGCGGAGGCGGCCGCTCGTTTCTCCGGAGATGTTCCGGGCAATATCTATTCGCGCTTCACCAATCCGACCGTGCGCGCCTTCGAGCAGCGGCTCGCGGCGTTGGAGGACGGCGAGGCCTGTGTTGCGACCGCATCCGGCATGGCGGCGATCCTGTCGACCTGTCTGGGGCTGCTGAAGGCCGGCGATCATATCGTCTCCTCGCGCAGCATCTTCGGCAGCACCAGCATGCTGTTCGACAAGTACATGGCCCGTTTCGCTGTCGCAACCGATTATGTCGAGTTGAACGACTTGGATGCCTGGGCCGCCGCGATTCGGCCGCACACCAGGCTTTTGTTCCTGGAGACGCCGTCGAATCCCCTGACGGAGATGACGGCGATCGCCCCGCTAGCTGAACTGGCCCATTCCCGCGGCTGTCTGCTCGCCGTCGACAACTGCTTCTGCACGCCAGCCCTGCAGCGACCGCTGGCCTTCGGGGCGGACCTGGTGATCCATTCCGCGACCAAATATCTGGATGGTCAGGGACGCTGCGTCGGCGGTGCCGTGGTGGGTAATGCGCCGCTGTTAGAGGAGGTGTTCGGCGTTGTGCGCACGGCGGGACCCTCGCTGAGTCCGTTCAACGCCTGGCTTTTCCTAAAGGGGCTGGAAACCCTGGAACTGCGCATGCGCGCCCACAGCACGGCGGCGCAGACCCTCGCCGAATGGCTCGCCGATCACCCGCGGGTGACGCGGGTCCATTACCCCGGCTTGGCATCGCATCCTCAACACCATCTGGTTGGTGTCGATGCCCAGCAGCGAACCGGTGGTGGCATCGTCTCCTTTGAGGTGGAGGGTGGTCGCGAACAGGCCTGGCGGGTCATCGACGGCACCCGCTTATGCTCCATTACCGCCAACCTTGGCGACACCAAGACCACCATTACACATCCCGCGACCACCACCCATGGCCGGCTCAGTCCAGCGGCACGGCAGGCCGCCGGCATCACCGACGGACTGATCCGTACTGCGGTGGGGTTGGAGTCCATCCAGGATATTCAGGCGGACCTAGCGCGCGGACTCGATGGGTGATCAGCAGGCGCCTGCCGGCCGCCGCTCGCATCGATAGCGAATGATCGACAGGCGCAAACTGCCGACCGGTGTGGTGACGTCAGCAGTCGAGTAGCTCGATGTAGAGTTGACCACGCCTGCGTTCCTTTGGAGTCTCGGGCGGCAGATCATAGAAGCCATTGCCCGAGCGAGGCTGATAGCGTCGCACTTCAACCTTAGCGCCCCTAAACTCTTTGCCTTGTAGCGCATTCATCGCCGCAAAGGCCGTCTTCGCTGGCCTTATCTGGACCATACCGTGCAATTCGCTGCGGCCGGTCGTGCGGTCGGTGAGTCGCAAAATGGAGCAGCGCGCGACGGCCATCAGCAAGGCAAACCCGCGATAGCCGGCTTCGGACAAACCCTCGCGGACGAACTGCTTCAATTCCCTTTGGGTCGTGCGTGGAGAAAGGGATGGAAGAATCAGTAAGATGGGACCACTATCTCCGCTCATCACTTGGACCTCTTGCTTGCTCTGCACCTGCCGGTCGCCTTGATTGGCGACGCAACGGGCGATCATGCTGCCCGTACCTGACAAGTCTAAAGGGCCTCCCTGACAGCGATGAGACCTTCCTCACAGTTCGCACCCCGGCCCGAATGGCTGCGTTTGAAGAAGGGCCGTTTTCCGTCCGCAGTGTTCGCGCGAGCCAGCGAGACACTGCCTCAGACCAAAGGGAGAAAAGCGCCTTGCTACTGAACCGGGATGTTCCTCCAACTGGGCCAAGCGCCGAGGGCCGAGGGCCGCTGTAGATCCTGGTTGCGCGATTTTGGCCGCTGGCGCTTGGCCCTCGGCCCTTTAACCGCAGAGTGCGTAGTCGCGGGCAAACCTGATTCATCTGCACAAGGTTCTCGCCCTCAAGCCTGCTAGTCGATCATGCCGGTGGAGAGACCAATGATGACTGCAAGACCCAATACGATGCGGTACCCGACGAACACGTTGATGCTGTGGTGGGCGACCAGCCTGATCAACCATGCGATTGAGGCGTAGCCGGCGATGAAGCTGACGATGGTCGCGATGATCGTCGGTGTCCAACCGACCGCCGCAACTGCCGTGGCCTCGCCGACAGCCTCGTAGATGCCGGCGGCGGTCAGCGCCGGAATGCCGAGAAAGAAGGCCAGCCGAGTGGCCGTCACACGGTCGACGCCGGCGAGTAGACCGGCCGAAATCGTCGCGCCGGACCGCGAGACCCCGGGGATCAGCGCGATGCACTGGGCAGCACCGACGAACAGCGCGTCGCGCAATGTCAGGTCCGATTCACCCCTGGTCTGCTTGCCGTTGCGCTCGGCCAGATACATCACCCCACTCCACAGGATCAGTGCCAACGCGACCACCCAAAGGCTGCGCAGCGGACCCGAAATGATGTCTCGACCAAGCAGGCCGACAACCCCGATCGGGATCGAGCCCGCGATCACATACCAGCCCATGCGGTAATCGAAGCTCTTGCGGATGGCTGGGTTGAACAGCCCCGCCAGCCATGCGCTTGCAAGCCGGTAGATATCGGACCAGAAATATAATATCGCAGCGCCGATCGCGCCGACTTGGATGATCGCGGTGAAAGCGGTGATGCCGGGATCATCTATGGGCAGACCCATCAGCTGCTCGGCTATCGTCAAGTGGCCCGTGCTGGAGACCGGCAGCCATTCGGTGAGTCCCTCAATAATGCCGAGAATGATCGCTTCGAGCAGAGTCATCTATTTCTGTTCGCCTTCAGTCGTGGAGGATGATTTTGGGCTTGGCATGTGGCGGTGACCGCATCGACGCTTGCCTGGGCCTTTAGATCGATTCTTCCGAAGCCCTTGGATCGCCCGTCGCGGCGAATCGAATACCGACTCAACTAGCGAGGCGATGCCTCAGACCAACAAGACAAAAGCGCCGTGCTGCTGAACCGGTGCGTTCCTACAAACGGGCCAAGCCCCGAGGGCCGAGAGCCGCTGTACGTGCCGGTGACGCGAATTTGGCCCTTGCCGCTCGGCCCTTCGTCTGCAGAGCGCGTGGTTGCCGTGCAACTTGACGCCTCTGCACAAGGTTTTCGCCGTCGAGCCTGCTAGGGCAGTGGGCTGGCATGGATGCGAACGACGCGGGTGCCCGTGTAAAGGCGCGCGATTATAGCGTGCGGGCGGCAAGTTCGCGTTCGGCCAGATGTCCTGTCGCGACGATCAGCGCGGTGAAGGCTGCCCCCCGTCCGCTCGGGACGCGCAGCCGCCCGTCTCGCGACCAACCAGCTCCAGTGCCTGCCACGCGTGAGGCGGTGGCAGCTCGCGCCTTGCCACCGCGCAAAGCGCGACCTTTGCGTCGATTTCACCGGCGCACGCATGCGCCACGCGCAGATCGGTTGGATCAGGTTCGCGATGGCGCGAAAGCCCCCGTCCGTCGGCCTTCACGCGTGCCTCCAGGGCGGTCCAGTGCAGATGAAACAGGCGCTTGCGTGGCTCTGGCTGCAAGGCGGCGAGGGCCGACTTGATATCTGCGCCAAACATCCGGCCGGCGATATCGAGCATATGGACGCGCTCCGACTCCAACTCGCAGTCCACGCCCAACGAAAGATCGGCGCTGACCCCGAGCAGCGCCAGGTTACCCGACGTCGTCAGGTTGAACTCGATTCGTTTGCCGTCGATGCAGAGTGCCGGCTTGCCCGCCGGACCGTAGCGAAAGGAGACTTCCGTCGGCGAGACGCCGAGGTACAGTGCGAGGATACGCCGGCAGCCCGCCTGAGCTCGCAGGTATCGCTGGCGATGCTCGAATGAACGCAGCCGCTCCAGGCGCTCGCGCTGTCGTTCAGACAGCAACCCGAGATCCGCGCCGTCGGTGTCGGGCCCCCCTTGATGCAGCGGAATGCGCCACAGGTGGAGGTCCTTTTGGCCGAGCCTTGGCGGCGTGGCGACAACGCGCCACGCTAATGGATGAGGATCCTTTGCATACATTCGCCAATTGTCCGTCGACGCTGTTGCTGAAGCAAATTGGTGCAGGGTCTGAGCTCACGACCAGTGTCCGAGAGGGCACGATGGCATGGTTGCCTCGATGCGGGTGTCTTGAGTCGCCTGGACAGCTGCTTCGCCAATCGCTTGCCGGGGCGGCGGCGGGGATTCCAAACAGATTCAATACCGATGACTGGCCGCACGTAGCATCCATATGGCGAGCGCGCCGCATAGGGCCCCCGTGGGTTCCGGCGTGGCGAAAACAGGATGGAATAAAAACGATGCAAATCGAATCGGCAAACAGGATGACTTGCGACTATCATTAATAGACTGCGATTCGTCGCGAGCGTCACCATCGGCGATGCCCGCCTTCTCAAGCAGGCGGTTCGGGCTAGGCCAGCAGGAATAACAAAGGAACGGATGACACCGGATTCCGACATGCGGAATGTGCTGCGTGGGGCATTTCGCGGAGCCGGGAATAGAGACGGCCCCGGGGGAATGCAGATGGAACTGCAGCGCCGTTTATCAGGATGAGAGCAAGGGTTCATATCGAGAATCCGGCTGCCCGTGTGCAAGGCAATAAGGGGGGAGAATGAACCACTATAACCCGAGCGTGCTTTTGGTGGATGATGAGCCGCAGCTTTGCGAAAAGCTTGCCAAGACCGTTGCCGGGGCGGGCTTTCCGTATCTGACCGCCTGTAACGTCACCGATGCACAGCGCCTGTTGTGCGATCACGATGAGATTGGCATCGTCGTGACCGACCTGCACATGTCCGGACGCAGCGGGCTTCGCCTGCTTGAATCCGAGCCGCCGCCGATCAGCCTGGAACGGCGGCGGGAGTTCGTCGTCATGACCGGTCGTGTGGATAAGGCGGAGGCGATCCGAGCGCTTCGTCTTGGGGTCCTCGATTTCCTTGAGAAGCCCTTTGCCGCCGATCTGCTGCTTGATGCAGTCGGGCGTGCTGTCGAGGTGCTGCGCAGCCGTGCCCAGCACCGGCTATTGCGGGACGGTTTGCGGGAAGACATGGCGCAGCAGTCGGAACTGATTGCGTTGCTGCGCGATGAGTTGAGCCATGCCTACGCCGAGCCGCTGCACTGCCTGTGCGAGGCGTCCTTTCAGCGGGATCACGAGACCGGCAGCCATACGCGGCGCATGGGCATGTACGCCCGTTTCTTGGCCCGGGCGCTGGGCTGGTCACCGTTGGACGAGGCCCGTATCGACCTGGCCGCGCGTCTGCACGACGTGGGCAAGATCGGCATCCCGGATTCCATCTTGCGTAAGCAGGCGGCGCTGACGGCAGATGAATGGCTGGTCATGAAGCGCCATACCGAAATCGGCGAGGCGATCCTCGCGCGCAATTCCGCAAGTCGCGACCTGAAGCTGGCGGCAGACATCGCCGGCGGTCACCACGAACACTGGGACGGAACCGGCTACCCGCGCGGGCTCGCCGGCGACGCGATTCCGCTTGCCGCCCGGATCACCCAGATCGGCGATGTCTACGATGCCCTGCGCTCGCCTCGTCCTTACAAGCGGCATCTGAATCACACGCAGGCGATGGACGTTTTGCTGAACGGCGACGGACGCACACGACCGGAACATTTCGATCCGCGGCTTCTGAAAGTCTTGGAGCGCCAGCAGTATCTGTTCGCCACTGTCTTCGATCATCTGCGCGACGAGCGCTAGCCCTTCCGACGTCAGCGTCCGGCCGCTCATCGTCGGCGGCTGACACCCGGGCGTACATGCTGCATACTCAGTATGTGATGATCTGCTGATGAATGCTGGGGTGACGCGTTGGCCGCGCTGCAAAAGCCGATCTTGGACTGCCGCATCGAGTCCATTTGCCAGAAGGGCTGCCGTGGCGTCTGGGACGATATCGCAACCTTGGAGCATGGCGACGACCTGCCCGAGACTGAAGACCTGAGCGCTCGCGAGCGCGCTTGGGTACTGGCCGAGCTGAAGTCGATCATGTCCGTCTATGGTGCACGCTGCCGAGTCGATTAGAATAGCCGGCCATTTGCTATTCAAGATCAAAAAAACAGCAGCATGCAGCCTATAATTGAGGCCCTTTCTCAAGAACTCTCCGCGCATCCCCGCCAAGTCGAAGCCGCCGTCGCGCTGCTCGACGACGGCGCCACCGTGCCCTTCATCGCCCGCTACCGCAAAGAGGCGACCGGCGGCCTCGATGATGCCCAGCTGCGGCTGCTCGAGCAGCGTCTCGTCTATCTGCGCGAGCTTTCCGACCGCCGTGCGACCGTCCTGAAGAGCATCGAGGAGCAAGGCAAGCTCAGCGACGCGCTGCGCGCGGATATCGAGGCCGCCGATACCAAGCAGCGCCTCGAGGACCTTTATCTCCCATTCAAGCCAAAGCGTCGCACCAAGGCACAGATTGCCCGCGAGGCGGGTCTCGAGCCCCTCGCCGAGCGCTTATTGGAGCAGCCCACGGAACCGCCCGAGCAGCGGGCCCTGGACTTCGTCGATGCCGCCAAGGGCATACCCGATGTCAGCGCGGCGCTCGAGGGCGCGCGCCAGATTCTGATGGAGCGCTTCGCCGAGGACCCCCAGCTTAGCGGACGATTGCGGGACCTGCTCTGGGAGCGCGGCCTCCTGGTGTCGCGGGTCATCGATGGCAAACAGCAGAAGGGTAGCAAGTTTGCGGACTATTTCGACTATCAGGAGCCGATCCGCAAGGTCCCGTCCCACCGCGCCTTGGCGCTGTTTC
>Ga0316577_10001305_pt1 | contig 11666 bp, 5 predicted proteins | sample S5NA_FD_203073 | JGI IMG/M metagenome (GOLD analysis project Ga0316577, IMG submission 203073) | Rhizosphere microbial communities from salt marsh grasses in Alabama, United States - S5-7_050615r2r1 | ecosystem: Host-associated > Plants > Roots > Rhizosphere | place: USA: Alabama | collected... | reverse complement strand
GTCAGGAGCCGGTCGAGCGGACGCCCGTCGAGGACCGGGACGCCCGCGATCGCGGCCAGCCCGAGAGGGCCGAGCGCCAGCGCCCACCGCGCCGGTGCGCCCTCGACCCCGGCCGCCGCGACGAGCAGGGAGACCCAGGCGAGGGTCGTGGCGGCGATCTCCAGGCCGCGCCATGCCCGGCGGCGCGCGACCGCCACCGTCCCCGTGCCGACGGCGAGCAGGCAGACGGCGAGCGCGAGGTCGTTCGCGTCCGCCATCCCCGCGACGAGCAGCAGGAGATAGAAGCCCGCGAGGACGACGCCGAACGCCGTCCGCCAGCCCCGCCGTGCCGCCGCGCCCCCCCCCGCCGCCGCCACCAGGGCGGCGTAGACCAGCAGGATCTCCGGCGACCCGCCCCGTCCGAGCAGCGGGGGAGCGAGGAACGCGCCGGCCGCGGCGAGCGCGGCGAGCCACTCCTCGGAGTGACGGAGAGACACGAGGAAGACGCCGACCGTGAGAACGAGCAACGCCGCGATCCCCATGGAGGACGGCACGAACCGGAACGGTCCAGCGGCCGCCCACGCGGCCGTGTAGGCGATCGCCGCACCGGCCCCCACGAGGCCCGCCCCGTACCGGCGGAGCCCGCGTCGGAGAAGCGCCTCCCCGTAGACACCCACCCCGAGACCGAGCACGAGCCCCGCGGCCACGCGGACCTCCGGCGAGATCCATCCGCGGTCGAACGCGTACTTGAGCGCCAGGCCGACGGCGGTCACCAGCGCGAGCACGCCGACCACGAGCAGGGCGTTCTGGCCGATCCAGGCCTCGAGGTCGCGGGCCGGGAGAGGGTCCCGGCGTGGGGGCGCCGCGGGCACGGCCGGTGGCTCCGGACCGCGCGACGACGGCCCGGCCGACGCGCGGCCCGGCCGCGGGGCCATCCGGCTTTCCGGCGACGGCGCGGGCCGGTCCCGGCGGCGATCCTCGATCCGCCGCGCCACCAAGGCGACGACGTTCGCCAGCTCTGCCTCCAGCGCATCGAGCCGCGCTTCCAGCTTCTCGATCCGTTCGCGGTCTTCCATTGCACCGCCCGTCCGGGGAAGGGGGTCGAGCGAGAGTGTGCGGGACAATCTATCCTCATCCCGGGGTCGCGGGGCCGCCCTCTTCCTTGCCCATTTCCGGGCCCCGGGGCGATCTTGGCGCCGGACTTCCCCGGAACCGAGGCCGACCCGGAGCCACATGCCAGAGAGTCGAGGATATCAGCGGTTCTTCGCCGAGCTGAAGCGGCGGCGCGTGTTCCGCGTCGCGGCGGCCTACGGTGCCGTCTCGTTCGTCGTGCTGCAGGCGGCCGAACTGCTCGCCGAGGGTCTCCGGCTCCCGCCCGTCGTGCTGACGTCGATCACCGTCCTCGTGCTGCTGGGCTTTCCGATCGCCCTCGTCCTGGCCTGGGCGCTGGAGCGAACGCCCGCGGGCGACCTCCGCCGCACCGACGAGGCCGCGACCGGCGAGCTCGAAGCGATCGTCGCGCAGCCGCCACTGCGGCGCTGGGCGCCGGGCCTTGCCGCGCTGGCCGGCATCGCGATGCTGGCGATCGGGGCCTGGCTCGTGTTCGCGCGCACCGGGGGGACCCCGCCCGGCGCGGACGTCGCGTCGGCCGACACGGCACGCCGGACTGGACTCGGCCTGCCGGACGAAGGGACGGTCACGGTGATCGCCCCGTTCGCGGTGCAGGGCGGGCCGGACGTCGCCTACCTCAGCGAGGGCATGGTGAGTCTCCTCGGCACGAAGCTCGACGGCGCCGGCGACATCCGGACGGTGGACACCCGGGCCGTGATGCACGCGATGGAGCGCACGGGCCTGGAGCCCGGCGATCCCGCCGCCGGGGCGGGGATCGCCCGGGAGTACGGGGCCGACCTGTTCGTCGTCGGCGACATCGTGGAGGCGGGGGGACGGATTCAGCTCTCCGCCGCCCTCTACGAGCTCGGGGGACCGGGCGCCCCGATCCAGGAGGCGAGCGCCGAGGGTCCGGAGAGCGAGATGTTCGGACTCGTCGACGAGCTCGCCGTCCAGCTGCTCGCCGGCGTGTCGGGGGGCGCGGCGGCCCGCGTGCGACGGATCGCGGCGGTCACCACGGAGAGCCTCCCTGCGCTCAAGGCGTTCCTCGAGGGGGAAGAGGAATTTCGACGCGGCCAGTTCGACGCCTCGCTCGCCAGCTTCGGACGCGCGATCGCCGAGGACAGCACCTTCGCGCTCGCGCACTATCGGCTGAGCCTCGTGGCGGAGTGGGCCCTGCAGGACGTCCTCTCCCACCAGGCGGCGGAGGACGCCGTGCGCTGGGCCGACCGCCTCGCGCCCCGCGACCGCCGGATGCTCGAGGCGTACCTCACGAGACGTCGCGGAGACAACCGGGCCGCGGCTGAAGTCTACCGGTCCATTCTCGGCACGTGGCCGGACGAGATGGAGGCCTGGCTCGACTACGGCGAGATCCTGTTCCACGTGAACCCCCTGTTCGGGCGCTCGTTCACCGAATCGAGAGAGGTGCTGGACCGGGTCCTCGCGTTCGACCCGAACCACTCGACCGCCCTCATCCACCTCGCACGCATGGCCGCGTTCGAGGGCCAGCTCGCCCGCCTGGACTCGCTCGCCGAGCGGTTCGTCGCCCTCGACCCCGACCCGGGCCGAACGCTCGAGATCTCGGCCCTCCAGGCGTACGCGACGCGCGATCCGGAGGGGATCGCGGCGGTGGAGGAGCGCATCCGGGGCGCCTCCGATCTCGGGGTGGCGCTCGCCGTGTGGGCGGCCTCGGTCTACGGCGGCGACCTCGAGGCCGGCGAGTCCGTGGCCGCCGCCCTCGCCGCCCCTTCGCGGAGCATCGAGGCGCGCCGCCTGGGACGGGCCTGGCTCGCGTACTTCGCCGTGACCCGCGGCCAGTGGTCGGAGGCGAAGCGCCGGCTGGCCGACCTCGCGGAGCTCGGCCCCGGCGTGGCGCTCGAGTACGAGGCGCTTCTCTCGACCCTGCCGTTCGTGCCCGTGTCGGACGCGGAGCTCGCGGACCTCGCGCGTCGGCTCGAGGCGCTCGATCCGTCCGTCGTGGAGACGAGCGACAATCCGAGCGTGGTGTTCACCTCGCACGACGACCTTCATCCGCTGATCCGCGCGTACCAGCTCGGGCTCGTCCGGGCCCGTCTGGGGGACGTCGAAGCGGCGCTGCGCCAGGCGTCGACCCTCGAGCGAATGGAGCTCCCCGCGACGGCGGGGAGTCTCGCGCCCGACCTCGCGCACTCGGTTCGGGCGGCCGTGGCTCGCACGCAGGGGCGAAGCGCCGAGGCGCTCGGCGAGCTCGAGAGGGCGAGGGCGGACGCGTGGTACGGGCAGACGATGGCCTCGCCGCTCTACGCCCGGGCGCTCGAGCGCTTCACCCGTGCCGAGCTGCTTCTCGAGCTCGGCCGCCCGGACGAGGCGGTCGGATGGTACGAGTCGATCGGTGAGCTGTCGCCGTTCGAGCTGCCGTTCCGGTCGGTCGCGCAGCTGCGACTCGCGGAGATCGCCGCGGCGCGTGGCGACGCCGAGGCCGCCGCCCGCCACGGCGCCGCCTTCGAGTCCGCGTGGAGCGACGCGGAGCCGACCATGCGCGCGGCGGCGGGCGCCTGAGTGCCCGCCCGAGACGTGCCCCCCTCGAGAAAGGGACGACGATGCGGACATGGACCGGACTCGCGGCCGCCTTCCTGGCGCTCGCGCCGATCGCGTGCGCGCCTTCCGACGATGCCGGGGCCGGAGGACCGGACGGCGCCGCGGCGAAGCCGAAGATCACGAGCCAGGATGAGCTTCCCCGGCATACCTATCCGGTCGACGCGACGGCCGCCGAGATTCTGACCTCCGAGCAAGATTTCGCGCCTCTCGCGGCTGCCGTGCGAACCGACGCGGAGGCCCTCCTCGCGGAGTACGAGATCGAGGACCGCGCGACGCGCGAGAGCCTCGAGGGGACGCTGCTCAACCTCGATCTGCTGGCCGGAGACTACGCCTCGGCCGAGGCGCGGATCGCCCGGATCCGGGCCATGCAGGAGAAGCCGGCCGCGCGTCTGACGGCGGGCCTCGTGGGCTCGGCGGCGATCGCGGCGGCCCGCGAGCCGGAGAGCGCGGGTCCCGAGCGCCGCCGCGCCGCCTTCGCGGACGCGTTCCGGGCCTCCGTCGAGGACCTGCCGTGGGACGTCGTCCAGGACGACATCGAGCAGACGAAGGGGAACTACGAGATCTACTCCCCGAACCTGTTCCTCGGTCTCGCGGAGTCGCAGATCCAGCCGGCGATCGACGCGCAGGGATCCGTGAGCGGCGACCTCGCGCGGCAGCTGATCGGAATCCGGGCCCTCACCGAGGTCTACCTGCCGTACCGGGAGCAGGTCGTGGAGGTGCTCGGTGCGTACGTCGACGCCCACGCCGAGGAGAAGCCGGACATCTGGGCGGCGCGCGAGGTGGACCTCTCCGGCGGGCCCGGAGAGCCCGAGCTGAGGCCCGTCGTCGTGGCGATCTGGGACTCGGGGATCGACGCGCCGATCTTCGGGGACCGGATGTTCCGGAACCCGGCCGAGACCGTGAACGGGAACGACGACGACGGGAACGGATTCGTGGACGACGTGCACGGGATCGCCTGGGACCTCGCGTCCTACCGGACGACCGGCGACCTGCGGCCTCTCGACGACGCGACCCGGACCCGGATGCCGGAGCTGCAGGCGAACCTGAAGGGGATCACCGACCTGCAGGCCAGCGTCGAGAGCCCGGAGGCCTCGGCGTTGCGCCAGAGGATGGCCGGGATGGAAAAGGACGAGGTCGGTTCGTTCATCGAGGACCTGAATCTCTACGGCGGCTACGCGCACGGCACACACGTCGCCGGCATCGCCGCGCGGGGAAACCCGGCGATCCGCCTCATGGTGGTGCGGATCACGTTCGACCACCGGCTCGTGCCGGATCCCCCCACGATCGAGGAGGCCCGGCGGAGCGCGGAGGCCGCCCGGGCCACGGTCGACTACATGAAGGCGCACGGCGTGCGCGTCGTGAACATGAGCTGGGGAGGCAGCCAGCGGGGCGTGGAGGCGGCGCTCGAGGTGAACGGGATCGGGGCGACGGCGGAGGAGCGACAGCGCCTCGCCCGCGAGATCTTCGCGATCTCCAGGGACGGACTGCAGGCGGCGATCGAGTCGGCGCCGGAGATCCTGTTCGTGCCCGCCGCCGGGAACTCGGACGATGACGCCGCGTTCGAGGAGACTCTTCCCTCGTCGTTCGAGCTGCCGAACGTCCTCACGGCGGCCGCCGTGGACCGGGCGGGCGACGAGACGAACTTCACGAGCGCGGGTCCGACGGTGGACGTCCACGCGAACGGGTTCGAGGTCGAGAGCACGATCCCCGGTGGACAGACGATGAAGCTGTCCGGGACCTCGATGTCCGCCCCGAACGTGGTGAACCTCGCCGCCAAGCTGCTCGCGCTGGACCCGACGCTGACGACCGCCGAGCTCCGCGCCCTGATCCTGGACGGGGCGGACCGGACGGCGGACGGACGCCGCGTGCTGATCAACCCGAAGCGGTCCGTGGAGCTGCTCCGACAGCGACGCGGCTCCTGACGACCAGGCCCCGACCGGGGGGCGTCCTCCGCCTCCTGTGTCGGGCGCCGATCGTTCACTTTCGGGCCCGCTGAACGAAGCCGGCGCGCCCTCCACGGGTCCGCCGCTTCCGGATCTCGTCCATTCTCCGCCCCGTTCCGCCCCCGGCGCCGCTGGACCCTCCCTTGCACCTGCATCGCGGGGAGGCCGGGCCCGGACGCGAGCCGTCCCGGGCCCGGCCGGTCGGTCGCGGACGGGAGCGGTCCCGGACGCGCGCACGCGGGACGAGTGAGAGAACGGGAGACGAGCCGTGAGCGAGATGGGCGAGGGCGTGGGACGGCGTCGATGGGCGATCGCGGAGGGGTACATCCCCGAGGAGAGCACGGGCCCCGAGCCCGAGATGACGAGCCACGAGACGGCCTGCCTCCTCAACACGTCGCCGTGGACCGCCCACGTCGCGATCACCCTCTACTTCGCCGACCGCGAGCCGGCCGGGCCGTACGAAGTGGACGTGCCCCCGCGCCGGACGCTCCACCTCCGGTTCAACGAGCTGACAGACCCGGAGCCCGTCCCGCGGGGGACCGACTACGCCAGCGTCATCGAGTCGGACGTGCCGATCGTCGTGCAGCACACGCGGCTGGACTCGCGGCAGGCCGCGAACGCGCTGCTCAGCACCGTGGCCTGGGCCGAGCGCTGACACCGTCCCCGTCGACACGCGACCCGGGGCGCGAGGCGCGAGCTCCGCCCCGTCGGACGATAGAGAAGGGAAGGAGACCCCGATGTCCCACACCGTGAGCGATGCCCTCGTCCGCCGTCTGCGCGACGACTGGGGTGTGCACCGGATCTACGGCTATCCCGGCGACGGGATCAACGGGATCATGGGCGCGCTGAACCGCGCCGGCGGCGATCCCGAGTTCATCCTCGCCCGTCACGAGGAGCTGGCCGCGTTCATGGCCACCGCCCACGCGAAGTTCACGGGCGAAGTGGGCGTGTGCCTCGCCACCTCGGGACCCGGCGCGGTGCACCTGTTGAACGGGCTCTACGACGCGCGGATGGATCACCAGCCGGTCGTCGCGATCGTGGGACAGCAGGCCCGGACGGCGCTCGGCGCGGGCTATCAGCAGGAGATCGACCTCACCTCGCTCTACAAGGACGTCGCGCGGGAGTACGTGCAGCTCTGCACCGTGCCCGAGCAGCTGCCGGAGCTCGTCGACCGGGCGGTCCGGATCGCGCGCGCCGAGAGGACGGTGACCTGTCTCATCTTCCCGAACGACCTCCAGGAGGAGGAGGCGGTCGCGATCGAGGACTACCCCCGCGAGCACGGGGTCGTCTACACGGGGCCCGGCTACAACGAGCCCCGGGTGCTGCCCCGGGAGGACGACCTGCGTCGCGCCGCGGCCGTCCTCAACGACGGGGAGCGGGTCGCGATCCTGATCGGACAGGGCGCCCGGAGCGCCGCCGACGAGGTGCGACAGGTGGCCGACACGCTCGGCGCGGGGGTCGCGAAGGCGTTGCTCGGCAAGGATGTCCTCCCCGACGACCTTCCGTTCGTCACGGGCTCGATCGGGCTCCTGGGCACGAAACCGAGCTGGGACCTGATGGACGACTGCGACACGCTCCTGATGGTGGGGTCGAGCTTCCCGTACTCGGAGTGGCTCCCGGAGCCGGGCCAGGCGCGGGGCGTGCAGATCGACATCGACGGGAAGCAGATCGGGATCCGCTACCCGATGGACGTAAACCTCGTGGGCGACGCGAAGGAGACGCTGCGCGCGCTGCTGCCGCTTCTCGAGCGGAAGGAGGACCGGAGCTGGCGCGAGGGGATCGAGGCGAACGTGGCGCGCTGGTGGGAGGTCCTCGAGGCGCGGGCGATGAACGACGCCGACCCGATCAACCCCCAGCGCGTGTTCTGGGAGGCGTCCTCCCGTCTCCCCGACGGGACGATCCTGACCTGCGACTCCGGCTCCTCCGCGAACTGGTGGGCCCGGGACATCCAGATCCGCGAGGGGATGCGTGCCTCGATCGCGGGCACGCTGGCCACGATGGGCTGCGGCGTCCCCTACGCGTTCGCGGCGAAGATGGCGTGGCCGGAGCGGCCGGTCGTAGCCTTCATCGGCGACGGCGCGTTCCAGATGAACGGGATGAACGGCCTGATCACACTCAGTCAGTACTGGAAGCGGTGGAGCGATCCGCGCTTCGTGGTCTGCGTCCTCCACAACAACGACCTGAACCAGGTGACCTGGGAGATGCGGGCGATGGAGGGCGACCCGAAGTACGAGGCGTCGCAGGAGATCGTCGACTTCCCCTACGCCCGCTACGCCGAGCTGCTGGGGCTGAAGGGAATCCGGGTCGACCGTCCCGCGGAGGTGGGGCCGGCGTGGGACGAGGCGTGGGCCGCGGACCGTCCCGTCCTGCTCGAGGCCGTGACCGATCCGGAAGTCCCGCCGCTGCCGCCCCACATCCGCTTCCCCCAGGCGAAGGCGATGCTCTCGTCGCTGCTGAAGGGCGACCCGGAGGCCCGGGACATCATCCGACAGACCTTCAAGGACAAGATCGAGGAGTTCCTTCCGGGGAGGGGCTCCTGATGGAGGAAGCCGGCCCCGGCCCGGACTCCGGCGCGCGCGTCGAGCGGCTCGTCGTCACGGCGTACCGGGTGCCCACCGACGCGCCGGAGTCGGACGGCACCCTCGCCTGGGACGCCACGACGATGGTGACGGTCGAGCTCGAGGCGGGGGGAGAGACGGGGCTCGGCTACAGCTACACCTCCTCCGCCGCGGTCGGGCTGATCGCGGAGACGCTGGCGGACGACGTGCTCGGCACCGACCCGCTCGCGGTGACCGCAACCTGGGAGTCCCTCGCCCGGCGGGTCCGCAACCTGGGGAGGCCCGGTCTGTGCTCGATGGCGATCGCGGCCGTCGACACCGCCCTCTGGGACCTGGCGGCCCGGCGGCTCGACCTTCCCCTGTTCCGCCTCCTGGGCGGCGACGGGCGCCCGGTCCCGGTCTACGGGAGCGGCGGCTTCACCTCCTACGACGAGGACCGCCTGCGGTCCCAGCTCGGAAGCTGGGTCGCGGACGGGATCCGCCGCGTCAAGATGAAGGTCGGCCGCGAGCCGGACGCGGACCCGGACCGTGTGCGCGCCGCGAGGGACGCGGTGGGGCCGGGGGCCGGACTCATGGTCGACGCGAACGGCGCCTACGACCGGAAGCAGGCCCTCGCGCTGTCCGCGACCTTCGCCGATCTCGGGGTCGACTGGTTCGAGGAGCCCGTCTCCTCGGACGATCTCGCGGGATTGCGGCTCCTGCGCGACCGCGTGCCCGCTCCGATCGAGATCGCCGCGGGCGAGTACGGGTTCGACCTCTTCTCCTTCCGGCGGATGCTGGACGCGAGCGCCGTGGACGTGCTCCAGGCCGATGTCACCCGCTGCGGGGGGATCACGGAGCTCCGCCGCGTGGCCGCGCTCTGCCGGGCGCGGAACGTGCCCCTCTCCGCGCACACGGCGCCCGCCCTCCATCTCCACCCGTGCAGCGCGCTGACCGGGATCCGGCACATCGAGTGGTTCCACGATCACGTCCGGCTCGAGCGGATGCTGCTCGAGGGGGCGGTCGCGCCGGAGGACGGGACGCTGCGGCCCGTTCCCTCGCGTCCCGGGCACGGGCTTCGGGTGCGCCGCGAGCAGGCCGAGCGCTTCGAGACCCGGAGGGAGGAGCGCGCGACATGACCGACCCGAAGGCGCTGGCCCGCGAGCTCGAGCGCGCGGTGGACGGCGAGGTCCGGTTCGACGCCGGGAGCCGCGCCATCTACTCCCGGGACGCCTCGAACTACCGGCAGGTCCCGATCGGCGTCGTCCTCCCCCGGCACAAGGAGGACATCGTCGCCACGGTCCGGCTCTGCCGCGAGGCGGACGTCCCCGTCCTGCCCCGGGGCGGCGGAACGAGCCTCGCCGGCCAGTGCACGAACACGGCCGTGGTGATGGACACGACGAAGCACATGCGCGAGGTGCTCGAGGTGGACCCGGCGGCGAAACGGGCGCGGGTCCTGCCGGGGGCGGTGCTCGATGACCTGCGGTCGGAGGCGAACCGGCACGGGCTCACGTTCGGGCCCGATCCCGCCACCCACGACCACTGCGCGCTCGGCGGGATGCTCGGCAACAACTCCTGCGGCCCGCACTCGATCCTCGCCGGAAAGACGGTCGACAACGTCGTGGAGCTCGAGGTCCTCACCTACGACGGGGCCAGATTCCGGGTGGGTCCGACGCCGGAGGAGGAGCTGGAACGGGTCGTCGTCGCCGGCGGGCGGCGCGGCGAGATCTACGGCGCGCTTCGCGAGATCCGGGACCGGCACGCGGACGAGATCCGCGCCCGCTATCCGGACATCCCGCGCCGGGTGTCCGGCTACAACCTCGACGACCTCCTCCCGGAGCGCGGCTTCGACGTGGCGAAGGCGCTCGTCGGCACGGAAGGAACGTGCGTCACCTACCTGGAGGCGACGCTCCGCCTCGTCGACTGGCCGGCGGGCCGCGCGCTCCTGGTGCTCGGCTATCCCGACGTCTACGCCGCCGCCGACCACGTGCCGCGCATCCTCGAGCAGGGACCGATCGCGCTCGAGGGCCTCGACCGCGAGCTGATCCGGTACATGCGGGTCAAGGGCCTGCGCGAGGAGAATCTCCGTCTCCTTCCCGAGGGCGGCGGCTGGCTCCTCGTGGAGTTCGGCGGGGCCACGCGGGCCGAGGCGGACGAGAAGGCCCGGAAGGCGCTCGACCGTCTTCGCGGCGAGAGCGCGCCGACCAGCCGCCTGTACGACGACCCGGCCGACGAGGCGACCGTCTGGCAGATCCGCGAGTCCGGCCTCGGGGCCACGGCACGGGTGCCCGGCGAGCGGGACACGTGGCCCGGGTGGGAGGACTCCGCCGTCGCGCCGGAGAAGCTCGGCGGATATCTGCGCGACCTCCGCGAGCTGTTCGAGGAGCATGGCTACGCCGCGTCCCTGTACGGGCACTTCGGGCAGGGGTGCGTCCACACGCGGATCCCGTTCGACCTGGTGACGGCGGCGGGGCTGGAGGACTACCGGCGGTTCATGGACGAGGCGACGGACCTCGTTCTCTCCTACGGCGGCTCTCTCTCCGGCGAGCACGGGGACGGACAGGCACGGGGGGAGTGGCTCCCGAAGATGTACGGCGACGACCTCGTCGCCGCCTTCCGGGACTTCAAGCGCGCGTGGGACCCCGCGGGGCGGATGAACCCGGGCAAGGTCGTCGACCCGGACGGGATGGAGGAGCACCTCGCGCTCGGGACGTCGTACGAGCCGCGGCGCGTGGAGACGTCCTTCCGGTTTCCCGACGACGACGGGAGCTTCCACCGCGCGGTCACCCGGTGCGTCGGCGTCGGGAAGTGCCGGCGCCTCGAGGGCGGCACCATGTGCCCGAGCTACATGGCCACGCGCGACGAGATGCACTCGACACGGGGCCGCGCGCACGCCCTGTTCGAGATGCTGAACGGCGACGAGATCGACGGGTGGCGGGACGACCACGTGGAGGAAGCGCTCGACCTCTGCCTCTCCTGCAAGGGGTGCCGCTCCGACTGCCCCGTGAACGTGGACATGGCGACGTACAAGGCCGAGTTCCGGTCGCACCACTACGCGCGGCGGCTCCGGCCCCGCGCCGCCTACGCGATGGGCCTCATCCACTGGTGGGCGCGGGCCGCCTCGCTCGCCCCCCGTCTCGTGAACGCGGTCGCCCACGCCCCCGGCATCGGGCGCGCCCTCAAGTGGGCCGGAGGGATCGCGCCGGAGCGGGAGATCCCCCGCTTCGCGCGCCGCACCTTCCGGCGCCGGTGGCGCGCGCGGGGCGGGTCGAAGGTGACGGACGGGCCGCGCGTCGTCCTGTTCGTGGACACCTTCAACGACGCCTTCTTCCCGGAGACGCTGGAGGCCGGCGTCGACGTCCTCGAGGCCGCGGGCTTCCGGGTCGAGGTCCCGGACCGGGTCCTCTGCTGCGGCCGCCCGCTCTACGACTTCGGCATGCTGGACCTGGCCCGGCGGCAGCTCCGTCGCGTGCTCGACGGGCTCCGACCCTGGATCCGGGCCGGCGTTCCCGTCGTTGGACTG
>Ga0316577_10001303_pt1 | contig 11667 bp, 8 predicted proteins | sample S5NA_FD_203073 | JGI IMG/M metagenome (GOLD analysis project Ga0316577, IMG submission 203073) | Rhizosphere microbial communities from salt marsh grasses in Alabama, United States - S5-7_050615r2r1 | ecosystem: Host-associated > Plants > Roots > Rhizosphere | place: USA: Alabama | collected... | reverse complement strand
ATCCAACCAGATCATATTCGATGCGTTTTCCAGCCTTACGACCGCCGTAGACCGAATCACCCACAACCGGATGTTTGATGGCGGCACAGTGGACTCTGATCTGATGAGTTCGCCCAGTTTTGAGATTAATCTCAACCAGGGTGGCCCGGGCAAACCGTTTCCTGACTCGCCAGGTTGTTTCGGCCCTGCGAGTTTTTCGGCTATGTGTGGACATTTTTTTTCTATCAACAGGATGCCGTCCGATGGGAAATTCCACCTTGCCTGAATCAGATTCCATCCTGCCGTAAACAAGGGCCAGGTATTTTTTTTTAATGCGTCTCGATTTAAACTGCAGGGCCAGGTCATGATGTGCCGCGTCATTTTTTGCAACCACCATCACACCGGATGTGTCTTTGTCGAGTCTGTGTACAATTCCCGGCCTTATTTCTCCGCCGATTCCTTCGAGCCCCGGACAATGATAAAGAAGTGCATTCACTAAAGTGCCGCTATGGTGGCCCGGCGCGGGGTGAACCACAATTCCCGGTGATTTGTTTATCACGATAATGTCATTGTCTTCATACAGGATGTCAATGGGAATAGGCTCGGGTTTAAACAATACCGGTTCGGGAGGGGGAACGGTGCCACAAATTTCATCACCTGTCCTTGCCCGATATCCGGGTTTTTTTATACCTCCCTGAACCCGAATTTTTCCATTTCGGATCAGGCTTGCCGCGACAGAACGGGAACAGCCGGAAACATGGGAGGCAACCAGTAGATCCAAGCGTTTCCCCGAATCAGATACATCAACAAGAATGGTAAAGGCACTTGGGTCGTGCATATTTTAAAAAGCAGGGTTGTTAATCGAAATTATCTGAATCATCTATACTTTCAATTTTTTTGGAAGGGAAAAGGGACTCCATTTCTGAAATAATCGTTTTTTCGTCGGTATTTCTGGCCGTGGAAAGTTCCGTCACCAGAAGTGTTTGGGCAGTATCATAAAGTTTGCGTTCACCAAAGGAAAGATCCTTTGTTAATTTCAGCAAAGAAAGGTCTCTGTAAACTTCGGCCACATCATAAAGGGAACCGGTCTTGATCTTTTCCATATATTCCCTGTACCTGCGATTCCAGGTCTGGGTCTCACCGGGAAAATCCTCTCTTTTTTTCATGACTTCGTATACTTTGGAAATCTCTTTTTCGTCAATCACATCCCTCAGGCCAACCTGTTCAACATTCCATGTGGGAATCATGATCGTCATTTGGTTCTCGAGAATTTTCATCATATAAAAATCATGTTCTTCACCGTTAACGATCTTGCTCTCGATGGAATTAATTTTCCCGACACCATGTGCCGGGTACACCGCAAGATCCCCGGCTTTAAATTCCCTCACTTTCTGTTTAGATGCTTTTGTTTTTTCGTTATGCTTTTTCATACTCATTTTAACACCGATGTGTTTACTTTCATATGGGTCATCGGTCGCTTGTCATGTACCAATTAACCCATCTTGCCCGATGACTCGGGTTTTTCTCTACGCTTTATTAATTCTTAGTTAACTTTATACCATATACTCAACGAACAATCAATAAAAAAGGATCGACGCAAATTACGCCGATCCCTTTTTATTTAAACAAGTTTTATGAATGTGTTATTACAGCAAAAATGGTACCATGAGCAATGCAACAACATTCAGTATTTTGATCATCGGGTTAATGGCCGGTCCTGCGGTATCCTTGTAAGGATCGCCAACCGTGTCTCCGGTAACGGCCGCTTTGTGGGCATCGCTTCCTTTGCCGCCCAGATGGCCGTCTTCAATGTATTTCTTGGCATTGTCCCAGGCAGCTCCACCGGTGGTCATGGAAATGGCAACAAAAACACCGGTAACGATACTTCCGATCAAAAGCCCGCCCAAAGCGACCTTGCCAAGCAAGAAACCCACAATAAGTGGTGCAACCACCGGCAAAAGTGCCGGAACAATCATTTCACTTAGAGCAAACTTGGTGACAATGTCAACACAGGCGCCATAATCGGGTTTGGCCGTACCTTCCATGATGCCCGGAATTTCGCGGAACTGGCGGCGAACCTCTTCAACCACCGCGCCACCGGCATTGCCCACCGCTTTCATGGCAATGGAAGCAAACAGGTACGGCAAAAGGCCGCCGATAAAAAGACCGATGATAACATTGACGTCGGACAGGTCGAATTTAATGGCAGCAGCGCCTGTTTCACCGTGTAGGGCAAATTCCTGTACATAGGCTGCGAACAGAACCAGAGCCGCCAGACCGGCAGAACCGATGGCATATCCCTTGGTAACCGCTTTGGTGGTATTTCCAACCGCATCCAGAGGATCTGTGACCGCCCGGACGCTTTCATCCATTTCCGCCATTTCAGCAATCCCGCCGGCATTATCGGTAATTGGACCGTAAGCGTCAATGGCAATCACCATACCGGTCATGGAAAGCATGGACATGGCTGCCATGGCAATTCCATAAAGACCCGCAAAATGATAGGACAGATAAATTGCCAGACAGATGACAAGAACCGGAGCGGCAGTGGCCTGCATACTTACGCCCAGACCGGCGATGATATTTGTGCCGTGGCCGGTTGTGGATGCTTGTGCAATGCTTTTAACCGGTCCGTAAATGCCTGTGTAGTATTCTGTAATGATAACAATGACAACAGTAAGAATCAGCCCAATCAGCGTGCAATAGTAAATCTTCATGGCGGAAATGGTACCCAAGTCGCCCATGAACTTGTTGCAGGCATAGTAAAATGCAAAGGCTGCCAGAATGGCGGCACCGAACATTCCCTTGTACAGGGCGCCCATGATATATTGACTCTTTCCGAGTCTCACAAAGAAAACAGCAATCGCAGACGCGATGATTGAAATGGCGCCGAGCACCAGCGGAAATTCGGTTACGATTGGCTTATTGGGAAAAAGAAGATGACCGATCAGCATGGCGGCTACTGCCGTAACCGCGTATGTTTCAAAAAGATCGGCGGCCATACCCGCACAGTCCCCCACATTGTCCCCCACATTATCGGCAATGGTCGCCGGGTTTCTGGGGTCATCTTCGGGGATGCCGGCCTCGACTTTACCCACCAGGTCAGCTCCCACATCAGCGCCCTTGGTAAAGATCCCGCCGCCCAGCCGTGCGAAAATCGAAATCAGACTGCCGCCAAATCCCAAGGCCACCAGGGCCATAACATCATGGGTCGCGGTATAGAACCCGGATAAAGCGGTCAACGCCAGACCGGCCACGATCATTCCGGTAACTGAACCGCCCTTGAAGGCCAGAGCCAGACCAGCCGCAAGCCCTTTTTTGGCGGCTTCTGCGGTTCTTACATTGGCGATAACCGATACCCGCATTCCGATATACCCAGCCATGAATGATGCGACTGCGCCGACCAAAAATCCAATGGCGGTTTTTGCGCCAAGGGTAGCAAAGATTATAATGAAAATAATGATACCGGCAGTGCCCATACTTTTGAGCTGGCGGTTTAAATATGCAATAGCGCCTTCTTGAATAGCGCCGGCAATCTTCTGCATCTTTTCATCTCCGGCAGGCGCTTTCTTGACCATTCCAGCCAGAGAAATCGCAAAAAGCACCCCAAAAGCACCTACCAGCGTGCAATACAACGGTAAATTGTTCAATACAGCTTCCATTCTTCCCTCCATCTGAATAGTTAACTTGAAATTAGAATTCTTTTATCGTTGAACCTGTTCATCCCTTCCTTTGCACCTTTACAAAGGATTGTAACTACAGCATCCCGGGCCTCTGCAATGATCCGGTGTAAAACTTTTTTTTCTTTTAAAGAAAATTTTCCCAGAACATAATCAGCAGCGCTAATCCCGGCCTCGGGCCGCCCGACGCCGATACGAAGACGTACAAAATTACCTCCGCCAAAGGCATCTATTATTGATCTTACACCTTTGTGTCCCCCATCCCCTCCTTTCTCCTTTATTTTTATTCTTCCAAAAGCAAGGTCTATGTCATCGTGAACAATCAACATGTCCTCACTTAATATCCTGTAATATCCTGCAATTTTTTGAACCTGAGGCCCGCTCCTGTTCATAAAGGCTATGGGTTTTGCCAGGACAACCTCAACACCATCAACAGATCCCCGTCCGAAAACGGTATCAAATTTTTGTTTTACAAGGGCGATAGAAAAATCTTCTGCAATTTGATCCACCACCATAAATCCAACATTATGCCGGGTTTTTTTATAAGTATTACCCGGATTGCCGAGTCCGACAACCAGGCGTACGCATTTTTGCGGCATAACTAACGTCCGTCACACTATTCTTTTTCACCGGATTCAGGGCGTTCTTCACCTTCTTCAGCAATGGCCGCTTCACCCTCCTCTTCCGCTTCTTCTGCCGCTTCTTCCGCTTCTTCTACCTTGGGGCTGACTACGGTGACTACCGTAAAATTTTCATCATCTAAAAACTCAATTTTACTTTGCCGGGCAATATCGCCCAAATGGATCGAATCTCCGATATCAAGATCCGTAATATCGATCTCAATAGACTCCGGGACATCCAGGGGAAAACACTCAACTTCCAGTTCACGTCTGATAATCTGCAGTATGCCCCCATTCTCGACGCCCTTTGCCTTACCGATTGTCATTACAGGAATGTTCACCATGATCTTACGATCCATTGCAACCTCATAGAAATCGATGTGCAGGAAATTGCGTGAAACCGGATGAAGTTGCAGCTCTTTTACCATAACTGTCTTGGTGGATGTTTCTCCATTATTGGGAATAACAAGGTTTAAAAGGGCCTGACCGATCCGTCCCTTTTTCAAAATCTTGTCGATATCGCTACTATTCACGGAAAGCAGAACGGACTCTGTTCCCGGGCCGTAAAGCACGGCAGGTATCCGCCCTTTTTGTCTGAGTCTGCGTGCAGGGCCGTTGCCTGTGTTGGTTCTGATATTTGTCTTTAATTCTATTAACTCCAAAATATATGAATCCTCCTGAAAAAACTTTTTCTATTCTGCCACTAAGGCGCCAAGACACGAAGAAAGAATAATTGATCTATCCTTTGTGCTTGCCCGCCATCGGCTTCGCCTTAGGAGAGGTGGCGGGTCTTAGTGTCTTTGTGGCAAATATTTTTGGTTCTCTCCAAGCCGTAGACTCTACCCTCCGGCCTGTAAGCCCTACGGGCTGGAAGCGGAGCCGGAAGCCGGCTTATCCGGGTTAGGTGTTATACAAACAGAGAAGTTACGGAATCTCCTTTAAAACTGCGAATAATCGCCTCGCCGATCAGCTTCGAAATTGAAAGTACCTTGATCTTATTACAGTCAATAGCGTTTTCCTTTAAAGGAATCGTGTCTGTTACGACCAGGGTTTTTAACTCCGAATCCTCAATCCGCTGGATGGCCGGCCCTGACAGAACCGGATGGCAACAGCTGGCATGGATCTCTCTGGCACCATTTTTCATGATAGCTCCGGCAGCTTCGACAAGGGTGCCGGCGGTATCGACCATATCATCAAGGATAACCACAACCTTATCGGTAACATTGCCGATGACTGCCATGGCCTTGGCTTGGTTGGGAGCATCTCTGCGCTTATCAATGATCGCAAGTCCTGCGTTTAGGCGCTTGGCAAAGGCTCTGGCCCGTTCAACCCCACCCGCATCCGGAGAAACGATCACAAGGTCATTATTAAATTTTTTTCTGATATAATCGATAATAACCGGAGCAGCAAAGAGATTGTCCACAGGAATGTTGAAAAACCCCTGAATTTGCCCAGCATGCAGATCCATCGTAATGATCCGGGTTGCGCCGGCCACGGTCAGTATATCCGCAACCAGTTTGGCGCTGATCGGAACCCGAGGTCTTACCTTCTTGTCTTGGCGCGCATACCCGTAATAGGGAATTACCGCTGTTATCCTGTTTGCCGACGCACGTTTTAAGGCATCCAGCATCAAAAGCAGTTCAACCAAATTCTCATTCACCGGAGAACAGATGGACTGAATGACAAAAACATCTTTTGATCTAACGTTTTCATCTATTTCGATCTGGATCTCACCGTCACTGAATCGTTTTACCTTTTCCCCTCCCAGAGGAACATTGATATATTCACATATTTTTTGGGAAAGAATCGGATTTGAATTCCCTGAAAATATAACTAAATCATCCATTTATATTACCATTACCCATTAACGCAACCTGGCTGGGGCGGGAGGATTCGAACCTCCGAATGCAGGAACCAAAATCCTGTGTCTTACCACTTGACGACGCCCCATAATCAAAGATGCAGGGTCATCTATGAGTCTGTTCAAGACAAATTATCCCTGTGAGACCCTTTAAAAACACACTCTTTTGTTATCATATCGACAAGATACAACTGCCACTTGTCGTTGGCTGCAAGTGCGCGATTTGCCTTAAAGGCGGTATGGGAATCGGAAAAAAGGCCGAATACCGTTGATCCGCTTCCCGACATGAGCGCCCCCAGTGCGCCATGTTTTAAAAGAGCCTCTTTAACTGTAAATATAACCGGATACATTGATGCCGCAGTAGGTTCAAGATCATTGCATAAATGGCACCCCGGATCGAAGCTCTGCTTGTTCAAAAGGAAACTTCTAAGTTTTTTTTTGCAGTTTGTCAATCCCAAATTAAGATTTTTATAAACCTTGGCCGTTGAAATGCCAAAACCGGGAAAAACCAATAATACCTTAAAACTTTCAAGCCCTTGGTAAGCGTTGAGCGTCTCACCGATACCGGATACTATTGCCGGTTTCCGGAAAATAAAAAAGGGCACATCCGCCCCGATTGAACGCCCCATGGATATGAGTTTTTCCTGGGAAAATGCATCGCCGTAATAGCGGTTTAATCCCAAAAAAACAGCGGCGGCATTGCTGCTTCCTCCTCCGAGACCGGCGCCAACCGGTATTTGTTTTTCTATGGAAATTTTTACGCCGTCATTTATATTCAGGGTGTTAAAAAAAAGAGAGGCAGCGGCAGCGGCAAGATTTGTTTCATCTTCCGGCACATCCGGATAGCGACAGGAGACGGAGGTCTCCTTAACGCCGAAAGAAAGTGACACCGTATCGTATAGTCCCACACAGCACATCAGGCTAACCAGATCATGGTAGCCGTCGGGCCGTTTTCCCGTAATTTTCAGAAACAGATTTATTTTAGCTGGAGAGAGAATCCTCATGACATATCCGGATTATCCCTTTTCTTTTACATAGATCATCCTCAGGTCATATAGAATATTTTTCAGCATGGTTTCTTCATCCTTTGTCAAATTCCCTCGGGTTTTTTCTTCCAGCATTCCTAAAATATCTATGGTCTGTTTTGCAAGAGGCAGGTTCTTGGTCTTTTTCCCGGTTGCAGGGTCCTCTATGAGTCCGAGTTGTACCAGTACTGATGAATTCAACGAAAAAATAAAGGTGGCAAAATTGATTTTCGGAAGTTGATAATCTGTTGTATCCTCCTTGGGAGCGGCCGTCTCTTCTGATTTACTTGCCGTAACTTCCTCTTTTGGAGGTTTGGCTGATTCTTCCTTTGTCTCTTGATCCTGATCCTTCTCCGCGAATATTCTTTTATCTTTGATAATGAAATCTTTTTTGTCCGGCATTGCTGATCTCCTATACATTTTCAGTTATAAATTATGAGACACGGGAGACAATAAATTCCCCGATTTTCTCCGCAGATATTCCAAAAAGGTCTTTCATCCCCACAAGCTCGATATGGCGTTCGTCCCACACCACACTGTTTTCCTGGACAATGCTTTTGATGCGCTCATATTTTCCGCCCAAGGCCTTGATCTTTACATCTAACGGAACATTTTCTTTAAACGATATATTCAACAACAAGATATATTCAATCAAATTCGGTGTGGCCGGAGAGTTGGATATAATCGGAATAACGATAATACTCCGATCGTCTTTCCGTCCTTTGCCGATATATACATTTCCTTCCCGTACAATGATTCTCTTGGTCCCCTTAAGCAGGGGATCGGTTTCCACACGGGATGGAATCGGTTTTAACGTGCCGTCTTTCTTTATTATTTCGATTGTGGTTTGATCCGTGGGTTCGCCGAGAACGTTCAGACCTCCGATTCTGTAAAAAATGGCTCCTTGTATATCCGAAACAATTTTCTGCAGATTTTTAAGAACCATAATATTTCTGTTAATAAGCTGGGACACATGGATATTGTATGCGGCCAGTGTCTCGAACAGTATGCCTTCCACCTTTTCACTGATACGGCTTGTTCCCACAGTGACGGTTTTCGCCTGGTGTCGAATCGCATACACCGGTCGGGACATGCAGTTAATGGACCGTCCCAAACACTCGAAAAGCGTGTTCAACATGTTCAGGGCCGTTCCCTTTTCCCCGAAATCTATTTCAAAATCTGATACCGGAAGCCTCCCGGACAAATATTTTAACAGCAGCGTCAGATCTGATGCTGCTTCAAGCCCCATGGCAGACGGAAAACTGTTATCGGCTTTTTTCCTTCTGAATTCTTTATAGAAAAAAGCGATTTTTTCCCTGAAAGTTTTTTCAAGGATCAATTCGTAAACATCCATGCCTTTATTGGCATAATCGTCTACGGTTTTCTGAATCTCCTTATTGAATCCGTACAGGAAGCGTGATCCTTCGTTAATTGCCATGGCCGCGTAATATCCCCAGATATGTCCCACCAACGTGTTTAAGATAGGGGCAAAATGCTCACTGACAATCGGAACGTGAAAAACATCCGCCGCATAGGGGTCAAACCGATCTTCACCCTCGTTAGCGATGACAACCACCGTGGCCTTGTGTGCCTGGAATATCGCCGTATCCTTTATGATATCTTTGATTACCGTTCCCCTGGCCCCGGCGGCGCACACAATGATCAGGGGTTCCGATGAAAGATCAATGTGTTTTTTATCCTCAACATAATCAGATGAAATTGTTTTATAGCAAAGCTCGCTCAGCTTGATTCTGATTTCATCCGCCGAAACCTTGTTGGGGCCGCTACCCACGGCGGCCCAGTATGTCTTGGTTGTGGCAAGCCTTTTCGCAGAATTTCCGATCTGGTTATGCATTGAAAGGACTTTTCTCATATGGCCGGGCAGTGCAAGAAGCTCTTTAATTTGTGCTGCAACGAAATCATCACTTCTGCGGTTTAGAAGAGAGGCAATCTTAAGCCCCAGAAGAGCACCGGCAACGATCTGAGAATAGAAAGCTTTTGTAGAAGCTACCGACATCTCGATATCCCTGCCGCTGCTGGTGTACATGACACCGTCAACCTTGAAGGTAATATCGGAATCCCTGCGGTTAACGATCGCCATGGTGTGGGCGCCTCTTTCTTTTACCATATCGATGGTACGGTTTGTGTCTGTGGTCGTTCCGGACTGGCTAATGGCAATCACAAGGGAGTCCGCCATCATTTCTTTATCATCATGGTCATTAAGTTTAAACCCGCTCAGCTCCGATGCTTTGAGCGCACTTAGATAAAAGCTCGGATCGTCCAGATAATAGCCCAGAATGTCTGCACAGGCATGGGCAGCAACACCAGCGGTACCTTGCCCGACAAAAAAGATTCTTCGTATTTTTTTATCCACCAGGGCCTGTTGCAATGTTTCAGGAAATGTCTTTTCATCCAGGGTTATGACGTACCGACGGTCCTTATCTTCTTTGAACTTCCAGCGGTTTTGGAGAGTCTTTTCCACAGAGCGCGGAGATTCCGAAATTTCTTTCAAAAAATAATGGGGAAAATCCTGGCGGTCTATATCTCTTGAAGTAATTTCGGTATGCTTTATATCCTTTTCTCCCAGTTCAATCGGGGTATTGTCATAATAGGTTGCTGTAATGCCGTCCATCCCTCCGGCGGTATCCTGGTTCAGAATAAAAATCTGTCCCCGGGTCCTGCCCCCTCTGCCTTGTACCTCTTTTTCACCGTCCATTTTAATAAAGAAGGGGGTCTCTTCAATCAGTCCGTAGACCTCCGAGGTCGGCACATAATAATCTTTTGCAATACCGATAAAAATGGCCTGGCCGCTTCCTTTCTGGGCCAGAAAGATCTTTCCCGGCGCCAGATCGGTATGCATGGATATGGCATGGGACCCTTTGAAGTCATTCACCGCCAGGCGGAACGCTTCTTGAATATCAACACCCTGGTGAATATACTTTTCGATTTGAAGCGGGATGATCTTTGTATCGGTAGTAATATCCTGAGGGATAAGACATCCACAGCGTTCATATTCATCTTTAAGCTCTCTATAATTATCGATATCTCCGTTCAGACAGGCGTGTATGATACCGCTTTTTGGAACACTTTTCCCCGTAGTGCTGTTGTCCACAGGATGACAGTTGGGTTCGCTGATGGCACCCACCGATGCCCAACGCGTGTGCGCGGAAATCGTATGGTATTTCGGGTAAAATGAAACCAGTTTATGGAGAATCCTATCGTTTTTGATATGGTTGCGCAGCAAATGAATATTATCTCCAAGACACCCGACTTCAGCGGCAACCTTATAGGTAAAGGCAATGGCGACCCGTTTGTGTCCGTTTTCATCCTCTGACTCATTTGTTTTGATTCCCAGGTTAATCAGAACCTTACGGGTGGAACGTTCTTTTAATTGATCATAAAGATCCGTCTTTTTTATGGCTTCTTCGAACCTGTCAAATTCAGAACCATCGAAAACAAACATCATGGATATTCCTGCAGAATCGCGGCCTCTGACCTCAAGACGGTCAATACTGTTCAGTACGGCATTGATCTGTTTGAAGAAATTGACTTCATAACTGGCGGGGGGTTCATGGTCATTTCTCAATAAATCTTTTATCTTTTTGATATTATTGATAACTTCTGAATTAAGACACCAGACAGCGTCCTTAATACAGTCGATACGTCGTGACAGAATATCCACATCATCAGATTCAAGGTTCCCCAGAGAGTTGTCCAGAATTCTTTCTTCTTTTTCAATGAATTGGAAAAGGCGATCGGCAAATTGTGCAAGTTCATCCTGATGTTTCCGGTGAATGAAAAGCGTGTAAAAAAGATCATTGCATTTTAAGTTTCGAACGTTTTGTAAAAAAGCGTGGATCTGCTGTTGCCCGCCCAGATAATGATCTTCAAGATTCAAGTCATTTTGCCGGCAGGTTTCAAAGCATAACTCTTTGATTTTAATTAACATATCTTTCAAAGACCCAACGTCGACGGTTTGGTCTGTTTTATTCTTTTGCTTAAAGGAAACAATCCCTGTAAGTCCGCAGCACAGAAGGTTATCCCGGCATGGAAAAAATACCATGGAACCCTCCGGCAGGTTGGCCATATGTTTTCCAAAATATACGTCTGCTGAAAGACAGCTCCAAATCAGGCCAACCATCTGACGGATGACACTGAAGATTTTAATTAAAAAATTCATTGATATTCCCGATAGTGATAAACTCGCAACAAGTCGAATTCTTTATGATTTAGGTTTTTGACATCAAGTGGCGGTTTTTTCAAAATAATTGAGAAAATATTTTTTCATTGCAATCCGTGCGTAATAACTTGCTCTGAGGCCGATATATTTTTCATGGGCAACAATAACCGATATGGCAATCTTTTTGGGCCCGTCTTTTTCCTCGGCAAATCCCACAAACCAATCATACCGGGCATCATGAGATTTATTGTCAATGGAGCCCGTTTTGCCGCCGATATTGAGTTTTGAAAGGATGTTGTCTTTTCGGTATCCCCTGAAAGCC
>Ga0316577_10001302_pt1 | contig 11668 bp, 9 predicted proteins | sample S5NA_FD_203073 | JGI IMG/M metagenome (GOLD analysis project Ga0316577, IMG submission 203073) | Rhizosphere microbial communities from salt marsh grasses in Alabama, United States - S5-7_050615r2r1 | ecosystem: Host-associated > Plants > Roots > Rhizosphere | place: USA: Alabama | collected... | reverse complement strand
TTCCTGCCGACCCACCGGCGCCCCCTGGGATACGTCTTTCAGGAGGCGAGTCTGTTCCCCCACCTCAGCGTGCGGGGCAACCTGGAGTATGGCCAGCGCCGCGCCCAGGCCGACGGGACCGGTCTACTCGACCAGGTCCTGACCCTGCTGGGAATCGGCCACCTCCTGGCGCGCCGGCCCAAGGGGCTGTCCGGTGGAGAGCGTCAACGGGTGGCGATCGCCCGGGCCCTGCTCACGCGTCCCCGGCTCCTGCTGATGGACGAGCCCCTGGCGGCCCTCGATCAGGCGCGCAAGGCCGAGATCCTCCCTTACCTGGAGGACCTCCATCGGGAGCTTCGGATACCGGTCCTCTACGTCAGCCACTCCCCAGAGGAGGTCGCACGCCTGGCGGACCACCTGGTGGTTCTGGAGGACGGTCGCGTCCTGGGGGCCGGCCAACTGACCGAGACCCTGGCGCGGCTCGACCTGCCGATCCGTCTCGGGGAGGACGCCGGCGTGGTGATCGAGGGTAGGGTCGCGCTCCGGGATACCGAGTGGCACCTCGTGCGCGTGGACTTCGCCGGCGGTGGACTCTGGGTGCGGGATACGGGACATCCCATCGGGGACCGGGTGCGGGTGCGCATCCTGGCACGGGACGTGAGCATCGCCCGGGAGCCGGTGCACGGCACCAGCATCCTCAATGCCTTGCCCGTGACCGTCACCGCCTCGGGGCCGGACGCCCACCCGGCCCTGCGTCTGGTGCAGCTGTCGGCGGGCGGGGTGCCGATGCTCGCCCGGCTCACCGCCCGCTCCGCGGCCGCCCTGGATCTGGCCCCTGGGCATAGGGTCTGGGCCCAGATCAAGGCGGTGGCCCTGATCGGCTGAATGGAAGCCAGCTCGTTGCACCCAAGGGATGGGTGCAGCGAACGGCGGGGAGAAGGAGCGGAGGACGCGACGCAGGGGCGCCCCCCGGAGGCGCCCATCACCTGCCATCCTGGCTACCGATCAGCTCGCGCCCCCGGGCGCGCCCGCCCTGACCGGCGAGCGCAGGGCTCGGTCCCGACTCAGGGATTGCCCCTGCATGGGCGACCACCGACCGGGCCCCAACCCGGTGCCCAGCCGGGTCCCCAACCCTGTCCCATGCCGGGGGCGTAGGCCGGATCCCAGTCAGGGGCATACGCGGGTCCCCACCCCGGACCGGAGCCGGGGGCCCAGCCGGGACGACGCGCCGCAAGGCGCTCCTGCTGACCCTGGGCGAGTTCCTGGGGCGAGAGCAGTCCGTTCCCGTCCTGGTCCCAGTCCTCGAATCGGGGCGCCTTTCCGGCATGGCGCAGGAACCGGCCCTGGGCGGCGCGGGCGGCCTGGCGCTGCTCCCGGTGCGCGTTGAACTCCTGGGCCGAGATGGCACCGTCGTTGTTCTGGTCGATGGCCCCGAAGGGAACGGGGCCTCGGCCGGGCATGGGCTGGGCCCAGGCGAGCCCGGAGGCGGCAGCACCGGCCCCCAGGACGCACAGCAGGGCGGCGGAGGTTAGAAGGCGTTGGCGACGAATCATGATGCACCTCGTTTGACATCGGGTCCGCGGACAGCCACCGGATGCGGACCCGGGACCTTCCGGCAGGCCGGGCGGGAGACGGGTCGGCGGCCTGTACCGGCCCCGACCGCTCCCCTCTCGATTTCAAGTTTGACCCGGCGAGATGGAGCAAGGACGGAAAGATGGTGCAAAGACGTTGCACCCGGGGCGCTGCGTGGCCCGGCTCCGGCTCAGGAGCGTCCCCGGGCAGGGTGCGATCACCCTTGGTTTCAGACGTCTGGCCCGGGGCGTCCTGGTCCTCGCGGGCCCCACAGGTCCGGGAAGAAGGCGGGCGCCCGCTCAAACCTGACCGAAGCGCTCCCGCCGGCCCAGCCACCGGTCGATCAGGGGGGCGACCCGCTCCGGGTACCGGGTCAGGATCAGGTCCGCGGCCCGCTGGGCGGCGGCGGTCAGGTACTGGTCCCGCAGGGGGTCCGCCACCCGAAACTCCATGGCCCCGGTCTGGCGGGTCCCGAGCACCTCCCCGGCGCCGCGCATCGCCAGATCCTTCTCCGCGATCAGGAAGCCGTTGTGGGTCTCCCTGATCAGGGCCAGCCGTTCCCTCGCCGCCGCGGACAGGGGCACCCGATACAGCAGGACGCAGTGGCTCTCCACGGCCCCGCGCCCGACGCGGCCGCGCAGCTGGTGGAGCTGGGCGAGGCCCAGCCGCTCGGCGTTCTCGATGATCATGAGGCTGGCGTTGGGCACATCCACGCCGACCTCGATCACGGTGGTGGCCACCAACAGATCCAGGTCACCGGCGGCGAAGGCCCCCATGATGGGCTCCCGCTCCGCGGCCTTCTGGCGCCCGTGCACCAGACCCACCCGCACCTCGGGGAGGGCCTCCCGAAGCTGTCGCGCGGTGTCTTCCGCCGCCTGACACTGGAGGGCCTCCGACTCCTCGATCAGGGTGCAGACCCAGTAGGCCTGGCGGCCGGCGGCGCAGGCCGCGCGGACCCGCTCCACCACGTCCTGCCGGCGGCTGTCGGGCACCGCCGCTGTGACCACGGGCACGCGACCGGGCGGGCCCTGCGAGATCACCGACAGGTCCAGGTCGGCGTAGATGGTCATGGCGAGGGACCTTGGTATGGGGGTCGCGGTCATGATCAGCTGATGGGGAACGCCTCCGGTTCCGGCGCCCTTCTCCCGTAGCCGCAGCCGCTGATGGACCCCGAAGCGGTGCTGCTCGTCGATGATGACCAGACCCAGGTCCCGGAATTGGACCTCGTCCTGGATGAGCGCGTGGGTGCCTATCACCAGACGGGCCTCGCCGTCCGCGATCGCGGCGAGCAGGGCGGCGCGCTCCTGCCCCTTGTGCCGTCCCGCGAGCCAGAGGGGCTCCAGGCCCAGGGGCCTGAGCCATCCGGCGAGCCCCCGCCAGTGCTGCTCGGACAGGAGTTCGGTGGGGGCCATCAGGGCCACCTGGCATCCCCCCTCGATGGCCTGGAGCGCCGCCAGGGCCGCCACCACGGTCTTGCCCGAGCCCACGTCCCCCTGGAGCATGCGCTGCATGGGGTGGGGGCGGGCGAGGTCGGCCTCGATCTCCGAGACCGCCTGCTCCTGATCCGGCGTCAGGCGAAAGGGCAGACCCTCACGCAGCCGCCCGCGCAGGGCCCCGTCCCCATCCAGGACCGGGGCCCTCTGCCGCTCGTGTGCCCGACGCAGGCGCCTCAGGCTCACCTGGTGGGCCACCAGCTCCTCGAAGGCCAGGCGCAGGAATGCCGGGTGCCGGCGCTCCAGGAGGTCCGGCAGGCTCGCCTCGACGGGTGGCCGGTGGAGATAGCGCAGGGCCTCCACCAGACCCGGCAGTCCCTGGCTCCCAATGGCCTCGGGGGGCAGGTAGTCCGGCGGGGCCCGATGGGCGAGGAGCGCCAGGGCCTGCTCCGTCAGGGACCGCCAGGAGACCTGCTGCAGACCCTCGGTGGAGGGGTAGATCGGGGTCAGCCGGGCCTCGGTCTGCGCGTCCTCCGGCCCCGGGTCCCGGACCTGGTACTCCGGGTGGATCATCTCCAGGCTATTGGGGCCCTGGCGTACCTCCCCATAGCAGCGCAGCCACGCGCCCGGGCGCAGCGCGGCCAGTTGTTGCGATGAGAAGCGGAAGAAGCGCAGGAGCAGGCCACCCTGACGCCCCGGCCCATCGGTCAGCCAGACCTTGAGGGAGCGCCGGCGGCCGTAGCCGATCTGGGCGTCCGCCACCTCCCCCTCCACGAGGGCCTCCGAGCCCGCCAGCAGCTCCGCCAGCGGGACCCGCCGGGTACGGTCCTGGTAGCGCACCGGCAGATGGAACAAGAGATCCTGGACGCTGCGGATACCGAGCCGGGCGAGACGCTCCCGCAGTCGCGGCCCGACCCCCGTCAGCCGCTCGACCGGGGTATCTTCCAGCCGGTCGCCGGCGCCCTCAGGGGCCTGGATGGGCTCGTCCACCGGAGTCGACTTGGGTCCCAGGGGCTCGCACGCTGGAGTTTCGCACGCGAGCGACGGACAATCGGAGCATGGCTAACCTGTGGCGAGCCGGGGGTCGACGGACTCCCGCGGGGCTGTCCAGTGATCGTGCAGCACAACCTGTCGGTGAGCACACGCGGGCGCGGAACCTACGGCATCACCGCCGAGATCGATCGGGCGGTGCGCGAGTCCGGGATCCACGTGGGCATCTGCCACTGCTTCATCCAGCACACCAGTGCCTCCCTGATCCTGTGCGAGAACGCCGACCCGACGGTCCGCCAGGACCTGGAGGACTTCCTGGCCCGACTGGTCCCGGACGGCGACCGGCTCTTCGATCACACCGACGAGGGGCCGGACGACATGCCGGCCCACGTGCGCGCCATCCTGACCAAGATGGACCTCACCCTGCCCATCCGAGACGGCCGCTGCGCCCTGGGCACCTGGCAGGGGGTCTACCTCTACGAGCACCGCACCAGGCCTCACCGCCGACAGGTCATCCTGACCTTGTCCGGCGAGCCGCGGTAGGAGCTAGAGCGTGGCGTCGCCCGCGGCCCCCGTCTCCTGAGCGACCCGCGTCCCCGGCAGACCGCCCACCCGCGCCTTGACCGCGTTGCCGAGCTGCCAGACCGCCATGGCGTAGTAGGTGCTGTGGTTGTAACGGGTGATGACGTAGAAGTTGTTCAGTCCCAGCCAATACTGGTAGCCGCTGCCGATGTCCAGCCCCAGCAGACGCGCCTCGCTCGCGCCCCCGAGGGAGCCGGTGGGCGTGACACCAGCCGCGGTCAGGGTCGAGAGGGGGTAACGGGCGTCGAATCCGGTCTTGAGGGTGCCGACCCCCGCGCCGGACGCCGTCGCCCGGACCGCCACCGGCTCACCGGGACGCCACCCGTGGCCCTTGAAGTAATTGGCGACGCTTCCGATCGCGTCCACCGGATTCCAGAGGTCCCGGTGACCGTCGCCGCTGAAGTCCACGGCGTAGTCATGGAAGCTGGAGGGCATGAACTGACCGTAGCCCATGGCCCCGGCGAAGGAGCCCTTGGGCTGGAAAGGGTCGAAGCCCTCGTCCCGCGCCATGATCAGGAAGTTCTCCAGCTCCCCGGTGAAGTACTCTGCCCGGCGCGGATAGGCGAATGAGAGGGTGGCAAGGGCGTCGATGATCCGGGTCTTGCCCATGATGCGTCCCCAGCGGGTCTCCACCCCGATGATGCCGACGATGATCTCCGGCGGAACCCCGTAGCGGGCCGACGCCTTTTTCAGCACCGGGGCGTACTGGCGCCAGAACTGCACCCCCTTGTCGATGTTGTCGGGGGTGATGAACTTGGCCCGGTAGCGGTTCCAGGAGCCGTTGGGACCCGTGCTGGTCCTCTTGCGCACGGGCCTGTCCATGGCCTCGATGATCCAGTCCTCCTTCTGCGCGCGGGCCAGCACGACCCGGAGCTGCTCGGGATCGAAGCCGTGGGTCGTCTCCATATGGCGGATGAACCGCTCCACCGAGGGCTTGCCGGCGAAGTCCCCGCCCCCCGGCGGCACCTGGTAAGCCACCGTGGACACCGCCAGTCGGCCTCCGCGCCCGGCGCTGCTGGGGCGGTTGGCGACGCTTTCGGGCTTGGCCCCCGAGGCCGTCTCCTTGGTGGGACTGGAGCCGCAGCCGGCGAGAAGGAGCACGGACACGGCGAACACACTGAGCAGAATGCGCATAGACCCCCCCGGATTGCGCTCAAGACGATCGACTCCAATGGTAAGAGATCGTGTAAGGAACGCAAGCCAAATCATCATTTTTACGGGATTTCCCTGAGAGCGCTCTTGCCTCCTTCCCGCCCACAGGACCGGCGCCGAAGGAAACCGGCGTTGGTCCCGGGTCTGGAATCAGCTCGCCGCTAGGGAGATGCTGATCAAATGCCATCCTGGCATTCGATCAGCTCGCGCATCGAGAGGCGCGGCTCCCGATGCGCTCCATTTTCAGTGGCTTATCGCCACGGAAAATGGCGGGCCATTCTTGGCCCGCACGGGAAGCGCAATAAGTCAGCGCTTCCCTAGGCGAGCGGCTGGAGCACCAGGACGGCATCCATCTCGACCGCCGCCCCCTTGGGCAGGGCCGCGACCCCCACGGCCGCCCGCGCTGGGTAGGGCTCCTGGAAATACTCCGCCATGACTTGGTTGACCAGGGGGAAGTGTCCCAGGTCGGTGAGGAAGACGTTGAGCTTGACCAGGTCCTGGATCCCCCCTCCCGCGGCCTCGGCCACCGCCCGCAGGTTCTCGAAGACCTGGCGGATCTGTGAGGCCACATCACCTTCCACCAGCTCCATGCTCGCCGGCACCAGGGGGATCTGGCCCGAGAGATAGACCGTGTCCCCCACCCGAACGGCCTGGGAATAGGTCCCGATCGCCTTGGGGGCCTGGTCGGTACTGATGATCTGTCTCGACATGGCGATGTCCTCGCGGGGTGCTTGGGTGATCTGTCGGATCGTCTCGATGGAGCGGAACGACGCCGATCCCGTCCGACACGTCGACCGAGGCCGCTCGTGCCGGCCCGGCCTCAGCCGAAGACCCGCTGCCACCAGCGACGGCGGCTCCGGGTGGGTGTCTGGGTGGCGGGCAGGTCACAGGGAGGCAGCAGGCTCATGACCCAGCCCGGCAGGGGTGGATTGGTGCTGTAGCCGCAGGAGACGCCCAGGTTGTGCGGGTCGTAGATCTTGACGAGGCTGGGGGCGGCGGGGTCGTCCGCGTACACGATGCCGCAGTAGGACTCCTTGTGCTCCGCCCGCAGAAGGGCATCGACCTCCCGGATAAAGGTCTCCACCTGCCCGGCGTCGGCCGGCTGGGTCGGAGGCTCGTCCCCCACGTGGTACAGGTACCAACCCGCCCCGGCGCGCTCGCGCACCCGCTCCCATAGAGCGTCTAGCTGATGCCAGCGCAGGGCCGAGGTGAAGCTCCCTCGAAATGCGACGAGAAAGGGGTCCGTGGTGCCGCAAGCGGCGTTGGGGCTGGGGTTCGCGGTGACGGCTGGCATCCTGTCTGATTGAGACCTTCGAGAGTGACGGCGGCCGCCGGGATCGGCCGCCCACCATCCAACAAACCTACGCGCTTGTATCCGGGTCGACAACCGTCAAGTCGCCGCGGCGATGGCGTCTCCGGGGGATGACCACGCACCACGGGCCCTTCCCGGACCGGATCGCGGTCGGTCAGGACGCGTCCCTTCCGGCGTCTGAGCAATCGGGGCACGAAATGACGTCCAACAGCCGGCCTCGGGGGAGCGATGCGGCGGCACCGGGGATTCCAAGGGCGTCTCCTCGACCATTCCCCGGGATCGCGCACGAGGCCTCGGTCCCGCTGGAGATCCTGCACTGCGGACCGGAGACGGGCAGGAAGACCTCAGGCCCCATCGGTGGCAGCCCGAGGAGCTCGAGGGTCACGGCGTCCAGGACGCCCCCGGTGACCCGCAGTCCGTGGCGCAGCTGGAAGGTGTCGAGCGCGGCGATGGTCGCCTTGTCCACCTTGCCTTGGAAGGGCACGGGCTTGTAGACCACGTGCTTCTTGCGCCGCTTGTCCCGCCAGACGTGCTTTTTGGTGGGCTGTTTCAGGTGCCCCTGCTCCACAAGGGCGTTCTGCACCGCAATCACGTGGGGCGCCGCGAGCCGCTGCAGGCCCGCGGGCAGCTTGCGGATTCGGCTCAGATCCGGGGCATCCCCGGAGGACGCCGCTTGGCACGACTGCAGGGCCGCATAGTGTGCGAGCCGCCGGTCGTAGATCTCCAGGGCGATCCGCTCCGCCGGCAGCAAACGGTCTGTGTGCGCCGGATCATCGGGCGCGTCCTTTCCGACCTTCTCCCGGAACGCCTGGAGGGCCTTGCGCACCTGGGGCTGGTCCGTGCCCGCCTGCTGAACACCCTCGGGCAGCAGACCCAGGTGCCGCAGGGTCGACAGGGACTCCGGCGGCAGGGCGTCCATCGGCTCGTCATCTGCCTGGGTCACCAGGGCCCAGAGCCGCTGCTTGTAGTGCTCGGTCTCCTCCCGGTCGAGGGGACCCATCACGAAGGACTCGGGCACGACCAGGGTCCGGCCGTTCCGATGGCGAAACTCCACCCCCCCGCTCACCGTCTCCGGGTCGAACGCCGTCCCGGGAACGTCTCCCCCCTCGAGGCTGAATCCCACGCCGTACTTCGCCCGGACCATGGCCGGCTGCTCGTCGGCACGCACCCGCCTCGCCAGGTTCTCCATGAACTCGCCCCAGGTGTAGGGCTGGGTCTGCCCCTTGCCGTCTCGATAGAACATGCCAAGGTTGCCCGTCACCGTGGGGGATTCGGCGGGCAGCCCCCAGTCGGCCGAAACCGCCGGCGCAGCTTGGAACGCCAAGGGAGGAACTGCGGCCTCCAGCACACGCGGAGGCACGGACTGAATGCCGACCTCCGACTGGAGCGTGCTGATCCTACCCTTTCCGGGCGCTCCGCCCGGCTCTCGCTGGGGCCGCACCCGGATCCGCAACGCAGGATCAATCGCCGCGTCGGCGGCCGGATCCCTCGCGACCCCGGGCAGCTCCCGCGCCATCGCGGTCGCCTTCATGACCGCAAGCCGCGCCTCCGCAGCCAGCAGTTCCGACGGTGACGAGAGGGGGTCCAGAGACCCCGCGCGGGGCTTGACACAGAGGGTGTCGCGCGCGGGCCCCCGCGCCAGCTCGAGCACCCGTCTGCCCTCCCCCGCGCCCAGAAAGTGGAAGAGATAGTCTTCCTCCGGGGTGGTGGCCCCCGTGTCGCGACTCAGAAAATGCTTCGCGAAGGCCAGAACGGCGAAGTTGTGGCGCAACAGCTGGAGCTCCTCGTCCTCCACGCCACGCTCGCCGTTCACGGTCTCCCGAATGAGGCTTCGAACCTCGGCGTCGGCAAAGGGGCCGTCGCCCAGGTCCAGGCGCTCCCGACCCGTCGCAGGATCCGCACCGCTCACGGCCAACAGCTTCTCGCCGTACTTCGTGATGATGCTATGGAAGGTGGCGGGCTGGAACTGCCAAACGCCCGTCGCCGACCCGAGGTTACCGCTCTTCAGGGTGGGGCGGATATGGTCGTTCCAGGTCCGGGCGCTCTCGTGCTCCCCGGTCGCCAGGGCCTGACCCAGGTTGGTCCCCGTGCGCTCCGCCACCTCCAGCAGGAGGACGAGCTGACGGGGGGAGATGTCCTGCGTCTTGTCATAGTCGCGCGAGCGGCTGTCCGACAGGGCGCGATAGGCGGCCAGATCCGGCTCCGGCCCTCCCTCTGCCGAATACAGGGTGGAGGGCGCTGGCGAATTGGCCGCCCAGGCCGTCGACAAGACAAGGAGGGCAGCCACGGCGGGGCCGCCCTGGGACCAGTGGTGGTTGATGAGAGCTTCCCCTTGTTGGTTTCGGCTTTTTACGCAGCTGCGCAGGGTCTTTGTCAGACCGACACGCAGGGCTCTCTTATTTTTTGGACTGTATTCACTCGGGGCCCTCGAATCAACCGGGGGAGACTAACAGTTGGACGGACTGTCCCGCTTCTCGCCCCGATACCGCGCTCCGGGGCCGAGGGGCGGGGTCTTGCCCCAACCACCGACGATCGTTGGGCAATCCGACTCTGCTATCCTGGTCACCCCTGAGCCGGGGCATCGAGCGGAACGGGAGTACATGCCATGTCCGCACTCTACGAATCCCACCTGAGCGGCCTCGAGCTCCTCGGTCGGGGCAAGGTCCGGGACCTCTACCGGGTGGATCAGGACCACCTCCTGCTGGTGGCGAGCGACCGGCTCTCCGCCTTCGACGTCGTCATGGGCCAGCCCATCCCCGGCAAGGGGGAGGTCCTGACCCGCGTCTCCAATTTCTGGTTCGCCCGCACCGCGGGCCTGGTCCCCAACCATCTGGCCGGGATCCAGGTGGAGTCGGTGGTGACGGACCCGGCCGAGCGGGCCGAGCTGGGGGACCGGGGGGTGGTGGTGCGCCGCCTCGCACCCCTGCCGGTGGAGGCCATCGTGCGCGGCTACCTGATCGGCTCGGGCTGGAAGGACTATCGGGCGTCCGGGGCCGTGTGCGGCATCCGGCTGCCCCCGGGTCTGGCCCAGGCGCAGCGCCTGCCCGAGCCCATCTTCACGCCCTCCACCAAGGCCCAGGCGGGAACCCATGACGAAAACGTGGCATTCGACCACGTGGTGGGCCTCATCGGGGGCGAGCTCGCCGCGCAGGTGCGGGACCGCGCCCTGCAGATCTACCAGGAATGTGCCGCCTACGCCCTGGAGCGCGGCATCATCATCGCCGACACCAAGCTGGAGTTCGGCCTGGACGAGGCGGGTCGGCTGCACCTGATCGACGAGGTCCTGACCCCCGACTCCTCCCGCTTCTGGCCCGCCGACCAGTACCGCACCGGCACGAGCCCCCCGAGCTTCGACAAGCAGTACGTGCGGGACTATCTGGAGACCCTGGACTGGGACAAGACCCCGCCCCCCCCGGACCTGCCCCAAGAGATCATCGACCGCACTGCCGCCAAGTACCGGGAGGCCGAGCGGCGCCTGACCGGCCGCTGACTGCGCCGCTCTCCCCTCAGCGAAGCTCATCCAGCAGCAGCTTCGCCGAGATCGCGAGGGAGGCGAGCACGAGGACCGGCCGCACCAGGGCGGCCCCGTGGCGCAGCACCAGGTGGGAGCCCAGCCAGGCCCCGCTCGCCTGACCCACGGCCATCACGGCGGCGATAGTCCAGTCGATGTGGCCCCCGGGGAGGAAGAACAGCAGGGCGGCCAGGTTGCTCACGAAGTTGAGCAGCTTGCTGTGGGCGGTCGCGCGGCGCAGGTTGTAGCCGACCAGGGCCACGTACCCCATGGCGAAGAAGGTCCCGGTCCCAGGCCCGAAGAACCCGTCGTAGAAGCCGACGAAGAGGCCGACGGTGAGCGCAAAGGCGGCGTCGCCCAGGCGCTGGTGGCTGTCGAGGTCGGACACCCGGGGCGAGAACAGGAAGTACAGGGCGAACCCGATCAGGAGCACCGGGATCAGCCGCGCCAGTGCACTGCTGTCCACCTGCTGGACCAGAAGGGCCCCGCTCGCCGCCCCCAGAAAGGTGCAAAGGACGGCGAAGGCCGCCGAGCGGGGCTCCACCGCCCCCCGGCGGACGAAGTTGAGCGCGGCGGTGCCGCTGCCGAACACCGCCTGGGCCTTGTTGGTCGCCAGGGTCTCTACCGGCCCCAGACCTGCCCAGAGGAGGGCCGGGATGGCGATCAGGCCACCCCCGCCCGCGATGGAGTCCACGAACCCGGCGGTCAGGGCGACCAGGAACAGCAGTGCCGCGATATCGATGGTCTCCACACCGGCGCGTCCAGGGGTCGGGTCAGGGTCCCATTGGACCCGCAACGGGCGCGCCACTGCAAACGGCGACCCCCCGGCGGCTACAATGCCCTGCCGCGGCGCCCTTCCCCGAGGCCGCCGACACCCCGTCGCCGCCGGTGGCAACTGCGGCTCTCAAGTCCAACCCCCAGGCATTCATGTCCTACCTCGACAAGATCCGCGCTTGCAACGACTGGGACCCGCTGCGGTTCCTCCCCTTCCACGCCCTGGGCTCCCGGATCGGCTCCCTGCGCCCGGCCTTCGCCGCCGAGCTGCGGCGCTGGCCGGAGCGGTTCCAGGTGACGCGGGAGCGGGTGGACTGGGTCGATGTGCCCGCCTCCTTCCCGGAGCGTAGCGCCCTCATCGCG
>Ga0316577_10001301_pt1 | contig 11671 bp, 9 predicted proteins | sample S5NA_FD_203073 | JGI IMG/M metagenome (GOLD analysis project Ga0316577, IMG submission 203073) | Rhizosphere microbial communities from salt marsh grasses in Alabama, United States - S5-7_050615r2r1 | ecosystem: Host-associated > Plants > Roots > Rhizosphere | place: USA: Alabama | collected... | reverse complement strand
GCGCCGCTTGATGTGGAGCACTCCGAGGGCGTTGTGGATCGCCGGGTCACGGGGGCTGAGCCTCAGCGCGTGGTCGAGCTCCTCCTTCGACTTGTCGAGCACGCCCTTTCCCCGGAGCACGATCCCCAGCAGCAGGTGGAGCCGGGCGTCGTCGGGCCGCCGGGCGATGAGGTCCATCAGGTAGGGCGCGGCGCTGTCGTAGGCCCGGTTCTCCACCAGCTCCTCGGCCATGCGGTAGCGCATCGTCAGCACGTCGTCGAGACCCTGCGTGGGAGGGGCGGGCTGCGCGGCGCAGCCGGCGGCGGCGACGGCCAGGAGCGAGAGGAGGGAGAGTTGGCGCATCGTGTCACCCCGCATATCAGAACTGTTTGAACACCGAGTAGAAGATCGGCCCCATCAGCAGCATCATGCCGGCCGGGAGCAGACAGATGGACAGCGGCAGCGAGAGCTTGGCGCTGGCCTTGCCGGCCAGGGTCTCGAGCTCCGAGATCTGCCGGTCGCGCATCGTGTTGACCTGGTCCCTGAGCAGCCCTCCGATGCCACTCCCCAGGGAGGTGCCCTTGCTGACCAGCGCCGCGACGGTCTTGACGTCGTCGCTCCCCACGCGGATCGCGAAGCGGTGGAACGCCTGGTCCACGGGGAGCCCGACCGAGATGTCGGAGAGCACCATCCGGAGCTCCCGCGAGAGCAGCGAGTCCCCCCGGCTGGCCACGCGGTCGAGCGCCTGGGTCAGGCCCAGGCCGGCCTCGAGGCACAGGGCCAGGAGGTCGAGCGCCTCCGGGAGCTCCGCCGAGACCTCGGCCTGGCGCTGGCGGGCCCTGGCGTCGAGCCACGCCCCGGGGCCGATCACCGCCACCCCGCCGAGGATCACCACCAGCAGGACGGCCATCAGCGGCGACGCCACCGTCTTGACCGCGAGGACGATGGAGACGGCGGCCACGACGATGCCGACCAGGCGGACGGTCAGGAACAGGTCGACGGCGTCCCGGCCGTAGAGCCCGGCGCGCGTCGTGCGGCTCCTGAGCTCCTCCATCGCGGCGTCGTTGCCGGGGCGCAGGAACGACCCCAGCGCGCGGAAGCGGGTCCCCAGCCGCGGGGGGCCCGCGACCTCTGCGTCGCGTGGATCCTGCTGGCCCGCCGTGAGCCGGCGCGTCGCCACCAGCAGGAAGGCGAAGGCGCCGGCGCTGGCGACCACCATGCCGACCACGATCAGGATCTGATTCACGCCGAAGGACATCGTCAGTACCTCGCCGGTCGCGTCAGCTTCGCCACCCAGAGCACCCCGAGGCCCCAGAGCACACAGGCGGCGAGGAGCACCATGCGGCCGCCGCCCGAGGCGAGCATCTGCTTGAGCTCCTCGGGCGCCATGAACACCTGGATCACCAGCGCGACCAGCGGCAGCGCCATCAGGATCCGTCCCGAGAGGCGGCCCTCGGAGGTCATCGCCCGGTGCTTGGACTCGTAGGCCTCCCGTGACCGCACGTGCTTGCGGATCGAGTCGAGCACCTCCACCAGGTTTCCGCCCGTCTGCTTCAGCACCGCCACCGCCTCGACGAACAGGCCGATGCCGCGGACCGGCTCCCAGCGCGTGCCCAGCTGCGCCAGCGCCTCCTCCACCGGCTTGCCCATGCTGCACTCCTCGTAGCAGCGACGGAGCTCCACCGAGAGCGGCGCCTCCACCTGCTCCGCGGCGAGGCGGATCGACTCCTCCAGGCCCCGGCCGGCGCGGAGGCTGAGCGTAACCATCTCCAGCGCGGGGGGGAACTGCCGGGCGACGGCCTGGATGCGCTTGTCGGCGCGGAGCCTGACCGCGAAGTACACCGCCACCGCGGCGGCGACGCCCAGCACCAGCCCCGCGGGGGCGTTGAGCGAGAGGACCCCCGCGAGGGTGACGAAGAGCACCGCCCCGGCGCAGATGGCCAGAAAGCCGTGGGGGTTGATCCCGACGGCGGCGCGCTCGAGCAGGAGGTGCAGCTTGCTCGCCTCGTCGTCGCGCAGCCGACGGGCCTTGATCCGGATCGCCGCCGGCTGGTCGCCCAGCAGCCGCGTCGCCAGCTGCTCCCGCTTGCGCGCGATGGCGCCGCGGAAGAGCCAGAACAGCCCCATCAACACGAAGAACAGCGAGCAGCCGCCGAAGAGCGCGAACCAGCGCTGCACCGCGCTCATCGCGCCCCCCTCAGCCAGCGGGGGTCGAGGGGGCAGCCGGCGTCCTCGAACCGGTTCTGGAGCAGGGAGTAGCCCGAGCAGGACCAGCCGCCGCTCCGGCCGTCGAGGGCGAACAGGGCGTTGAGCTCGACCTGGCCCCTGTAGTCCGGTGGGGCGGGCGGGGGGACCTGATGACAGCTGACGCCGGCGAGCTCGGCGACCTCGGTGACCTGCCGCCGGCCGTCGCGGCCGCGCGCCACGTGGACCACCACGTCGATGGCGCGGGTGATCATCTGCAGCATCATGGCCTCGGAGAGCTGGGTGCCGGCCATGGCGAGCATCGACATCAGTCGCGTGACCGCGTCCTCGACGTTGTTGGCGTGGATCGTGGTCATCGAGCCCTCGTGGCCGGTGTTCATCGCCTGGATCATGTCGAGCGCCTCGGCCGAGCGGACCTCGCCGATGATGATGCGGTCGGGCCGCATGCGCAGCGCGTTGCGCAGCAGGTCGCGGATCGTCACGCACCCCTTGCCCTCGATGTTGGGCGGCCGCGTCTCGAGGCGGGCCACGTGGCGGCTCTGGAGCTGGAGCTCGGCGGAGTCCTCGATGGTGACGATGCGCTCGCGGGAGGGGATGTAGCGCGAGAGGGCGTTGAGCAGCGTCGTCTTGCCGGCCCCGGTGCCGCCGCAGATCAGGATGTTGCAGCGGGAGCGGACAGCGGCCTTGAAGTAGTGCGCCATCTCGGCCGGGCAGGTGCGCCGGGTGACCAGCTCCTTGAGGCTAACCGGGCCGGTGCCGAACCGGCGGATCGACAGGATCGCGCCGTCCACCGCCAGCGGCGGGATGATCGCGTTGACCCGGGAGCCGTCGGGGAGCCGGGCGTCGACCATCGGGGAGGCCTCGTCCACGCGCCGTCCGACTTGGGTCACGATGCGGTTGATGGTGTTGAGCAGGTGGCGCTCGCTGCGGAAGCTGACGTCGGTCTCCTCGATCACGCCGTTGCGCTCGACGAAGACGCACTGGTGAGTGTTGACCATGATGTCGCTGACCGTCGGGTCGGCCAGCAGCACCTCGAGCGGCCCGAGGCCGAGGATCTCGTCGGTGATGGCGTTGACCACCCGGTCGCGCTGCTGGGGGCTGATCGACGCCCGCTGCACCCGTAGCGCCTCGCTCACCAGCTCGCTGACCCGCTTGCGCAGCTCGCGCGGGTCGAGCTGCTTGATCCCGGTGGTGTCGAGGCTGTCGACCACCTCGAGGTAGAGGGCCTGGAACAGCTCGTCGGCGACGCCGTGGCCGTTTTTGCCGGACGGGGTCTGCCCCATCACCGGGCTGCCGAGGCGTTGGGAGAGGTTCATCGCTTCCTCCTCACCAGCCGACGCAGGAAGCCGCTCTCGCGGTGGCGGTCGACCTCGACCCCGTAGAGGTGCCTGGCCATGGCCTGGATGTCCCGGGTCACCCTCGACCGGGGACAGGCGTCGAGCAGGGTCTGCCCGTCGCCGAGCGCCCCGTGCACCGCCCTGAAGTCGTTGGCGATGGTGAAGGACGGCGTGATCCCCACGCTCTCGATGGCGGTGGGCGGGACCGGCCCGCGCCGGCTGAAGCGGTTGAGCGCGACGTGCACGGCGGCGTGGTCGAAGCTCAGCCGGCCCAGGAGCTCGAGCCGCATCACCAGGCCGCGCAGGCTGGGGACGTCCTGGGTCGCCACGAGGACGATGTTGTCGCTCAGGTCCATGGCGGGCAGCGCGAAGTCGTTGAAGTCGCGCACACCGTCGATGATCACGTGATCGAACACGCGCCTCAGCCCGCGCAGCAGCTTGGAGAACAGCCTCGGCTCGAGCTGCGAGACCCCGTCGGCGTGCCCCACCTGGGAGACCACGTGCACGCCGGTGTCGGCGTGCCGGGGGAGCCTGGCCAGCAGCTGCTCCGCCGTGAGCCGCCTGTCGGCGCGCTGCTTGGAGCCGGAGGCGAGGTCCGCCATGATCGTCGAGAGAGGGTAGCGGTTGGACAGGTTGAGGGCCGTCAGCGAGCCGCCGAACTGGAAGTCGAGGTCCAGCAGGCAGACCTGCCGCCCCGACCGGGCCAGCATGGCGGCCACGGTGGACGCGATGGTGGTGGCGCCGGAGCCGCCCTGGCAGGACAGGAACAGCGTCACGCAGCCGCGCCGGGCGGCGCTCGCGCGGGTGGATGGCGCCGCGATCGGGGTGGGGGTCGGTGTCGAGGCCGGTCCCTCGAACACCCGGGTCGCGAACTGGGTGTGGCGCCCGTTGCCCCGGGGCCGGCGCGCCGGAGCGGAGCCGCTGGCCGAGGCGCCGCTGGCCGAGGCGCCGCTGGCCGAGCCCCGGCGGGCCCTGCGCGCGGAGCGGGCCGCGTCCTTGCGGTAGCTCTTGCGCAGCTGGACCGTGGCCTCCTTCATCACTTGGTCACCCCCATCGGCCCCACCGGCTTGCTGCGCTTCTTGCCCTTGAGCTGCGGATCGATCGACCCCAGCAGGAAGAAGGCCACGGCGCCCGGGTCGGCGACCTCGTCCTCGCCCGGCAGCGGCGGCACCTCGCCCGGCTTGAGCGGCCGGACCAGGTTGGCCTGGACCAGGATCACCAGCTCCTGCTCGACGCGGTTGAAGGTGTTCTGCCGGAACAGCATCCCGAGGATCGGGATGTCGCCGAGGAGGGGAACCTTGCTCGAGCTGCTCGTGATGCGGTCGTGCAGCAGCCCGGCGATGGCGAAGCTCTGGCCGTTCTTCATCCGCACCGTGGTCTCGCTCCTGCGGGTGGTGAGGCCGGGGACGGCGACGCCCTGGAGCGCCACCCCGCCCGCCTGGTCCTTCTCGCTCACCGAGACCGCCACCTTGAGGTGTACCGAGCTGTCGCCCAGCACCGTGGGGGTGAAGTCGAGCGACACGCCGTACTTCTTGAACTCGATCGACGTCTGCCCCAGCCCCTGGGGGATGGGGACCGGGAACTCGCCGCCGGCGAGGAAGCTGGCGTTCTGTCCCGAGTAGGCCACCAGGGTCGGCTCGCTGAGGATCTTGGCCAGCCCCTTGCCCTGGAGCAGGTTGAGGGCCACGCTGATCGGCACCACGCTTGAGGCGTGGGTCGACAGGTGCAGGCCGAACGCGCCGGTCATCGGGGCGGCGATCACGGGCAGCGGCAGCGTGCCTCCCTCCTCGACCGCCTTGAGGGAGCCCCCCGGCTGCAGGCTGGCGCCGGTGGTGCCGAGGCTGGGGGCCAGACCCTGGCCCAGGGTGGTGCCGGGGGAGAGCAGGCCCGCGGCGGTCTTGTTCTGCCGGTGCCACACGTTGACCCCGAGCTCGCGGAGGGCGGTGCGCGACACCTCCGCCACCTTGACGCGGATCTGCACCTGCTGGCGGCCCTTCATGCTGAGGAAGTTGTGCACCTGCGCGCCCTCCTTCGAGTGGGCGACGAACTCCTTCACCAGCTTGGTGGCGCGCTCGGAGATCACCGGGTCGCTGACCGTCCCGGACAGGATCACGGTGGAGCCCACGGCCCTGAGCGCGATGTGCTCGCCGGGGAACACGGATCGCAGCTTGGCGGCGAGGCCCTCGATGGGGATGTTGACCGTCACCAGCATGCGGGTGAGGCGGCCGCTGTTGTCGATGACGATCACCGTGGTCTCGCCCAGGCTCTTCCCGCTCAGCTGGAGCCAGCGGGAGCCGATGCTCTTGACGTCAACGATGCGGTGGTCGCCGATGCTGATCTTGTCGACCTGACGACGGAAGGCCAGCACCCGCGTCCCGCCGAGGGCGACGTCGATCTCTCGCGTCGGCTTTTCGGCCGCGGCGGCGCCCGTCAGACAGAGGATGAGAAGGAGAATCGCGATGGTGCGGGAGGGAGCGGAGAGCGTTGGGCGCGTCGTGGTCATTTCCGTCCGACCCCCACCTTGTAGATCTCGGGTCCGTCCGGCTGGGCCGGCTGCTGGGCGGAGGCGACGTGGCGCCGTCGCGACCTCCGTCGCCTCCGTCGCCGGGGAGCCGGCTGGGGCAGCGCGGCCACTGGCTGGACCGTCGGCGTGGGGGGCGCGGGTGGTCGCTCGCCGAGGACCTCGACGGAGGTGGCGCCCGGGGTCTCCAGGGTCTTCTGGTCCTTGGGGCTGCGCAGCACCAGGTCGATCTTCCCCTGCCGGCTGGCGAGCACCAGCTTCTCGGACTGGCGCGCGGTCACCGCCACCGTGACCACGCGCGCGGCCCTGTCGTTCTGGTTGTCGCTCTTCGCGCCCGACAGCGTCGAGCCCCCGCTCTCGGGCTTCCTGGGGCGGGTGGCGCTCAGCGGGTCGATCTCCGGTCCCACCGCCAGGACCTGGACGTTCTGGAGGATCACCTTGGTCTTGACGTTGTTGTCGTCCTGCTCCCAGCCCCGGCCGGGGCGGCTCAGGGTCGCGAGGACGTCCACGCGGGCTCCGGGGTAGACCAGCCGCGCCAGGGTGACCGACGCGTCGGTGTGGATCGCCATCGCCCGGACGCCGGGCCGGAGCTTGGCGGCGACGCCGAGGCCCGACCTGGGCCGCGACAGGTGGCGCGCGAGCACGGGCTCTCCCTTGACGAGCGAGGTGAGCGGTACGGCGCTCGCCTTGAGCAGCGTCTCCACGTTGCTGTGCGCTCCCTCCGGGATCGAGGACTGGGGCCACTCGGCGAGCCGCAGATCGGCCGCCACCAGGGGGCGGCCGGCGGGGATCGCCTGGGCTGCCACCACCACCGGCTTGACCGGCTCCTTGGGGTAGCTCTGCTGCATCATGTAGGACAGCAGCAGGCCCGCCATCCCGGCGCAGATCACCGCGGCGGTCATGAAGATGATGATGCCGAGGGAGGAGCGGTTCTTCTTGGGTTGCGCGACCATGTTGCCTCCTCAGAACGGCATCAGGGCAGCCACGTTGATGTTCGGGAGCGTCACGCCTCCCCAGTTCATCAGCCGGCGGGCGATGCCCACGTTGTAGCGGCACTCGAGACGGACCCTGAGGCCCTGGACGTTGGTGAGGCCGGAGATCCCCTCGCGCTGCACCCGCACCCTGAGCCACCCGCAGTGCGGGATCTCGGCGCGCACCCGGGACCACGTGTTGTCGGCGCACTGCTGGGACTCGACGTTGGCCAGCGCGCAGGCCCGGGCCGCCGCTCCGGCGTGATCCGACAGGCGGTAGCGCACATACATAAAGTGTCCGACGTTCACCCCGCCGGCGATGATCAGCAGCAGGATCGGCGCGACCAGCGCCATCTCGATGCTGACGACGCCCTGCTCGGAACGTGCTCGCGAGTGTCTACGCCAGGAGAACATAGTCCAGCACCACCAGCAGCGTGCCCGCCGCGATTGCCGGCGCCATCGGTGGGCTCAACCGTGGCGGCCGGTGGTCTGGAGCAGGGGCGCTGCGAGACATCAGGGTGACTTTCAGGTTGGTGAGGATTCTCCGGCGCACCGGCCGGGGAGAGCGCAGAAAACAGCCCACCGAGATCGCACCGCCCGCGGCGGCGGAGAAGATCACCGCCAGGAGCACCGGCAGCGGGCCAAGCCAGGCGCCGCAGGCCGCCAGCAGCTTGACGTCTCCACCGCCGATCCAGCTCCGGGCGAAGGGGTAGAGCAGGAGGAGGAGCGCCACCGCAGCTCCGGCCAGGCCCCAGGCCGCGGCCGCTGGCCCGGCCGAGAGCCCGCGCGCGAGCAAGCCGGAGAACAGGAGCCCCACCGTCACCCAGTTGGGAACCACCCGCCGACGGACGTCGGTCACCGCGGCCAGAAGCAGGCCCACGGCGAGCAGCGACCAGTGGAAGGGGTGAAGCTGGGGCATGAAGGGGTGGAGCTCGGGCATCGACGGATCTCCCGGACTACGGAGTGCTGCTGCCCGCGCCCGCGATCTGTCCACCGGCGCTGGTGAAGAGCTGCTGGATCTGACCCCGGAACGCGGTCAGGATCGCGATCAAGCCAGCCGCGAACACGGCCGCCAGGATGCCGTACTCGGTGGAGCTGATCCCCGACTCGTCGTTCCACAAACGCTTGAACAGGCTCATCTCGAAACTCCTTCTTGGGGTGGGTGTTGTTGTCTCCGTTTTTCGGAGGGTAGAGCAACCCTCGTACCAGTCCCGTGGAGACATGTAGGGTTATTGAATACCAGTAGTTGCGTGAGCTCGGTGGCTACCAGTCCGCACAGCGGGGTGGCGACTGGAGTAATCGGTTGTGGATTGTGGCCCCCAAAAAAACACCTCCAACCTGGCGAGGTTGCGCGAGCTTGCTCGACGAAGCGTGCAAAGGCGGCGCAGGCTAGGGGGCTGATGACCTAGCCGTATACGGATTGCAACAGTTCTTGGGGGCTGTCGGCCCGGGCAGTGGGCAGCTGCTAGGGGCACGGACCGTTGCAGTAGTACTGGCAGATGGCGACACAGATGGCCGTCCAGCTGTTGTTACAGCAGCTCTGCATCACACCGCAGACACACTTCTCGCACATGCACCCGTTGCATCCCGGATAGCTGTGGGACTGACACATGTCGGAGCACGTTCCGCAGTCCTTGGGGCAGTTCTGGCAATCCTCGCCCTGGTTGGGCTGGCAGACCCCGTTGCCGCACGAGCAGGGGCCGCAGTCGCCCGGACAGGTGATACAGCTCTCACCGTAGATCGGCTCGCACTTCTTGTTGCCGCAGCACTTGCCGCAGTCCTTCTCGCAGGAGGAGCAGGTCTCGTAGGGGTTCTGGCACTTGCCGTCGCCGCACACCGGCGTGCAGGAGCCGCAGTCTTTCGGGCAGTTGACGCAGCTCTCGCCCAGGGCGGGCTCGCACTTGCCGTTGCCGCAGCTCGGCGGGCAGGGGCCGCAGTCGGCGGGGCACTTGGAGCAGTCCTCGCCGTGCCACGACTCGCAGACGCCGTTGCCGCAGCACTTGCCGCAGTCCTTCTCGCACGTGGCGCAGTCCTCGTACGGCGCCTCGCACTTGCCGTCGCCGCACGTGGCCGGGCAGACGCCGCAGTCCCCGGGGCAGTTGGCGCAGGTCTCGTTGTACCAGGGCTCGCAGATCTTGTTGCCGCAGCACTTGCCGCAGTCCTTCTCGCAGCTCTGGCACGTCTCCCCCAGCGAGGCCTCGCACTTGCCGTTGCCGCAGGCGGTCACACCGCAGCCGCCGCACTGGTTCTGGCACTCGGTGACGCAGACGCTGTCCCAGGAGTTGGTGCAGCAGAAGGAGTCCATCTGGCACACGCAGGCTTCGCACTTGCACCCCGGGCACCCGGGCGAGCTCTTCACCTGGCACCCGTCGCACTGGCCGCAGTCCTGCGGGCAGATGCCGCAGTCCTCCTGGGGTGAGGTGCACTTGCCGTCGCCGCAGGCGGGGCAGGCGCCGCAGTCCTGGGGGCAGCTCTTGCAGTCCTCGCCGTAGTACGCCTCGCACGTGCCGTTGCCGCAGCACTGGCCGCAGTCACCCGGGCAGGTGTTGCAGTTCTCGAGCGGCGGCTCGCACTTCTTGTTGCCGCAGGTGGGCGGGCAGGGGCCGCAGTCCTGGGGGCAGCTCGAGCAGGTCTCGGTCGGCTCGCAGACGTTGTTGCCGCACTTGGGCGGGCACGGCCCGCAGTCCTGCGGGCAGTTGGTGCAGTTCTCGGTCGAGGCGTCGCAGGTCCCGTCGCCGCACTTGGGCGGGCAGGGGCCGCAGTCCTTGGGGCAGGTGTTGCAGTCCTCCTTGTACCACGGCTCGCAGGTTCCGTTGCCGCAGCAGGGGCCGCAGTCGAGGGCGCAGCTGGCGCAGGTCTCAAACGGCGCCTCGCACTTGCCGTTGCCGCACTGAGGCGGGCAGGGGCCGCAGTCCTGGGGGCAGGTGTCGCAGGTCTCGAGCGGCCCCTCGCACTGGCCGTTGCCGCAGGTGGGCGGGCAGGGACCGCAGTCGATGGCGCAGTTGACGCAGGTCTCGAGCGGCGCCTCGCACTTGCCGTCGCCGCACTGGGGCGGGCAGGGGCCGCAGTCCTGCGGGCAGTTGACGCAGCTCTCGAGCGGCGCCTCGCACTTGCCGTTGCCGCAGGTTGGCGGGCAGGGCCCGCAGTCCTGGGGACAGGTGGTGCAGTTCTCGAGCGGCGACTCGCACTTTCCGTCGCCGCACTTGGGCGGGCAAGGCCCGCAGTCGGTGGGGCAGGTGGTGCAGCTCTCGTTGTAGTACGGCTCGCACATCCCGTTGCCGCAGCACTTGCCGCAGTCCTGGGGGCAGCTCTGGCAGCTCTCGAACGGGCCCTCGCACTTTCCGTCGCCGCACTTGGGCGGGCAGGGCCCGCAGTCCTGCGGGCAGGTCGTGCAGCTCTCGTTGGGATCGCACTTTCCGTCGCCGCACTTGGGCGGGCAGGGCCCGCAGTCCGCGGTGCAGGTGGTGCAGTCCTCGCCGTAGGCCGGCTCGCACTTTCCATTGCCGCAGCACTTGCCGCAGTCGAAGGGGCAGCTGGCGCAGGTCTCGGTCGACTCGCAGACGTTGTTGCCGCAGGTCGGCGGGCAGGGGCCGCAGTCCTTGGGGCAGGACTTGCAGTCCTCGCCGAAGACCTGCTCGCACTTTCCGTTGCCGCAGCAGGAGCCGCAGTCCTTGGGGCAGGTCTGGCAGCTCTCGCCCACATCGCACTTGCCGTTGCCGCAGGTGTCGGTGCCGCAGCCGCCGCACTGGTTCTTGCACTCGTTGACGCAGATGTTGTCCCAGTGGTTGTTGCAGCAGTAGGGGTCCATCTGGCACACGCAGGCCTCGCACTTGCAGCCCGGACAGCCGGGGGACTGCTTGGCCTGGCAGCCGTCGCACTGGCCGCAGTCCTGCGGGCAGGCGCCGCAGTCCTCCTGAGGGGTCTCGCACTTGCCGTTGCCGCAGCTCGGGCAGACGCCGCAGTCGGCGGGGCAGGTGGTGCAGGTCTCCTGGTAGTAGGGCTCGCACTGCCCGTTACCGCAGCACTTGCCGCAGTCCTTGGGGCACGACTGGCAGCTCTCGCCGGAGAAGACGTCGCACTTCCCGTCGCCGCACTGTGGAGGGCAGGGGCCGCAGTCGATGGAGCAGGTGATGCAGTCCTCGCCGTAGATCGCCTCGCACTTGCCGTTGCCGCAGCATGAGCCGCAGTCCTTGGGGCAGCTGGCGCAGGTCTCGGGCCACTCGCACTTCCAGTCGCCGCACTTGGGCGGGCAGGGCCCGCAGTCCTGCGGGCAGGTGGTGCAGGTCTCGCTGCCGTTGCACTTGCCGTCCCCGCACTTGCCGAAGCCGCAGCCACCGCACTGGTTCTTGCACTCGCTGACGCAGATGTTGTCCCACGAGTTCTTGCAGCAGTAGGGGTCCATCTTGCAGACGCAGGCCTCGCAGGCGCAGCCGGGGCAGCCGGGCGTGCTCTTGACCTGGCACCCGTCGCACTTGCCGCAGTCGAGGGGACAGCTGCCGCAGTCCTCCTGGGGCGTCTCGCACTTGCCGTTGCCGCACTTCACGGGGCAGGTGCCGCAGTCGATGGAGCAGGTGGTGCAGTCCTCGCCGTACCAGGACTCGCACTGTCCGTTGCCGCAGCACTTGCCGCAGTCGATGGGGCAGGACTGGCAGCTCTCG
>Ga0316577_10001299_pt1 | contig 11678 bp, 10 predicted proteins | sample S5NA_FD_203073 | JGI IMG/M metagenome (GOLD analysis project Ga0316577, IMG submission 203073) | Rhizosphere microbial communities from salt marsh grasses in Alabama, United States - S5-7_050615r2r1 | ecosystem: Host-associated > Plants > Roots > Rhizosphere | place: USA: Alabama | collected... | reverse complement strand
ATTGTGGGGACCTGGAAGCGCCAGTAAGGGTGGGAAGGAATCACCAACTATCTATCTTCATCGCTATCCGAATGAGATCCGTGTTTGGAGTGAAGCTATTTGTCGGACAATGCAGCTACGCCGGGCAGTATTTTGCCTTCCAGAAACTCCAGGGACGCACCGCCACCGGTTGAAACATGCGAAATGCGATCCTGCACACCCGCCTTGCGGACCGCCGCAGCCGAGTCGCCGCCGCCAATGACCGTGACGGCCCCCTGGTCGGTGATCTTTGCAAGGACTTTGGCCACGGCGTAGGTCCCTTGTGCCGTGGCTTCAATTTCAAATACGCCCATGGGGCCGTTCCAAACCACCGTTCGGGCACCTGAAAGGTGTTTTTCGAAACTGCTGATACTTTTGGGGCCGATATCCAGCGCACTCCATCCCGGCGGGATTCTGTCCACAGGCACCTCTTTGAGCTGCCCCACGCGCCCGGCTTTGAAGTCAAAAAGATCGCTGATGCGGCAATCCACGGGCAGGACGATCTTTTCGCCGCTACGTTCCAGCAGTTGGGAGGCCAGATCGATTTTATCGGGCTCCAGCAGGGAATTGCCGATCTCCATCCCCCGAGCCTTAAAAAACGTGTACGCCATCCCCCCGCCGATCAAAAGATGGTCGACTTTGGGCAGCAGGTTGGCAATGACATCGATTTTGCCTGAAATTTTAGCCCCTCCCAGGATGGCGAGAAAAGGCCGTCGCGGGTTTTGGGTCACCCTGTCCAGATAGTCCAGCTCCTTCATCATCAAAAAACCGGCGGCAGATTGGGCCATGTAACGGGTGACCCCCACGGTGGAGGCGTGGGCCCGGTGGGCAGTTCCAAAAGCGTCGTTGACATATATATCGGCCAGCTTGGCCAGGCGTTCGCTAAAGTCGCTGTCGTTGTCAGTCTCGGCCTGGTGGAAGCGAAGATTTTCCAGCAGTAGTACTTGCCCCGGGTGAAGATCCATGGCGGCACGCTCCACCTCCGGGCCCACGCAATCATCAACAAATTGGACGCTGCGGCCCAGCAGGGCGGCCAATCGATCGGCACAGGGCCTCAAGGAGAGTTCGGCTACGGGAACCCCTTTGGGACGCCCCAGGTGCGACATCAGAATCAGGCGAGCGTTGTTTTTAATGATGTGGTCAATGGTGGGCAGCGCGGCCCGGATGCGCTGATCGTCCGCCACCTGACCCTTCTGAAGGGGCACGTTGAAATCAACCCGCATCAAGACCCGTTGATTCTGAAGATCAAGACACTCCACGGTGAGTTTACCCATAGTTGGCCTCCTCCTAATAATCAAGGCGACTTGTGCTTGAGGCGATGTAGATATTTTTTTCTAGACCAGCGCTCCAAAAAGCCCATTACCCCGGCGGCATAAGCCCTGTCCAAGACCTCCTCTCTGACCGTGATGCCCTCTTTGCCGCGCATGGCTGTCCGCAAACATTCGGTTTTTGTGCGGCATGTCATGCAAGTTTCGGGGGTGTGCCGCAGACCGTCTTTGCCCAGCGGAAATACGCTTTCGAGCTTACCGAAGCAGTAAGGTTTATCGTCTGTATGGTTCTTGGGGACCTGCATGGCTTCACCACGGGATCATGGACGTTGATTATCATTTTTTTGAGCATACACCAATTCTTGCCGGATGACCAGATCCGCCTCCCACCGCCGCCACTGGGCGGTCAGGTTTCATCCAACTCCTGTTTCAAATCGCGGGTCATCAACTGGTGGGTGGCTTCCCTGGGCGACAGATCTTCATAGAGAATACGGTAAATGGCATGGCAAATGGGCATCTCCACATTCAGTTTGCGGGAAAGGTTATACACCGATTTGGCGGTCCGCACCCCTTCAGCCACCATTCGCATCCGCTCCAGCAAATCTTTGAGCTTATAACCCTGACCGATCTGCTTGCCGATGGTATAGTTGCGGCTCAAGGCCCCCGTGCAGGTTAAAATCAGATCCCCCACCCCGGCCAAACCGGTGAATGTTCGTGGATTGGCGTTGAGTTTGAGCCCCAAGCGCCGGATTTCGGTCAATCCACGGGTGATCATGGCGGCCCGCGTATTCAGGCCCAAACCGAGTCCATCGATGACCCCGGCGGCGATGGCGATGACATTTTTGACTGACCCGCCCAGTTCGACCCCCACTACATCATTGTTGGAGTAAACTCGGAAAAAGGGAGTGGCGAAGATATACTGGACCATCTCGGCAGTGGCCTGGTTCTGGGATGCTGCGGTGACCACGGTGGGCCAACCAGCGGCCACCTCCTTGGCAAAGCTCGGCCCGGAAAGCACGGCAAAGTGCTGGGGATCGAACTCGGGCAGCGTTTCGGCCAGAACCCCGCTCATGGTCAGATGGGTCTGGTTTTCAATTCCCTTGGAAGCTGAAACTACAATCGTGTGGGGATCGATTCGGCCCGCGATATGTTGGGCGGTCTGCCGCATCACATGGGATGGAACCACAATGAGGACCAGATCCTTGTCCCCCACCACGGTGGCCATCTCGCCAGTGGGGACAATGTTGGACGACAGCCGGACCCCGGGCAGAAACACCTGGTTCTCATGAAGGCCGCGGATCTGTTCAAGTACCTCTTCTTCGTATACCCATAGATCGAGTCGAAACCCTTTGGTGGCCAGCAGGTTGGCCAGGGCCGTACCCCAGCTGCCGGCGCCCACCACGCCGATTCGATAGTCGTTGGGCTGGATACCACTGACGTCGTTGGTTTCGCTTGGCACATTCATCGTATCGAACGACCCTTTGTAAAGATCAAATCATATCCCTAAGGATAAACAAAATGGAGCGTCTCACCGCCATGGCCCTATTCCTGCGGTTCCTTTTCAATTTCCTCTGGTTCGTCTTTCTCCTCCAACGCGGCGGCGCCTACCACCCGTTCGTCGCGCTCCATATCCATTAGCTTGACCCCCTGTGTGTTGCGGCTGATCACGGAAATGCTTTGAATACCCATACGGATCAGTTTACCGCTGTTGGTGAGCAACATCAAATCTTCAACCCCCTGCACCAGCAAAATGCCCACCACAAGACCGTTGCGTTGGCTGGTTTTGATGGATATAACCCCCTTGCCGCCACGCTTGTGGATCGGATACTCGTCAATACTGGTGCGTTTGCCGTAACCGTTTTCAGTGACCGTCAACAGTGTATCGCCATGTTGCAACACCTCCATGCCCACAATCCGGTCGCCAGGAACCAGCTTCATTCCACGAACACCCATGGCAGTGCGGCCGGTGGGGCGCACATCGGACTCCAGAAAACGAATCGATTTCCCCATGGAAGAGCCGAGAAAGACATTCTGGGTGCCATCGGTGATGCGCGCCGCAATCAGTTCGTCACCTTCATTCAGTGTCACGGCGATGATTCCTCCCAACCGCGGCCGGGAGTAAGCCATCAGATCGGTCTTCTTGACGATCCCCTGGCGGGTGGCCATGATGATGTAACGCCCCGGCTCAAACATCGGCACCGCCAATACCGTTGTCAGCTGTTCGTCGGTGTCGAAATCGAGCAGGTTAACGATGGCTTTACCGCGGCTCTGGCGGCTGGCCTGGGGGATATCGTAGACCTTGCACCAGTAAACCTTACCGCGGTTGGTAAAAAAGAGAAAGGTGTGATGGGTAGAGGCCACAAAGATGTGTCTGACAAAATCCTCGTCCTTGGTGACCATGGCGGTCCTGCCTTTACCGCCACGTCGTTGGCTGGTATACAGCGTAATGGGGTTTCGCTTGACGTAACCGCTGTTGGTGATGGTCACCACCATATCCTCTTCGGCGATCATATCTTCGATGGTCAATTCGCTGGTCTCGTGGGAAATCTCCGTTCGCCGAGTATCGCCGAATTGCTGCTCGATCTCGGTAAGCTCCTCCTTGATGATCTCCAAAACGATCCGCTCGCTGGCCAGAATCTCCTTGAAACGGGCAATATCCTTGAGCACCGCCAGATACTCTTCGTTGATTTTGTCGCGTTCCAAACCGGTAAGCCGTTGCAAACGCATGTCCAGGATCGCCTGGGCCTGGATGGCAGTGAGCTCAAACCGCCGCATGAGAGCCTCTTTGGCTTCGGCCGGCGACTTGGAGCCGCGAATCAGGTGGACCACCTCGTCAAGATTGTCCAGGGCCACTTTGAGCCCCTCCAGGATGTGGGCGCGCGCTTCGGCCTTCTCCAGATCGTAGCGTGTACGGCGAACAATCACCTGCTTGCGGTGGTTGATAAAGTGTTGCAAAACCTCTTTGAGACTCAGGATCTCAGGGCGCCCGTGGACCACGGCCAGAAAATTGATCCCGAAGCTGGTCTCCATTTGGGTATGTTTGAACAGCTGGTTGATCACCACCCCCGATATCTGATCTCGCTTGAGACCGATGGCAATCCGCATTCCCCTGCGGTCGGATTCGTCGCGCACATAACGGATCCCTTCGATCTGCTTGTTCTTGACCAGATCGGCGATCTTCTCCAGCAACCGGGCTTTGTTAACCTGATAGGGAATCTCACTGACAATGATGGCTTCGCTCCCGTTTTTGCGGTCTTCCTCCACCGCCACCCGGGCCCGGATGCGGATGATTCCCTTGCCGGTGTGATAAGCCTCCCGGATTCCCTGAGTTCCCCGTATAATGCCATAAGTGGGAAAATCGGGTCCTGGCACATACCGGATCAACTCATTAATCTCCATGGCAGGGTTGTCGATCAATGCGTAGAGGCCCTGGCACACCTCCCGCAGGTTGTGGGGGGGGATGTTGGTGGCCATGCCCACGGCGATTCCTGAGGAGCCGTTGACCAACAGATCCGGCAGTTTGGCAGGCAACACACTGGGTTCGGTGAGTGACTCGTCGTAGTTGGGGACAAAGTCGACGGTCTCCTTGTCCAGATCGGCCAACATCTCATGGGCCAGGCGTGTCATGCGTACCTCGGTGTAACGCATGGCCGCCGGCGGGTCGCCGTCGATGGAGCCGAAATTGCCCTGTCCGTCCACCAGGGGATAGCGCATGGAGAAATCCTGGGCCAAACGAACGATGGTGTCATAAACCGCCGTATCGCCATGGGGATGGTACTTGCCGATAACATCGCCCACCACGCGGGCCGACTTTTTATAAGCCTTGTTCCAGTCGTTTTTCAGTTCGCGCATGGCGAACAGGACCCGCCGGTGAACCGGTTTAAGGCCATCACGCACATCGGGCAGGGCTCTGCCGATGATGACGCTCATGGCGTAGTCGAGATAAGACTTCTTCATCTCGCTTTCGATGCTGATTTCTGAACTCCGATCGATATCGACCATATCGTCTCCTGCCGGCGAACCGCTGTTGCAAATCACCTGGCTTTGCCCGTCCCGATCATCCGCTGCCCGGGTCGGATTGCCGCTGCATTATCAATGCGGCTCGACAAACTGCTGATAACTGGATTTATAAATATCCGCTAGAGTTAAAAAAGCAGTGACTACCAAAGGGCCGTAAATAATGCCCAAGATCCCAAAGAGCTTGAGACCGCCAATGACGGCAAAAAAGACCAGCAACGTATGCATCTGAACCCGTTGGCCCACCAAACGGGGCTTGAGCATATACTCGATGACGCTGGTCATGAAAAGGTAAAAGACCAGCAACGAGATCGCCGCCGCGATCCTTGCTTTAAGCAACAGATAGATAAATGTGGGCAGCATCACGGCCCCGGTTCCGATAATGGGTAAAAACGCCAGAAGCCCCATGATCACTCCCCACAAAAAGGCTGACTCGAAACCAAACAACCAGAAGGCCACCCCGCCAAAAGTCCCCTGGATCAAGCCGCTCAAGCCGTTGACCACCAAAATGGCACCGGTCATGTCGTTGAACTTGCGAATCAGCATGTGCTCCTGATCACTGGGCAGCGGCGAAATATCGATGATGAAAGAGATCAGTCGTTGTCCGTCCAGAAGCAGAAAGAAAATCACCAGCAGCATGAGCAAGAAGTCGACCACAAAGGCAAAGGTGTTGGAGGCGATGGCGCGTGCCTGGTCATAGAGAAAGAGTCCCACGACCTTGCCGATATCCGATATGGCGCTCTGGAGTTGGTCGCCGGTGACCTGGAAGTTGAAGTTTTCGGTGACTCGATTGATCCGTTCCAGAACGGCCGAATTGGCCAGCAAATTCTTTATCTGGTCATTTAAGACCGCATCCCGTGCCAGCTGGTAGAGTCCGAAGGCTTCCTGGGTCAGTACACCCACGAAAAAAACGATCGGGATAAAGATGATCAGAAAAATCAGCGCACAGGTCAGGGAGGACGCCAAACTCGGGCGCACTTTGCCATTGAACTGCAGCATTGTATAGACCGGATGGAAAAGGCCCGTCAGAACGCCGGCCAAAATGATGATCGAGAAAAAGGGCAGCAGCAACCAGCCCAGCATTATCAGTGAGGCGATAAAGCAAGCCAAAAAGAACCACAATATGGCATTGGGCGAGATTTGGTGGTTCATGAATCCTCCGGTTGCCACTACGTCAGTGTCTGTCCGGAAGAGGAAGGCAGGCGCACGTATAAGTCATCGACAACCGATACCGCAAATTGCCTTAACACCCATCGCAGGCCGTGTGGAGGCAATGTTTAACAAAGACCGCGCACCTCCCCCTGGCTTGCCATCATCCAAGGCGTTGCGCGAGCGAATACGTTGAAAAAGGAGAAGAAGGGCGACAGGTTTAGCGGCTCACCACAGCACCGGCAAGGACTGCCAGCAGGATTTCAAATATCCACATGGCAGCCAGACTCTCATTGAACAAGGCAAAGACGATCCCACCGCCAATAACGGCTGGAACGCCGAAAAACACCAAAGTTCCCAGTTTTCTAGCAACGCTCATCTTCAGCTGACTCCTCAATGCAGTTGAGGCCGCCCACAGGCTCCCGGCGGCCCTTTGATAGTCCGGTGGAAAATTTTGTATTTGTAACCATTTCAGATGATAAAGTAAAGCAAAAAATGGATCGGGAAGGGTTCCCAAACGGACCCAAGCCAGCCTATATCCGCTCTACGATCATGGCCATGCCCATCCCACCACCAATACACATGCTGATCAAGCCCAGCCCGTAATCCTTTCGCGCCATATGATGGATGGCGGTCACCATTTGGCGCCCACCGGTGGCGCCGATGGGATGCCCTAGGGAGATGCCGCTGCCCAGGGGATTGGGTTTTTCCAAGGGGATTTCAAGCTCACGCATGCAGGCGATGGCTTGGGCGGCAAAGGCTTCGTTGAGTTCGATGAGTTCGATGTCGGCCAGAGCAACGCCGGTGTGGGCCAGAACCTTGCGCACCGCCGGTACGGGCCCCAGCCCCATGTAGGCCGGATCAAGCCCACCAGAGGCAAATCCCCTGATTTTCACCATGGGGGTGATTCCCAGTTGGGTAGCTTTGTCGGCACTCATCATCAGCACCGCAGCGGCGCCGTCGTTGATGCCCGAGGCGTTGCCGGCGGTGACGGTGCCGTCTTTGGCAAAGGCCGGCCGCAATTTGGCCATCTTCTCGAGGCTGGTCTCCATGGGCCTCTCATCGGTGTCAAAGATGATCTCCTCCTTGCGGGTGGTGATGGTCACCGGGACGATCTCCTGGGTGAAATCACCGTTGGCAATGGCGTCCCGGGCGCGATTGTGGCTCAATACACCGAGCTGGTCTTGCTCCTGCCGCGTGATCCCGTAAAGGCGGGCGATGTTTTCAGCAGTCACACCCATGTGATAACCGTAGAAGATCTCGTAGAGACCATCAAAAACCATCAAATCCTGAATTTCGCCGACACCGGTCAACTCCATCCGATAACCCCAGCGCGCCTTTGGCAGCGACATGGGCACTTGGCTCATATTTTCCTGGCCACCGGCCAAAACCACTTCGGCCGCTCCGGTCATAATGGCCTCGGCTCCCAAGGCGATCGCCTTGAGTCCCGAGCCGCAGACCTTGTTCACCGCATAGGCCGGTGTCTCCTTGGGGATCCCTGCTGCAATGAGCGCTTGCCGGGCCGGATTCTGACCCTGTCCTGCCTGAAGGACATTGCCCAGGATGACCTCGTCAATGGTAATGGGGGGAGCTGCCGTGTCCCACAGCCGGGCGGAGGCTTCCAGCTCGATATCGCCTTGGTCTTTTAGCTTATCCGGTGCCGCCGTTTGCATGAGGTCGCTGGGTACCGGTCGAACACCGGCGCGCTGCAAGGCCGATTTGAGCACCAGTGCCCCCAGTCGCACCGCCGAAACGTTCTGTAATGAACCGCCGAAGTTTCCCACGGCGGTTCTGGCACCACTAACAATCACTACCTCTTTCATGTTTCGATCCTCCCGAATTTAGGCAAGTCACTGGATCCCAACAACAGGTCAGAAACCGTACGGCTTGCCATAATAAATCTATCTTATAAAAACGATAGAAAAATATCACAGGCCATCGGTGGTGTCCATCGCCAATGTTCGCCAAACCGGCCATGTCATGGTTGTTTAAATAGCCATCTCATGTTAATAAGAGTCGATTTTCATTTCTGGTCCCTTTACTTTGGTGGAGCCGTCAGGTTTCCTAAAAGCCGTTTGCATGTGCCTGATACTGTTTGCCTACGATATCCATCCCAACTACCGTCTGATTCTGGCGGCCAACCGGGACGAGTTCTACCAGCGCCCGACTCTTCCTTTACACTGGTGGCCGGATTCACCGGATATTCTGGCCGGTCGGGACTTGAAAGGCAAAGGGACTTGGTTGGGCATCACCCGGGGGGGGCGCTTGGCGGCCATCACCAATTACCGGGATCCTGCCCACCAGGTTCATAACGCCCCCTCGCGGGGACGCTTGGTGGAGAATTTTCTCAAAACCCATCAATCGCCAGGGACTTATTTAAAAAATTTAAGCTCGCATGGCGCTTGTTACAACGGCTACAATCTTGTGTGTCTCGACAACCGCGTGATGGCTTATTTCTCCAATCGCGGAACCGGTGTCCAGCAGCTGGCAGCCGGCTTTTACGGATTGAGCAATGATCTGCTGAACATTGCCTGGCCCAAGGTGGCACTGGGCAAACAGCGGTTGCAGGCACTGGTTGAATCGTCGCCCACGATCCTGCCGGATGTCCTGTTCGATCTGCTTTGCGATACGACGCCGGCCCCGGATCATCTGCTGCCGAATACGGGTGTCAGCCAAGCTTGGGAGCGAGTGCTTTCACCTATATTCATTATCAGCCCCACTTACGGCACAAGATCATCGTCCGTGATACTATTGGATCGGCGGAACCATGTTCAGTTTCTGGAAAGAACTTTTAAACCGGACCTCGCCTGCCGGGGGGCAAATGAGCAGAATGGTTTTGAATTTCAGATTTAAAGCGACTCAGTTGACGGTTTTCGAGTGTACCCGCAAAGCAGGTTGGACACTGGTTCTGCTGGCCGCTTGCGGCATCTGGACCGCTCCGGCGGTGGCCCGGGAAAGGATCGTCAAGGGGGATGTCAATCATGATGGACGCATCGACCAGCTGGCCCACTACAACGCGGGAGGCCGATTAACGCTCCTTGAGGTGGACAGCGACGCGGACGGTCGCATGGACCGTTTCCAGCATTACCGCAATGGACAACTGGTATCCATCGAGGCGGATACGGATCGAGACGGCAGCATCGATACACGAGACCTCTATGATGCCGGCCGACGCAGCCGCCAGGATCAGGTGGATGCCGAGGGTCGAATCGTGCAGACAGCCTTTTTCAATGATCGTGAGCAGCCGGTCCGCATTGAAAGGGATACCACCGCAAAGGGCCGATTCGACACCATCTACCACTTTAAAGACGGCCGTCTGACATCGTCGGAGAGTGATCGCGACGGCGACGGAAACCCCGACGACAAAGCATCCTTCCAGGAGGGCAAACCCTTGAGGCGACAGATGGATACCGATGGTGACGGCCGGTTTGATCAGATCACCGAATACGACGCCCAGGGATTGCCGGCGGCCAGCCGCCACGATGCCAATGGTGACGGTCGCTGGGAGATCCATCAAACGTACACCAAGGGCGTCATACAGACTCAGCAGGTGGACGAAAACAACGACGGTCGTTTCGATCGGCTGATTGTGTATCAAAACGGCGTGCCCTGTGAGCAACGCCTGGACACCAACGGCGACCAGCGCATGGATGTGATCACCCAGTACCGCAGCAGCGCCTGGCAACCGAATGAACCGGGCCAGCGGATTCTACAGACCCAAGACCGCAACGGTGATGGCCGCCCGGATATCCAAATCATCTTCGACGAGGCCGGAGGACGCCGACTGGTAAAGCTCGACACCGATTCCAACGGGCAAACAGACACCTGGCAGTACTACGAAGATGATCGCCTGGTGCGCCAGGAAGTGGATCGCGATACCGACGGCACCGCGGATGTGATCATTTTATACCGCGACGGCAAGTGCTATCAACAACGGATCGACACGAATGGAGACGGCACCTTTGAAATCGACCAATGGTTCGATCGACCCGGCTGGTCAATGTTAGACAATGACCGTTGATGACGATACATTACGTCCAAGACGGCCGCGAGGGTCAAATCGATTTCGGCACACGGGTTGTGAGAAGTATATATGGACGCATTTTGGTACTGGTGGCAGCATCTGCCCGAACACATGAATCCGGTCATCTTTCAAATCGGCAGCTTTCGGTTGCAGTACTATGGATTGATGTACATTGTGGCCTTTGGAATCACTTATCTGCTGGTACGCCACCGCCTGGCCCACGAGGAGCGCTTTGCCGTCCCGCTGGAGACCGTCAGCGGCCTGCTGACCGCTATGATCATTGGCCTGATCCTTGGCGCCCGTATAGGCTATGTGATCTTTTATAACTTCTCCTACTATGCCCATCACCCCCTAGAGATCGTTCTGCCCTTTGAATTTACGGGTGGTATACGCTTTACCGGTATTTCCGGCATGTCCTATCATGGCGGACTGATCGGCGTCGCCGCCGCCTCACTGTTCTTCATCAAGCGCCATCGATTGGATTTCTGGCAAATGGCCGATCTGTTCATTCCAGCCATCCCACTTGGCTACAGCTTTGGTCGCCTGGGAAACTTCATCAACGGTGAGCTCTACGGTCGTCCGACCCGGATGCCCATTGGCATGTTCTTTCCGGCAGCGGCGGACAGCACCCTGCGCCACCCCTCCCAACTCTATGAAGCCTTTTTCGAGGGGATCGTGCTATTTACCATCTTGTGGTGGCTTAAGGGCCGTATTCGTCGGCCCGGTGTCATGCTGCCGATCTATTTGGCCGGTTACGGAGGGGTGCGTTTCTGCATCGAGTTTTTCCGCCAGCCGGACGCCCAGTTGGGATTCGTGTGGCTGGGATTCTCCATGGGGCAGGTGCTTTGTGGCGTGATGATCTTGACGGCCGGGCTGCTGATGGTCTACCTTCGGCGCAGAAGTGCAACCACCAATCTACAGAACTGAATATGGCTGCAATGGTCCCCTTATATTTCTACAATACCCTGACCCGCCGTAAGCAGGCATTCAAACCGATCGTGGCGGGCCGCGTGGGCCTGTACACATGCGGCCCGACCGTTTACAACCATGCCCATATCGGTAACCTGCGGACCTTCATCTTCGAAGATATTCTTAAACGCGTGCTGATCTACAACGGTTATGAAGTCCGACACGTGATGAATATCACCGATGTGGGGCACCTGACCGGTGACCGCGACATGGGTGAAGATAAAATGGAATCC
>Ga0316577_10001298_pt1 | contig 11679 bp, 6 predicted proteins | sample S5NA_FD_203073 | JGI IMG/M metagenome (GOLD analysis project Ga0316577, IMG submission 203073) | Rhizosphere microbial communities from salt marsh grasses in Alabama, United States - S5-7_050615r2r1 | ecosystem: Host-associated > Plants > Roots > Rhizosphere | place: USA: Alabama | collected... | reverse complement strand
TGGAAGGGTGAGACACTGGAAGAGTACTGGTGGTGTACCGAGCAAATGCTGACTTGGCCCGATGGCGAGTTACCCAACATGATCCTCGATGACGGCGGTGACGCCACCCTGCTGGTGCACAAGGGCGCCCAGCATGAAAAAGCCGGTACCCGTCCTGAATTCAAGGCCGGTGAAAGTGAAGAATGGAAGGTCATCGTCGATGTACTGAACGCCAGTCTCGACAAGAGCAATGACAAGTGGACCAAGATCGCCGCAAGCGTCAAGGGTGTTACGGAAGAAACCACCACCGGTGTCCACCGTCTCTATCAGATGATGGAAAAGGGTGAGCTGATGTTCCCCGCCATGAATGTCAATGACTCGGCAACCAAGTCCAAGTTCGACAACCTGTACGGCTGCCGTGAATCCCTCATCGACAGTATCAAGCGTGCCACCGATGTGATGATCGCTGGCAAGATCTGTGTCGTGTTGGGTTACGGCGACGTGGGCAAGGGCTGTGCCCAGGCCTTCCGTGGTATGGGTGCCACGGTGTGGGTCACCGAGATCGACCCAATCTGCGCCCTCCAGGCGGCGATGGAAGGCTACCGCGTGGTTGAGATGGACAGAGCCGCCAGCCAGGGCGACATCTTCGTAACAACAACTGGCAATGTGAATGTGATCAATCATGACCACATGAAGAACATGAAGGATGAAGCCATTGTCTGCAACATCGGTCACTTCGATTCTGAAATCGATATCGCCTCACTGGAAAAATACGAGTGGGATGAAATTAAACCACAAGTCGATCATGTTATCTTCCCCGACGGCAAGAAGATCATTATCCTGGCCAAGGGTCGGCTGGTGAACCTGGGCTGCGCCACCGGCCACCCCAGCTTCGTGATGTCTGCCTCCTTTACTAATCAGGTAATGGCACAGCTCGAGTTTTTCCTGCGGGGTGACCAGTACGAAAACAAGGTCTACATCCTGCCGAAGATCCTCGATGAGAAAGTAGCGCGCCTGCATCTGCAGAAAATCGGCGCTCACCTGACCCAACTCAGCCAGCAACAAGCCGATTACATCAACGTCCCGGTGGAAGGGCCGTACAAGCCAGACCACTATCGCTATTAAGTGACGGGGGACAAGGTGGATATATCACCTTAATCCCCCTTGTCAGGTGGTATAGAATTTTATGGAAAGCCAGAAAAAGTTTCCGCAGCAATTCAGCTTCGAGTTCTTTCCCCCGAAGTCCCCGGAAGGTACGGACAAGCTACGCGGTGTGCTCCAGCAACTCGGCGCACTGCAACCGAAATATTTTTCCGTCACCTTCGGTGCCGGTGGCAGCACCCAACAGGGCACATTCGATACTGTACAGGCAATTCAGCAAGCGGGATTCAAGGCGGCACCCCACTTGTCCTGTATCGGCTCGACCCGTGAGAATATCCGGACTATCCTCGCTGAATACCAGCAAGCCGGCATCGCTCGCATCGTCACTCTTCGTGGTGATATGCCCTCCGGCATGCAGGAGGCCGGGGAGTTTCGCCACGCCAATGAACTGGTCGAATTCATCCGGGCCGAGACCGGAGACCACTTTCACATCGAGGTAGCCGCCTACCCGGAATTTCATCCCCAGGCGCCATCGGCCCAGACCGACCTGCGAAACTTCAAACGCAAGGTCGAAGCCGGTGCCAGCAGCGCCATCACCCAGTATTTTTTCAATCCCGATGCCTATTTCCATTTTGTTGAGGATTGCGAAGAACTGGGCATCGATCTGCCCATTGTGCCCGGCATCATGCCCATCACCAATTACACCCAACTCGCCCGCTTCTCCGATATGTGCGGTGCCGAGATCCCGCGCTGGATCCGCAAGCGACTGGAAGGCTATGGCGACGACCGGGACGCCATTCGCTCTTTTGGTGAAGACGTAGTCAGTGAACTATGCCACGCCCTGCTCGAAGCCGGCGCACCTGGCTTGCACTTCTACACCATGAACCAGGCCAAACCCACTCTGGCGATATGGAAGCGCCTGGGTTTGTAGGCACCTGAGGACCGTCATCAAGCCGAACCACGGCTGCAGTGACCCTGAACACGGGTATTTCGCCTGCCCCTCGCCAAACTTCTCCTGGCGATCGGTTTTGCAGGGCAAGCATTTGCCTGGTTGTACCATGCGCCACGAAATGGGTTTGACAGTTAACTGAAACCGTATCCAGCGCAGTGGGGAAGAGCAGAGGAACCAAGGAGGCTGCCGTGAGTGAGACGAAAGACAAGCCGGTAATCGGTTGGCGAGAGTGGGTCGCTTTGCCGGAACTTGGGATTACGCATATCAAGGCAAAAGTTGATACCGGCGCCCGTACCTCGGCACTGCACACCTTTGAATTGGAAACCTATCATGACAAGGGAGCCCCGATGATCCGTTTCAAGGTGCATCCCAGACAAGGTCACCAGAAACCTGAGGTTGAATGCCATTGTCAATTGCTGGAGCAGCGCTGGGTCGCCGATTCGGGCGGGCATCGCGAAGAACGTCATGTTATCGTTACCGAGTTACAAATCGGCTTACACCACTGGCCCATCGAAATGACGCTTACCAACCGGGATAGCATGAAGTTTCGGATGTTGCTCGGTCGCACCGGCATGGCGGAACACTTTTTAGTCGATCCCCAGCTTTCCTACCAACTCGGTCCCAAACCCAAGCGGCGATGAAGCGCTCTGCTGATTGACATATTACTTGATGAAAAATTCCGACCTTATACAACGTGATTTGTCGGTCTTGTGGCATCCCTGCACCCAGATGAAGGATCACGAATGGTTGCCACTGGTCCCCATAAAACGGGGCGAGGGTGTTTGGCTGGAGGATTTTGAGGGCCGGCGCTATCTGGATGCCATTTCCTCATGGTGGGTCAACCTGTTCGGACACTGCAATCCACGCATCAATGCGAAAATTAAACAGCAACTCGACAGCCTTGAACATGTCATCCTCGCCGGATTCAGCCATGAGGCTGTCATCGAACTGTCGGAAAAACTGGTTGCGATCACACCACCCGGATTGAACCGCTGTTTCTACGCCGACAATGGTTCCTCGGCTATCGAGGTAGCGCTAAAGATGAGCTTTCACTACTGGCGAAACCGCGGAAGACCCGGAAAAACAAAATTCATTACCCTGTCCAACAGCTATCACGGTGAAACGCTGGGCGCGCTGGCTGCAGGGGATGTGGCGCTCTACAAGGAAACCTATCAGCCACTGCTGATGGATGTCATTACTGTTCCTTCACCCGACTGCTACCAGCGCGAAAACGGGGAAAGCTGTGCCACCTACAGTGAACGTATGTTCCAGCATATGCGCGATGCCCTGCAGGACCATGCCGACGAGGTTTGTGCGGTCCTGGTTGAACCGTTGGTGCAATGCGCAGGTTCCATGCGCATGTACGATCCAGTCTATCTCAAGCTGCTGCGTGATGCCTGTGACGAGTTTGGTGTACACCTGATTGCCGATGAAATTGCGGTCGGCTTCGGCCGTACCGGCACCCTGTTCGGCTGTGAACAGGCGAGTATCAGTCCCGATTTCATGTGCCTGTCCAAGGGGCTGACCGCTGGCTACCTGCCCCTGTCAGCAACCCTTGTTACCGATGAAATCTACAGTGCCTTCTACGCCGATTATCAGAACCTGACCGCCTTTCTTCACTCCCACAGCTTTACCGGTAATCCACTCGGCTGCGCCGCGGCACTGGCGTCCCTGGCGATCTTCGAGCAAGACGATGTGCTGGTCCAGAACCTCCACCTCGCACAACACATGGCCCGAGCCGCCGCACCGTTGCGGGATCACCCACATGTGGGTGAAGTCCGGCAGACTGGCATGATCCTGGCGATTGAACTGGTTCAGGACAAACCCGGCAAGACCCCTTTCCCCTGGCAGGAACGACGCGGTCTGAGTGTTTATCAGCATGGCTTGCAAAATGGCGTGCTGCTACGCCCACTCGGAAATGTGGTCTACTTCATGCCACCCTATATCATCACCCCGGAACAGATCGACCTCATGGTCAGCGTCGCGACAAGAGGCATCGACCTTGCGACAAAACCGGAACGATGAATAAATTACCGAGGGACTGTAGTTTGTCTTGTCGCTTAAGCCTTGCAATTCAACAATACAAACATTTTTTATACTTATGTTAATCACAAGTACTATCCCGTTCGTCCCCCGGCACGCTAGCCTTGTTCCTCATTCCTGAATCGTATGCGCATTCCCCGCATCTACCTCCCCGTTCCACTTGCAAGGCACACTTCCGTAGAACTTGACGAACGTACCCGACGTCATGTGGTGCAAGTGCTGCGCGTGAAGGTCGGGGAGCCCCTGATTATATTCAATGGCCAAGGGGGTGAATATGAGGCAACACTCAGCCGGGTAGACAAACGCTGCGCCAGCGTGCAAACAGGGCAATTCCATGACATCGATCGAGAATCGTCACTTACGACCCGGCTTGGTCTTGGGATCTCGAAGGGCGATCGCATGGATTATGCACTGCAAAAAGCGGTGGAGCTGGGCGTCAGTCTAATTACTCCATTATTTACCGAGCATTGTGTCGTGCAGTTGAACGCTTCGCGGCAACAGAAGAAGCTCGCTCATTGGCAGGCTGTGGTGACAAGCGCCTGTGAACAGTGCGGCCGCAACATCTTACCGCCAGTTCATATTCCGCTTGCTTTTGAGTCGTGGCTTGCAACGACAGGGGGGGACAGGTTGATACTCGACCCAGGCTCCACGCAGTACCTGGCGGATACAGAACTCGCCGGTGACGGCATTACCCTGTGTATCGGACCCGAAGGGGGATTCAGTCAGGCAGAGCTCAATCAGGCCTGCGCCGCTGGATTCTCACCGGTCAGTCTGGGGCCCCGCGTGCTGCGCACCGAAACCGCCGCTATCGGGGCGCTGGCCGTAATTCAGTCACGGTGGGGAGATTTGGGCTGAAACGGAGAGTCCCGTCCAATACTCGTGCTACGGGTTAGTTGCCCTTCAAATTCTCGATGCGGTGTTCAAGACTGTCGAGATCTGGCACCAGGACTTCCTGCCCGTCCAGTACGACTTGAGCAGATACGGATGGACGTTGCCGTGTCGCGGCCTTGTTCTCGGTGAGAGTGTCAGGCAAGACTAATTGCAGATGGGGAATGCCCTGTACCAAGATCGCCACATACGGCACTTTCGGGTTACTGTTAAGGGTATTCAGTACCGCAATCCGGCTGCCCTCTCGAGTTGTACCCGCTTCACCGCCACTTGCCAGTTCGAATGAAATGAGCGGTATCGTATGTTCACGCCAGTTCAGGTGCCCCAACAGCCAGTCGGGGGCATCATCAATCGGCATCGGGTCCGTATAGGTAATCACCTCCGCCAAGGCTGCATTTGGCAGCAGCAATGAACCCCTATACATGGGAATCAGCAGACAATGAATCGCATCAATACGTCGGCCTGGCAGTGATGCCGGGTTGCTGGTTGATGAATTGCCAGTACTGTCAGTCATGATCTTTCCACCAGTTACCGGGCATAGCGCCGGTTGAGTTCGTGCGCCAATTGGCGCGGAGTTCCATCAAAACTGCTATAGCCCAGGGCACGGATATTGTCGGGCATGGCGCTGATTACACAGCTGTTTTCATCTTGTGTCCAGACTTCGCCACCCTGCTGAACGATTATCCGCGCACCCGCTGCGCCGTCGTTACACATCCCGCTGAAAATAATGGTATTACAACGGGATCCATAACGCTCCGCCATGTCCTGCAATACCGTGTCAATTGACGGGCTGTAACTTGACTCAGTCTGCAAGGCATGTAATTCCACGCTGCCAATAGGACTTATTTGCAAACGTTCCTGAACCGGGACCACCAGAACTTCCTGGTGGCGCAACACATGACCGACCTGCGCCGGCATTACCCTAAACGGGGTAATCCGATCCAGCTGATCCGCCAGCAGCCCCATAAAATTCGTACCGAGGTGCTGGGCCAGGATAAATGCCACGGGCAAATCAGCCGGAATTGTCGACAGAAATTGCTTGAGCGCATCCGGCCCGCCCAGGGATGCGCCCAATACCCAAATCTCCTGGGCCAACTGCCCTGCCTGACTGATGGTGCCGTGTTCGGTCGGATTGGTTTGCCAACCCAGGTCCACGTCCAGATCTTCCCAATCCAGCCGGCCTGTCAATTCGGATATTTTAACCAGCAGCTTGCCGTACCACTTTGCCAGTACAGCCGGTTCGTTTATTGTCAGCACACTGGTATCATTAAAAATAATCGGTACTTCCGATTCTTCCAGCAACTGCTCGAACATGCCATGCTTTTCCATATGCTCATCCATGTCGAGCAACAACACATCGGCACGTCCACTGTGTAATTTATCCAACAGCACCGTAGAAAGGGGCTCGCTGAATACCACCTTAAGGCCATTACGTTCGAGGACCTGCTGAATGTGTTGTCGATGCCGGAGCGAATTGGAAACAATGGCAAGGTTGACGTGGTTAAGTTCCGATTTACGGGGGGCTTCCATCATATGCGTGATGCTGGAATCATACCCATCAACGCAGGCCAGGGTTGCATGTTCAGATCTCGGCCTGCTCTGACAACAGGGATTCAATGTTCCCCAGCAAATCTCCTTCATTAAATGGCTTACCCAGATAGACGTTTACACCGATATTCATCGCACGCTGCCGATGTTTGTTAGCAGTACGTGAAGTAATCATAATTATCGGAATATCTTTCAATCGCCCGTCATTTCTCACGTTGGTTGCCAGTTCGAAACCGTCCATACGCGGCATTTCTACATCCAGCAACAAGACATCAGGATGATGTTCCTGCAACTGGGCCAAGGCATCCACACCATCCTTTGCCGTCAGGACTTCATAACCATGCCGTTCCAGCATGCGAGTTGTAACCTTACGTACCGTAATCGAATCATCCACGACCATCACAAGCTGTTTTTCCAGGGCTTTTTCAGGTACAGCGGGGATTTCGACCAGTTCATCACTTTCCGTAGCGGCGATCAGGCGAATAAGCACGCCCAGATCAAGAATCAATACAACCTGACCGTCACCCATGATCGTGGCGCCGGTGATCCCGCGGAGTGTGCTGATCTGCGGCCCAACCGGTTTAACCACGATCTCGCGACTACCCAGCAAGCCTTCCACATAGATCGCGACGCGATGTTCGCCACTGCGGATCAGTAACAAGGGAATTCGTGCACCATCAACAGGCGGCGCCGGCCGACTGACACCCATAGCGCTACCCAGATGCATCAGCGTGTAATCCTCACCTACCCAGTGATAAACCGGGTTGTCGCTAGACTGCATCTCCCGCAGCGCCTCGCCGGAAATGCGTTCAACGCCCTGCACACCCATCAGCGGTACTGCGTAGGTTTCTTCACCAACAAGAACCATCAAGGCACGGGTTATGGCCAGAGTCAACGGCATACTGATGGTAAATGTCGTGCCCTTGCCGGATTCGGTTTCTATATTCAGCAGCCCGCCGAGTTGTTTGATTTCCGTGTTAACTACATCCATTCCCACACCACGCCCGGCAACCTGGGTTACGGTTTCTGCTGTGCTGAAACCAGGTTCCATGATCATGTTCAACAATACATCCCTGGTAACCGTAATTCCGGGTTTCAGCAGGCCTTTTGCAATTGCCTTTTTCTGAATCGCTTCCAGATTGAGACCGGCACCATCGTCACTGACACGGATGATAATATCCGATCCTTCCCGATCAAAACTGAGTTCAAGATTGCCCGCTTCCGGTTTGCCGGCCTTACGGCGATCCTCGGCTGATTCCAGACCGTGGGCAATCGCGTTACGTAACATGTGTTCGATTGGCGGAATGACGCGATCCAGTACGGAGCGATCCAGTTCGCTTTCCATACCCCGCAGATTGAGATTGACTTCCTTGCCGAGTTCGGCTGCGGTCTGGCGAACAATCCTGCGGAGGCGGGGCGCCTGGCCCGAGAATGGCACCATGCGAGTGCGCATCAGGCCTTCCTGCAGTTCGGTGTTCACCCGCGATTGCTGTAGTAACAGGGTTTCTGACTCGCGGGTGATGTTGGCCAGAATGCCACGCAAGCTGTCCAGATCCGAAAGACTTTCCAACATCGCCCGAGACAACTGCTGCATATGGGTGAAGCGATCGAACTCCAGGGGATCGAATTCATCATATTCCCGACTCAGGGATTCTTCCTGACGGTACTGGATCTGCGCCTCGGTTTCGATTTCAAAATCGCGTAACTGTTGGCGCAAACGGGAAACGGTATCGTCCAGCTCGCGCAGGTTATATCGGAACGAGTTGGTTTGCTGCTCCATGCGGGAGCGGTAGATACTCACTTCACCGGCAAAATTCACCAGGTTGTCCAGCAAATCAGCACGAACCCGCACTTGCTCATGTTGAATCCGCGGCACCTTGCGCCGATCCCCGGTGCCGGTCAGGGGCGCTTCAGGTATTTCTTCGGCAAAAACCTCGGCAGTACCCTGCGCTGCAAGTTCGACTACGTTGTCCGATTCCGCAGGGACTCGAGGCGAAACAGTTTCGGCTGTTTCAAACGGAATCGCGGACTCCCGGTCGGGCGTTATTGGCGGTGCCTGCTCCGTGTGTTCTTTGCCAGCTTCCGGTTCGATGGGTAACCCGGCGCCAGGTTCTTCCGCTGGCCCTGTCTCAATCTGCAGGTCTTGTTCCAATATATCTGTTTCTGGCATTGCCGCATCGGGCTTGGCAGATTCGAATTCGTCGGTCACCGACGACTTCCCGAGTGAACTACGACCCAGCATTTCATCAACTTCCCGGATCAGGTCAAGCGCAGGATGCAGCCCATGATTCTGCTTGACCTCTTCCAGCAGGCTCGCAAGACGATCATGGGAACGTTGGATCAGGTCGAACATGCGTTTGGAAACCGGAAAATGACCATCCACCACGGCGGTCAGCAGGGATTCAATACTGTGGCCCAAATCCCCGAGTTCGACTACGCCTGCCATGCGCGCGCCGCCTTTGAGGGTATGCAAATGACGCTGCAGGGCCTCCAGATCTTCCATGTTTTCGGGGTCCTGGAACCAGTGATTCAGAACCTGATCACTTTCTTCCAGGATCTCTTCACCTTCTTCAATAAAAATCCCCAGCAGTTCCTCATCGTAGTCACGCGGCGGCGGTGCCGGGGTTTGAATCAGTTCCGAAATCGCCGTCGGAATTTCACTCTCTGCGATTGAAGGTTCGTCTGGTACTTCGCTTATTGGTGACAGGTCCGGCTCTACCTTGTCTGGGGTAACAACAAGCTCGGCCAGTTCGGCGATGAGCAACTCACCCTGATTGGAAATTTCCCCACCCGGCTGATTCAGATTGCCTGTTGTCTCGGCAATATAGTCAATGGCACTCTCCAGCAGGCTGGCGGCCTTATTTCCGAAGGGCTGCTCAGCCTGTTGCAGTGCCTTGATATGATTTTCAAATTGACCGCACAAATCGGCAATGGCGCTGACACCGGTGGTCCGGGAGCTGCCCGTCAGGGTATGAAGGGCCCGCAGCAGGTTGTCGTTAGCGCTGCGATCAATACCGGCATGCCAGCCATTGAGGTATTCCCGCAGGCTGGCCAGGTGCGTACTGACTTCCTTGCGGTAGATGTCCAACAGGACTGGATCAATGCCCGGTACGGGCTCCGGTTCGTATTCCAGTTCGGATGTGGGTGCGGGTTCAGCTGCCATTTCAGGTTCGGCTTCCATTTCCGGTTCGGCTTCCATTTCCGGTTCGGCTTCCATTTCCGGTTCGGCTGTCAGTTCAGGCTCATACACGTCGACCGGAGGTGGCGCTTCCGAAACACGCTCTGCCGGGGACTCCGCCAGATCGTTTTCCGCCTGCCCGGCAGGAAGTTCGACTGCCTTACCCTGGCTCAGATCATCAGCATATCCCATCAAGGCGTAGACAGCCTGCTCTGGCTGCCCGCCTTTACGGTACAGATCAAACAGATGGGGCAGCATGTCACAGCCGCGCTGCAGAAGCTCAAACAGGACGGGGCTGGTTTCCAGGGTGTTGTCGATAACCCGGTTGAGCAAGTTTTCAAAGGCCCAGGAAAATTCACCCACATCCTTGGCGCCAACCAACCGACCAGAACCTTTCAGGGTGTGAAAAGAACGGCGCATGTCCATCAGCGCTTCTTCATCCGCCGGATTGGATATCCAACGGGGTAATAGCTGCGTAATTTTCTCCTGTTCCTCTTCTGCTTCCTCGAGGAAAATCTCAATAATTTCCTCGTCGATTTCATCAGGCGGCTCAATCACCATCTGAATTGACGATGAAGAACTGTCAGACAGATCGTGCATCGAATGCACAGACAGGTCGTGCATCGAATGCGAGGAAACATCCGATTCAACCTGCTCTGCCTCATTCGCTACCGAAGGTATGTCTGTTTCAACACGGATATCGTTTTGCGATAATGCACCAGCTTGAGTCGATGCGTCGCTGTCAGTCGCTTCCAGTGGCGCAAAGTCCATGCCTTCAATAGACAGTGCCGTCGTGTCGTCGGAATCTGATGGCAGGTTCGTAGACTCTTCCGCCGTCGGCGCAACATCCGGGGCGGGTATATCATTCAGGGTAGTCGCCGATTCGTCAGGCTCGTCTGCCTTTGCGTGCTCCTGGCCTTCGATTTCCAGGGCCTGTTCCAGATCCTTCAGACTCAGTTCGGAAGTCTGATCGGAATCATCGATTTCAAGTGAAAACGGTTCCTCTTCCTCTGCATCCCGGGGCAGAGGCACATCATCCAGGGTGATTTCGGTGAAGGTATCCTCATCATCAGTAACCACGGTTTCAAAACTGCCGGTTGCCGGTTCCAGGCTGGCAGGTTCTGATTGGTCCGGTAGTGCACTTGTACCTGGTGCCTGCAAATCCACCAACGTATCATCTTCATCGTCGGTGCGACTATCCTCGAGCACTGCGATATTGGGCTGAGCCAGGTCCTGATGGGTTGAGTCAGCTGCGGCTTCCTCAACAGTCCGGCTGGATTCGCCGAGGATCTGCAAACTGTTACGTGCAATATCGAGAATCGTCTCCGGATGTCCCCATTTGCCCGCCAGTGATTCCAGATAATATTCGATACTGCTGATTGCATCAGCGAGCGGGTCCAGCACATCTTCATCGGGGACGATACGCTTGCTCAGCAAGTTTTCCTGTACATAGCTGGCGCAACGGGCCAGCAAGTCAGCCGCATCCGATAAACCGAGAATCGTAAGACTGCCGCGAATCTGATCCAGGGAACCTGAAATACCTTCCAGAACATCAACGTTTGTCGTATTCCGGCTGAAATCATTGAGGGCATCTTTGACGTTTGCAAACTCGCCTCGCGCTTGCTCGATAACCGTGGTCAACAATTTTTGTTGCTCGGCTTCGCGTAATTTTTCCTGGGCTTCGCCGTCTTTGCCCATTGCGCCTTCGGCATCCAGATTGGCGGCGCGTGCGACGCTGGATTCGCGGAGCGAATTCTCCAGTGACAACACGGCGCCAGCCACATCCATTAAATCATTTTCTGCCAGGGTCCGTTCACCATCTGCAATGGCAGTAAGAACTTTTACCTGGTCCTGTACCGTGCGGCGTTGTAGACCCAGCCCCATCATACCAAGCGTGTCGGCCATCTGACTGAGGCTTTCTGTCAATGGTCTGAGTTCCTGGTTGTCACGCTCCGAATTCCGCATAAAGACATCAAGCATGTCCTTGACC
>Ga0316577_10001297_pt1 | contig 11680 bp, 9 predicted proteins | sample S5NA_FD_203073 | JGI IMG/M metagenome (GOLD analysis project Ga0316577, IMG submission 203073) | Rhizosphere microbial communities from salt marsh grasses in Alabama, United States - S5-7_050615r2r1 | ecosystem: Host-associated > Plants > Roots > Rhizosphere | place: USA: Alabama | collected... | reverse complement strand
GGCTGTGCAGGTGAAAGAAGACAGCACCGCCGCCGACAAAGGGCTCGATGTAGCCGCCAAAGTTGCTGGGCCAATACATCTCGAACTGCGAGAGCAGCTGGCCCTTGCCGCCCGCCCACTTGACCAGCGGAGTGACCCTCGTCACGGGATTCAGCCCCCTCTCCAGTACGCCGCGGCCTCGATCAAGATGCTGGCCACGAAAACCTCACTCACTGGCAAGCGATCCCGCTCAGCAGCATCATACGGCTTTCCACGCCCCAGCCATGCTCACTACCTGACTAGGCAGCTTCCGCCGCACGCTGATAGACGACCTGGCCGTCGATCAGGACAAGGTCGGCCACCGTCCGATAGTCTAAGGGGTGCCCGCTAAAGACGACCACATCTGCATCCTTGCCCGCTTCGAGGCTGCCAATGCGATCCTGCACGCCGATGATCTCGGCTGCGTGGAGGGTGATGGCCTTCAGCGCCTCACTCTCCGGCATGCCTTCCCGTACCGCCAGCGCGGCGTTGATGGTCAGGTATTTGACCGCCGACATCTCGTCGGTCTGGATCGCCACCTTGACACCCGCTTCGGCCATCAGCCCCGGATTCTTGGGCGTCATCTCCTTAAGCTCAGGTTTGAGCCGGGAAAAGAGGATAGGGCCGGCTGTCACCGGGATCCCCTTCCTGGCCAACAGATCGGCGATCTTGTAGCCCTCCGTCGCGTGTTCTAGGGTCAGATCCAGGTCAAACTCCTCCGCGATGCGGATGGCAGTGAGCATGTCGTCGGCGCGGTGGGCGTGGACGCGGGCCTTCATCTCACGGCGCAGGACCTTGCCCAGGGCTTCGAGCTTCAGATCCCGCTCTGGCTGCTGCGGTGGCTCGGCATCCTCGTCCCCTGCCTCGCGCTTGGCCTCGTAGCGCGCCAGGGTCTCCTCGTAGCGTTGCCATTTCTCCAGGTAGTTCTGGGCGTCCACCAGCGCCGCCCGCAGGGCAGCGGCGTTGCCCATCCGCGTCGAGGGCGCCTTCTTTTGGGCACCATAGACCCGCTTCGGGTTCTCCCCCAGGGCCATCTTCATCCCGGCCGGCTCGACCAGGACCATGTCCTGAACATTAGGCTTGGGCGCCGTCTTGAGACAGACCGACTGCCCACCAATGAGGTTGCCGCTGCCGGGACCGGTGAGCACCGTTGTCACGCCAGCCTCCACCAGTTCCTGCCAGGCGGGATCCTCCGGATGCACCGCATCCAGGGCTCTCAGGTGGGGCGTGATCGGGTCGGTCATCTCGTTGCCGTCAGAATATTCCTGGCCAATCCCCTCCGACCAGAGCCCGACATGACAGTGGGGGTCGATCAACCCAGGCATGACCACCTTGCCGCTGGCGTCATAGATCTCGGCGTCCTCGGGGATGACCAGGCCTTCCCCAACAGCCACGATGCGGCCACCTTCCACCAGGACCATGCCAGGATCCAAGGTCCCCTGGCTGATGGTCATCACTTTGCCATTGACGATCGCAATCATCGCGCTCCCTTCCTTCTTCTCACCGGCCCCGCTGCGACGGAGATCGCTCGCACGCTGGCCGGCTCTAATAGTGTGTCGTCATGTCGATCAACCCCTTCTCCCTGGCTCGATGCTCGGACCAGCGGAAGAAGTAGATCGATACCACGCTGCTGGCCAACGTCGCAGCCAGCAGGATCAGCAGCAACTGCCCGTCGTTCAGCCCGGCCAGACTGGGGCTGATGGCCTTGCTGGCCTCCGCGCCCAATATCGCCCGCCGCAGCGACTCGAGCCAGTAGGTCAGGGGCAGGGCAAAACCGAGCGGCTGCAGCCAGGTGGGCAGCACGTCCAGGGGAAAGATGGCACCGCACAATAGGTAGAGCGCGCCTGCCACCGACTCGCCGACGCTCCAATAATGGCGCGCCATCTGCAGCGTCGCTGCACCCAGAAGCAGGCCCAGGACGGCCAGGCTCGCCAGCCCCAGTGTCATCGAGGCTGCCAGATAGGGCCAGTTCACATTCACGAGCCGGATCGGCAACCGGAGCACCAACAGGCCAAACCCCATGGTGATCGCCACCGACAGCGAGCCGGTCAGAAAGCGGGCCATACCCCGCCCCAGGAGATAGAAGTAGAGCTTGATGGGGGAGACATAGATATACTTCAGGGTCTGGTAGTGCTCCCGGTCGTCGATCACGGCCCAACTCACACCCACGAGGATGCTGCCCACATAGATGTAGGCCGCATTGCCCAGGTACATGTAGGCAAAGTAGGGGCTGGTCGTGTCCGTACGGGTGATGACCCAGTACATGATGACCAGGATCATGACGCTGGCCACCGGCTTGACAATAGAATAGACGAAAAATAGGAAGGGATCGGTCCAGTTGGACTCGATCTGCCAGCCCAGCCAGGTAGCCGTGCGGAAGCTCCTGATTGCCTCGCGCATCTAGCGCCTCCGCTCCGTCAGCCGGCCCTCTTGCTTAGCCCGCCCCTCCATATAGTCCAGGGCGAACTTGCTGGTCACGACAAAAACCACAGCCAAAGCCACCAGGATCCCAATCTCGCGTTCCACCCCAAGGAAGCCCAGGGTCGGGTCGCTGGGAAAGAGGAGTTGGCGCATGGCATCCAGCCCCAAAGTCAGGGGGATGAGGGAAGCAGCGGAAGCGACCCAGAAGCCCAGGGCTTTGACCGGAAAGTAAAAGCCCGAGGCCAGGTAGATGGGCTCCTGCAATAGGTTGGAGATATGCCATGCCTCCCGGCCCCAGAGCAAAAAGACCGAGGCAAAGAGCATGCCCAGACCGTACAGCGCGGTCATGGTGATGACAAAGGTCAGGAGCAGCAACCCCCAATACTGCAGAGAGAAGTGCACGCCAAAGAGGAGCCAGCCCGCGGCGAGGATGGCCACGGCACGCGTCGTCGTCATGAACAGCCCACCTACAGCCATGCCCAGGAGGATGGCCATCAGCGAGCCGGGCGCGGCGATATACAGCGTCAGGTTGCCGGCATCCTTGTCCCAGTAGAGTTGAGCACTCATCGACCAGAGGACGTTCAGCCAGTAGGCGGTCATGGCCCCGCCGACGACCACCAACCCGATATACTCCTCCGGCGCTTGGATGGCCCGGTAGAAAAAGACGTAGGCAGCCACGGACAGCAGTGGTAGCAGCGTCTCAAAGAATATCCAGCTCTTCTCCCGGTTGGCTCCGATGACCCGGGGGTAGGCTCGCGCCACGATCGTGCGCAGGAATAGCTCCACGCTTCGATTCACTCCTGATCCATCTCCTGAAGGAGCATGCCTTCCCGTAGCCCGCACCATTCTATCACGTCCTCGGCCCGTCGCCAAAAACAACTGGTCATGACGAAAGTCTAATAGATCTCTAACGTTTCTCCAATGCTAGTCTAACACTGCCCTTCTAGAATGGGCACAGAATTTAGAGGACGATCCTGCAAGACATAAGGAGGTTTGGAAATGGCGAGCATTGTTCGATGGGAACCGTTCCGTGAGATGATGTCACTTAGGGACGCAATGGACCGCATGATCGAAGAGAGCGGGTTCCGGCCACCTGCACCCTTTGGTTGGGGCGAGGGGTCCATGGCCGTAGATATGTACGAGACCGATGAGAGCGTAATTGTCAAGACCGCCATTCCCGGTGTCAAGGCCGACGAGATTGACGTGTCGGTGACTGGCGATACACTGACCGTTCGGGCCGAGACCAAGGAAGAGGAAGAGGTCAAGCGGGAGAGCTACCTGCGGCGCGAGCGCCGGTTTGGCTCCTACTGCCGCTCGGTGACCCTACCCGGGGGGCTGGAGACGGAAAACGCCGAAGCCGATTACAGCGACGGCATTTTGACCCTGACCTTCCCCAAGGCTGAGGAAGTCAAACCCAAGAACATCAAGGTCACGAGCGCAGGCGAGAAGTAACACCCAACGCGAAAGAGCACTCGGGGGCTGCGGGTGATTTCCCGCAGCCCCTTTCAGTTCGCCAGCTGATCGTGCTGCATCCAGGCCGGATTGGTGCGAGCTTGCTCGCCAACGGCCAACTGATATTTGGAATCTGGCACGGGTTATGCTAAAATGTTTATGCGCCGGGTCATGAACCCGGCGCAAGTTGTGCATGAAGGACGACCGGTCAGGCGGCCTCATCACTGCAGAGCTGCAGGTATGCGCAGATCGATGAGCCGTCTTTCTTTGTGCCTATAAGGCAGCCGGGTTGTCCGAGGGGATTAACATGGCTAAGGCGAAAAACGGAAAACTGGATAGGATACGAAACATCGGCATCATTGCCCATATCGACGCCGGCAAGACAACGGTGACGGAGCGCGTGCTATATTACAGTGGGCGTACGCACCGCCTGGGTAACGTCGATGAAGGCACGACGGTGACCGATTTCATGGATCAGGAGCGTGAGCGCGGCATCACGATCCAGTCGGCAGCCATTTCGACCGAATGGCGTGACCATCAGATCAACATCATCGACACACCGGGTCACATCGACTTTACGGCTGAGGTGCAGCGCAGTCTACGCGTGCTTGACGGCGGCGTCGTCATCTTTGACGGCGTAGCCGGCGTCGAGCCCCAGTCGGAGACCGTCTGGCGGCAGGCGGATCGTTACAACGTCCCGCGCATCTGCTTTGTGAACAAGCTGGACCGCGTCGGTGCCGACTACTGGCGAACCATCGAGAGCATCCGCAAGCGCCTGGGGGCAAAACCAGTCGCCGTGCAGATGCCCATCGGCAGAGAGAGCGACTTTTGCGGGATCATCGATCTGGTCGAGGACCAGGCCATCCTCTACTGCGGCGAGGACCACACCCAACCGCGAAGGGCTGATGTGCCAGAAGAGCTTCAGGCCGAGGCCACCCGCCGCCGCGTAGAGATGATCGAAACGCTGGCAGAGCTGGAGGTCGAGGGCAGTCTGGAGCTGGCCGAGCAGTACCTGGAAGGCCATGACCCATCACCAGAGATGCTGCGCCAGATCCTGCGCCGCGCTACCCTTTCGGGGGAGATTGTGCCCGTTCTGGCTGGCACAGCCCTGCGCAATAAGGGCGTGCAGCGGCTTCTGGACGCCGTGGTCGACTATTTGCCGTCGCCGAAGGACGTCCCGCCCATGCCTGCCACCGATCCCGAGACCGAAGAGCAGGTTGCCTGCCCGGCAGATCCGGAGGCACCGACCGCTGCGCTGGTTTTCAAAATCAGCACCGACCCTTACATGGGCCGGCTGTGCTACTTCCGCGTCTACTCGGGCATCGTCCGCCGCGGCGAAACGCTGCTAAATCCAGCCTCCGGGCAGCACGAGCGCATCGGGCGGCTGGTACGCATGTATGCCGACCGCCGCGAAGAGGTGGACGACATCCGCGCTGGCGACATCGGGGCCGTCCTCGGACTGAAGGCGACCACCTCGGGTGATACGCTCGCCGATGAAGAGCGGCCGGTGGTCTTGGAAAAGATCTCTTTCCCGGCGCCGGTCATCGAGTTGGCCATCGAGCCCCGCACCAAGGCTGACCAGGACAAACTCGGCGATGCACTGCACCGCCTCTTGGAGGAAGATCCAACCCTGCAGATCCGTCAAGATGAGCGCCTGGGCCAGACCGTGCTATCCGGCATGGGTGAGCTCCACCTAGAGGTCGTGTTGGAGCGCCTGCGACGCGAGTTCGGCGTCGGCACCAACGTGGGTCGCCCGCAGGTGGCCTACTATGAGACCATCACCCGGCCATCCCGGGTCGAGGCCCGGTTGGTAAAGCAGTCGGGTGGTCGTGGCCAGTTCGCCGTCGTCGAGATCGAGGTAGAGCCGCTTCCCTCGGGCGAGGGCTTTGTGTTCGAGAACAAGGTCGTTGGCGGTGCTGTGCCTCGCCAGTTCGTCCCTGCCGTTGAATCCGGCATCCGCGATGCCATGACCCGGGGTGTGCTGGGCGACCATCCGATGGTCGACCTGAAGGTAGCCCTCGTCGACGGCAAAGCGCACGACGTGGACTCGTCGGACATGGCCTTCCGCACGGCAGCCTCCATGGCTCTGCGCGAGGCGGTGGCCAAAGCGGGCCCCGTTATGCTGGAGCCGATCATGCGCGTCGAGGTGGTAACCCCCGACGACTATACCGGCGAGGTGATAGGTGACCTGAGTTCCAGGCAGGCCAGCATCACGGGCATCGATAGCCGCAACGGCAGCGGCCAGTCGATCCAGGCCGATGTGCCTCTGGCGTCGATGTTTGGCTACGCGACCACGCTGCGTTCCAGGACACAGGGCCGGGGCACCTTTGTCATGGAATTCGACCACTATGCCCCCATCTCACCCGACGTGGTTAAAGAGCGCGAAGCCGCCTACTAGACGTCGCGCACGATATCAAGCAGCCCCCGGCAGGCCGTGCGCCTGCCGGGGGCTTTTTTGTTGACTCTACCCGGCTTCAAGCCCTCTGGGTTGCACCCGGCATCGCGCGGTGGTATAATTCTGCCAAGGCAGCAGGCTGGTTGCCATCGCAGATCTAGAGAAGCTCGACCATTGTGCCTTCGGAGGTGTGCTCATGGGTTTCCAAGACGGGCTAAACAACCTGTGGAAAGCGTTACGGGATCAGCTCTTGCAGCTCTGGAGAGGCTCTCCGGGCGACACGCCGCCCTACGGTACTGGGGACGCAGACGACCTGCCCGGCTCCCTCCAGCCGCGGGTGCTGTTGATCGTCTATAACCCGATCATCCGCTCAGAGGGCAACCGCAAACTGACCCAGGTGCTGGGCTGGAACGATCCTGACCAGTTGTGCGACGGATACATCGCCGACCTAAAAGCGTGCAGTGGCGGCTGGATAGATTACCAGATCGCCGAGCGCATTGAGGTCGGGGAATGGCCGATCAAGCTCGACGGCTTCCGCTACGATACGGAGACCTACCTCCGCAATTGGCGCACCGGTTCTGGGTGGCACGATCCTGACGCCGTGGATTACGAGGCCATCCTGGCCGATTTCGACATCCCAGCCCGCGTCGAGTTGGGCCGCGTCGACGAGGTCTGGCTCTTTGCCTCGCCCTTCGCCGGGTTCTACGAATCGCGCATGGTCGGGCCGGATGCTTTTTGGTGCAATGCGCCGCCGTTGGAGCGGCACGATGTCTCGCGCCGCTTTGTGATCATGGGCTACAACTACGAGCGAGGCCTGGGCGAGATGCTGGAGAGCTTTGGCCACCGCATCGAGTCCCACATGGACCGTGTCTGGCGCAACTTTGGGGACGATCCCGAGCACAACCTGTGGCGGCGCTTTACGTTGTACGACATGATCGCGCCCGGTCGGGCCAATTGCGGCAACGTCCACTTTGCCCCCAACAGCCAGGGCGACTACGACTGGGGCAACACCACCTTCGTGCCCAGCAACTGCGATGATTGGCTGAACTTTCCCAACTTCCAAGGTCTCGTCCGCCAGGTCAATTGCCAAGAGTGGGGTAATGGCGAAATCCGCGCCCATCACAAGTGGTGGCTGGAACATCTGCCCAAGGCGCCAGGAGATACGTCGAGCATCGCCAACAACTGGTGGTGGTATGCTGTCGATCCCAACATCATTCCCTGATCGGGAAGCGCTCTCTTTGCGCCATCCGCTCCGATTCGGCCCGCAGTAGGAAAGGAACACCATGCCCAAGATCCTGGATGCACCGCGCATGGCCCGCTGCATCGCCTGTGATTCGTGCATGCTGGCCTGTGCGCGCATGATCTACGGCAGCTACTCACCGCACAAGAGTGCCATCCAGATCCGCAGCCGCGGCGGCGTCATGGGCCGCATGGTGGCCAACATCTGTACCGCCTGCGCCGAGCCGGTACCGTGCGTCGAGGCCTGTCCCACCGACGCCCTCAGGCCACGCACCGGTGGCCGCGGTATGGTCTATCGCAAGGCGGAATGCATCAGTTGCCACAAGTGCGTGGAAGCCTGCCCAGTGCAGGTCATCGGCTGGGATGAAGAGGAGGACAAGCCCATCGTCTGCGTCTTCTGTGGGCAATGCGTTCGCTTCTGCCCGCATGATTGTCTGGAGATGGTTGAAGTGAGTGGGGAGGAGGGAGCAGGGAACGGGTAACAGGTAGCAGGTATTAGGTATTAGATGTCGGGGAGCAGGCAGCGCGTTCCTGATACCCGATTCCCGATACCTCCTACCTGATCCCCGCCATTGGAGGAGACAACTTGCTGAATGAGGACTTTGTCCGGATCCTGCACATAGACCTGACGACGGGCGAGCATCACGTCGAGAACCGTGAGGATCTCTTTCGCGACTACCTAGGGGGCACCGGGCTGGCCGTCCAGCTCCTCGACGAGCTGGTCCACGATGACAAGGACCCCCTGGATCCCGAACAACCCATTATCTTTGCCATCGGCCCATTGACGACCATCTTTCCCGTCGTGACCAAGACGGTCGCCACCTTCCGCTCGCCCCTCACCGCTGAGTACGGTGAGAGCCACGCGGGCGGGAATTTCACCTCGTCACTGCGCTTTGCGGGCTACGACGCCCTGGTCCTCACCGGTGCTGCCCAACACCTGGTCTACTTGGTCATCGATGGCGAGCGGGTCGAGATCCGCGCCGCCCAGGCCATAGCCGGCATGGATACCATCGAGACGGGCCGCGTGGTCCGCGATCTCACCGAGGGAGCGGGCCACCGCTCCATCATCCGCATCGGGCCAGCCGGCGAGCACGGCATCCGCTACGCCAACCTGAACGCCGACACCTTCCGCCACTTCGGCCGGCTGGGTCTGGGCGCCCTGTTTGGCAGCAAGAATCTCAAGGCCATCGCCGTCATTGGCCAGCAACACATCAACCTGCCGGAGAACGACCGCGATTATAAGAAGACCTACGCCGAGGTCTACGACCGGGTCCTGCACACCGACGCCATGAAAAAATACCACGAGTTGGGCACGCCAGCCAACCTAGTGCCCCTGAACGAACTGGGAGCCCTGCCCAGCTTCAATGTGCGCCAGGCTTTTTTTGGTGAAGCAGACGAGATCAGCGGCGAGGCCTTTGCCAACGGCGAGCTGATCATGAAGCGGGCCTGTGCCGGTTGCCAGATAGGCTGCATCCACGTCGCCCTCTACCGCCGCCCCTTTGCCCCGGGCTGGGAGTATGCGCACACCCTGGTGGCCTATGACCATGAATTGATCTATGCCGTTGGCTCCTTGCTCGGCGTCGGGGACCGGGATGACGTCCTGCGGCTCATCGAGGACATCGACCAGGCCGGGATGGACATTATCTCCTGTGGCACGGCCCTGGCCTGGGCCACGGAGGCCATGGAGCGGCGGCTGATCCATCCCGATCAGTTCCGAGGCGTCAACCTCCGCTGGGGCGATGCCGAACGCTATTCCCGGGCGGTAGCAGCCATTGTCGCCGGCGACTCGGAGGTCGGACATTGGCTGGGCCAGGGGGAGGTGCCTGCTGCCCGCCACTTTGGCGGCGAGGCGTTTGTCGCCGCCGTGGGTGGACAGGGCATCGCCGGCTATTGGACCGGTTATGCCCACGTCCTGGGACATCTGCTGGGTGCCCGGCACTCCCATCTGGACAATGCCGGCTACAGCATCGATCAGAAGCTGGACCCCTACACCGACGAGGCCATCATCGACCGCATCATTGCCGACGAGGCAGAGCGCATCGTCCAGACCAGCATTGCCATCTGCCTCTTTGCCCGCGGCGTCTACGATCTCGAGACCATCAGCCGTGCGCTGGCGAGCGTGGGCATCGAGCGCACCGTGGAGGACCTGCAGGCCATGGGCGAGCGCATCTATTGGCAGCGGGTCCGCCTGCGCGAACGCCTGGGCTTTGAGGCCAGGCCAGAGGATGTGCCACAACGGTTCTACGAGACGGCGACGCCGCGCGGGCAGCTGAAACCGGAGCGGGTGGCCAATCTGCTTGGGATCTATCAGGCCCGGCGCGATTCAGCATAGCTGACGGGGGGAGCATGCGCTCAAAGCTGGTGACGGGCCTTCTTGTACTGATCATCCTGCTGGTGGCCATCTATGGGGTGCTGCTGCTGGTCGCCCGGCCCGCAGCCGAGCATCCCTTCTTTTCCCAGTTCCAGGACTATCCCCTGGTAATGGCCCACCAGGGAGGAAATGGCCTGTGGCCGGACAATACCCTGTATGCCTTTGAACACGCGGTGGCCCTGGGGGTGAACGTACTGGAGATGGACGTTCACAGCACGGCGGACGATGTGGTGGTGGTGATCCACGACAGCACCGTGGATCGGACCACAGATGGCAGCGGCGCGGTGCACGACTTTACATTGGCCAAGTTACAGGGCCTGGACGCAGCCTACCAATGGACACCCGATGACGGGCAGACCTACCCGTACCGGGGGCAGGGGATCACCGTACCGACCCTGGAGGAGCTGTTCGTCACCTTCCCCCGGATGCCGATGAACATCGAGATCAAGCAGGCCGAGCCCTCCATCGCCGTCCCCCTCTGTCAGTTGATACGCGACTATGACATGGGTGACAAAGTGCTGGTAGTGTCTTTCCACAGAGAGGCCACGGTGGAGTTCCGAGATGTCTGCCCAGAGGTGGTCACCGGGACCACCCAGAACGAGGTGATCGCCCTTTTTGCCCTGGGCAAGCTGCACCTCGAAAGGGCTTGCAGCCTGCCAGCAGGCGCCTCACAGGTGCCCGAGTACCGCAGCGGCCTGCATGTGATCACCCAGCGGTTTGTGGACACCGTCCACAACCGCGGCATCCAGGTGCACGCCTGGACCATCAACGACGAGGCCGATATGCGCCGCTTGATCGACCTGGGCGTGGACGGCATCATCACCGACTATCCGGACCGGCTTATGCAGGTCTTGGGACGATAAGGGAGCGTCAGACTCGTGAGCAACACAGAATTCGAGGCATTGGTTGTATCGCAGACGGACGAGGATCAGTTCGTCCGCCAGATTGAGCCACGGCACGTCAATGACCTGCCCGAGGGCGAGGTCCTCGTCCGGGTCCACTACTCGTCGCTGAACTACAAGGATGCACTGTCAGCCACTGGGCATCGGGGCGTCACGCGGCGCTATCCCCACACGCCGGGCATCGACGCCGCTGGCGTGGTGGCGGAGAGCAGCGCAGAGGCCTTCAACCCCGGGGACGAGGTGATCGTCACCAGCTATGACCTCGGCATGAACACACCTGGTGGTTGGGGGCAGTATATCCGCGTCCCCGCGGCCTGGGTCGTGGCGCGGCCCGAGGGGCTGAGCCTGCGGGAGAGCATGATCTATGGCACGGCCGGATTCACCGCGGCCCTGTCGGTCTGGAAGCTCCGGGCGCAGGGCATCCAACCCGAGCAGGGGCCTATCCTGGTCACCGGCGCCACCGGCGGCGTAGGCAGCATCGCCGTCGGCATCCTGGCCCGCGCTGGCTACCCGGTGACCGCCGCCACTGGCAAACTGGATGAAGCACCGTATCTGCGCGACCTCGGGGCCCAAGAGGTCATCCACCGCGACAAAGTGCTCGACACCAGCGGTCGCCCGCTCCTCTCCGGCCGGTGGGCCGGCGCCGTCGACACGGTGGGTGGCGAATACCTGGCAACGGCCCTCAGTTCGACGCGATATGGCGGGGCCGTGACCTGCTGTGGCCTGGTCGCATCTCCCGAGCTGGACACCACCGTGTATCCCTTTATCTTGAGGGGCGTCAGCCTGCTGGGTGTGGACTCCCAGGACTGTCCCATGGATGCCCGTCAGCGTGTCTGGCAGGCGCTCGGCTCCGAATGGAAGCTCGAGGGCCTGGAACAGATC
>Ga0316577_10001296_pt1 | contig 11681 bp, 8 predicted proteins | sample S5NA_FD_203073 | JGI IMG/M metagenome (GOLD analysis project Ga0316577, IMG submission 203073) | Rhizosphere microbial communities from salt marsh grasses in Alabama, United States - S5-7_050615r2r1 | ecosystem: Host-associated > Plants > Roots > Rhizosphere | place: USA: Alabama | collected... | reverse complement strand
AACACGCTCATGCTTCTTTTCATGGATAGGCCTCCTTTTTTGTTGTTGGATCAAGCGGTGTTAAACGTTCATGGCCCTGCGGGCCGCCACGGTGCATGAAAATTCTATATTCGTGTTAAAGTGATTCCCTCGCCGGAGCCCGGCTGGCTGAAACGCGTTCAGAGCAGGAGCCGATTGGCTCAATTTCTCAATCGCCAATCAATGCCATAAGGGTGGAGAATTTTTAGCTCGCCCACCCGGTCAGCCAGTCATTTCGACAGGCCGGCCAGTCCGTCTTCCAGGATAGCAAGTCCTCGCTCAAGCTGTTCATCGGTAATCACAAGCGGCATCAGCAGTCGAACAACGTTGCCGTAACTGCCGCAGGAGAGCAGCAGCAACCCTTTGTCACGGCAAGCGCCAACCAAGGCCTTGGCCTCATCGGCAGCCGGCAGTTTTGATTCACGGTCTTTGACCAGTTCCATGGCCAGCATGGGCCCGATGCCTCGAATGTCTCCTATGAGCTCGTAACGGTCCCCAAATTCGTCCAAACGGTTGCGGAGTTTGAGTCCGAGTTCCCGGGATTTTTGCAGGAGGTGTTCGGTTTCGAAAACGTCCAGCACTGCCAAAGCGGCGCTGCAACAGACCGGGTTGCCGCCGTATGTCCCGCCGATACCGCCGGCATGAACAGCATCCATGACCTCTTTCCGGCCGACAACGGCGCTCAGAGGCATACCCGCCGCCAAACTTTTGGCCACCGTGGTGATATCGGCTTCTACGCCCCAGTGTTCCATGGCAAACATGGCGCCGGTGCGGCCGATGCCGGTCTGAATTTCATCAGCGATAAACAAGACGCCGTTATCCTCGCAGATCTTTTTCAATTTGGGGAAATATTCCGGTGGGGGAGTGATAAAGCCCCCCTCGCCCTGTATCGGTTCGACAATGACGGCCGCGGTAACTTCGGGGGCTACATGGGAAATGAAAAAATCCTTGAGGTGGTCTGCACAGGCAACCGCACAGCCTGGATAGGTCAGGTTGAACGGGCAGCGGTAGCAATAGGCAAAAGGCATGCGGTAGATTTCCGGCACAAACGGTCCGAAGCCGTACTTGTAGGGCTTGACTTTGCTCGTCAGCGTCATTCCCAGGTAAGTGCGCCCGTGAAAGGCATTTTCAAATGCGATGATCGCCTGACGCCCGGTATGGTACCGTGCGATCTTCACGGCGTTTTCAACGGCCTCGGCACCGCTGTTGGTCAGCATGACCGATTTCTCGAAAGCGCCGGGAACGATTTCACTAAGCCTCTGTGCCAGCCGCACCGCCGGTTCATATGGCAGTACCATGAAGCAGGTGTGCGTGAATTTTTCCGCCTGCTCTTTGATTGCCGCCACCACTCTGGGATGCGAATGACCGACGTTCATGACGGCGATGCCGCCGGTAAAATCGATGTATTCCCTTCCCTCCACATCATAGATCATGGCGCCGCTGGCTTTGTCGACATAACAGCCGGTAGCACTCGCAAACCCTCTTGCCATGACCTTTTCCCGCAGGGTGCTCAATGAATCGGTAATGGGTAACGTTTTCATAGTCTCTCCTCTGATTGGGTTTGCTGGAAAAAGGTGACCGCGGTCGACCATTTAGAAAGGTCCTGTCGATAACCACGTTTTATAGCCTTTGGTTGAATCGCGTTTTTTCACAGCACGAAAAAAGCCGGTTCAGCGGGCATCCACGCAAAATTGAGATTGGCCTCCGCTCAAATTCCTGGAATTGGGTATACCTTAAGTTCTCGACCAAATGCAAGTGACGGTCACTCTCTCTGTTGGGCACCCTTATCATCGAACGCTCCACAAACGGATGCCAATCGGTTTGATGGGTTCGGGTACGGCATCCAATTTTTTAACAATCTGTAAAGCGCATCGACAGTACGGGGTAAAAAGGTTTAATCGCATTTATTTTAATATATTGATATTAAATCATAAAAAAACCTCGGCCTGATCTGGTACACCTCTTGCTTTTTTATAGCGTTACAACTGAACAGTCGATCGACAGGCAGTTGCTGCCGGGAATCAGTCAGACCCGGTACACCGAGCGGATCGTGCGTCAACAAAATGAAAGATGGAGTTAAAATCCATGAAGTGCAACGTTGGGAAAAGTGAACGATTGATTCGGCTATCAGCCGGCCTGGCTTTAATAGGCGCCTCGATTCTGTGGGGCGGTTACTGGGCCATTCTGGGCACGGTCATCCTGCTGACGGCTATTGTCGGTTGGTGCCCTATCAGTGCCGTGTTGGGGATTTCGACCTGCAGGACCGACGAAGAGATTCCGGCCGACACCACCGCCCCGCACGAGGACCGCGAGATACCCGACCGTAAGTTCAAGTAACCGTCGGCAGACGGTTAGGGTTCCCTTCCAACAGAGCGCCGGTATCGCGCGGAAGTCAATACGGCCTCCCGTCATCTTTATCGACGGCCTTCTTGTTTATCGTCCGTCCTCTGCGCTCGTTGTGGTGAATCTGTTTTCGATGCGCCGGACTGGTCCTGAAGCCGGTTACGGTCTGTCACCAAACGTACCAGATAAGACGCCAGCCAGGTGATCAGAAGGCTGATTGCCGCCAAAATACCCAGAAATAAAATGATTTTATGGGAAGCATGCTCGGCCCAGTCGATTTTTTCGCCCGCAAAATAGCCGACCCCGACAAACAGGATCACCTGCAGGGCAACGGAAAGCCCATCGACGAACAGAAACCGTTTCCAGGGATAGTGGGCCGCCCCGGCGGCGATGTAGGCCACGGCGCGGAAACCGAAGGTAAAGCGGGCTAAAAAAAGCGTCCACCCGCCACGAACGGCAAAGGCCTTCCGGTAGGCCTCTAAACGATGGACACCGCCGACCCGCTTGAGAAAGGCCGCAACTGTTGGGCGGGTGAAGAACCAGTGAGAAACAGCAAAAAGGAGGGCATCCCCGGCGACAATCGCGAGATACCACACGATGAGGCTGAAGGCCGGCGGTGTGACCCGTTTGAAGATGGCATACCCGCCACCCATCAAAATGGGATTCTCGGGCAGCGGCAGCCCGAGCCCACCTAAAAAAAGCGTCAGGGCTATTGCCCAAAATACCGATTCAATGTTCATCTCGCGTAACTGGCATATGACGTGCCGAATACAAGATACCGATTATGCCTCCGTGGTCTCTTTCAACCTGTCGTCCCGAAGGTCGATACGGCTAAATCCTCCGATCCGTGACCCCGCATACCACAGAAGCAATGCTGAAAAAACATATATTTTCGGGGCCATCCCGCATTCAATCAATTCCGGATAACGCCATAAAAACCACCCCGGAATTTATTTGTGCCCGCGAAAAGACCTGCGAATATCGCCCAGCAAACAGCCGTTCGATGTCCGGCGAAACCAGGCGGGAAACCTTTCAGCGGGACACCGCTCCCGCTCACGCGTTTCGTATTGGCAATGTTATTGCATGATTTTGCACAACAATTTGTTTACGTGTATAATACATTACTATTTAGATCGCGTCCGCACGATAAAGTGCAACGCGGTCGGGCCCTTGGAAAAGGTCGCCCAAGGGCGGGGCAGTGCAGGGTTAACCGGCTGAAAGCCTTAACGACAGTACGTTACAGAAATCCATGGAAATGGAGAAGCCTTTCAGAGGGTCTTTATTTTCCGCCGTTTGTCGGTCTTTTACAGTAGTTGAGGTGTGGCGTGAAGTGCCATACCCCTGTGGAAATTGGGATAGTGTATTTGGGAAACACTTTACCGTCAGCTGTAGAACAACTTGAATAAGTGAAGAATCCACCCAAGATATTCAGCAAAATCAACACAGCCATTCCGCTGCCGTGCCATCCCAAGGTATTAATCAAGCTCAACCGCCTTTGTGACAGCAGCACCGCGGCCTCCCGGGATATAACCCGATTGGCGACAATGGACCCTGCCCTGACGATAAAAATCATGCGATTGCATAGCGGCGGAGACCCGAAGACCTCCAGTTTGGATGCTATCGAGCAGGTCGTGTCTCAACTGGGTCCGGAAACCATCAAAAATGTGGCCCTTTTCTGTCTGAGCAATCCGTTGTCGAATCCCTTGTTGTGGAAGACCGATGCCAATTTCAATCAGTTCTGGTTCCATTCGCTGCGTTGCGCGGTTATGGCCCGATTACTCAGCGAGCAACTGGCTCCGGAACTTGCGGATGATGCCTACATCGCCGGCTTGCTCCACGATGTCGGCAAACTGCTGCTCTGGTCCAATTTTAAAAAGGACTATGAACCGCTTTTCATGAAGTCGGTTCAGACCGACAGCGCGCTTCCGGCCGAAAACGACAGCATCGGCACCAACCACTGCGAAGCCGGATGGAACGTCGTTCGAAGCCTGAAAACCAATCCTTTCGTGGCCGATGCGGTTTTGTATCATCACTTCACCCCCAAAGCTGTCGCAGACGCACTGCCTCTCGTAAAAATCATTTTCATCGCAAATACCGTTTGCTACCAGGGAAAAGGTGACAATCACATCGATCTGATGCAAACCCTGCGAGTCAGTCTACCGCCCGACCGACTCGACCGCATCCTCGCGGAAGCGAAAGAACAAACCGACACGATTCTGGAAGATGTGGATCTGACCGCAGAAGCGCTGGCAAAAGATCCGCCCCCTTCCCATAAGGAACGGGACGCCGCCGTTTACAGCATTTTCGGAGAATTCCGAAAACTGTCCGTCCAGCATCTCGCCTTCGAGCACACACACGCTGAAAACGGGGTGGTAGCAACGCAAAAGAAACTGCTGCAGGCTTTCAAACTTCTCTTTGATGTCACCGCGGCATTTTTTTTCGCCTACGACCCGATCCGTGACGCTTTGGTGGGCAAACCCGCCGAATCGGACCCAAATCAGTGGCCCATCGGTCGGGTTGAACTGCCGGTTGCAACAGGCGCGAACCTGCCCGCGCTGACGCTCAGTCACCGCCAGATTATTGATTCCTTCGGATATCTCACCAATGACCTGATCACTATCGCGGATGAGCAATTGGTCCGCCTGTTGAATACGGAAGGTATGCTGTGCCTTCCGCTGATTTATGACGGGCGTTGGATCGGTGTCATCTGCGCCGGGATCGACGAACCGCAGTTTCCCCTTCTGTGGGAACAGTTGGACCTCCTGAACAGTTTTGCCTCCCGGGCCGCAGCGCTCATCGACAAAACGGAGGGCACCAAAATCCGGCCGTCTTCTGCTCGGGCGATGGGTGAACCCTTCGATGACGAAGCGATCCATCGGGTTATCCACGAAGTCAACAATCCGCTTGGAATTGTAAAAAACTACCTGTCTGTTCTCTCCGAAAAGGTCGCAGGCCAACCCGAAGTAAAAGACGGGATCGCGCTGATCCGGGAGGAAATCGAAAGAATTCCAGGTATAATTGCACAAATGTCAAAATCGCGCTATAAGCCGGGTGTCGACGATGTGGTCCTGGATATCAACGGTATTATTCAGGATCTAGCCAAATTGCTGACCAAGTCCGACCTCGAACACGCTCACATCACGTTGAAATTTGAACCGGATCCGCACTTGCCACCGTGTTCGGGAAACAAAGGTCATCTCAGCCAAGTGTTCATCAATCTGCTGAAAAATTCTGTAGAAGCCATGCCGGAAGGCGGCCACATTCACATAACGACCGCCTACGAGCCGGACAAAACGGGTGCGGGCGGCGGTGACATCGTCATCACCATCCGCGACGATGGTCCCGGCATAACGGCGGAAACCCTTGCCCGGCTTTTCGAACCCGGCTGGAGTTCCAAGGGCCCGGAGCACTCCGGGCTCGGTCTGTCGATCAGCAAAGACATTATCGACAGCCACAACGGTACGATCAGCTGTGAGAGCCGCAAGAACAAAGGAACAACTTTCCGGATCACGCTGCCGGTTTCAGGTCGTAACATCTCGGAGTGAGGTAAATATGAGCGGAAGCGCCGCAATCTTCGTCGTTGATGACGAGAAGAGGATGTGCGAGAGCTTGAAAGCACTGCTGCAGCCCAGGGGATACGACGTGACGGCTGCAACATCCGGTACGGAGGCCCTTCAGATCATCGGCCAGAAAAACTATGATCTGTTTTTGCTTGATATCTGCATACCGGATCACGACGGATTCAGTTTGATGGAGCACATTCTCAACCGGCTGCCCGATACCCCGGTGATTATGATGACCGGAGAAGCGTCCGTGGATTCCGCCGTTAAGGCCCTGCGCGAAGGTGCCTACGACTATCTGAAAAAACCATTCGAAACCGAAGAACTGGTCAAAACGATCGACAATGCCTTGCGGCAGAAAATGCTCCAGGAGATCAACCAGGAAATGGAAGATCGACTGCGCGCCTCTGAAAAACGCTTCCGCTTCATGGTGCAAAATTCTCCGGATATGATCTACACCCTAGATGCCCGCGGCCGTTTTACCTTTATCAATAATGCTGCCGAAAAGCTCTTCGGCTACCGCTCGACCGACTTGGTAGGGAGATCCTACCAAACGATGCTGTATGAAACCGACCTTGACAAAGCCTGCTGGCGATTCAACGAAAGGCGCACCGGCAAACGGGCGACTAACGCCTTTGAGGTGCGCCTGAAACCCGGTCCCCGCAAAGAATCCGACATCGGGCGACTGAGTGATTTTGCCGTCGTCGAGTTGAATGCCACGGGGGTATATCGCCGCGCCGGCACCCGCAAAGAGCTGATCGGGACCTACGGCGTGGCGCGCGACAAGACCTTCCGCAAGATCCTGGAAACTCAGCTTCTGCAAGCCAAGAAAATCGAAGCCCTCGGCAATCTGGCCGGTGGAATCGCGCACGACTTTAACAACCTGCTCATGGGAATCCAGGGCATCGTTTCACTGATGCTTTTCAAAGTGGAAGCCGGCAACCCTTTCATTAGCCAGTTGAAAACGGTTGAACAGTATATACAGGACGGCGCCGGGCTGACGCGGCAGTTACTGACTTTCGTCAGGGGCGGCGCCCTGGAAATCCAGCCCACCGATGTCAACACCTTGCTCCAAAAGCAAAACCAGTTGTTCGGCCGAACGCGCAAAGCCATCCGCATCACCGAGAAACTCGTCCCTAATGTTCTGCCGATCGAAGCCGACCCTTCCCAGATCGAACAGGTCCTTCTGAACATCTACGTCAACGCAGGACATGCCATGCCCGACGGCGGCGAGTTGCACGTGCAGACCGAAAACATCCTCCTGACGGAAAAAAGTGTTATAACCCGTTCAACAAGCCTCAAGCCGGGGCGATACGTTAAAATTACGATTTCCGACACGGGCATCGGCATGGATGAATCGACCCTGCAGCGAATTTTCGACCCCTTCTTTACCACAAAGAAGCTCGGCAAAGGATCCGGGCTTGGTTTGTACAGCGCTTACGGCATCATTAAAAACCACGGCGGCCATATTCGGGTGGTCAGCAAAGAAAATAGCGGTACGACTTTCATGATTTACCTTCCGGCCACCGAGAAAAAAATCATCCCTCCCATTATGACCCCACCCAGTCGGGTATTGGGCCGGGAGACAATTCTGCTGGTCGACGATGAAGACAAGATCCGGGAGGTGTGCCGCGAGGGTCTCAAACTGCTCGGATATTCGGTAGTGATGGCTGAAAGCGGCGAACGAGCCATTGAGATTTACAAAAAAATGGCACACGAAATCGACATCGTCGTGCTGGACATGATCATGCCCGGCTTGAGCGGCAAGGAGACTTACCTGCACCTGAAACAAATCAACCCCAGTGTCCGTGTCCTGATTGCCAGCGGTTTTTCGCTTGACAAAGACGGTGCCGACATCCTGGATAGCGATCACTGTCCCATGATTCAAAAACCGTTCGGGATCGAAAAACTGTCGCTTAAAATTCAGGAAATGATGGCGAAGTCCTCACCCTGATTCCGCGGAAGCAAACCGATCGATCCCGATGCACGCGCACAGATTTACCGAGCGCTCTTCCACGAACAACCGCCGTTCATCGATTACTCACGTGTTTTCAAAAGCCGGAATAAAACCGTCCCGTTGGGGTGAATCACCAGGTAAACCAGGGCTACCACCGGCAGTCCGGACCAGATAAAGCTGAATACGGCACACAAAATCATGACGCTGGTGCGGGTCCCCTTGCTGGCGAGCGTCGGCGGCCCGAGCTCGAGGCCGAGAGCTTCCGCCCGGGCGCTGGAATAACTGATCAAATTACAGCCGATGAGGGCCAGAGAGCCAAGGAAAATCAGCATTCCCGTCGATAAAGGAAACGGCAGTCGGACCAGGTACACCACCAGGCCAATGACCATGGCACCGTCGGCATAACGGTCGAGAACCGAATCCCAAAAGGCACCGCCCCTGCTCACGCGGCCGGTCAACCGGGCATATTGACCGTCGACACCATCCAGGACTTGAGCGGCGGCCGCAACGATACCGGCCAGCCAGCCGGCCCCCAGAGCAAACACCAAGCCGGCCAGGGAACCGAGAAGCGCCGATGAGAGGGTGATCTGCCAGGGCGAGAGCCACGGCCACGCCAGCAAGTGCGGCGTTATCCGCGCCGACAGGTTCACCTTTATCCATTTGAGAACGAACCGGTCCGTCGGTTTGGTCTTCCACGAACTGTTTTCCACCGGTGATGCGCTCCTCTAATCTGTGATGATTGTTGCGCCCGTGATAGAAGCGGTATAAACCATAACATCCGATCCATCAACACTGGTCGTGGTCGGCATGGCATCAATCTCGTGTTGCCATTTGCAAAGGCCGGTGGATGTGTGGTAATCACTATAAAAAACAGCCATCCAACTTATAATATATTTACAGCGTGAGGGCCACCTTTCAAGCAGTGGCCGAATTTTGAAAGAGACACTCCCCGCTTATCTTTCAGCAGTTTCTGTTCTTCTTCTGGGTGGAACAACTGTTTGATCTGGTCGGCGCAATTCGCGACCGCCTGCGCGAGGGCAGTTCCCGAATGCACCGCATCGCCTTCGTCGGATCGGGATTCTTGCTCGCAAACGGCGATTCATTCCGAAACGGCTGAAGCCCCTCGTCAAGAATGGGCCTGAAGCGTATCTCTATCTGGAGCGCGACCATGAGCGGATCATGTGAAGAACCTGTCAAGCGCAAAGTCGAAAAACTAAAAGCGCTATTGGCCGGCATGCGGCGGGTGCTGATAGCCTTCTCGGGCGGCGTCGACAGTACGCTCTTGCTGAAGGTCGCGGTCGATATGTTGGGCGAAAACGCTTTGGCGGCAACGGCTATCTCGGAAACCACTTCTCGTCATGAACGCCGGGATGCCAAGCGTCTCGCGGAGCAGATGGGAGTGACGCACTTTCTGGTTGAAAGCCAAGAGCTGGAAATGCCGGAGTTCAACACCAATCCGGCCGATAAATGCTATATCTGTAAAAAACACCGATTTTCGGCGATGAAGGCGCTGGCTGATAAACATGGATGTGCCCATGTGCTCGACGGCAGCAATCTGGATGACCAGCGCGACTTTCGTCCCGGCATCCGGGCCTTGGAGGAACTGGGCGTCCGCAGCCCGCTGCTGGAAGCCGAGATGACCAAATCCGATATCCGCCGACTTTCGCAACAGCTGGGATTGCCGACATGGAACAAGCCGTCTTTTGCTTGCCTGGCCTCCCGCATCCCCTACCACCACCGGATCACACCGGAAAAACTTCAACAGGTGGATGCCGGGGAGGACTTTCTGCGTGAGCTGGGTTTTTCGCCGCAGCTCAGGGTCCGGCATTACGGCGATACCGCCCGGCTGGAGATCGCCCCGGATGATATTCGTAAATTGGCCGCTGCGGATCTCCGCCAGCGGATCGTGGACTATTTCAAGGGACTGGGGTTTGCATTCGTTACACTTGACCTGGAAGGTTACTCCATGGGCAGTCTCAACCGGGTCTTGAACCGATCGAAGGAGGAATAACCGACATGGACCGCCAACAACTGAAACTCCTGCTACAGCAAGTTCGCGACGGGCAGACCGATCTCGAATCCGCCCTTGACCGGTTGAAAACCCTACCCTTTGAAGACCTGGGTTATGCCAAAATCGACCACCACCGGTGTGTCCGCAGCGGCGTTCCCGAAGTCATTTACTGTGAAGGCAAAACCATTTCGCAGATAAAGGGAATCGTGGAGAGAATTTCGCAGCATCACGTCAACATCCTGGCGACCCGCGCCAATCAGGATGTGTTCGACGGCATAAAGGAAGTCGTCCCCGACTGCGAATACCACGGCATGGCCCGGATTGTCGTGGTCAAACCCCGGCCGGTTGAAAAAGAGGGGAATGTCGCCGTGGTTTGCGCCGGGACCTCGGACCTGCCGGTCGCGGAGGAAGCCGCGGTTACCGCCGAAGTGCTCGGCAACCGGGCAAATCGGCTCTACGACGTCGGTGTGGCCGGCATTCACCGGTTGCTCGGGGTCTGCGACGAGCTGTTCAAGGCCTCCGTGGCGATTGTCGTGGCCGGCATGGAAGGGGCCCTGGCGAGCGTTGTGGGCGGCCTGGTGTCCTGCCCGGTGATCGCCGTGCCCACCAGCGTCGGGTACGGCGCCAGCTTCGGCGGCCTGGCCGCTCTCCTGTGCATGCTCAACAGCTGTGCGTCCGGCGTATCGGTCGTGAACATCGACAACGGCTTCGGGGCCGGATATCAGGCCAGCTTGATCAACAAGATGGCCGTCAGAGGCATGGCCGGGGAGGCGGACGGTAAGGTTTGCAAAGAGGAGACCCGCAACACTAAACCGAAGTTGGCCAAAGTGTCCTGATTTGCATTGAAGTGAGGGCCACGGCCTGTTCATTCGAAACAGGATAGAGGAAAGGGCCCGATAGCACGAGCGACGTGTCGTCAAAAACCTGAGGCGGCTTGAGATGAAAATTGCGTATTTCGACTGTTTTGCCGGTGCCAGCGGTGACATGATTCTCGGGGCCCTGGTCGATGCCGGCTTGGACATCGAAGAACTGAAGTCGGAACTCGCCAAGCTGCACCTGGACCATTACGACCTCCAGGTGCAACAGGTGGTCAAGAAAGGAATCGGCGGCAGTCAGGTCCATGTCGTCATCGATGAGCTTCATCATGGTCACCACCACCGCCATCTTGCCGATATCGAAGCCATCATCAACACCAGTGATCTGGAAACGTCCGTTAAGAAATCGGGTCTCGAGGTGTTCAATCGGTTGGCGCGTGCCGAGGCCAGCGTGCACCGCACCTCGGTCGATACGATTCACTTCCATGAAGTCGGGGCCATGGATGCCATCCTGGATGTAATGGGGGCGGTTGCCGGTATACACGCCCTTGGTATAGAAAAGGTGATGTGCTCGCCGCTTCACCTGGGCTCCGGCATGGTGGAATGCGCCCACGGCACCCTACCGGTTCCGGCCCCGGCGACGGCCGAACTCGTCAGGGGTAAACCCGTTTATGCCAGCGGTGTGCAGGGCGAACTCCTGACACCGACCGGGGCGGCCATCCTGACCACGCTTTCAGCAGATTTCGGTCCGATGCCGGCGATGGCTGTCGAGACCATCGGTTACGGGGCGGGGACCTCGGATCCCGCGCTACCCAACCTGCTGAGGGTTATGATCGGCAGGGCCGCTGAGACCCTAAAAGATTGCGACATGGAACAGGTCGCGGTCCTTGAAACCAACATCGATGACATGAATCCCCAGATTTACGAATACATCATCACGAAGGTGCTTCAGATGGGGGCTCTGGATATCTATATAA
>Ga0316577_10001295_pt1 | contig 11682 bp, 7 predicted proteins | sample S5NA_FD_203073 | JGI IMG/M metagenome (GOLD analysis project Ga0316577, IMG submission 203073) | Rhizosphere microbial communities from salt marsh grasses in Alabama, United States - S5-7_050615r2r1 | ecosystem: Host-associated > Plants > Roots > Rhizosphere | place: USA: Alabama | collected... | reverse complement strand
ATCCTGCTGAAGAACCGAGGCGGTCGCTTCGGGGACCAGGATCTCACCTTCCTGGAGCGAATCTCGGCCAACGGCAAGCATCTCCTTCACCTCATCAACCAGGTGCTCGACCTTGCCAAGATCGAAGCGGGGAGGATGGACCTGGAGCTGGAGCCGGTGGACCTCGGGGTCCTCCTGGGGGAGACCATCGCCCAGATGGAAGGTCAGGTGAAGGAGAAGGACGTTTCTCTCAGAGCCGTCGTTCCGGAAGGGCTTCCCCCCCTGATGACGGATGCCGCGAGGCTCAAACAGGTCATCATCAACCTTCTCGGCAACGCCATCAAGTTCACGGACGAGGGGGAAGTGACGCTGGAAGTGGTCCCGGAGGAGGGCGGAGAGGGCATCGGTTCCATCATCGTCCGGGACACGGGAACAGGGATTCCCCGGGATCGCCTGCAGACCATCTTTCAGGCCTTTCAGCAGGCGGACGGCACCACGAGCCGGCGGTTCGGAGGTACCGGACTGGGCCTCACCATCTCCCGTTCCCTTTGCCAGGTCATGGGTTACCAGCTCAACGTGGAGAGCGAGGTCGGGAAGGGTTCCGCCTTTTCCATCCTGGTCTCCGAGTCGGTCAAGCGACCCCCCAGGGCGGAGGACCAGCTCATCGCCGAGGCCCTGAAACCCATGGAGTCCTCGCGGCCACGCCAGGACGTGCCCGCAGGAGTGGGCGGGGGCACGAGGCGGTCGGTCCTGATCATCGATGACGACCCCGACTCCAGGATCCTCCTGGCCCACTACGTGGACGAGCTGGGCCACGACGTTCTCCTTGCAGGATCCGCCGGGGACGGGCTGGCGCAGGCGAGGGCCGTTCGACCGGACCTCATTACACTGGACCTGATGATGCCCGGGGTGACTGGATGGGAGGCCCTCCGGGAATTCAAGGCGGATCCGGAGCTACGAGATATCCCAGTGGTGGTTGTGAGCCTGGTCGGGGATGAGGGAGACCGCTCCAGCCTCCTGGGGGCCATGGATGTGGTGACGAAGCCGATCCAGAGGGAGAGCCTGCTCCGGGCCATCGAGAGGAACCTGGACGACACCCGGAACCGGGTGGTGCTGGTTGTCGAGGACGATGCCGACACCCGAACCGTGATGAAGGGATACCTCGAGGATGCGGGGTTGGAGGTCGTCCTGGCGGAGAACGGAGAGGAAGCCATGGAGCGTCTCCGGGACGAGATCCCGGACCTGATCCTCCTGGATATCGTGATGCCGGTGATGGACGGAACGACGTTCCTGAAGCGACTGCGGGAAGGGAAGCAGTATCTGGGCATCCCCGTCATCGTGTGCACAGACGAGGAGCTCACGCGAGAGGAGTACGATCGACTGAAGGCTCAGGCTGCCGCGATCCTCATGAAGGGAGAGGACTTCGAGGCGAAGCTGAAGAGAACCCTATCGGGGTTCTTCCCCGCTGCAAAAGGCTCCGATTCGCCCCCATGAATCCTCTGACCCCCTCTTGAACCCCGCGATCCTCCCCTACCTGGCCCTGGGAGCGGGTTCTCTCGTCTTCAGCCTCCTCCTGGGGGGTCTGTCCGGCCGGATGGCCCGCGGGGAGGGGCCCGCCCGCAGATTGAGTCGGAAGGTCTTCCACATCGGCATCTTCACCGGTGCGGCTCCAGCGCAGCTCTGGCTCGGATTCTGGGGGGTGGTCCTGTACGGGAGCGTCATCGGAGCCCTGGTAGGCCAGGCCTACGTCAGAGGTGAAGGGGCGTTTCTCTTCCGGGCCCTGGCCAGAGATGGGGAAGGGGGGGCGGGGCGCCGCCAGATCCTGGCTCCCCTTGTTGCAACCATAGTCGGCGGGATCCTCAGCGTCTTCCTCCTGGGTTCCTTTGCCATCGTGGGATACCTTGTCTGCGGATGGGGGGACGGGGTGGGAGAGATCGTGGGCCAACGGTGGGGAAGAAGAAGATACAGGTCGCTGCCCCTGAACCGTCGCCGTTCCGTGCGGACCGTCGAGGGGTCGTTGGCCGTTCTGGGAGGCGGTTTCCTCGGCGGATGGGCGGCCCTGGACCTTCTGGGGTACGCCCCGCTCCTCTGCGTGGGGGGCGGACTCCTCGCCGGAGCGGTGGGTGCAGTGAGCGAGGGGCTCAGCCCCGAGGGGACGGACAACCTCTGGGTACAGCTCCTACCCTCATTGGCATCCTGGTGGTTGCTGGGTTAGGGGTCAGGCTCGGCTCCATGAACGGCTCCGATCCTCGAGGGTAGTGGAGCAGCATGACGTCGGTGCCCGATATCCGTATCAGGAGTGGGAATCGGTCCCCCCCGAATCCCGGGGGCGATTTCGTGCTCTATTGGATGACGGCCTTTCGCCGCCTGGAATGGAATTTTGCCCTGCAGCACGCCGCAGACCTGGCGCGAGCCTACGGGAAGCCCCTTCTCATACTGGAAATTTTGAAGGTCGACTATCCCTACGCCAGCCACCGCCTCCACCGGTTCATTCTCGAAGGAATGGCGGAGAGGTCCCGGATGCTGGATAGAGGCCCCGTGCTCCACTTTCCCTTCGTGGAGAAAGAGCGTGGGGAGGGAGAGGGTCTCGTAGCCTCACTGGGGAAGAGAGCCTGTTGCGTGATCTCCGATGACTTTCCGTCCTTCTTCCTTCCAGGCATGCTGGCCGCGGCAGGGAAAGAGCTCGAGGTGCGCCTCGAGCTTGTGGATTCGAACGGGCTGCTCCCCTTGCGGGCTCCGGACCGGACCTTCACGGCTGCCTATCACTTCCGTCGGTTCCTGCAGAAGAACCTCCCATTCCATCTCCCCGACTCCCCCGACCCGGCTCCATTGGATCAACCTCTCCCCGGGCCCGCCACCGGGGTCGGCGAGCTCCTCTCCGATGCCCTCTTGAGGAGATGGCCCCGGGCGCACTCGGCAGAATCGCTGGAGGGATCCGAGCTCCTCCGCTCCCTTCCGCTGGACTCCTCCGTTGCCCCGGTCTCCTACGCCGGGACCAGGACGGCCGCCTCGAAGGCACTGGAGATCTTCGTCTCGCAGAAGCTCTCCCGGTATGCGGAGGACCGAAATCATCCGGATCTGGGAGCCACCAGCGGCTTGTCTCCCTTTCTCCACTTCGGCCTGGTCTCGTCCCACGAAGCCTTCGCAATGGTGGTCTCGGCCGAGGGGTGGACACCCCTCCGCCTCTCGGACCGTGCGGATGGAGCGAGGGAGGGGTGGTGGGGGATGGGCGATGGGGCGGAGGCGTTTCTGGATCAGCTGGTGACATGGCGGGAGCTGGGATACAACCTCTCGTCCAGGAGGGATGATTATGCGGCGTACGAATCCCTTCCGGGGTGGGCCCGGGACACCCTGGAAGAGCACGAGGTCGATCCGAGGCCCCATACGTACACCCTGGAGGAGTTCCGGGAGGCCCGGACCCACGATCCCCTCTGGAACGCGGCGCAGCGCCAGCTCCTGCGGGAAGGGGTCATCCACAATTACCTTCGTATGCTCTGGGGGAAGAAGATCCTGGAGTGGGCACCCTCGGCGCGGGAGGCGTTGGAGATCATGGTGGACCTGAACGACCGGTTCGCCACGGACGGCAGAGACCCCAATTCATACAGTGGAATCTTCTGGTGCCTCGGTCGGTACGACCGGGGGTGGCCGGAACGTCCGATCTTCGGCAAAGTACGATCCATGAGTTCTGAGTCTACTAGGCGTAAGATAAAACTTAAAAAGTACTTAGAAACGTTCTCCTCATCTGAATTGTGAGAAAGTGATGCCCGAGTTCCTCCATCGCTCCCGGCTCCCCTACTCGGCAGAGGACGTCTTCGAGTGGCATATGCGCAGCGGGGCCCTGGAACGCCTGACACCGCCCTGGGCTCAGGCTCGGGTCCTGGAACGCGAAGGGGAGATCCACGACGGTGGAAAGGTCGTACTGGGAGTCAGGCAGGGCCCTGCGGAGTTGAAATGGGTCGTCCAGCATACGGACTTCGAAGAAGGACGCCTCTTCCAGGACGAACAGCGGTCCGGGCCGTTCGAGAAGTGGGTCCACGCTCATCGATTCATCCCCTCCGATGAGGGGGGCTGCATCATGGAGGACCAGGTGGAGTGGGTCCCGCCCCTGGGTGCGGCAGGTCGGCTTTTCACGGAGGGCCTCATCCGGCGGGAGCTCAAGCGGATGTTCATCTTTCGTCACGCCCGGCTCCGCCATGACCTGGATCTGCACGCACGGTACGGGAAGACGGGGCCCCTGGCCGTAGCCGTAACGGGTGCGTCCGGGTTCCTGGGCCGAAACCTGGTCCACCTGCTCCGGACGGGGGGGCACAGGGTCATCGCCCTATCTCGGCATCGGTCGGAGGAAAGTGTTTTCTGGGACCCGGAGAAGGGAGAGATCGACCGGGATGCCCTGGAGGGGCTCGACGGCGTGGTCCATCTGGCGGGGGAGTCCATCTTCGGCCTTCGGTGGACCGAGGAAAAGAAGGCGAGGATCAAGGAGAGTCGGCGGAAGGGCACCGAGCTCCTCTCCCGAACTCTCGCCGGATTGTCCCAACGGCCCGGGGTCCTGGTTTCGGCCTCCGGTGTGGACTTCTACGGGGATCGGGGGGCGAACCTGATCACCGAGGAAAGCCCGTCGGGTAAGGGTTTCCTGGCCAGAGTCTGCAAGGTCTGGGAGGACGCGACATCTCCGGCGAAGCGAGCCGGGATCAGGGTCGTGACCCTCCGGTCCGGGATGGTCCTCTCCCCTCAGGGGGGCGCGCTGGGAACCATGCTCCTCCCCTTCAAGATGGGGATAGGGGGGCGGCTGGGCTCGGGTCGTCAGTACGTGAGCTGGATCGACCTGGATGACGAGGTCGGGCTCATCTACCACGCCCTGGCCACCGAGGCGGTGAAAGGGCCGCTGAACGCCACGGCCCCGTCTCCGGTCCCCAACAGCACCTTCACGGACACCCTTGGAAGGGTATTGGGGCGACCCACGCTGCTTCCCATACCGGCCCTGGGCGTGAAGGCGATGTTCGGGGAAATGGGCCAGACTCTCCTCCTGGACGGGGCCCGGGTCGTGCCCAGGAAGGCCGAGAAGACGGGCTTTGAGTTCCGCTATCCGTCTTTGGAGGAGTCCCTCCGTTTTCAGTTGGGGAGAGCCGAGGAAGGCTGAGCTTGACTGGCCAGAGACTCCGTTCGGTGAGGGTGCCGCGCTACGCCTACCTTTGAGCCGGCGGCCGACGCCGGCTCCTTTCGGTCAACCGCCAACCGTTCCTCCTCGAGTCTTTGCCGGATCTCCGCCATCTCGGTCTCACTCAGTCCCACCTGTCCCTTTTCCCCCCAATCCCACTGGGCCGGGAGCTCCAGATCCTCGGCGATGGAGCCGTAGGTCGTCTCTGCAGACAGAAACACGCCGGGGACCCCGGCCCCGGGGTGGGTCCCGGCCCCAACCAGATAAAGGCGCTCCACATCCTCACTTCGATTGTGAGGGCGGAACCAGGCCGTCTGCGTGAACTTCGGCTGTATCGCGAACGCGTTTCCGTGGAGAGCGTTGAGCTGGCTGGCGAAGTCGTCGGGTGTGAAAATGTGCATGACCTCCAGGCTCTCCTTCAGGCCTTCCATGCCCCACTCCTCGAGGAAGGTGAGGATCCGGTCGGCGAAGACGCCTTTCAGAGTCTCCCAATCAATTCCAGACTGGTTGTTCGCCACGGGGACGAGGACATACATGCTCTCCGAGCCCTCCGGTGCCATTTCGGGGTCGGTTCGGGTGGGGACGTGGAGGTACATGCTGAAATCCTCCGGAAGGATCTTCCTGTCGAAGATGTCCCTCAGGAGTCCCTTGTACCTTTCCGCGAGGATGAGGGTGTGGTGCTTCAACTGGGGATACTGCCTCCTGGTTCCCAGGTAGAGGAGAAAGCAACTCATCGTGAACTCTGTCCTCTCGATCTTGCGATCGGTCCATCGCCGCCGGTGTACGGGATCGATGAGGTGCTTGTAGGTGTGCCCCACATCGGCATTGCTGATCACCACGTCGGCAGGGAAGAACACCCCGTCGGCCTCGACACCAATGGTCCTCCCCTCTTCCACCCGGATCCTGGAGACCTCCGTGCTGGTTTTGATGGTTCCCCCCAACTCCTGAAAGAGCCTCCCCAAGGCCTCCACCAAAGAGTACATCCCGCCCCGAGTGAACCACACGCCCCCCTCTCGCTCGAGGAATGGGATCATGAGGTAGATGGCGGGGGTGGAGAAGGGGTTTCCCCCCACGAAGAGCGGATGGAAGGAATAGAGGAATCGATGCCGGAAGTCTTGAAAGTACCGGTTTACGAAGGTCGTGACGGGCCAATACGCCCTCAGCTTCGCCATCCGGGGGAGGAAACCCAGCATCCTGCCCAGTCTGTCGAACGGCCTCGAGCCCAGCCGATCCCCTATGACGGCGTCGAAGATGGGTCGGACCTCCTCCATGAAGGCGTCGAACCGGGCCGCGTCCCGAACATTGAACCGGCCCATCTCTTTTTTCATGCGGACCGGATCTCCGACGTAGTCCAGGTGAGTTCCGTCGTGGAAATAGACTCGGTAATAAGGGTCCAGCGGGATCAGGTCGACGTAGTCTTGTAGCCGCCGCCCCGCTGCCTTGAACACGGAGTCGATGATCTGGGGAGCCGTGACCAGGCTGGGCCCCATGTCGAAGACGTATCCCCGGTCTCTGATCTGGTAGGCGCGGCCCCCGATCTTCTCTCGCTTCTCCAGGATCGTGACCCTCAGCCCGGCGGCTTGGAGTCGGATGGCCAGAGCCAACCCTCCGAATCCGCTTCCGATGATGACGGCCGTCCGGCCCTCTGGAGGCTCCGCACCGTGGGTGGCCTGTGGAAACGAGTCTCTTTTCGAAATATTCATCTTGTTTCTGGTGTGTCTTCCGTGGCCCGGGGCAAGGGTGGCTCGGAGCCGGGCCACGGGCTCCTCTCCATCGAGTCCTCCGACGCGCTCGCGTCCCCGAGGGCGGCTTCGAGCCTCATCTGCTCCTCCCGATCGGGATCTCCGTTCTCCAGGACGAATCGGATGGCCGCGCGGTAGACGGGGCCAGAGAACCCATCGCTCCCCCTCGGAAGCACCTCGGTCAGGACGCGGAGATCTTCCTTCACCGATTTGTCCCTCTCGAGGAAGAAGGGGAGGTAGAAACAGCTCATCAGACGGAGGTATCGGATCACGGGGTCGTCGGGTGCCTCCTCCACGAGACGGTCGAGGACGGAGACCCCGCGCCGAAAGTACTTCAGTTTGTTGGGGGGCCAGCGGGAATGCTTGGCCCGGACCACCTCCAGGGCCCCGGCCAGTGCGTTCACGTGCAGAGCGTCCGACAGCTCCGCTCCCGCGAGAGTGTCGGCCAGAGCCCGCGCGGGCTTCTCCCAGGCCTTCTCCTCTACGCTGAGGAAATAGAGGGCCCATAAGCGCTCCATCTCCATCGTGTGGGTAAGGCCCGGGAAGTCACCCTCCGATCCCGACTCCAGGGCCGCCAGCCTCCTCCGGGCCCAGTCGTGGAGTTCCTCCCGCTCTTCTTCCGCCATGATCCTGGCGTCCCGGTCGATCTCCTGGGCCGCCAGTCCCGGGAGGTCGGCGCCTGTCCGAGTGGGGGGCGCAAGGATCAGAAGACCGCCTATTCCCATCGAGAGGATGGCTCGGAGCATCAGGCCGTCGCCTCCTGCCCGTCTTTCAGGTGGGGGGGTGGGGTTCCTCTCTGGCCAGCCCTACTTCTCTCCGTGTTCTTCTTCAGGAGGGAAAGCTCCAGGAGGGCCCCGGCGGCGAGCAGTGCCTTTCGGAGGGGGGAGGTCCCGGCCCGTCGAGTGAGGTTGTCGTACCCGTTCCTGCGGATCTCCTGGTGGATCCCCTGGTATGCGCGGGCCGCCACGGCAACGGAGCGCTGGAAGAACTCCGGCAGAGCTGGGATGGCCTGGAAAGCCGCCGTATAATCGGCGTCGGCCTGTGCCATGAGGTCCTCCAGGAGCCTCCGGTACCCCGGGAACATGGGAGAGCCCTCCCGGGCTTTCGCCTCCAGCAGGTCCCGATCCACTCCGTGCCGATTCAGGTGATCCAGGGGGAGATAGAGGCGACCCGCTTCGAGATCCTCCCCGACGTCCCGGAGGATATTGGTGAGCTGCATGGCATGCCCCAGAGCGAAGGCCCGGTCCAGGACCCACGGATCGCGGACCCCGAAGAGCTCTGTGAGCCATCCTCCCACCACCGACGCCACTCGATAGGAGTAGACCCTCAAGGCCTCGAGGGTCTCGAAAGTCAGGGGTCGGACGTCCATCCGCACTCCCTTTACCAGGTCCTCCACATAGTCGAAGGGCACCTGGTGCCTTCGAGCCGTTCCCATGACCTCATCCAGGAAGGGAATCCCGGATCTCTCGTTGCCGTATGCAGTCCTGGCCAGGCGCAGCCAGGCGTCCAGGCGGGACTCCAGAACATCGGCAGCCACTCCTTCGGCCTCGTCCACCAGATCGTCGGTAAAGCGGCAGAATGCGTATACGCCGGCCACTTTCTCCAGTGCATCCCTGGGGAAGAGCCGAGCCGCGAACCTAAACGTCCTGGCGTGCCGCGCGAAATACGAGAGACGGGCCTCCGCGTGGGCGAGGGGCGCCGCCGCCGATGCCAGGAACGCCTCGATCTCCAGGGCCTCGGGGGATGGCTCGGGGGATGCTGGTCCCGTCCGCTCCGTGAGCCGAGGGCTGACCGAGAGCCTCGGCACCCTGGAGGAGAACCGGCCGACCTCGTCGGCGGTGGACCGATCAAGCTGCTGAATCCATCCGTCCAATACCGTGCCCAGGAGATCTGGGGTGAGCCCCTGGGCCCTGAGCCCGGAGAGGATGTCCCCCACCTCACCCCCCATCTTCAGCACGCCCTCTTCCATGGGGGACGGCTCACCCCCGGCCCCAGGGGTGAAGAGGCGAGCCAGGACCTCGCCCTCGTCGACCTCGAAATGGGAGGTGTTGATGAGCCCCAACGGCCAGGTCCATTTACGTTGACGAAAATCCTGGAGCGGAACCTTCCCACGGTTTGCCACAGGGCAGTAATCCAGAAAGTCGTCCACCATCTGGTACATGCATCCCAGGTGGGCGCCGATGGCACCCACGGCTTCGGGGGATCCGATGCCCAGTAGACAGGGGGCCAGGGAGAAGACACTCCTGAAGAGCTCCCCCGACTTCCCGGTGATGATGCGGCGGTACTCCGCCTCGCCCAGGATCCCGCCCTGGGCGCTCTCCTGGGCGATCTCCCCAGCCACCGTGCGCTCCACGGCTCGGATGAAGATCTCCAGAAACCGGGGAGATTCCGTGGCGGCGGCCGCCCGGTAGGACGCCGTCAGGAGGTGGTCACCCAGGACCAGGGCCGGCCCTATGCCTGCCGACGCCGACAGAGTAGGCTTTCCCCTGCGTTCCGGAGCCTCGTCCAGGATATCGTCATGAAGGAGCGAGGCCTCGTGGACCATTTCCACCGCCAGGGCTCCCCACCAGAACCGGTCATCCAGATCAGGACGGAGCTCCTCGGGCACCGTGAGGTAGGCTGAGAGCGGTCGGAGGAGCTTGCCGTCCAGGGCCGGCTGTGGCAAACCCGCCTCGACGAGCCTGCCCGCCAACCGTTTGAGGTTCCCACGCACCCGTTCCGTGGCTTCCTGCACGGCCTCCCGCTGGGTCTGACCCCCGCGAGTCTCCGAGGCGGGGACCGGACCCCGGGGGGACAAAGCGACGTCAACCGTTCCGGCCCCGATCATGTTCCCACCGTGCTTTGGGCGAAGGAGTGGTCGAGGCCCGGAGAGGTCCGCCCTCGCAGGACGAGCTGCATCCCCCAGGCCAGCACGAGGGCGAGAAGCGTGGCCAGGACGGCTCCCCAGAGGCCGGCTGCCGCGATCATCCCGACGGGCATGAGAAGGACGACGCCGAAGTAGCTTGCCAACCAGGGGAGCGGGAGCTGGCGCCCCCACCGGCGAGCTCCGAGACCCTCCAGCAGGCCCATGAGGACCATTCCGGTCCCCATCCACCCCAGGAGATTCACCAGAGGCATGCCGTAGAACGGACCGGAGTCCTGCCAGACCCAGTAGGGCGTCAGGTAGCTCATGGCCGGATCCAGCGCCAGGTCCCAGGCCGTCAGGAAGTAGGCCCCCAGGGTGATTCGCCCGAGGCGCTGTGAGGCACCGGAGAAGACCGCGTTTGCCATGGCCCAGGAAGGGAGGACCATGAGGAACCAGCTCAGGGGGATCACTGCGGGGACCCGGCCTCCAAGCCTGGGGCCCAGGAGGCCCGTATACTCGTATCCTCCGAAGGGAAAGCCATACCCGGTTCCGACGAATTCACTGAGAAAACTGACGAAATACACCGCCAGGAACGCTGGGACCCAGGAGAGGCGAGCCCGCTGGAGGAGTGGAATCACCAGCACTGTGGCTGCCAGGAGGATGTGAGCCCTCGCGAAGAGCTGAAACGAGAGCCCGTAGAAACGGCGTGCGCTGTCGGAGTCGGGAATCAGGTCTGGATTCCGACCGAAGACGCCATATCCCAGGATGGCTGCAACCGTGAAGAGGGCCAGCACCACGAGCCCCAACCATTCCGCGGAGCTCCACCGGGTACGGGTCAATGGATCCATCTCGAGGTTCTTCATGCTACGCTCCCGGGGTGCCCGGAAGCGGACTTCCGGTAGTGGAATCGAAGCCAGGATTGAAACTGCTGGGCCGAAGTGGAGACGGAGATCTCCTCGTGTGGACCCTCTCCCAGGTCTTCGGGGGAGATATCCCCGAGTGGCCCTCCCAGGGCCAGGGCGTAAGGGGTCCGCGGTTCATAGAAGTGCCCCAGGACCCTGGCGGCCCGCTGGAGGTCCGGAAGTGCGCTCTGCGCCGAGAAGGAGATGCACACCAGGTCCGCAACTTGGGCCCGCTGCACGTTTCCGAACTCCTCAACCGGGACGTTGGGGCCGAGGTAGTAGACCTTCCACCCCTCCCGCTCCAGCACGGACCGGATGGCTTGGGCGCCCAGGTCATGGTGATCACCCTCCATCGCTCCGACCACGGCGACAGGCCTGGGCGCTATGGGCCAGGGGGAGGGGGGGAGAGCGGACTCCCGGGTGATCCGGAGTCTCGAGAGGGCGTCCAGAACGACCTGAGTTGCCATGTGCTCCTCTCCCACCTGCAACCGGCCCTTCCGCCACTCTTCGCCGACGCTGGCCATGAACCCTCGCACTCCCTCGTCGAGAAATCGGGTGAACGGGATTTCCTCTCGTCTGCCGACCTCGAAGAAGAGACGACTCAGGAGGTCGATCTCGCCCCTCGCCAACCACCCCAGGGCGAGGCCGATGAGGCGGTGGAAGCCGTCGGATCCGGCGGCGGCGGACACAGCCAGCCATACGTTCGCCTCCCACGGACGGAAGGGGTCCAGGGGAGTCGAGATCCCCCGTTCCCCGGCCAGCTCCAGGATGTCCGTGAGGTGAATCCGACGATGTCCCCCCTGAGTCTTGGCCGAGGAGATGGTTCCCTCGTCGGACCACCGTTTGATCGTGGACGGGTGGACCCCCAGAAGCTCCGCCGCGGCGGAGGTCGTGAGGAGGAGGCGTTCGGCCCTTTTGGTCATGGGTCCACTCATGAGCGAATTCGTCCCGGACGAACAGTCCGTCGAACTTGAGAAAACATGCATGGGGGGAAAATAGTCGCTTTGTATTATGGTTGTCAATGCTCTGTCGATGTAATGATTAGCAAAATATGACAGG
>Ga0316577_10001294_pt1 | contig 11682 bp, 9 predicted proteins | sample S5NA_FD_203073 | JGI IMG/M metagenome (GOLD analysis project Ga0316577, IMG submission 203073) | Rhizosphere microbial communities from salt marsh grasses in Alabama, United States - S5-7_050615r2r1 | ecosystem: Host-associated > Plants > Roots > Rhizosphere | place: USA: Alabama | collected... | reverse complement strand
TTTCCATTCATGATCCTCATGATTTTTATGGCCTGGTCCTTTTACCGGACGATTTCCCTGGAGCCGGAAACAGTGCGAAAACCCAGAAAACGCAAAGCGGCCGCCAGCCCCGAAGCCGCTACTGTCGGGGGGCAAGAAGCCGTGGGCCTGACCAACTAATCGGAGTCGAGTCTATGTACGGATATGCAGGCACCATCCTCAGGGTTAACCTGGCCACGGGGAGCATCGAAAAGCAACCATTAGACAAGGATTTGGTGGAGCGCTTCATCGGCGGGCGCGGTTTCGTGGCCAAATTGCTTTTTGACGAATTGCCGCGCGGAATCGACCCGTTTGACGAAAAAAATCTTTTTATCATGGCCACGGGGCCCCTTTCGGGACATTTTCTGCCGGCGAGCGGCAAGACCCACTTCGGCACCAAGTCGCCGGCCACCGGCGGATATGCCGACAGCAATATGGGCGGGCATTTCGGCCCGGCACTGAAATACGCCGGCTACGACGGGCTGGTCCTTACCGGACGGGCAAGTGTTCCCAGCTACGTGTTCATAGAGGACGGGCAGGTGGAAATCCGGCCGGCCGATCCATACTGGGGCCAGGGCGCGTTGACCGCCGAAAAGAACCTGAAAACTGATTTGGGAGAGGACTTTCAAATTCTGACCATCGGTCCGGGCGGCGAAAAAAAGGTACGTTATGCCTGCATCTCGCACGACTTCGGGCGACAGGCGGGCCGCGCCGGGCTAGGGGCCGTGCTGGGATCTAAAAACATCAAGGCCATTGCCGTCAAGGGCACCGGCCGTCTGCCGGTATACGACGTCAAGGCGGCTTACGCCGCCGGCAAGGATGCCTACCGGAAAGTAACTTCCAAACCCGGTTTCAAGGAGTGGACCCCGGAAGGAACTGCCGGCATCACCAATTGGACCAACGAAATGGGGGTCTTTCCCACCCGTAACTTTCAGACGTCGTTTTCCGACCACTACCAGGCCATCAACGGCAAGGCCGTGATGGAGCGCCTGAAAATAACCGACAAAGGCTGTTACTGCTGCCCGACCCCGTGCGGCAAATACGGCCATACGGAAACCACTTTGGGATCGGCGTATGTGGAAGGCCCCGAATACGAAACCATTGCCCTGTTCGGCGGCAATTGCGAGCTCAAGACCATCGAGGAGGTGGCCTATGCCAACTACCTGTGCGATGAACTGGGCTTGGACACCATATCGGCCGGCGCGGTCATCTCCTGGGCGATCGAGTGCGCCGAAAAGGGCATCTTCACCCCGGAACAGATCGGTCGACCGCTGCAGTTTGCCGATCTGGAAACGATCCAATTTCTGCTGGAAAAAATCGTAGCCAGGGACGGCATCGGCGATCTGCTGGCCGAAGGGGTCAAACGGGCATCCGAAAAGACCGGCCAGGGCTCCGAAGCCTTTGCCATTCATGTCAAGGGACTCGAGTGGACCGGCTACGAATGCCGCAACGCGCCGTCCATGATGCTGGCTTACATGACCGCCGACATTGGTGCCCACCACGCCCGTGCCTGGGTACTGGGTCACGACCTGGCCGGGTCCTGGACCAGCGTCCACGAACTGGTCAGCGGTGGCGGCAAGGTGGAGAAACTGCCCGAGGCCCAGATCAAGGCGGACTGCGCCAGGTATGTCATCGATTCTCAGCACACCCGCCCCCTGTTCGATGTCCTCGGTGTGTGCCGGCTTCAATACATGGAACTGGGATTCGAACTGGAGAACTATGAAGGCCTGTTTGGTACCATCACAGGCCGCAAGCTCAGCTGGGATGAATTGTTGAAGGTCTCCGAACGCATCTGGAACCTGACCCGGGTCATCTCCATGCGGGAGATCAAAGGGTTCGGCCGCAAGTGGGATTACCCGCCCGAGCGTTTTTCCACCGAACCTGTTCCCACGGGTCCCAGCCAGGGCTACTATCTTTCCAAAGAGAAGTTAGACCGCTTGCTGGATTGGTACTATCAGGCCCGGGGGTGGGACGATAATGGACTGCCCACCAAGGACACCCTGGTTGGTTTAGGGCTTGCGGATGTGGCCGACGTGCTGGCTTCCGAGGGGTTGTTGCAATAGGAAAGGAATTCTTTAATGCTGCTGGGACTTCACACCTATAGTTTTCACCTGCACGGTATGGGACAAAACTGGGGTGGCTACAAGCTGTCCTGGGAGCCGGTCTGGGATGTCTTCGGCCTGATGGACGAGGCCAAGACGCTTGGGCTCGACGGACTCCATCTGACGGCGGCCGATCTGGGTAAAACCGACGACACCCACCTCAGAGATGTTCGCAAGGCGGCGGAAGAGCGGGGCTTGTACCTGGAATACAATTTTTCGTTGGACGCCTCCGGGTACGATGACCGCCTGACCCATACCATGGAAGAGGGCATCGCCATTTCTGAAAAAATCGGATCGGACATCGGCAAGATCAGCATGGACGTCCACCGGCCCCACCCGGTGTGCGGTTCGGCTTTCCATCCGGAGGTCGTTCTACAGCTGGAGCGCATTGCCCAACTGGCCATTGCGGCGGCGCCGGTGGCCCGAGCCGCCGGCGTGCGACTGTGCCTGGAAAATCATACCGAGGCCTTCAGCGACGAAGTGATCTGGACCATCAACCGGGTCAACCATCCGTATGTAGGGGCGTGTGTGGATACCAACAACTCGCTCATGGTGGGTGAGGACCCGCTGACGGCTATTCGCAAACTGGCCCCGCTGGCTTTCACCAATCATTTTTCCGATCATCGCATCGTCTTCGACCAATACGGCTGCCGGATTACCGGCGTGGCCACCGGTACCGGCGATGTGCCCATGCGAGAAGCCTACCGCATCATTTGCAGCAATCCCCAGATGCAGCGTCTCAATCTGGAAGTGGAATTTGACCCGGGCGTGGATGGCCCCGAAGAGGCCCGGCGTCGGGAGTATGCGGCCGTCGTCGAAAGCATTCGATTTGCCCGGGAAGAGCTGGGGGTGGGAAGATAACAACGTGCTCGTCTGAAAGGTCTCTGTGATGCGTAAAATATTGACTCCTGAGAATTTTGGCCAAGAGAACGCCGATGCGGTGATTATCGGTGGCGGAATCATCGGAGTGGCCACGGCCTTCTGGCTCTCCCGCGCCGGCATGTCGACCATCCTGGTGGAGATGCGCGACGGACTGTCCACGCTGACCACCACGGCGTCCATCGAGTCCTTCCGGGCCCAGTTTACCGAACCGGCCATGGCGGCCCTGGCAAAAGAGTCCATCGAGGTGTGGGAGAATTTTGCCCAGGTGACCGGCCTGGAGGGCTATGAAATCGACCTGCATCACGGCGGCTACCTGTTTTTGACCACCGAGGAGGAGAAGGTGGCTGACATGAAGGCTGCGGTCGAGGGATACCACAAGGTTGGCGTGACCGACTCCGAGTGCCTCATGAGAGACGAGATTCTCAAGCGCTGGTCTTGGCTCAACCCCGAGGTTAAAGCCGGCGCCTACCGCGCCAAGGACGGCTGGTTTTCCGCCCACGAAGTAACCCAGGGTTTTGCCCGGGCATCCGACCATGCGCGTTTTTACGTGCGCACGCGGGCACTCGGCATCGAGACCGACGCCAAGGGCGTTTGCGCCGTGCTGACCGATCGGGGGCGGATCGATACGCGGACAGTGGTCAATGCGGCCGGGCCTTTTGCCATCACAGTGGGCCGTTGGGTGGGACTCGATCTGCCCATCTACCAGATGCGCCGTCAGAGGGTCTTTGTAGCGCCGCATCCCAAAATTCCCAGGGATGCTCCCCTGGTTATGGATGTGGACAACGATTCCTACTGGCGGCCCGAAACCGGTGGGGCTTTGCTTGGCTGGCACGACCCCGAAGAGCAGAAGAGCGAGCCCATGGAAGATCCTCAGGGAGACTGGGATTTCCCGGCCTTCACGCTGGAGATGGTCTCACGCCTCAGCCCCTTCTGGACCGAAGTGGTGGACGAATTGAAGCAGGAGGATTTGTCGGTTTATGCTGGCCAGTATGTGCATTCTCCCGACGATCAACCTCTTATCGGGCCGGTGAACGGTATTCCCGGGTTCTATCTCAATTGTGCCTACTGGCCGGGGGTGATGCTGTCGGCGGCGGCCGGCCGCTGGACCTGCGATCTGATCACCGGCAGGATGAAGCCCGGAGACAACCCGTTGCGGCTGAGCCGTTTCGAAGAGGGCTTGGTCGCTCCCCGGGGGGCCTTCATGCGTGGACGGCATTAAGGGCGTGCGTTAAATCGATTGACACCCAATTTTGTGTGCGCGGTTTTCAGGCGAGCTCGTAAGAGCGGCCGCTGGGTCTTGTCCCGCGGTGAAGGCCATTACCGGGTGTAGAACCCATTGATGACGAGGAGGAACCCCTATGCATCGGTTTGAGTATTTTACCGACGAGGATGTCCAGAAGATTCACGAAGCGACCTTGCGCGTGCTGGAAACGGTGGGCGTAGACTTCGGTTATGCCCCGGCCGTCGCTGTGTTCAAGAAAGCCGGCTGTAAAGTTGACGGCGAGCGGGTCTTCCTGTCACCCAAAATGGTGATGGAGCAAGTGGCCAAGGCGCCCTCCGAGTATACGCTGCAGGCGCGCAATCCGGAGAGAAACGTGGTGATCGGCGGCGACAGCATTGCCTATATTCCCTGCTACGGCCCCCCTTTTGTCTGCGATCTCGATCGGGGCCGAAGAGAATCCACTCTGGAAGATTACACAAACTTCGTCAAGCTTTCGCATGCCAGCAAGAGCATGGACATCACCGGCGGCATGATGGCCGAACCCAACGACATTCCTCACGCCCGGCGCAATGCCGAAATGATGTACGCCTCCATGCGCTATTCCGACAAGCCCTTTATGGGCGGGGCCATCGGCGCCGAGGCGGCCCGGGAAACCATTGAAATGGCGGCCATTCTCTTCGGCTGCTCGGAAGCGGCGCTGGCGGAGAAGATGCCCATGATCAGTATCCTGTGCACCCGCACGCCTCTGGGTTATGACGACCGCATGCTCGGCGCCATCATGGAGTATGCCAAAACCGGCATGCCCCAGTTGATCTCCTCCCTCTCCATTGCCGGGGCCACTTCACCGGTGACCATGGAGGGCACTCTGGTGGTCCAGAATGCGGAGGTGCTGGCCGGCATCGTTCTGACCCAGCTGATCCGTGAAGGAACGCCGGTGGTCTTCTCCGGATCATCATCGGCCGCCGCCATGCGCTACGGCAGCTTGAGCATCGGCGCCCCGGAGATGGCGGTGAATACGGCCGCCACCGCCCAGATGGCCCGATTTTACGGCATCCCCAGCAGAGGGGGCGGTGCCATTACCGATTCAAAGCTCCCCGATGCCCAGGCCGGTATGGAATCCATGATGAGCCAGCTCATGGCCACCTTGTCGGGCGTTCATTTCGTGCTGCACTCGGCCGGTATCCTCGAAGGCTATATGGCGGCGTCCTACGAAAAATTCATCATCGACGATGAGATCTGCGGCATGTGCAAACGCATCAAACGCGGGGAGAAGGCCGATCCTGAAAAAATAGCCCTGGACGTCATCGCCCAGGTGGGGCCGGGCGGCGAATACCTCACCAACATGCACACCTTCCAGAACTTTCGCAAGGAGCTATATGCTCCTATCATGGAGCAGAAGGAACCATACGACCGCTGGAAGGAAAAGGGGGAGGAGTCCATAGAAAAGGTGGCCAACCGAAAATGGAAGGAAATACTCGCGAACTACCAGGAGCCCGGCATGCCTGATGAGGCCCTGCGCGAATTAGAGAAGTATATCGCAAAAAAATACGACAAGTAGTGCTTGACCCGACTCCGGCTGTCTGCGGAGTGACGACAATTTCCCTTAGGTTATGTTCCAATTTAACCACCATTAACTTGCAAAGGAGAAACGCACATGGCAGTCCAGGATATTTTCAATGCGATACTGGCCTACGACGAGGCGACGGTAAAGGCCCAAACCCAAGCGGAGCTGGACGGCGGCACAGACATTGCCACCATTCTCAACGAAGGGTTGATCGCCCCGATGGACGTGGTCGGCGAGCGTTTCAGCGCCGGGGATCTGTTCATTCCCGAGATGCTCAAGGCGGCCCAGATCATGAAGATGGGTCTTGAGATCCTTAAGCCGCACCTGACCGCTGGTCAGAGCCAGAGCAAGGGCACGGTGGTCATCGGCACGGTGAAAGGGGACCTTCACGACATCGGCAAGAACCTGGTCGCGATGATGCTCGAGGGGGCCGGTTTCGAGGTGGTGGACCTGGGGGTGGATGTGACCAGCGAGGCCTTCGTTAAGGCTGCAACGGAGAAGAATGCCCGGGTGATCGGCCTGTCGGCGCTTTTGACGACCACCATGCCGGCCATGGACAATACCGTCAAGGCGGTCAAGGAGGCGGGCCTTGCGGCAAAGACCATCGTGGGCGGCGCGCCGGTGACTCAGGCGTTTGCCGATACGATCGGCGCGGACGGTTACAGTGCCGATGCCGCCGGGGCGGTAAAGCTGGTCAAGCAAATCGTGGCCTGAGGGCCCACTCGAAAATAACCTTACTTTTTGGACGCCGATGCATCCCGTTCGGCTGCCGGTGCAAAAACGCGGAATCCAGATATGCTGTGTTTTCACGCCTCCTCGGCCGGGCGTTTCAACACCCAAAATTGAAACCTAATATTCTCGTGAACCCAGAGCTGGTAAAGAGGAGCCACACACCATGATCATCATCGGAGAATTGATTAATGCCAGCCGCAAGGCCATCAAGGCGGCCATCGAGGCCCGGGATGCCGAGGCCATTCAGAAAGTGGCCAGCGACCAGGCCGATGCGGGCGCGGACTATATCGATGTCAACGCGGGTGTCTTCGTGGGTCAGGAGCCCGAGCACCTCAAGTGGCTGGTGGAAACCGTACAGCAGGTGACGGACAAGCCCTGCGCCATCGACAGCCCGGATCCTAAGGCGATTGAGGCCGCCCTTTCCGTCCATAAGGGAACGCCCCTGATCAACTCCATCTCCCTCGAGAAGGAGCGCTACGAGAAGCTCATGCCCATCATCGCCGGCACTCAGATGAAGGTGATCGCACTGTGCATGAGCGACGAGGGGATGCCCCAGACGGTGACAGACCGCATGAAGATCGCCGACACGCTGGTGAAAGGGCTGCTCAAGAACGACGTCAAGCTGGAAAACATCTTCGTGGACCCGCTGGTGCAGCCGTTGTCGGTGGACGGCCGCTTTGGGGTTGAATTCCTCAGCGCCATCGAAAAGATCATGACGACCTTTGGCGGCATTCACACGGCCTGCGGGCTTTCCAACATCAGTTACGGTTTGCCGGCCCGGAAATTCATGAACCAGACCTTCATGGTCATGGCCGTTGCCAGGGGCCTCGACGGGGCGATCATGAACCCACTGGACAAGAAGATGATGGCCAACATCATCGCGGCCGAGGCCCTGGCCGGACGCGACGACTTCTGCACGGAATACCTCAAGGCATTTCGTGCCGGCATGTTCGAGGGGTAGAAATTGCGGAAGCGGGAGCTGCCTCTTCTTTTTGTCCCGTAGCGGGTGGCAAAGGGTCATCGTTCTGTCCACCATGCAGGCGGAAAATATTTTTCACTCCCGAGCCGATTGTTTCAATCGGCTGCATGGCAAACGAAAAATATTTTTCATTGCTATCCGAAAAAATATATGCTGAATAGAAAAATATTTTTCTTTTTTGTTCTCTTCGACATCCGGCAAACATTTGACGGCTGTCTAAAAAATCAATTAACATCCTGTTATTTAATCAAAATTACTGGGAAGGGCAGATTTTTTAGGTGAATGAATCAAGTTCATTTTTCACGGTATGTTTATTGCTTGTGGATAATTTACTTCATGTAGGTGTGCTGCTGTTTTAGTTCAATCAACAAAGGTCAACCCAAAGTCCTGAAGGAGGAACCCATGAGAGGAAAGAAGCTGATCGTCAGTATGGTAATGGCCTGTTTTGCCCTGAGCCTGTTTACCGCCACCGCCATGGCCGAACAGGTCCTCAAGGTCGGGATCATCGGCCCGTTCACCGGGCCATCGGCCAAGACCGGTGAAGAGTTCAAGGGGTCGGTGACCATGGCCTTCGAGAAGGTCAACAACATGGTGGGCGATTACAAACTCGAGCCGGTCTGGATCGACAGCCAGAGCGACCCGGCCAAGGTGGCCAGCGCGTATGCCGAGGCCTGCGAGCGCATCGGGATCCAGGGCGGTGTGCTCAACTGGCACAGCTCCACGGCCGTGGCCGCCATGGACGTGGCCGCCCAGTACAAGGTGCCCCACATGTTCGGCTTTGGGGCCACCGAGGTGGTGAACGAAAAATGGCGCAGCGATCCCGAAAAATACAGCTACTGGGGCGGCAAGGGCTGGCCCGTTCCCGCTAAACTCATGTCCGGTTATGCCGAGAGCATCGACAACGCGGTAAAAAGCGGCGTCTTCAAGCCCAAGAAAAAAGCGTTGGCCATCGCCTGCGAGGACACCGACTGGGGCCACAGCGCTGGTGAGGCCATCGAGAAAGAGTTCAAGGCCAAAGGCTGGGAAGTCGTCGAAAAAGATTACTTTCCCATCACGCAGACAGATTTTTACCCGCTTTTGGGCAAATACAGGAAAAAGGATGTCGCCGTTTTGTTCAGTACCAGCACGGCCGCACCGGTGACCTCCGCCTTTATCAAACAGACCCGTGAAGTGGGCCTCAAATCCCTGATCATCATCGACGGTCTGGGCTGGTCAGGGGACTGGTACAAGATGGCCGGTGCTGCCTCCGACGGCGTGCTGGACATGATCCCCCAGCTGACGACCAAGGAGGCCAAGGACTGGGCGGTTGAGTTCGAAAAGCGCTTCGGCATGAAGCCCAGCCCCTCGGCCGGCGGCCTCTCCTATGACGGCGCCAATTTCTTCGTCAAGCTTCTCAAGCGCACCCTGGAAAAATACGGCAAGCTGGACAAGGAGACCATCCACAAGGTGATGGTGGAAGAGATGAACACCGGCAAACTGACCTACAGCAAGGCCGACGGGGCCATCATCATGAACGAGTACCGCTACAACATGGAGACCATGCCCGACCCGGTGGTGGCGCCCGACGCTTATTTCTTCCCGGTGATCCAGTACAAAGGCGGCGTTGGCAAGATCGTCTACCCCGCCGACTGGGCCGAAGCCGAGTTCATGGCGCCCAAATAGAACCAGACAGCGTGTCGATGAACCGTCGGGGCTGACGTTATCCGGCCCCGGCGGCATCCCCAACGCCTCAATCAGGTGAGATGCAAATGATCGTACTCGAGACCAAGGAGTTAACCAAGCAGTTCGGCGGGCTGACGGCGGTCAACGCGGTGTCGATGCATATTAACGAGGGGGACATCGTGGGGCTGATCGGGCCCAACGGGGCGGGCAAGACCACGCTGGTCAACGCCATCGCCGGATTGAACCCGCCCACCTCGGGCCAGGTGTTCATGTTCGGCGAGAACACCACGGGCAAGACCCCGGAGAAGATGTGCCGGAGGAAATTGTCGCGCACCTTCCAGATCCCGATTCCTTTTCCCAAGATGAGTGTGCTGGAAAATGTGATGACCGCGGCCATTTTCGGCAACCGGCCGGGCACCATCAAGGACCCGGCGGCCCACAGCCGCAAGATGCTCGCGTTCGTGGATTTTCCCATCGCCGAAGACACCATCAGCGAGCAGCTCAACACGGTGCAGCTCAAACGCCTGGACCTGGCCCGAGCGCTGGCCAGCGGCCCGAAGCTGCTGTTTCTGGACGAACTGGCCTCGGGGTTGAGCGAGGGCGAACTCAAGGACATCATGCAGCTGATTTTAAAAATCCGCGACCAGGGGATCACGATTTTGATGATCGAGCACATCATGCAGCTGATCATGGGTCTGTGCAACCGGCTGGTGTGCATCCAGTTCGGCACCAAGATCGCCGAAGGCACCACCGAGGAGGTGGCCAACGATCCCAAGGTGACCAAGGCCTACCTGGGAGATGCGGCCGACGGATGCCCGCCCGAGGCCCGGCCAACGGCTTAGTGTGCCAATCCGCCAACACGATACCGTGTTTGAAGAATAATTATTGATCAACTGCTCACTCGATCCTAAGTCCTGTTTTAATAAGTTCGTGATCGAATTTATTATCGATGGACTTAGCCAACGGAGACGCGATGTTACTGGAAGTAAAAAACCTCAATGCCGGCTACGGCTTTCTGCAGATCCTGCGCGACGTGTCGCTGACCGTGGACACGGGCGAGTACGTGTGCCTGGTGGGACCCAACGGGGCCGGCAAGAGCACCACCCTCAAGACCATTGCCGGTCTGGTCGCGCCCATGAGCGGGGAGATCCTGTTCAAGGGCGAACCCATCGACGGGTTGCCGGGCAACCAGGTGGCCCGCAAGGGGATTGCCTTCGTGTCCGAGGAGATGAACCTGTTCGTCAACATGACGGTGCAGGAGAACCTGGCCATGGGGGCGTATACGATCCGCGACAAAAAGCTGCAGAAGGACCGGCTGGAGTTTGTATACGACCTGTTCCCGCGTCTGGACGAACGGCGCAGCCAGCTGGCGGGCACCATGAGCGGGGGCGAGCGCAAGATGCTGGCCATCGGTCGTGGGCTGATGTCCAACCCGACCCTTTTGCTGGTGGACGAACCCTCCTTCGGCCTGGCCCCGCTTCTGACCGAAAGCGTGTTCCAGTCCCTGGACACGTTGATCAAGCGCGGCGTGACCATCATGCTGGTGGAGCAGAACGTGACCAAGACCCTGGCGGTGACCGACCGGGGCTACGTGCTGGAAAACGGCCGCATCGAGCTGTCCGGCAAGAGCAGCGACCTGGCCTGCGACGCCCACGTACGCAAGGTCTTTCTCGGGGTCTGATACGGAAAGGATACGGGTCATGGTTGAACAGGTAGAAAAACGCATCTGGGAACGCATCTTCAAATGGGGCGGCTCGGCCGGCGGGATTGCAGTGATTCTCACCGTGGTGGTGGCCGCCATGGCCACCTTGGACCGTGGCCCTTACGTACTGGTCAACACGGTGGTCATCGGCGGCATGCTGGCCCTGGTGTCCATGGGGCTGGCGCTGGTTTTCGGCGTCATGAACATCCCCATGTTCGCCCACGGGGAGTACTTCATGATCGGCACCCTGACGGCCTACTATGTGTTCACGCCCATCAATACTTACATCACGGCGAACCCCGATTCGGTCCTGGCCGTTTTGGGGCCGCTGATCACCATCGTGGCGGCCATAATCGCGGGGGCCGTTATGGGGGTGGCTTCTGAGGTTTTTGTCTTTTCCCAGCTGAGAAAGCGCAGCCGGGAGAACTGGGTGATGAACTCCTTTCTGCTCACCGTGGGCCTATCGGTTGTCTTGATCAACGCCCACCAGCTCTTTTTCGGCGCGGATTTCAAAGGCATCACGCGTTATTGGGCCGGCCCACCCTATTCGGTCATGGATGTTTTCATCTCGCGCGACCGGGCCATGTCCTTTATCCTGGCGGTCATCGTGGTGGTGGTGTTCTGGTTTTTCATGACCTACACGCGCACGGGTCGGGCGATCCGGGCGGTGTCCCAGGACGAGAACGGCGCCCTGATGGTGGGCATCGGCATAAAGGGCATCCTGATGCTGACCATGTCCCTGTCGTGCGCCTTGGCGGCGATCGCCGGCGCCAGCCTGCTGTTTATGTATCCGTCGTATCCCGCGGTGGGGCTGGAGCC
>Ga0316577_10001293_pt1 | contig 11683 bp, 12 predicted proteins | sample S5NA_FD_203073 | JGI IMG/M metagenome (GOLD analysis project Ga0316577, IMG submission 203073) | Rhizosphere microbial communities from salt marsh grasses in Alabama, United States - S5-7_050615r2r1 | ecosystem: Host-associated > Plants > Roots > Rhizosphere | place: USA: Alabama | collected... | reverse complement strand
GTTCGCTCGAAGCCTGAAAAGAAGACCTTGGACGGTGTATTGTTCGTCGATAAACTTACCGGTGTTTATCTATCCAAAACCATGCACAGGGAAGATCAGCCCAGTCACATTATCGTCCACGATAAGGCCCTTTGCGTCAATGAATGTTTTGCAACCTATAAATCTCCATGCACAAGATTCTGTCCGGGTGATGTATACGAAATCGAAATCGACCCAAAGACATCAGCACGTCGACTTAAGCTGAATCCATCCAATTGTCTGCACTGCAAAACTTGTGATATAAAAGACCCGTACGGAAATATAACATGGACATGCCCGGAAGGAGGAGAGGGGCCCGGATATACAATTCTCTAACCTCACAGATTAAAAGGGTTATCTCTACAGATAGACGATATTGGCGGAGGAGATAACCCCCAAAATTGTAAATAGTGTCCATCCATAAATTGGGATTTTTGTTCAAGATCAAGGCATGCGAAAAAAATAACCGCAGGCATATAGTTTATATTCCGAGGATTTATCCGCCTCAGGAGGATTGTTTTTTGAGCGTAACCTCAGAGGAATAGGCCCCGCATTCCACAGGGCAGGCGCAGAGACTTGTCCGCCTCTGGCGGATTGGGCAAAAAGACCATTTATGGATGGACACTAACTATAATCTTCCTTTCCTAAGTATCGCAATAAGAAGCCAAATACCCATAATCGCAGCGGTTGAAAACAACACAATTCCAATCAGGGATATCCCGTAAAAAAGAGGCGGAATTTCGGAAATAACGATAAGTGCTGAACCAATAATCAGCGCTGCAATAATGATCGAAAATGATATTCTGTTGCTAACCCTGTCATGGGTCGCCAGCATGGATTCGAGCCCTTGGTGCTCCATTTTTAAAGACAGTTTCTGAAGTCGAACCAGCCGTGTAATCTCAAGCAAATCTTTAGGAAACTGCTGAGCGAATTGCAGCATTTGTGATCCAAGTTGGATCATATCGTCCGCAATTCTCCCAGGATAAAACCGCGCAAGTTTAACTCGTTTTATGAATGGTTCTGCTTGAGCGATCATGTCAAAATCCGGATCGAGTGTCAGGGCTACCCCTTCTATCATCGTCAACGTCTTCATCATAAGAAAAATATCCGGAGCAATCATAAGACGGTGGCGTGCTACCAGCTCAAGCAAATTGTTCAAAAGTTTTCCGACCTCAATATCCTTCAAAGGCTTATAAAGGTGCTGTCCCATAAAGTCTGATACATCCTTCTCGAGCTGTCTGATGTGAGGCTCTTCTTCCCAGTGCGTCAGTTTTAAAAGCACCTGGGTTACCCTTGCTTCATGCCGATGGATAACACTGTCTATCAAATCGACAAAATCTTCTCTGGTCTGACGGTCCACTGCCCCGGTCATACCATAATCGATGAGACAGATGACATTTTCAGGAAGTATAAAAATATTTCCCGGGTGAGGATCCGCATGAAAAAAACCGAAATCAAACACCTGTCTTAGGTAAAAATCGGCCCCACGGGCAGTAATTTTCTTCGGGTCGAGCTCGGCTGCTTCAAGTTTGTCGATTTCAGAAACTTTGATACCGTCCATCAATTCCATGGTAAGAACATGTTCAGTGGACATATCTCTGAAAACCGCTGGTATATAAATATTCGGGTCGTCCAAAAACTGGCGGGCGAATCGTTCCATACTCCCGGCTTCAATGGTATAGTCAATTTCCCTTTCAAGAGTTCTGGCAAATTCTTCCACTATTTTCACCGGCCGATACAGAGCCATCTCTTTTATGTTGCGTTCAACCAGAGTTGCCATATGAAGCATGATTTCAAGATCAATTTCTATGATTTTTTTGATGCCGGGTCGTTGAACCTTTACCGCCACCATTTCACCATCCTTTAATTCGGCCTTGTGAACTTGACCAATAGACGCAGCAGCTACCGGTGTCTCGCTAAAAAAAGCAAAAAGTTCTTCAATGGGTTTATTGAATTCAGATTCAACGGTCCTTTTTGCTTCATTAAAAGAAAAAGCTGGGACTTTATCCTGAAGTTTGGAGAGTTCTTTCGTAAAATCAATAGGAATGAGATCAGGACGGGTGGAGAGAATCTGGCCGAGTTTGACATAGGTGGGACCGAGTTCTTCGAAGGCCATTCGTATTCTTTCAGCCCTGGAAAGCTTTTCAAGACGTTTGCGTCGATCTTTTGATATAAGCTGAAGTCCGACTTCTATGTACTGATCGATTTTTAAAAGCTCTATCAGATCGCCAAAACCATACTTAAAAAGAACCGCCAAAATCTGGCGGTATCGATTAAGATTTCTGTAGGTTCGGCCTACGACACCTATTTTTCTTATACTCAGCATTTGTGAAGAATGTTGTTCGTACTTAATGGCCTCATATTGCAAAAAACGATAAAGTGCTTGGTTACAACCGGCAAACCTTTACTCTGAAGTATCCCCTGCTTTACCGATTGCTTTTTTAAGATCCCTTATTTCTTTTTTCAACCCCTTCAATTCATCTCCGGTAACAACATCAGCTTTTTTCATAAAATCTTTAACTGCTTGCTGTACTTTTTCTTCCAGCCTTTTTTGGGTCTCATCATACCGACTCTGAAGATCTGCCAGAAATTTCGTTCCTTCAGTTTCTGACATTTTACCTTTATTGACAAGTTCTTTGGCCAAATCTTCAACTTCGTCCTTTGCGATGAGAGCCAAACCGATACCGGTCAACATGGACTTTTTAATGATATTCAACATAGGACCTCCTTAATTTATATTTATTTCAGCTTCCCGATAATGGAGCTGGCAATCGTATTTTTCTGGATCTCCTTTGTGCCTTCATAAATTTCGGTGATCTTGGCATCCCGGTAAAAGCGCTCGACTTCATAGTCAGCCATATATCCGTATCCACCAAGAAGCTGGATGGCTTCATCGGCAACTTCCACCGCAGTGCGGGCCGCATACATTTTTGCCATGGATGTCAATTTTGGATCGATACGCCCCTGATCATAGTTCCAGGCAGCCTTGTAAGTAATTAGCCTGGACAGTTCAATTTTTGTGGCCATATCTGCCAATTTGTGTTGGGTGACCTGGAACTGTGCAATCTTCTTACCGAACTGTTCTCTTTGTTTGACATAAGCCAGCGCTCGATCAAAAGCGCCCTGGGCAGTTCCAAGTGCCTGGGCGGCGATCAGAATCCTGCTTTCGTCAAAAAATTCAAGAACATGGTAGAACCCTCTTCCTTCTTTTCCGATAAGATTTGAAACCGGAACACGAACATCTTTAAAATTTACCTCTGCTGTGGACATCATACGTATTCCCATTTTTTCACCCACATCCGTCGCAGAAACTCCGTTCCGATCTGCCTCCACCAAAATCAGGCTTATTCCACGGTAGGTCGGTTGGGTTTCCGGATCAGTCTGGCAGAGAACACAGTAATACCCTGCAATTTCACCATTTGTAATGAATATTTTTGACCCGTTTATGACCCACTCGTCCCCATTCTTTAGCGCTGTCGTATCCATCATTGTAATATCGGAACCGTGATCAGGTTCTGTAAAAGCCCCGGCAGAAAGCATTTTGCCCTCTACAACGGGTGGCAGAAATTTTTCTTTAAGATCGGCGCTTCCAAAACGTAAAACGCATTCAGATGCAAAACTTGAAAGTATCACCGCACTGCCGATGGTTGAATCCCTGCTGCAAAACTCTTCTGCAACCAAAATGTTCTCAAGCACACCGAGTCCCTGCCCGGAATATTGTTCTGGAAAGTGAATGCCGATGAATCCCAGATCGGCAGCTTTTTTCCATATCTTTTTTGGAAACTCGTGTTTTCTGTCCAATTCAAGGGCAAGATCTTTATCAAATTCACCTTTGGCAAAATCCCTGGCAGCTTTCTGAATTTCTTTTTGCGGTTTTGTCAGTTCAAAATCCATTCCACTCTCCATCAGCTAAAATGTTTATTTTTTTGAAATTTACCATATGCTTCAACCTATTGCAAGGAGTTTGAGGCGATGGATCAGATACAAATATTCTGATCACTAAAATACTGTAAACCTAAAAGGAACTTGACGGAACCTTTCGACTGGAATATTGACACAAAAATTGTTATAGTTTAGATATAATGGTTTTATAGAAAACAAAAAATACATCATTGTTAATATATAACCATAATAATTTTTTGGAAAGGAAATTAGATATCATGCCGTTTTCAATTGCACTTGCAGGTAAAGGAGGCACCGGAAAAACGACTGTTGCGGGAATGCTTATCAAATACCTGGTAAAGATGGACAAGACCCCCATCCTTGCAGTGGATGCCGACAGTAACGCAAACCTTAATGAAGTATGCGGCCTTGAAGTCGCAGATACCATTGGCAACGCCCGTGAGGAAATGAAAAAAGGAATCGTGCCCAGCGGAATGACAAAAGATATTTTCATAAACATGAAACTGCAGCAGGCGGTTGTGGAGGACGAGGGCTTTGATCTCGTTGTTATGGGACAACCTGAAGGTCCTGGATGTTATTGTGCAGCAAATACGCTTTTGACAGGATTTCTGGAAAAACTGACCGGCAACTATCCTTATATCGTTATGGATAATGAGGCTGGAATGGAACATATCAGCCGATTGACCACCAGCAACGTAGACGTTCTTCTTATTGTATCGGACACGTCCCGTCGCGGCCTTCAGGCTGCCGTTCGGATTAATGATCTGGCTAAAAATCTGAACATCGGTGTCTCAAAAAGCTACCTCATCATCAACCAGGTTAAAGAGGCTCTGTCAGATACGGTTTTAAATATGATGGAAAAAAACGGCCTGGAAATTGCCGGGACCATACCTGAAAATAACGACGTATACGAATATGATTTAAACGGACGCCCGACCATTGAAATTCCAGAAGATAATCAAGCGGTTAAGGCTGCATTCGAAATATTCGACAAAATAATTCCATAATTCCTTTTGAAATCAATGAAAAAAACAGGTTTTTTGCATGATGAAAGATATCTGCTCCACAACACCGGACCCGGTCATCCTGAATCACCCGAAAGACTCAAGGCCATCTATCAAGGGATAAAAGACGCCGACCTTCTTTCAAAGCTGACCATAATCCAAGCCAGCCGAGCGGATTTAAAATGGATCGAAACCGTCCATGAAAAAAAGTATATTGAACGCTTTGAGGCTATTTGCCGCTCGGGCAACTCAACGTTTGACTATCCTGACAATCAGATATGCGCCGAAACATTTGAGACTGCCCTTCTGGCCGTTGGCGGCGTACTCGATGCCGCTAAGCACGTCATCACTGGTAAACTGGACAATGTTTTCTGCGCTGTCAGACCCCCTGGCCATCATGCGGAATGTGACCAGGCCATGGGATTCTGTTATTTTAACAATGTTGCAATAGCTGCCAGATATCTACGAATAGAATGGGGTATTCAAAGGGTTGCAATCATCGATTTCGACGTTCATCATGGCAATGGTACCCAGCATATTTTCGAAGAAGATCCTGATGTATTCTACTACTCAATTCATCAGCATCCGACTTTTGCGTTTCCTGGAACCGGGCGTGCTTTTGAAACCGGTTGTGGGAAAGGGACCGGATCGACACGAAATTATCCGGTCCTGCCGGGTAATGGCGACAAAGAATACCTGGGACTTATACAAAGAGATCTCATCCCGGTCATAGAAGCATTCAGTCCCGAAGTGATCATTGTATCGGCAGGGTTTGATGCCCATGTTGACGACTATATGTCAGATATAAAACTATCTACAAAAGGCTTTACAAGGATAATGGAAAGAATTGTGGCATTGGCCGAACTTTACTCAAATGGAAGAGTAATTTCCGTGCTTGAGGGAGGATACTGCCTTCAGCGTCTTCCGGAACTGGCGGCAAACCATATCAATGTCCTATTGGGTATTTAAAGATCATCTCCCAATACCCCTCGAATCCTTGGGCCCTCTTCTCCAACTAAATTGGAGAAGAATTGTATTTGAAAGTAAAATTGTTTACCGCAAAAATATGAAATTTGTCACAACCCCTTTTAAAAAATATAATCATCGGAGGCCAAAATGTTTATCAGCAAAGTAATGACTAGAAATGTTGTTACCATTGACGAAGATGCTGATATCTCACAAGCACAGAAAAAAATGTCAAAACATCTAATTCGTCATCTCCCCGTAGTCGATGAAAATGATCGACTCATTGGAATTGTAACTGATCGAGACATTAGGAGCGTATTGCCGTCTTCTCAATTTGCCAAAGAAAAGTGTTTGGAAGAATACAACTATGTTTCAAAGAGTAGCATAAAAGATATTATGACAAGAAATCCTGTTACCATTTCTCCCATAGACACCATTCAAGACGCACTTATTTTATTACACAAAAAACATTTCGGTGCACTTCCCGTTGTCGTCGAACAACAAAAACTTATTGGTATTATTTCCGTCAGTGATCTTTTACGTGAGTTTATTAATGTTCTGGGCCTAGAAGAACCCGGGATGCTTCTGTGCATTATCGTAGAGAATAAAATCGGGCAAATGAAAAAAATTGTTGATGCCATTTCCGAAGAACATATTTCATTTGGGAGCATTCTGGTTTCAAGATACTGGGAAAAGGGAAAGCGGGCTGTATTTCCGTATCTCTTAACTCAAAATATCGGGCCGTTAAAAATGAAATTAAAGAAAATGGGGTTTACGTTGCTTGACCCAATGGACTGGTAGATGGATTGTTCGCTGGAAAATGACTAAAACATCACCTCGCTTAAAAGAACAGAAAGAATTAACAGACAACCCATATAAAGAACTCTATATTTACTATCTCCATGGCCGACTGAAATCCAACGATAAAATATGTGGAAATGATTTTATCGGTAATTGGCAGGAAGATGATTTTTCTTTTCTCTTTTTTTCCAAACCTTCCCCTGACGAAGTTTCAAAAATACTCAATACCAATCCCGGATTGGCTCTTCTTGATGAATTCCATATGACATACGATCAATGGCAGGGGGGCGAAACAGCTCCAAAAAAAATCGGTCGATTTGTTATCGTACCGCCATGGGAAAAAAATGGGAAGAAAATGAACTCTTGTCATAAAGAACTTACCATTCTGCTTGATCCTGGTGTCGTATTTGGTAATGGTTTACACACCACAACGCGAGACTGCATAGAAGCACTAGAAATGGTATTCTTGCGTGATTGCATAGAGTCTGCTATAGATCTAGGCACAGGGACGGGAATTCTTGCATTGGCGGCATCTCTCCTTGGATGCGGAAGTATGCTTGCTGTTGACTTTAATTTATTAGCCGCAAAGACGGCCTTGCGAAATGTACACCTGAACAGCTTGGGAAATAGAGTCCTGGTCGCACAGGGACGAGCTGAGGATTTTATTGACCCACCTTCGGATCTTGTGATAGCAAACATTCACTATGATGTTATGAAACATCTAACCGCTTCCCGAGGTTTTTATAATAAAAAGTGGTACATTCTCTCCGGTTTGTTGAGAAGCCAGGCAAGAGATGTGAGTTTCAATTTATCTCAAAATCGGATAAGCATCATTAAGACTTGGGAGTGTGACGGTATCTGGCATACCTTTTTGGGAAAGAAGGATTGACAATGATTATCAAATGCTGGGGGTCGCGAGGCTCCATTCCAGTTTCAGGTGAAGAATATATCAAATATGGTGGAGATACCACCTGTTTAGAAATCAGAACAAAAAATGACGACATTATCATTGTTGACGCCGGAACCGGCTTACGAAGGCTTGGCAACAAACTAATCGATGAAAACCGCTACAAGTACAATCTTATTTTCACTCATTCGCATTGGGACCATTTAATGGGATTTCCCTTTTTCAAACCCCTGTATGAAAAACAGGCTGAATTCATGATGTACAGATGCCCCTTTCACGACGAGTTCGTGGAGACCATTTTCTCCAAGATCATGACCCCGCCGAGCTTTCCTGTAAGATATTCTGAAATTAGTGCAAAAATGGAATATTTAGATGCATTAAATTCGGCGTTTGAAATCGGATCTGTTACCATAACGCCGATCCCAATCAGCCATCCTAATAAAGGCAGTGGATATAAATTTACGGAAGACGGCAAAACATTTGTTTTTCTGACAGATAATGAGCTGGGCTTTATACACCCCGGCGGTCTGCCGTATAAAGATTATATGGAATTTTCCGAGGGTGTTGACCTATTGATTCATGATGCTGAGTACCTCCCTGAAGAGTATCCCTTAAAAATAGAATGGGGACATTCGGTATTTACAAAAACTCTTGACCTTGCCATTGAAGCCGGGGTCAAACAGTTTGGTCTGTTTCATTTAAACCAGGAGCGGACTGATCAACAAGTTGATGAAATGGTCGAGTCTTGTAGACGGACCATCGCTGACAGAGGCCACAATCTTGAATGTTTTGCCGTAGGCTGCGATATGACATTCACGCTATAAATGAAAGATTTAATTCATCAAGCTTCCGAAGATCTTGCCCGATCAACAAACGCTGTTGCATTAACCGGCGCCGGAATATCAGTTGAAAGCGGGATTCCTCCTTTCAGAGGGAAAGGTGGGTTGTGGGAAAGATTCGATCCCATGGAATATGCCCACATTGACGCCTTTATGAAGAACCCGGCAAAAGTCTGGGATGTTTTGATTAAAGAAATGAAAGGAATCATGGACAACGCCAGACCCAATGACGCACATAACGGATTGGCCGGACTCGAAAAACTGGGAATCTTAAAAACCATAATTACCCAGAATGTCGACGGGCTGCACCAGATGGCAGGTAATACGGATGTTATCGAATTTCACGGAAATTTTGCATGGCAGCGATGCATGGAATGCAACAATAGGTGTGAAACGAGAAAGATCGACATCGAACAAATTCCTCCACGCTGTGAATGCGGCGGAATTTATAAACCCGAATGTATATTTTTCGGCGAGATGATCCCACCACAGTGTCTGCAACGATCACAGATAGCCGCTTCAACGTGTGATACCATGCTGGTTATTGGAACGTCGGCGGGTGTTCAACCAGCCGCATCTATACCCATAATTGCAAAGCAGGCTGGTGCAAAGATCATAGAAATCAATCTTGAAAGAACACCTCTTTCAAAAACAATCAGTGATTATATCATCATGGGAAAAGCCGGAGAAGTTCTGAAAACCTTAACTATCGAGATCGAGCGTCTTCTTGCTAACAAGTAAAATAGGAGGATATGATGCTTCGTGCAGATCTTTACGAGAAAAAAATAAACGTCGATTCTTATATCTCTTCCAATGACTGCAGGGCCTGTGGATTTCACAGCCGGGAAGAGTTTTTAAAAAAGCTTCGCTCAGGAAAACTCAAACCCTCACATTGCAAGATGGCAAAGATGCGTTTTTTTTCCCTGCTCTGGGCAGTCAAACCGGACGAGATTCTGCCCGAAGTGGAAGTTTTGCAGCTCCCCAGCCTCGGCCCGACGGGTCTTTTTCCCATCAATCAACCGGGAAAAAATTCACCGATTCTGGTGTCCGGCAACTCAAAGATCACCGGTGAAGTCCTCACTGCGGTGCTTTCCACCACATTGAGTCCGTTCTGGTACCTGGTAGTAAATACGGATGGCCACACTGTAGACATGGCAATTGTCTATAAGGTTATGACTGCCGAACGGATAATGCAGGGAATCAACCGTGAAAACGTAGATCAAATCGCCCCCGAGTCAACCCTTTATCTGCCCGGATTTGCAGCAGCTATTCGGGATAATCTAACCGAGCTAAGCGGACGGCAAGTCAAGGTAGGCCCGGTATGCGCCGCCGAACTTCCGCTGTTTTTCGGAGATGAAAGCTGGAAGGTAGCCTGAGAAATGTAAAAAGTGTCCAATTCATAAATGAGGATTTTTTCGCTGGACAAGGCCGCACAAGGGTTTTCGGTCCCCGCGTTGCGGGACAAGGAAGGCGTACATGAAGTACACCGCAGCCGGGAACCCGCGGAGAACGAAGTCCAGAGAAAAAAAGACCATGTATGGATGGACACTATCTGACCTCGATACAGTAAATATTTTTCTTCTCGTAATAGATTCGATTTATGAAGTAATTCTCCGAAGGATTAAGGTCCAATACAATCCGCAATTTTTTAGTGTCAGAGTGCAGAAATGTCCGGATCTGTCTCACCTTATTTCCCTTAACCGTGGTTCTATAAGGCCCTCTCCAGGAAGAAACAGGCTTAATATCAATTACAATCTTTGGCGTATCACCTTCAAGCGTAAGGATCTTGGGAACAAAATATTTGTTTGAAGCAATAAATATATTTTCATGATCCTTTTTAGGTACAAATTTGATGCTTTTAATAATAACACCATTTTGTAAAACGGCTTTAATCTCATGACTCTGTCTGGCTTTAACAGCTGGAGGAGACACTGAAGCCGATTTTTTCGGGTTTGACCGCGGTACCATTTTCTTGGTGGTTCGGACAGGCATTGACAGTGGTTTCCACTTTTCCGAGACGATTTTCCATTTTCCGTCCATGTCAACCATGGTCAGCGTTTTTTCCCCAACATCGGAAAGCTTCGAATCGCGATACCGCTGAACGAATCTTGCCGTGGCATGATCTGCTTCAATGAAAACCCCAAGATCCGTTATCTCTACCTGGATATTACCCGAGATTTTAAAGTGCTTAGCCTTCTTATGCATCAACTCCTTGTAATCAAGCCCTTCTGATCGAAAGTTCGGACTATAGAAAGACATATAACTGCTTATATCACGGTCTTGCCAAGACTTACGCCAAGCATATACACTGGCACGAACGTCATCGATTGGGCCGGCTGATGCAATTCCCGTGAGACAAATCCCCACCATGCACAGGATCTGTATTGCTAAAGATTTCAATTTCATTTTTCGATTAGTTCAGTCATTCTTTTTATGCGCCGAAAAAATTCTTCGTGCATTAAGCAAAATTAAATTCAACATCATCTTTAAAAGCGATCTTCTCTCAAAATAATCTTTATATTATGCCTATCAAAGGAATTGGATGTTAGTCAAACTTTTATATATGGTTCGCGGGGCTCACTTCCTTGATAACATAGATCACTTTGGATCCTAAGTTTGACGGAGCAAAAAAAGATGAGAAAAAGGTGATTGAGGGTAAAACAGTCTATTGTTATACCTTTACATTATTCATGTTTTCAGTTATTTAGGAAGTCTTTTCTCCGATCTCTACCAGATCTGTGCTCGGGACTGTAAATAGCATATGAAAATTCACGTCGATCAATACCTGAGCGCCTATCCTTACCATCTTTAACTGATGCCAACCTTTTGTCACAAAAAACCTTGTCTTTATCTGAAATTTTCATCCCCAAAGCTAAAACAATCTTTCGTTTTGTTTCCATCCTGCATGGCTCGCCTCGCTCTATTCGTGTGATGGTGAGGGGTGAAATATTGGCATCTCTGGAAAGCTCGGCCTTGCTTATCATAAGAGACTCTCTAATTTTTTTTAGGTTGTTTTTACTCATTTTTTAAATCCTGTGCTATTTATTTGATATTATCATTATGTCATATTTATTTTTGTCTTGCAAAAACCATGCAAAAAGCAGTTCATATTTATATTAACAATAATATCTAATAGTTATACTGGAATCACGGCCGATCAACAATTCGAACCTATGGTTAATTATCTAATATTATGAAGTAAATATCTTAAATTATGTAAACATTTTCTCAACGCAAATACCGTT
>Ga0316577_10001292_pt1 | contig 11691 bp, 12 predicted proteins | sample S5NA_FD_203073 | JGI IMG/M metagenome (GOLD analysis project Ga0316577, IMG submission 203073) | Rhizosphere microbial communities from salt marsh grasses in Alabama, United States - S5-7_050615r2r1 | ecosystem: Host-associated > Plants > Roots > Rhizosphere | place: USA: Alabama | collected... | reverse complement strand
TTGCCGCTGCGGCCCCTGCGCTCGACGGTGAGGGCATGGTGATCACGACCAGCCGTCACAGTGTCCCGGAGACCGCTGATCGCGCCGCGGCAGCGATCGCCGAGCATGGTCTGGGCGTCTTCGCGCGCATTGACCACGCGGAAGGCGCACTGAAAGCGGGGTTGGACTTGGCGCCGACGGAGCTGCTGATCTTCGGCAACCCGACGGCGGGAACCCGGCTCATGCACTGCGGAGCGACGGTCGCCATCGATCTCCCCCTGAAGCTGCTCGTTTGGCGGGGCCCCGAGGGCATCACCCAGGTCGCCTACAACGACCCTGCCTGGCTCAGTGACAGACATGGCCTCGAGGAATGTGCAGCCGTCCTCGCGAACGTCGAAAAGGCACTGTCCGAAATCGCGGCAGCGGCCGGCGATTAGATGATCCAGGCTGAAAGATTCCCGCGAGGCGGAGGGTCTGAGCTGCTGAGACCGTCCGGGGTCTGGGCGACCGTGCGCCGTGGCGACAACCCGATCGTCGCGCCGGCCCTGGAAATCGGCCCGGATTGCCATCACTACTGGGGCGGTGCGGTGCGATACCATCGGCCCAGTGCCCTGAGACCGGACCTGCCATGAGCTTTCTCTCATCAATCGACCGAGGACAATGCGAATGACGAAAAAGGCCATCACCCCCGCTGCCGCCCTGGTTGGGGCTGCCCTTGTCGGCAGCCTGGGCACCTTGAACGGCGCTGAAGCTGGCACCAACCCCTTCGTCGCCCAGACGCTGGATGCCGGCTACATGCAGATCGCCGAAGGAGATACGGAAGGGAAGTGCGGCGAGGGCAAGTGCGGTGAAGACAAGGGGTCGGAAGGGAAGTGCGGGTCGGACAAAGAAAAGGAAGGGAAGTGCGGCAGCACGTCCTGACCCTCCGCCGTCCAGGGCCATGAACCAGGCTCGTTATCCGGTTCATGGCGCCGGCCTCGGCCTGCGGCGGTCCTTTTTGGGCGCCCTTGCCGAGCGGCCTCCGGCACAGGTGGATTTCTATGAGATCGCCCCGGAGAACTGGATCGGCATGGGCGGCGTGAACGCACGCCGCCTGCGTTCCTTGACCGAGACCCAGCCGTTTGTCTGCCATGGGCTCTCGCTCTCGATCGGGGGTCCGATGCCGCTCGATCTGCGCCTCGTGACAGAGGTCAAGCGGTTCTTGGATACGCACGGGATCCGCGCCTACACGGAGCACTTGAGCTATTGCTCGGATGACGGCCACCTCTACGATCTCTTGCCCATTCCCTTCACCGAAGAGGCTGTGCGGCACGTCGCCGGCCGCGTGCGTCAGGTGCAGGAGATCCTGGAGCGGCGGATCGCGCTGGAGAATGTCTCGTACTATGGCGCGCCGGGACAGGAGATGTCTGAGATCGACTTCATCAATGCAGTCATCGACGAGGCAGACTGCGACCTCCTCCTCGACCTGAACAACACCTATGTCAACAGCATCAACCACGGCTACGATCCCGAGGCCTTCCTGGCCGCGCTGCCCGGAGAACGGATCTGCTATGCGCACATCGCGGGCCACTATGAGGAAGCGAAGGACCTGCGGGTCGATACGCACGGCGCGGATGTGATCGACCCGGTCTGGGGGCTCCTGGACCTTGCCTATCAGCGGTTCGGAGTCTTCCCCACGCTCCTGGAGCGTGACTTCAACATCCCCCCACTGGACCAGTTGCTTCAGGAGGTCGATCAGATACAGCGGATCCAGCACACCTGTGTGGCGCGGTCCGAGAGGCGTCTGACCCATGGTTGAGCAGCCCGAGTTCATCAGTCGGCAGCTCGCCTTCGCCGCCCATCTGCGCGATCCGAGTCGTGTGCCGGGACCGGATGATGTCGAGGATCGCCGCACGGCGATCTATCGCGACCTGGTCTTCAGGAACGTCTCGTCCTTGCTCGCTGGAAGCTTCCCGGTCCTTCACCGGACCCTCCCCGAGGAGCATTGGAACGATCTGGTCAGAGACTTCTTTGTTCGTCATCGTGCGAAGACACCGCTCTTTCTGGAGCTTGCGCAGGAGTTTCTCGACTTTCTCCAGACTGCCCGCGCGGACGATCCGCGGGACCCGCCGTTCCTGTTGGAGCTGGCGCATTACGAGTGGGTGGAGCTGGCGCTTCAGATCAGCGATGAGGCGCCCGATCCGGCGCGCATCGACCCGGAGGGCGACCTGACCGCGGGTCGCCCAGTGATCTCCCCGCTGGCCTGGCATCTGACCTACCGCTTCCCGGTCCACCGCCTTGGTCCGGATCTGCAGCCCGCGACGCCCCCGCCCGAACCGACCCAACTACTGGTCTATCGTGGGTGGGACGACAGGATCCAGTTCCTGGAGATCAATGCCGTCACCCAGCGACTGCTGATCCTGCTTGAGGAGGATCCACCGCGGTCGGGGCGTCAAGTCTTGCTGCGGATCGCCGCGGAGCTTGGTCATCCCGAACCCGACCAGGTGGTCACATTCGGATCGGAGCTGATGGAGGGTCTGCGCGCCAAGGGTATCCTGCTCGGGACCGAACGCGGATCCACAATCTGATCGTCGGATCCGCGCCATCCCTGTCAGGAAGATCCGCGTCCCACCGAAGGTCGAGACAGCGCGCCACGTGACATAGTGTCTTTCGATCATCGTCGGCCTGCGGGCCGAGATCTCGCGCAGTTTGTGTCCGAGCGGCCCAGTGACAGTCATCAGCATCCTTCCAGTTCAAGCGCCAAGCCCCTCATGAACGGCCTCGGCACGACGCAGGACCCCTATCTGCAGGCCTTTCGCGGCAGCTTCACCTCCGCCTTGCGCTGGCATCAGCTCGACGACCTCTGGGCGCGAATCCTCGAGCACGCCGATGCCGGATGGTTTCTCTATGCCGTCGGCGAGCCGCCGCCGATGGTTGCAGCAGACGCGGAGCGCGTCAGGAACTTCATCGCCGAGATCGACCGGCTCCTGCGGGCAGAGCATCGCGAGGACTATTGCGGAATCGTCTACGCCAACGACCTGCGCGCACCGACCTTCATCAAGATCTATGATCCGGGCAATCTCGGGGTAGTCTGCGGTTTCAGCGACGAGCCGCCCTTGCCGGGCTGGGTGATGAGCCTGATCCCGCCGGTCGACCTGCCAAGCACGCGTCCGCTACCGAAGAGCCGGCGCCGTTGGTGGAAGAGGCTCCTTGGTTAACCGCATCCAGTGTGGAGATGCGGTGTCTTCGTCCGGGTGCCAACCGCGGATGAACCCACGAACGCCGCAGACGCTGTCAAGTCTCTTCATGCTTCCGAGGCCGTGAGGCTTTGTCTCGCCGCGTCGATCCCGGCCGACTGTCGTTGGTGGCGTCACAGCGGATGGTCGAACCTCAAGAGGCAACATGATGGCCACCAAACAGACGTTCTCGATCCTGGTCGACGACCGCGAGGCAACCGAGACCGTGGCGAAGGCCCTGCGGCAACATCCGGAATTCCGGATCAAAGTCGAGCGGCTCCCGGTTGGCGACTTCCTGGTCGACGACGCCCTCCTCTTCGAGCGCAAGACGTTGCTGGATCTCACTCGCTCGATCAAGGACGGGCGTCTCTTCGGGCAGGGTGAACGTCTCGCGAATGCCGCGCCGCGCGGTGCCCTGATCCTCGAAGGCACCGCGCGGGGACTGGCCGAGAGCCGGATGCGACGTGAGGCAATCCAGGGTGCGCTGGTAACGCTCACGCTTTTCTTCGGTCTACCGCTGCTCCGATCACGGGATCCGGAGGAGACAGCGCGGCTGATGCTCTTCGCCGCACGCCAGGGACGCGCGTTCGCCCTGGGAGCGCGGCCTCGGCCCGGCAAGCGACCGCGCGGGAAGTTGCGTCTCCAGAGCCACGTCCTTCAAGGGTTGCCCGGAATCGGACCCGAACGGGCGAAGCGACTGCTCGCGCATTTCGGCAGTGTCGAGGCGGTGATCGCGGCGGAGGCCGATGTCCTGACCGACGTGCCCGGGATCGGGAAAGCCGTCGCGGAGATCATCCGCTGGACGGTCCGGGAGCACCCGGCGGTCTATCACGGCTGACCCGCGTCCGGCATGACATGCGCTCTGCTCGCGTTGGCGAGGCCGCGCACGAACCGACGGATGTCCCAGCAAGCGCTGGCTTAGGTCTCTGATTTCCGGATCCAGGATGATCGACTTCGGTCCCGTCAACTGGGTATATACTGCTGGCTTTTCTCGGCTTGGAGCAGAGCGATGTCGCAAGGCGCGGTCAAGAAGGTGGTGTTGGCCTACTCCGGAGGGCTGGATACCTCGGTGATCCTCAAATGGCTGCAGGAGAAATATCAATGCGAGGTCGTGACCTTCACGGCCGACATCGGCCAGGGCGAAGAGCTTGAGCCGGCACGCGCGAAGGCCGAGGCGGCAGGGGTGAAGGAGATCTATATTGACGATCTGCGCGAGGAATTCGTCCGCGACTTCGTCTACCCCATGTTCCGCGCCAACGCCATCTACGAGGGCGAGTATCTGCTCGGCACCTCGATCGCTCGACCGCTGATCGCCAAGCGCCTGATCGAGATCGCCGCCGAGACGGGGGCCGACGCCATCGCCCATGGCGCCACCGGCAAGGGCAACGACCAGGTCCGCTTCGAGCTGACCGCCTATGCGCTCAATCCGGACATCAAGATCATCGCCCCCTGGCGCGAGTGGGATCTGCTGTCGCGCGAGCGATTGATGGACTATGCGGCGAGCCGCGGGATCGCGGTCGAGATGAAGCGTGAGGGCACCAAGTCGCCCTACTCGATGGACGCTAACCTCCTGCACATCTCATACGAGGGCGACGACCTGGAGGATCCCTGGGTCGAGCCGGGCGCCGACATGTGGCGCTGGAGCGTCACCCCGGAGGAGGCACCGGATCGGGCGACCCCGATCGAGCTGATGTTCGAGCGGGGCGACTGTGTCGGGATCGACGGCCGGTGCATGACCCCGGCCGGTGTCCTGGCGGAGCTCAACCGCATCGGCGGGGCCAACGGCATCGGGCGCAGCGATATCGTGGAGAACCGCTATGTCGGGATGAAATCGCGCGGGTGCTACGAGACCCCTGGCGGCACCATACTGCTCAAGGCCCATCGCGCGATGGAGTCCTTGACGCTGGACCGCGAGGCGGGGCACCTGAAGGACGAGCTGATGCCGCGCTACGCGAGCCTGATCTATAACGGTTACTGGTTCTCGCCGGAACGGCGCATGCTCCAGGCCGCAATCGACGCGACCCAGGATGTGGTGAACGGCGTGGTGCGCCTGCGGCTCTACAAGGGCAATGTCATGGTGGTCGGGCGCAAGTCAGAGACCGACAGCCTCTTCGACGCCTCCATCGCGACCTTCGAGGAAGACGCGGGGGCCTATGATCAAAAGGACGCGACCGGATTCATCCGGCTCAACGCCCTGCGACTGAGGGTAGCCGGACGCAAGCGCAGGTAGAAGCCAGCGGCGAGTCCCGCAAGTCACGCGCGACAGTGCGCCCTCGCAAGCGCGAACCAACCTGAACGCGCCTTCGGGCAGGGGCAGATCATCCTGTAAACCGCGGGTGGGCAGGCACGGCGCCTCCGGCGGCGGCCGAGCGACGCCCCCGGCCGAACCCTTTGTGCTTGAGCTCGACACCGGTCAGTCCGGCAGGATCCGCAGCAAGGCCCCGTTTGGGGCATCGGTCAGGACATAGAGATAGCCGTCCGGCCCCTGGCGAACATCACGCACGCGGTTTTCGATGGTGAGCTTCTGCTCGTCAATCACCCGCGCCCCATCCAGGACGATCCGCCGGACCTGACCGAACACCAGGGCACCGCTGAAGAGGTTTCCCCGCCAGTCGGGATAGCGATCACCCGTATAGAAGGCGAGCCCGCTCGGCGCCTTCGAGGGCGTCCAGTTGATCAGCGGATCTTGCACGTCCGGTCGACTGGTCACATCCGACACCGGCGGACCCCAGTATTCGCGGCTGTAGGTGACCTCGGGCCAGCCGTAGTTCTTTCCTGCCTCGATCAGATTGAGCTCGTCGCCGCCGCGCGAGCCGTGCTCATTGGCCCAGACGCGTCCGCTCGCCGGGTCGCGCGTCAGGCCCTGGATGTTGCGATGGCCGTAACTGTAGATCTCAGGACGTGCACCTTCACGACCGGTGAAAGGATTGCCGGGGTGCGGACGCCCGTCTTCCGTTAGCCGCAAGACCTTGCCGAAATGGGTCTCGAGCCGCTGTGCCTGATCACGAACATCGCGGCCCGCAAACGCGATCGGTGGATTGCCGCCGTCACCGATGCTCATCACCAGACTCTGGTCCGGCAGCCAGACCAGCCGCGACCCGAAATGCTGGCCGCCGCTCTTGGCATCGGCGTTCGTAAAGATCACCTCGACGTCCACGAGCCGAGTGCCGTCGAGCCGTCCGCGTGCCAGCGCGGTGCGGTTCGCGTCCGGGGTCCCGGACGCGAAGGTCAGATAGACCCAGCGGGAGCGATCGAAGTCCGGATGCAAGGCGACGTCCAACAGTCCACCCTGCCCATGGACCAGGATGGGCGGCAGACCGGCGATCGGCTCAGGCACCAAGATGCCATCGCGCAGCATCCGCAGGCGCCCCGGGCGCTCGGTGATGAGCGCCGATCCGTCGGGCAGCCAGGCGATCGACCAGGGGTGCTCGAGCCCGTCCACCACCACCTCGGCCCTCCAGCCCTCCGCCTCGGGCACATCCGCAGTGGGTTTGACAGGCCCACCGACGGGCATGGCATTGGAGAGCAGAACCAGGAGCAGCGCGGCAAGACCCACCAAAATAGCACGGCGGATCACGTGGCCGCCCCCGGCACCGGCGCCACGGATCCCTCCTCATTCACGCCTTCGGGAAGCTCAGATGGCAGCTCGCCGCGGGACTTCAGCGCCTCGAAGGGGTCAGGCCCACCGCGTGCGTATCCCGCCCCCTTCAGCCTGTCGAGATAGTCGAGCCACAAGGGCTGCCAGGCCCGACCCAGCTTGTAGAGATACTGCCAGTCATAGAGACCCGAGTTGTGACCGTCATCGAAGAAGATCTTGAGCGCGTAATTCCCGACCTGCTGGAGGTCCGTGATCGTGACCGACTCCTTCTTGACCTGGAGCTTGGCCGTGGCGGGCGAGTGGCCGCGAACCTCGGCCGACGGGGAATAGACCCGCAGATACTCGCACGGCAACCTGAATCGCGCCCCGTCGTCGAAGGCGATCTCGAGGATCCGGGACTGCTGATGCAGGTTGATCTCGATCGGTAAAGCGCGTGGTTCCATACGTCTGACCTCAAAGCGGGGTTCGCATTGATGCGATCGACAGTCTGCCCGGAGCACACTCCTGAGCTGAAAAGGCACTCCGGACGCAGCGGATCGTGACCCCGGGGGAACTCAACCCATCTTTCCCCCGGGGTCCGCGGCAACGGCCTCAGATGCCTTGGGTCGTTCGGGCCGGTGCAGCTCAGATGGCCGTCGTCGGATGATCAAGTCGTGGCCCCCAAGGCCACGGCGCGCTCCCGACGTGCGGCGAGCTCGGCCCCATCGGCAGCGGGACGGGTCTGCTCTGGCCACCCCGCACTGTGCCGCTGAATGATCCCGGCGAGCATCTCGATGTGGGCGGGACTGTCATTGAGACAATGGACGTAGCTGAAGCGCTCGCCGCCGGCGCCCAGGAAATAACCCCGATTCTCTGCGTCGATTTCTTCGATGGTCTCGAGGCAGTCGGCCGAGAAGCCGGGTGAGAGGACCTGGACCGAGCGCACCCCCTCCGCCGCCCACGCCTTGAGGGTCTCGTCCGTGTAGGGCTGGAGCCACTCCTTGAATCCAACCCGTGACTGGAAGGCCAGTGCCCAACGCTCGGGCGCCAGACCGAGTCGCTCGGTGGCCAGGCGCGCCGTCTTCTGGCACTGGCAGAAGTAGGGATCGCCCTGGTCGAAGTAGTCCTTCGGGATGCCATGGAACGAAAACAGCAGGCGCTCGGCCTCACCCTGCGCCGTCCAGTGGTTGCGGATGCTCTCGACGATCGCCTCGATGTAGCGCGGCTCGTCGTGATACTGACTGATGAATCTGACCTCTGGGATCCAGCGCCAGCGTGAGAGCTCCCGCGTCACCGCATCGAAGACCGAGGCCGTCGTGGACCCCGAGTATTGCGGATAGAGCGGGAAGACCAGCAGTCGACGCGCGTTCGCCCGGCGGAGCTCGGCGAGCGCCGAAGGGATGGATGGGTTGCCGTAGCGCATCCCCAACGCGACTTTGACCGATCCGACGCAGTCCTCGCTCAGACGGGCTTGCAGTGCGGCGGACTGGCGCTTGGCGATGCTCAGGAGTGGAGAGCCATCCTGGCCCCACACCGCCTGATACGCCTTTGCTGACCGGGCGGGGCGCACGCGTAAGATCACCGCATGGAGGATCGGCAGCCAGAGCGCCCTTGGCAGCTCGACGACGCGGGGGTCGGACAGAAACTCGGCCAGATAGCGGCGAACGGCCGGCACGGTGGGCATCTCGGGCGTGCCCAGGTTGACGAGCAGGACCCCCAGACATTCCGGGGCATCATGGCGAAAATCAGGTGTGCCTACGAATGTCATGACTCCGTCTCGGCTTTGGAGTGGACCCGCTCGGCCGGAGGAATCATGCTCAGGCGCCGCTGCGGAAACCATTTTGTGCCCGGATGGGGCGAGCTGCGGCCTCCATGTCCAGGCGCTCAACCACCTCGACATGGTGGCGACGACCGCTGCCATCGCGTTCCGGCACGCCTCATCCCGTAACAGACGGTGTCGGGAGCGAGGACCACCCGGGACGTCTCAGGGTTCCGCCTGCGCCGCGAGTTGCGCATAAAGCGCGCGGTAACGCAGCGGATCCGGGTTCCCGAAGAGCGGATCCTCGACCGTCGGGGCCATGACCTCGAGCTCCGTCCAGTCGCCGGCCGACAGGCGGGCGAGCGCGATCGGGAAGGCCTCCTCGTCCTCTAGCCGCATATGGCTGCGCAGCGTGCTGATCAGCTCGCGTCCATGCGCCTCCACGTCCTCCCGCAATAGAACCTCCTCATGCAGGATGCCGTCGAGCGACTGGCGAAAGCGTTTGTTGAGCTGACCCAGCACCCTGTGCTGCCGCATCAGGACCTCGAAGACGTCATGTCGCTCGGAGCCCTTGTCCAAGATACGCTGAAAGATGAGGTCCTCGGTCGGGTGATGGACGATGTCGGAATAGCTGTCCATGTACTCGAGCATCTCACTCATGAGCTCATAGTCGGGCTCCGCGCCCTCGTGAAAACGGTCCAGCAACTCCTCGAACAGATCGAGCAGCCTTGCCAGACGGGCGTGATCCTGGCCGAGTCGGGTCATTACCGGAGGCATGTGACATCTCCTCGTTGCAGCGGTCCGCGTGCTGCCAGTATGACATCATTGCCACCGTTACCAAACGCCGGCCGGACTCGGTCACCGCTTCGCCGGGGCTGCCTTGTGCGCCTGCTCGCGACGCCGGGCAAGCCAACGCCAGACCCCGCCATCGGGTCCGGTCTCCCCCGTCCGGACATACCGCAGCACCCACGGGTTTCGCATCGTCCAGGTCATACATCGACTCGCCTCCGCACGGCCACAGCAGAGCAGGCGGTCGCCGGTGCGGATGCGCTCGGCCCCCTCAGGCAGCGGGCGACGCGCATCATTGTGAAGGCGCATGAGGACGATGACCGGCAATGACCTCTCGCGGGCCCGAGGATCGCATAACAGTTGCGCGATGGTGACGGCGGTACCGCGCCGATCCTCGTCGCAGAGCGCCGGCGCATCGACCTCGTCGACTCTGACCTCCCAGACATGGGGCGCCTCATCATCGACCAACGCCGCAATCCGGCTCACCAGCTCACAGGCCCAGTTATCCTCCTGGTAGCGGGCAAAGGTGAGGAACTCAGCGAGCAGCGGCGTGCCAAGACGCACCCGGATGCGCTCGGCAATGATGCGGCTCGGCAACATGACCACCTTCGCGCCGACTCGGTCAAACAGGATCTGGTTGTGCAGATGGTTCTCACGGGCCACCACGAAGAGGTCGGGATTCAGCTCCAGGGCGGTCATGATGATCGAGAGGTTGTCCGCGTCGTTGTCGGTTCCGGCGACCAGGCCGACGGCGTCCTGGATACCGGCCTGCTCCAGGGTGACCGCCTCGGTCCCGCGCCCATGCACGACGCCCTCTTTCGGGACGCCCGTCTTATGCGGAAGGGCTTCGATGACCGTCAGCGCCAGGTCCTGCTCGCTGAGGTATCGGTACATCGCCTTGCCGAATCGGCCGTACCCGCAGAGGACCCAACGACCTTTGGACGGCGGGTAGATCGGCTCTCCCAGCGGCTCGCCCTCGACCCCGGACAGCCAGTCGCCCAGCAGGGTCAGACATGGGGCCTGGATCGCGATCGCCATGTCGAGGGCAAAGGTATCGAAAGGGTCATAGATATGATCGGTTCCAACCGAGGCCATGTTGGCCTCGATCTCATGTGAATCCGCCCGACAGATCACCTTAATCCTGGGATGCATCAGCTTAGCCGCGATCGCGATCTGCAGGTTGACCTCGTTGACGTTGGTCAAAGCGACGACACCCTTGCAGAGCGCGTGCTGCAGACCGGCGGCCTCGAGATTTGCGGGCTGGCACGCATCGGCGCACAGCGCCGGGACGTATTCGCGCTGATCGTCGAGCTTCAGCAGGTTCACCCGCTCCGGATCGATGTCGATGACCACGGCATGGTCGTGGCGATCGGTGAGGCTGCGCACCAGGGCGCCGCCGGTCTGGCCGTAGCCGCAGACGAGATAGAAGGGGTCGCGCAACCGCCGAACCCGCTTCCGGAAGCGACGTTCCGTGATCGCCCGTTGGAACGTCGAGTCTTGCAGCAGGGCAATCAGGGTCCCGACGGCATACACCCAAACCGCGACGGTGGCGAATACACAGAAGGCGACCCAGATCCGCTGAGCGTCGGTGAACTCGTTGGGCAGCTCGCCGAAACCGATGGTCGTCGACATGTAGCTGACGAAGTAGAAGGCGTGGAAGAAGCTCATGGGGACCGGGTCCCCCGCCGCGTCCCGCGCCGGGATCAAGACCATTCCCGCCATCGCCACCGCATACACACCGATCAATAACAGCAGCGGCACGCGCATGCGCCGCATGATGAGGTAGACGATGTTGTCCATGACCAGCTTCGCGAGGCGTGCCGCCCGAGCTTATCGGCGCAGCGTATAGGTCTCGATCACCAGGAGCACCACTGAGATGACATTGGCGATCATCGCACCCCCGCTGAGCGACACGATGCTCGCCGTGACGCTCGAGGTCACACCCCCTGTCGTGGCGTGCGCCGCGATCGCCCAGATCAACGAGGCGGTGACCAGCTGCAGGATCGCGACCAGGCTCGTCGCGAGCAAGAGGGCGCCCATGTGGGTGCGATCGCCGAACTTGAGCACCGTCGCGATCAGGTTGACCAGGACGACCGCAAACAGCTCCCAGGCATGGTGATGCTCAGGGTTGTCGATCTCGCCGATGAAAAAGCCGAAGTTCAGGGTCAAGGCCAAGACGATGAAAAAGCCAAAGACGACCTTCTCGGGATTCATGAACGGTCTCTCCTGGGATGATTTCGTGGGCTTCGCTCGTTGGAGAGCCTCCGGTCTCCAGCCGAATGAAGACGCCGATGGAGGCGCTCGTCAGGCCGCCGAGGGAGTGGTCTCGGCGGCTGTCCGCTCGGTCAGCGCGCGATGCATCACGATGTTGA
>Ga0316577_10001291_pt1 | contig 11692 bp, 11 predicted proteins | sample S5NA_FD_203073 | JGI IMG/M metagenome (GOLD analysis project Ga0316577, IMG submission 203073) | Rhizosphere microbial communities from salt marsh grasses in Alabama, United States - S5-7_050615r2r1 | ecosystem: Host-associated > Plants > Roots > Rhizosphere | place: USA: Alabama | collected... | reverse complement strand
AAACAACATCGGGATGTATGGTCTTAAGAGGCTCTTTTTTGCGAGTCAAGGTATTGTAAACAAGCTGTGCCATAGGGGATTATCCTGTGAATTATTGATTGATTTGGGCGAAGATCATCCGTCCAGCAGCAGTCTGGAGTACTTTTGTCACAACAACGGTAACCTGCTGGTTGATTTTCCCGCGCCCATCTTCAACGACAACCATTGTACCGTCATCCAGATAACCAACACCTTGTCCAGGCTCCTTTCCTTCCTGGATAATGTCCACTAATAGTGGTTCACCAGGCAGGAGCACTGATTTGACAGCATTGGCCAGTTCATTAACATTTAATACAAGCACACCCTGCAGTTCAGCGACGCGGTTGAGATTGTAATCGTTAGTCATGATCGGGGATTTCATCTGGCGTGCGAGGACAACCAATTTTTCGTCCACTTCACGCACACCATCGACATCAATGTCGCTGATCCGAACGGGGACCGTAGCATCCTTTTGTAGTTCGGAAAGCACTTCCATGCCGCGCCTGCCTCTCTGACGCCGCATACTGTCTGCGGAGTCAGCGATATACTGGAGTTCATTGAGCACAAACCTGGGAATGAGGAAGGTGCCATACAGGAATCCGGTGGCGCTGATATCAGCGATACGACCATCAATGATCACGCTGGTATCCAATAAGATTGTGCGACCATTATCGACCATTTCCCCGGCAATATCCCCCGCGCGTCCGGGTAAATTCATCCTGAAGACGGAAAATATATCATCCTGGCGCATGATGAAGACCGCAATACCCAGGTATCCAAAAAGTAGGACGCCGATGATGGGCAATACTTCTCCAAATGGTGAGGGGAGGGCTGAAAGCGGGAAAGCGAGCAAGGCAGCAATAATCAATCCTGCCAGCAAACCGATAAAACCGGACACTAATGTTTGGGATGAAACCCGGCCAAGGATACCTCGCAAAGCTCGTACAGGCCGGGTACTGATGTAGGGTGTGATCACCAAGCCAACCAAAGCACCTACTAAAGCGAAGATCACCGCGTAGAGCGCTTGATTTTCCCCGTAAAGATTACCTACATAGATCCCCCAGTAAATCCCCAGGCCGGCAAAAACAACCATGCCGGTCAGGCGCGCAATAAAATCTGCACTCATAATAATGACTCCTGAATAATAAAGAATAAATTCTGGCGGTATGACAATTGCTCATATCCATAATAATTTCACTCATCTTGGACCTGCTAAGGGAGGTGATTTCATAGCCCCATCATGTACTGAGTATTCAAACGGTCGTGTGCGAATAAGATGATAGATAAGTGAGGAAAAAATTTATGCAGATCCTTCACAGGGGTTATGCATGAAATAATAACCGAGATTCTGATGCTATACTTGCAATTATTATTATACTATAATGATTTCTCCACTCATATTGAGCACACACATACCTTACCAGGCCAATTTCACCATTGAATAAATATGGTTTTTACTCCAGAATCTGCCTAAAGGTCTTAAAAGACCTTGGGTAGCTATGAATTTACCTGAGGAGGAGACGATGACCACCAGTGCGTATTACGGGATCAGCGACCAGGAATATAAGCGCCGGATCCGGGCCTGGACGCTTTACGATTGGGCTAATTCCGCGTTTGCTACCACAATCCTGGCAGCTGTGCTGCCGATATATTACAGCCAGGTGGCTGGTATAACGCTACCCAGCCCGGCTATAGCTACCGCATACTGGAGTAGGGGGTTAAGCATAGGGATCTTGATCGTAGCAATTATCTCTCCGATTTTGGGAACCATATCAGATATTATGCGCGGCAAAAAGCGTTTCCTGGCGATCTTTGCTGGGATAGGTATCTTGAGCACAGGATTGTTGGTACTGGTAGAGACAGGGGATTGGATGCTGGCCTCGGTCTTATTCATTTTGGGCAGGATAGGTTTCAGCGGGGCAAATGTGTTTTATGATGCTTTGCTGCCCCACGTGGCGCGTGATGAAGACCAGGATCAGGTTTCGACACGTGGTTATGCTATGGGCTACCTCGGTGGTGGAATACTGCTGGCGATCAACGTGCTTATGTTTGAGTTTTTTCCGGGCACCTTGGGACCACGATTATCTTTCTTAAGCGTTGCTGTCTGGTGGGCGGTCTTCTCCATTCCCATATTCTTGCGCGTCCCCGAACCTCCAGCTGCGACAGAAAAATTAGAGGCCGGCGAAAATGTGGTCTTAGCTAGTTTTTTACGGCTCGTGGAAACACTCAGGGATATCAGTCAGTACCGCGAACTTTTCAAGTACCTCCTGGCTTTTATATTGTACGTGGATGGCATCGGGACCATCATTGGTGTGGCAGCAATCTATGGTGCTGAATTGGGTTTTGATAGTGTCTCTTTGATCCTGGCCCTCTTGTTGGTGCAATTTGTGGGCATCCCCTTCAGCCTGATCTTTGGGCGGTTGCCCAGCTCCAATGATAAGCGAAGGTCATTCTACCTGGCGTTTGTGGTTTTTAACATGGTTGCGCTTCCCGTCGTTGGATTGGCGGGATCGAGGATGCTATCAGCAGATTTAATCGGCAGCTTACCAGCCCCGTATGAAGACACAGCAACTGCGGTTGGCCAGGGGACCTACACCGCCGAGGATACGCATCTCTGGTATTCAGGATCCTGGGAGAGCAGGCCGGTCGCGGCTGAAATCGTTGGAGATGAGCAAGATGCAACATACCGTTTAACCTCTGAACCCGGTGCGAGCTACGAGTTGGTATTCAATGGGCAGAACTTGAATATTGTGTTCAGCACTGGACCCGACCATGGTATCTTCGCTGTGGAAATAGATGGAGAACCGGTGGTCGACGAAGAGAGCGGAGAAGAACTACTAATCGATGGATATTCTCCAACAGACAGGTATGTGGTCGCCGAAACCATTCTGGTGGAGCGTCCGGGTGAACATGTCTTGAAGGTAATCAATACCGGGGAAAAGGACCAGGATAGCTCCGGTACGGTTATGAGTCTGGCCAAGGTAGAAGTCTGGCCTCCTGAGCGGGAGAGCAATTTACTACTCATCATGGGTATGATTCTGGTGGTGGAGCTGGTCTTGTTGCTGCTGGCCTGGTTATTGGGGAAAGCACTTTTCAGCGGCCTGGCGGAAAAGATGAACACCAAGAACAGCATATTACTCTCTCTGCTGGTATATTCACTCATCGCGATTTGGGGCTACTTCCTCAATTCAGTGATCGAATTCTGGTTCCTGGCGATGATGGTGGCGGTTGTGCAGGGTGGAAGCCAGGCATTAAGCCGTAGCCTGTTTGCCAGTATGTCACCTGCAGCGAAGAGCGGTGAATTCTTTGGGCTGTTTGGGATCATGGAGAAGTTTTCCACAATCCTGGGGCCGCTGGTTTTCGCATGGGCAGCGACTACTTTCGGGAGCAGCCGACCGGCGATCCTGACCCTGATCGCATTTTTTGTGATCGGCGGCTACCTGCTGATGCGTGTTAATGTGGATGAAGGAAGGCAAGTGGCCCGGGAAGAGGATGTGCTTCTGCTGGGATCCGAACCCGGCGATTGAGATGGATAACACCATCACGGAGGATAAGGCGCGGTACGTTCAGGGCATGTTCGGCCGGATCGCCGAACGTTATGATTTGATGAACCGGTTGATGACTGCTGGACAGGATCGGCGCTGGCGTCAAGAAGTCGTTCGCAGGTCCGGCCTGGGGGAAGATGACCACATACTTGACTTGGGAGCAGGTACGGGTGACCTATCTCGCGAGGCAATTCGTCAAGTCCCCGGTTGTAGAGCTACAGCAGCAGATTTTACTCTGGAAATGATGAAGGTGGGCAAATCTCGTACTCCAAATACGGGTGTAACCTGGACGATGGCGGATGCTTTGAGTTTACCATTCGCTAGTGGGACTTTTAAATCGGTTGTATCTGGATTCTTGTTGAGGAATGTAGTAGATGTCCGCTTAGCTTTGCAAGAACAGTTCAGGGTCCTCAAATCAGGTGGCTCCCTGGTTGCGCTAGATACAACGCGTCCCCCAGATAATATGCTGCGATTATTGATTGATTATTATCTGCGGGATATAATCCCCAGCCTGGGTCGCTTAATCACTGGTGAGACCGGGGCATATGCTTACCTGACAGCCTCGACGCAGACCTTCCTCAAGGCTGAGCAGCTGGCAGCATACATAGAACAAGCCGGATTTCACGACGTTGGGTTTCGCCGGCTGATGTTTGGGACTGTAGCGATTCATTGGGGACGGAAATGAAAATACAAATTGAGAAAGTAAAGTTTGCACGCAGGGAGATAGATGGTGGGTGAGCAGGTTAAACGAGTGGTGGTAGGTATTTCAGGTGCATCCGGTGTCATCCTCGGTATCAGGACCCTGGAGGTGCTGCATGAAATGGGTATTGAAACACATTTGATAATCTCATCTGCTGCCAAGGGAACCATCACCGAGGAAACAGATTGGAAGGTGAGCGAGGTTGCAGGATTGGCGGCGGTTGTTTACAACCATGGAGATACAGCTGCTGCCATTGCTTCGGGTTCATATTTTACCCAGGGTATGATCGTGATTCCATGCTCGATCAAAACACTCTCAGCGATAGCAAATTCTTACGCCAGCAATCTTCTCGCACGAGCAGCAGATGTTACCCTGAAGGAAGGACGCCCATTGATCCTGGTGGTGAGGGAGACGCCTCTGCATATTGGGCACTTACGCTTGATGAGTGAGGCTGCGCAGATGGGGGCAGTAATTTTTCCACCCATGCCAGCATTTTATACCAGGCCAGCATCCATCGAAGACCTTATTGATGATACCGTAGGGAGAGTCTTAGCCAGATTTGGGATCGAAAACAATATTTACAAGAAATGGAAAGATTAATAGACCTGTCCAAGCTGAAGAATACTTTTGCTGATTTGCTTGCTTTAAGCACCATGACCCTGGCTACATGCGGAGTAAAGGGTGAACCCCATGCAGTAGATGTTTATTTCGTTTGTGGTGAGCCGTTAATTCTGTATTTCTTTTCAGAGCCAAGCAGCCAACATGGCATGGACATCCAGCAAAATCAGAGTGCTGCAATAACTATTCATGCTGCCAGTGCGGGATGGGAACAGATCCAGGGTTTACAAATGCGAGGTAGAGCAAGATTGTTCTCTTCTCAACAGAAATGGCAAGCAGTATGGGATATTTACCAGCGAAAATTTCCATTTGTAACTGATTTTACAAGTGCGGTTGATGTGAATCAGCTGTATGGGTTTACCCCCACTTGGGTACGCCTGGTGGATAACAGCCGGGGATTTGGGTTTAAACAGGAATGGCAGGAGGTTAGATCTGATGAAGATAGGGACCAGATAGATCAATGGCAGCAAATTTTCATCCATAGTAAAGGAGAAAGCAAACCTGGTGGCTGACAGGGATATGGAGAAGGCTGCACTAAGGGGCGAGCCATCCTATGTCTGGCGCAGCGGACAGGAACGGCGCCTGCAAATGATCCAAAGTTCGGCTGCTGAACGGTTATCCGGGCGTATTCTTGAAAATGGATGCGGCGTGGGCATTTACCTGGACCGTCTGTCTGAGAAAAGCCAGCTTGCAGTTGGATTGGAATTTGACCTGCCGCGCGCAAAGCAAGCCCATCAGAATGCACCCCATATCCTGAATGCCGCAGGGGAGAACCTTCCCCTGCCAGCTGAGAGATTTGATTTCATCCTCAGTCATGAAGTCCTCGAACATGTGCATGATGACCGTAATTGCGTAGAAGAAATGGTACGCGTCCTGGCTCCCGGCGGCAGATTGGCAATATTCGTTCCAAATCGTGGTTATCCCTTTGAGACACATGGTATCTACTGGAGAGGTGAGTACCATTTTGGCAATATCCCGCTGGTGAATTACCTGCCGCACAAAATACGAGACCGCCTGGCACCGCACGTACGCGTTTACACCAGTAAAGACCTTCAGATTCTCCTCTCTGGTTTACAGGTGCAGTTAATTGAGCACAAGATCATTTTTGGCGCATATGATAATATCATTGCGCGCTGGCCCAGATTCGGGCGAATAATACGGGGTGGGTTACAAAATCTAGAGGATTCACCTGCCAGGATATTTGGCTTATCGCATTTCGTAGTACTGGAAAAGATCTAGGTTTTGACTCTAATTGAGCCGGAAATCGTAAATTCCATTCTTCAAGGGCCATTCATGACCGCATGCTCTGCACACAAACGCGGCAGGAGTAGTTTCAAAATCTGATTGATCGCAGATGATGCATCGAAAAATTTTGTCTGGGGGGGTGATAGGGGTTTTACCGATAGCGGATGTGGCAACAAAAACGCTGGGAGTGAACTGCCACCAATTTCCGGTCAGCTGGGCAAGGCCATCCATCTTCACCAGGATGTCTAGGGGAATCAGGCGTTTTAAAATCCCCAAACGAAAATGCGATACCGTCAGCTGGCGAGTGATTGTAAAATCACTCTGCTTCAACCAGTGGCGGATGGATTTGGGGTGGAAATCAAAGTTGAGTTCGGTAAATTCTATGGCTTCTGGTGTGAAAGGGCTCCAGGACTGGCGTCTCAGCAGGTAGCGCAATATCGCTTTCAGATTCTGCTTGTTGGCATATTCCAGAATAAAGGTTGCTCCGGGCTGGAGAGCAAAGCGGATTTGCTGCAGGGCGAGCTGAGGCTCTGCCATGTGGTGCAGGGTGCGGATCATGGTGGCGCTATCAAAGATGCCTGGTGAGAAAGGCAGACGATAGACGTCAGCAGCAACATAAATATACCGGTCGTCTCCACCAAGATTTGCCTGAGCTTGCTGGAGCTGCGTGGCTGAATAATCTACCAAAACCACTTTCTCAATGGCCTGGTAACGGGTGGTATTCCGCCCAGCCCCAGCGCCAATCTCCAGCATCAAGTTTCCTGACTTCGGCAACAAGCGGCTTAATGCCAACGCTTCAACCTGATCCTCATACTCACGATCACCCATTTCCCAGAAAACAGTCTGGTAATCTGATCCTTCGTAATCACATACTGGGGGTTTTTCAGGTTTGGTCATAAATGAAAAAGCACGCAAACTGTGGATTGATTGGTTCGCGTGCCCTTTTATAGCACAGATTTCGGAGCTTAAAGCGCTCGATTCTTCGAAAATCAGGCTGGTGCGATGGCTATATCTTCTTCGAACTTGGTTTCCAGTGTGTGGCCATTATAGCCGCGACCGAATGCGCGGTAATTAAATCCCAGCGCACGTAGTTTTTCTGGCTCGTAGATGTTTCGCCCATCAAACAAAACCGCCTTGTTCATCAGGTCCCTGACGCGTACCAAATCAAGGTTCTTAAACTCATTCCACTCGGTGACGATTACCAGTGCATCGCAACCAGTTGCCATTGAGTATGGATCCTCGGCCATCTCGACATCTGGAAGCAGCGGTTTGGCGACGGTCATGGCGACCGGGTCGAAAGCGCGCACCTTGGCCCCTCGTGCATGAAGGGACTCGGCGATATCGATTGAAGGAGCATCACGCATATCATCCGTATTCGGTTTAAATGACAATCCCAGTAAACCGATTGTGCACCCATCGAGGTCGCCCAGCATCTCCTGCAGGCGATCAGCAACCATCGGCCGGCGATCATTATTGATATCCATAACCGCATTCAACAGCTGGGGGTGGCGTCCTTTCTCCGCAGCCATATAAGCCAGGGCTTTGACATCCTTTGGAAAACAGGAACCGCCGTAACCCAGGCCAGCGTCAAGGAAGAAATGTCCAATGCGTTTGTCGTAACCCATACCAACGGCAACTTCCTTGATATCGGCACCCAGCTCCTCGCAAATATTGGCGATCTCGTTAATAAAAGAGATCTTGGTAGCCAAGAACGCGTTGGAGGCATATTTGATCATCTCAGCAGTGCGCAGGTCGGTGATCACGATCGGCGCTCGCAGGGGCAGGTGCAGGCGTGCTACGCGTTCAGCGGCTTCATGATCTAATGAACCCAGCACGGTACGATGGGGGTTCATAAAATCGCTGATCGCAGACCCTTCTCGTAAGAACTCCGGGCAGGAAACCACAGAGAATTCAATCGGTTGTGGCTGGTGGTTGGAAATGATTTCCGCTACCCAGTCACCCGTACCGACTGGTACTGTGGACTTGTTGATGATGATCAGGGGTTCAGTCATTTCAGCTGCAATTGCTTGGGCAACAGCAGCCACGTGCCTGAGATCTGCTTCGCCATCAACACCGGAAGGGGTGCCTACAGCGATAAAGGCAAATTCTGTTCCATTCAAAGCTTCAGGATAAGATGTGGTGAATGACAAACGTCCAGCGCGTACATTCCGTTCGACGAGCTCTTCCAATCCGGGTTCATAAATAGGCATTTCCCCGCGGCGCAGACCTTTTATCCGCTCTTCGCTAATATCCAGGGCAACCACGCGGTTTCCAAGATCTGAAAAACAGGCGGCGGTTACTAATCCGACATAACCAACACCAATGACACATATTTGCTTCATAAAATTTCCTCCAAATACCAGTTTTTAATAAATCGCGGGGACATTTAAGTTAAACAAACGATGAATCTCTCTTGATCGCTCATTTCCTCCCCGTTTTATGTTGAAATATACAAATTTTCATCATAATATATAACGTCGGTACCTTGCTTTTATTACACATAATAAGACAAAATTACACGTAAAAGATCATCCCGGGGCGATGACCTCTGTCACTTGTAAATTGGGTGAAAATACTCTAAAATATCGCTGATTGGACCAAATTATAATACCTAAAAGGAAAAAATTGCTATGCAAATTACTCGCCAAGCTGATTATGCCATGCGTGCAGTTGCCTACCTGGCGAATCTAGGCCCACAACAAAGGGCAGCAACCAGCCAAATTGCTGAAGACCAACAAATACCCCCTTCGTTTTTAGCTAAAATCGTCTCCCAGCTCTCAGTAGCAGGACTGCTTCAGACTTCGCGCGGGGCGCGAGGTGGGGTTTCGTTGGCTCGATCACCAGGGGAAATTTCATTCCTGGAAGTTGTTGAAGCGATTGATGGGCCAATTTTACTCAATGAGTGTGTAGTTGATTCTTCCGCCTGTACTTTTGGTGAAACTTGTTCGCTGCGCCCGGTTTTCTGCGAAGCACAGGCTGATCTTGTGAATCGTTTGGAATCCACTTCTTTCCTGACCGTAGTCGAAACCAACGGAAAAGAGGCTGTCCGATAAAACAGCTAACAAAATAAAAAGGTTTATCACTGATCCGCCTTCCTATTCCGAATTTTGCGGTATGATGGTAACGAAACGAGGTATGTAATGCCAAGTGGATTACCGATCGATCGCCAATGGGTTTTTGTTCTGGATGATGGGAGTCCGGTTGTTGATTGGGGTGATGACCTGATACAAGACCTGCTTAGTGGTGACTTCCTGGAAAGCAATCGGGAAGATCCTGGCCATCCAATTAGGGACGACGAGCTCGAATTGTTGAAGCGGGCTGGACGAATTGAACGCTTCGATTCTCGCCATGTGTATATTTTTTCATTGCCAGAACGCCCAAGACCGACAATCGAATAACGTATTTCACTGATTTTTTTACAAAAATTCCCCTTCCGGCGTATAATCCAAACCGGGAGGGGTTCTCTTTTTATATGAAGGAGTGGTTTATGATCGAGAAACGTGTTGTACGTGCTCCGAGAGGTACACAATTACACTGTAAATCGTGGTTGAGCGAAGCTCCATACCGCATGATCCAGAATAATTTGGATAGCGAAGTAGCTGAACGTCCTGAGGATCTGGTGGTTTATGGAGGCCGCGGTCAGGCAGCACGCTCTTGGGAAGCTTACGATGCAATCCTGGAGAGCTTACTCAATTTGGAAGATGATGAAACCCTGCTGGTGCAATCCGGAAAACCAGTAGCAATCTTCACCACTCATCCAGATGCCCCTCGGGTGCTGATCGCGAATTCAAATCTGGTGCCTCATTGGGCGACCCAGGAGCATTTTGATCACTTGGCGGCTCAGGGGTTGATCATGTATGGGCAGATGACAGCTGGCTCGTGGATTTATATCGGTACGCAGGGGATCCTGCAGGGGACTTACGAGACTCTTGGTGCCTTGGCGCGCCAGAGAGGCTGGCCATCATTAAAAGGTAAGTTCGTCCTCACGGCTGGCTTAGGCGGCATGGGGGGCGCACAACCCTTGGCGATCACCATGAATGAAGGCATTGGCCTGGTAGTGGAAGTTGATCCCGAACGGGCAAAACGACGCCTGGAAATTGGTTATATTGACCTGGTGGTGGATACGCTCGAAGAAGCGATGACCCTGGTGGAAGAAGCCGTAAATGCGGAAACCCCCCAATCGATCGGCTTGATCGGTAATGCTGCTGAGATATATCCCGAGCTCGCCTTGAGGGGGGTTGTTCCAGATGTGGTTACTGATCAGACTCCCGCTCATGATGTACTGATGTATATCCCGGCCGGGATGAGTGTTAGTGAAGCAAATCGCCTGCGTGAGGATGATCCCGACGATTACTGGCGCCAATCCATGGCTTCAATGGCCAAGCACGTCGAGGCGATGCTCGCGTTTCAAAAAGCCGGGGCGGAGGTATTCGATTATGGAAATAACCTGCGCCAAAGAGCATTCGATTATGGTCTCAAGGAGGCATTTAATTTCCCGGGGTTCGTCCCCGCCTACATCCGGCCGCTGTTCTGTGAAGGAAAGGGTCCCTTCCGCTGGGTGGCACTGTCTGGGGAAGCAGAAGATATTTACACGACTGACCAGGTGATCAGGGACCTGTTTCCCAAGGACGAGCACCTGCACCGCTGGTTGCGCATGGCGCGCGAAAAAATTCCCTTCCAGGGATTACCGGCACGGATCTGCTGGCTTGGCTATGGCGAAAGAGTTAAGGCCGGGTTGGCATTCAACGAGTTAGTCGCACAAGGGAAGGTCAAGGCGCCGATCGTGATTGGAAGGGATCATCTCGACTCCGGTTCCGTAGCCTCACCCAACCGGGAAACGGAAGGAATGTTGGATGGGACCGATGCGGTCAGTGATTGGGCGATCCTGAATGCCCTGATCAACGCTGTGGGTGGGGCGACCTGGGTGTCTTTTCACCATGGTGGTGGAGTGGGAATAGGCTATAGCCAGCACGCAGGACAAGTGATCGTAGCAGACGGCACCCCTCAGGCTGCTCAACGCCTGCAGCGGGTGCTGACCACTGATCCGGGGTTGGGGATCGTGCGCCATGCGGATGCAGGTTATCCAGAGGCGATTTTAGCCGCCAGACGGCATGGGATCCGGATGCCGATGCTGGAGGATAAATGAGATCTCCACTTTTATGGTTCGTGATCACCTTGTTGGCCATTATCCTCGTTACTGCTTTGGGTCCGGCAGAAAAATCACTAGGGACCAATGTGCGGGTGGTATATTTACACGGGGCCTGGGTTTGGACGGCATTGCTTTCCATTTATGCAGCTGCAGCGGTCGGGTTGATCGGGTTGATCTCGAGACGCGCAGTTGCTAATTACTGGTCACTTGCATTGGGGCGTACGGGTTTACTTTTCTGGATCACCTACCTGCCTTTATCCCTGTGGGCGATGGAAACGAATTGGAATGGATTATATCTATCCGAACCCAGGTGGCGAGTTGCGATCATTTTTACCATCGGTGGATTAGCGCTGCAGATCGGGATCAGTTTGCTTGAGAACCCCGCCTGGGCATCTGCGCTGAATATTGTGTACATGG
>Ga0316577_10001289_pt1 | contig 11703 bp, 6 predicted proteins | sample S5NA_FD_203073 | JGI IMG/M metagenome (GOLD analysis project Ga0316577, IMG submission 203073) | Rhizosphere microbial communities from salt marsh grasses in Alabama, United States - S5-7_050615r2r1 | ecosystem: Host-associated > Plants > Roots > Rhizosphere | place: USA: Alabama | collected... | reverse complement strand
GACCTGATCTATCGGGCGGCGACGCGTACGACCTTTCCGGGCTGGGGCTACATGCTGGAAGAGGGGGCCAGCACATTCTGGGAGCAGTGGGACGGGGCCAACTCCCGGATTCACAGCTCCTATCTGTCGATCGGCAGCTGGTTCTTCGAAGGGCTCGCGGGAATACGCCCCGATGAGGATGCTCCGGGCTTCCGGGTGGTCCAGGTCAGGCCTCCGTTGATCCGCGAGCTCGATCACGTCCGAGCCGAATACGACTCCATCCGGGGGCGGGTCGGCAGCGAGTGGGAGCGTTCGGATCATGCGCTCAGGCTCCGGATCCTCATTCCGGCCAACGCCACCGGACGGGTCTTTCTGCCCACCACCCAACCCGATGCCGTCACGGAATCCGGTGTGAAGGCGAGTGAGGCCCCGGGAGTTCACCGGATCCGCGTCGTCGACGGGTTCACCGTCATAGAAGTCGAGTCCGGACGCTACCGCTTCGCGCTCGCCGTTCCTTGAGAGGTGGCATGACGCTGAGGGGCTTGAGCTATACCGAGGAGGAGCGGGCCTTCCTGCAGCAGCGGGTGGCGCTCTTCTGGAAGGTCATCTTCCTGATCGCCCTCATCCCTGACGTGATTGTCTTCCTGCTGGATCCCGCGGGCAGCATGTTCCAGACCGGTGCCCTCATGGACCGGCTCTCGACATTGTTCTTCGGCTTGCTGTGGCTGGTGTGCCGGGGCGGCCGACGGCCGGCCTGGCTGGTGCTGGCGATCGAATGGGTGGGGCTGGCGGTCGTCTCTCTCGCGGTCTCGCTGACGGGGCGGTACCTCGTGACGGAAGCCCTGGCCGTCTTCATCAAACAGGTCCCGGGAACGGTCCCGGGGCTCGCCCTCGAGAAGGCGGCCGACGCCTACATCTCGATGATGTGCCTCACCGGCGGCGGCCTGCTGTTCTTCCTGCGGGCGGCACTCGTGCCGTCGCCCCCCTGGCGCACGTTCGCCCTGACCATCCTGCTCGGCAGCCCCTACATCCTGGTCCCCTGGTTCGTCCTGCCCGCTGGCACGGGCGCGCCAGCGTTCCGCACCGACCATTTCCCGATCATCGGCGTCGCCACCTACGCCATCTGGTGGGGCATCATCTCGGTCGGCACCACCGTCGTGTCGCACGTCGTCTTCGGCCTCCGGGCCGAGATCCGGGCCGCCCGTCGGCTGGGTCAGTACACGCTGGAGAGCAAGCTGGGCGAGGGAGGGATGGGCGTCGTCTACCGGGCGCGACACGCCATGATGCGACGGCCCACCGCGGTCAAGCTGCTGAAGCCCGAGCACACCGAAGACAGCCTGAAGCGCTTCGAGCGGGAGGTGCAGCTCACCGCGCGGCTCACCCACCCCCACACGATCACGATCTTCGACTACGGTCGCACGCCGGATGGGGTCTTCTACTACGCGATGGAGCTCCTCTCCGGCGCCCCGCTCGACCGGGTCGTTGCCGTCGCTGGCCCACTCCCGCCCTCCCGCGTTGTGCACGTGCTCTACCACGTGGCCGCAGCCCTGACCGAGGCCCATGACGCGGGCCTCATTCATCGCGACATCAAGCCCGCAAACATCATGCTCTGCCGGCAGGGCGGGATGCACGATTTCCCCAAGGTGGTGGACTTCGGCCTGGTCAAGGACCTGGAGCACGGGGGCGCGGTGGGCCTGACCCGGGCGGACGTCGTAGCGGGGACGCCGCTGTACCTCGCCCCGGAGGCGATCACCGCCCCGGACAAGGTCAACGACCGGTCCGATCTCTACTCGCTCGGGGCGGTCGGCTACTTCGCCCTGACCGGGAGACCGGTCTTCGAGGGGCGCACGCTCGTCGAGGTCTGCTCCCACCACCTTCACACCGCCCCCGAGCCGCCCTCGGGCCGGCTGGGGCAGCCCGTGCCCGCGGACCTCGAGTCGCTGATCCTCGACTGCCTCGAGAAGGACCCGGCTCGGCGGCCGGCCGGGGCGCACGAGATGTGTCGGCGACTGCAGGCCTGCGCGGCCTTCGGCGCCTGGACCACCGAGGACGCCCGAAGGTGGTGGGAGGAGAACGGCGGGGCCCTGGCGACCGAGCCGGAGGCCATCGACGACTCCGACGTGACGCTCACGCGCCAGCTTCACCGCCCGACTGCCTGAGTCCACCGCCGAAGGGTGGTATAAGGCCGCCGGAGGTCAGCCTTGCCCACACACACGACTCGATTCCGACGTTCATCCTCTTCCAGGCTGGCCGGGTTCGCCCGCTCCGCCGCACTCCTGGTCGCCACCGCTCTCGGGGCGGGGTCGGCCCCTGGTGCCGAGATCCCGACACCCTCCGAGTTTCTCGGCTTCACGGTCGGGGCGGACCGCACCGTCGCCGACTACCGGCAGATCCGCGGGTACTTCGACGTGCTCGACGAGGCCTCGCCCCGCGTCGACGTCGAGGTCCTCGGCGAGACCACCCTCGGCGAAGAGCTGTTCATGGCGGTGATCTCGTCGGAAGGCAACCTCGCCAACAAGGCCCGCCTGCAGGAGATCTCACGGAAGATCGCCGACCCGCGAGGCCTGAGCGATGCCGAGGTCGAGGCCCTCGTCACCGAGGGTCGGCTGGTGCTCCTCATCACCTGCAACATCCACGCGACCGAGGTCGGCGCGTCACAGATGGCGATGGAGTGGGCGCACGCGCTCGTCACCGCCGAGGACGAGGAGACGAGGCGCCGCCTGGACGAGGTGGTGCTGCTCCTCCTGCCGTCGCTGAACCCCGACGGACAGATCATGGAGACCGATTGGTACCGGAAGAACCTCGACACGGACTACGAGGGCGGCCAGATGCCCTGGCTCTACCACCACTACGTCGGCCACGACAACAACCGCGACTGGTTCATGCTGACCCAGAAGGAGACGAAGGCCCTCTCCCACGCCGTCTACCACCGGTGGCTGCCCCAGGTCTGGCTCGACGAGCACCAGATGGGCCGGACCGGTCCCCGCATGTTCCTGCCCCCCTACACCGAGCCGGTGGACCCCGACATCCACCCCCTCGTCTGGCGCGAGGTGAACCTGATCGGCGCGAACATGGCCCTGCGCCTCGAGCAGGCGGGGGAGTCCGGGGTCATCTACGGCTATTCCTTCGACGCCTACTGGCCCGGGGGCACGAAGAACACGGCCTGGTGGAAGAATATCTCCGGTCTCCTGACCGAGGTCGCCTCGGTGCGCTTCGCAACCCCCGTCCGCATCGAGCCCAACGAGCTGTCAGGGGGCCGCAAGGGGTTGGTGGAGTACGGTCCCCAGACCAGCTTCCCCAACCCCTGGCCGGGGGGCTGGTGGCACCTGCGGGACATCATGGACTACGAGCGGATCGCCTCCGACGCCATCCTCGAGACCTGCGCCGACCGTCGAGTGGATTTCCTGGGGAACGCGGTGGTGCGGGCCCGCGCCGCCATTGACACCTTCGCTGCGAGGGACGCCTACCGGATTCCCGCCGTTCAGCGCGATCCCGCGACCGCGGTGCGCCTGGCCGCGCTCATGGCCGAGCACGGGGTCGAGCTGTTTCGCTCTGAGAACGGCGACATCTATGTCCCTCTCGCCCAGCCCTACGGGCTCTTCGTGCACGAGATGCTCTCCGTCCAACGCTACCCGGAGGTGAAGCTCGTGTCTGGCAAGGACATCGTCCAGCCCTACGACGTGTCGGCGTGGACGCTGCCGCTCATGATGGGCGTCGAGGCGGAGCGGGCACAGATGCCGGAGGGGCTGGTCGCCTGGACCCCTCCGATCCCCAGCCTGCCCCTCGAGGGCAACGCCTTCGCGATCGCCCCGGGACTCCCCGAGGGCACACGGCTGGTGAACGCCGCCCTGCGGACGGATGGGCGGGTCCGGGTCGCCCGCCGCACCGTGACCGGCGGGGGCCACGACTGGCCGGCGGGCACGGTGTTCCTCGATGCCCAGGCGGCGAAAGGCGCGGCGGCCACGGCCGTGGCCGGACAGGTCTGGACCCCCGTCGAGGCGATCCCGGACGGGGCCGAGCCTCTCCCGGCACCGCGCGTCGGCCTCTACAAGCCCTGGCAGGCCTCGATGGACGAGGGTTGGACCCGCTTTGTGCTGGAGACCTACGGCTTCGAGCCCGAGAGCCTCGACAACGAGACCATCCGCAAGGGAGAGCTGCGCTCCTCCTACGACGTCATCGTGCTCCCCGACGTCCCGAAGGAGACGATCGAGACCGGGAAGCGTCCCCCGGGGCCGCCGGGGGCGATGCGATACGCGCCACAGCTCCCGCCGGAGTACCAGGGAGGTCTCGACGAGGACGGGGCGAAGGCCCTCCGGGAGTTCGTCGAATCCGGGGGGACTCTCGTCGCCCTCGCCTCCTCCTCGGAGTACGTCCTGGACGTGTTCGACATCCCGGTCGGCAACGCCCTCGGGGACGACGGAGAGGACTTCGCCTGTCCCGGCGCCCTCCTTCGCGTCGAGGTGGCGCGGGACCACCCGGTCACGTGGGGTCTGCCTCCGGAGCTCGCGGTCTTCCAGACCGACGACCTGGCCTTCGACACCGCGCTGCCGGGGGCGGAGATGGACCGCTGGGTGCTGGCCACCTATCCCCGGAGCCCGAAGGACGTTCTCCTCTCCGGCTGGATGCGCGGCCAGGAACGGATCGCCCGCCGCGCGGCGGCGGTGGCCACCACCTGGGGCCACGGAAGGCTCGTGCTCCTCGGGTTCCGGGCCCAGCAGCGGGCCCAGACCCCGGCGACCTTCCCGTTCCTCTTCAACGCTCTGTACTGGTCGACGGCACCGGAATCTCGCCCCTGATGTCGGAGGACGCCGTCGTCGCTCCGGTGCCGGAATCCGAGGCGGTGCGGCTCGCACGCGGGCTCTACGGGCTCGAAGCCGAGGCTCACGCCCTGCCCGGCGAGTACGACGCCAACTTCCGCCTGGCCACCGGGGACGGCGACGGCTTCGTCCTGAAGGTCATGCACCCGGAGCGCGAGCCGGGCATCGTCGAGCTCCAGTGCGCGGCGCTGCAGCACCTCGCCGAGCGTGCGCCCCAGCTCGCGCTCCCCCGCGTGCGTCCGACAACGAACGGAGACGACCTCGCCACCGCCGAGGTCGGTGGCGATCGACGGCTCGTGTGGATGCTCACGTTCGTGCCGGGGACGGTCCTTGCGAAGGCGAGCCCGCATTCCCCGGAGCTGCTCCAGAGCCTCGGCCGCCTGCTCGGCGAGATGGACGTGGCGCTGGCCGACTTCTCGCACCCGGCGGCGGGCCGGGAGCTGAAATGGGATCTTGCCCGCGCCGGGTGGATCCGCGGTCACCTCGACGAGATCGGCGATCGCCGGCGGCGGGCCCTCGTCGAGCGGGTCCTCGCGCTCTACGAGAGCGACGTCGTTCCGTCGCTGTCTCGCCTGCGCCGCGGCGTCATCCACGGTGACGCCAACGATCACAACGCGATCGCCGGAGACCCCCTGGCCTGGCCGCGCGAGATCGTGAGCGTCGTCGATTTCGGCGACATCCACCACGGTCTCCTGGTCGCCGAGCCGGCGGTGGCCGCGGCCTACGCGATCATGGGGAAGACGGATCCCCTCGCGGCGGCGGCCCGGGTGATCGCCGGCTACCACACCGCACTCCCGCTCGAGGAGGCCGAGATCGCGCTCCTGTACCCCCTCATCGGCACGCGCCTGGCGGTGAGCGTCACGAACTCGGCCCACATGAGGCGGCTGAGACCTGAGGATCCTTACGTGACGATCAGCGAGGCCCCGGCCTGGGAGGCGTTGGAGCGCCTGGCTGGGGCCCACCCCCGCCTGGCCCACGTCACGTTCCGGGCGGCCTGCGGCCTCCCGCCGGTCCCCGGGAGCGCGGCCGACTGGCTGCGCGCCCGCGGCGAGCACGCTGCCCCCGTTCTCGACGTGGATCTGCGGACGACACCCAGTCTCGTCTTCGACCTCGGCGTGGGCAGCCCCTTCCTCGGGGCCGACCCGTGTGAGGGCGAGGTCGAGGCCCTGACCCAGAAGATCTTCGGCGCGATGGAGAAGGCGGGGGTGCCGGTGGGGATCGGGCGCTATGACGAGGCCCGGGGGATCTACCTCTCGGGGCTCTTCGGCGCCGGCGAGCGCCCCGTCGACGAACGCCGCACGGTGCACCTCGGCATCGACCTCTTCGTGCCAGCGGGCTCACCCGTTCACGCCCCCCTGGAGGGGATCGTCCACACGCTCGCGAACAACACGGCCCCGCAGGACTACGGCCCCCTCGTGATCCTGCGCCACGAGACCGACGACGGTGGTTCGCTCTTTACGCTCTACGGCCACCTGACCGAGGACACGCTCGAGGGCCTCGAGGTCGGCCAGCGGGTCGCGCCCGGGCAGCGGATCGCCCGGGTGGGGGCGCCCCCGACGAACGGCGGCTGGACTCCGCACCTCCACTTCCAGATCGTCCTCGACCTGCTGGAGAGGAACGCGGACTTCCCGGGCGTGGCTCACGCCAGCCAGCGCGCGGTGTGGACGGCCCTCTCCCCGGACCCCAACGTCCTGCTCGGCATCCCTTCCGATCGCTTCCCCGCCCCGGATCCCGGCTGGTCGAACACGTTGGCCGGTCGGCAGCGTCACCTCGCCCCGAGCCTCGGCGTCTCCTACCGACGACCGCTGAAGATCGTCCGCGGGTGGAGACAGTACCTGTACGACGAGACGGGACGGGCGTATCTGGACGTCTACAACAACGTGCCCCTCGTCGGGCACGGCCACCCGCGGGTCGTGCGGGCGGCTCAGGAGCAGCTCGCCCTCCTGAACACGAACACGCGCTATCTCCACGACACCATCGTGCGCTTCGCGGAGCGGCTGACCGCCCTCCTTCCGGAGCCGCTGAGCGTGTGCGTGTTCCTGAACTCGGGAAGCGAGGCAAACGAGCTGGCGCTGCGCCTGGCCCGGGCCCACACCGGGCGGCGGGACGTGATCGTCCTGGAGCATGCCTACCATGGGCACACCACGACCCTCGTCGACCTGAGCCCCTACAAGTTCGAGGGGCCGGGAGGTGAAGGGAGACGACCCTGGGTGCACGTGGCCCCCCTCCCCGACGTCTACCGGGGACGCTGGCGGCGCGACGATCCGGAGGCCGGGGTGAAGTACGCGCAGCGCGTGGGCGCCATCGTGGCCCATCTCCGGGTGGAGGAGCGAGGGCCGGCCGCCTTTCTGGGCGAATCCGTGCCCAGCGTGGCCGGTCAGATCGTCTTTCCCCCGGGCTACCTGGCCGAGGCCTTCCGGCACGTGCGCGAGGCCGGTGGCGTCTGCATCATGGACGAGGTGCAGACCGGCTTCGGGCGCCTGGGCTCCCACCGCTGGGGCTTCGAGAAGCAGGGCGTCGTGCCTGACATTGTGGTCCTCGGCAAGCCCATCGCCAACGGGTTCCCGCTTGGAGCGGTCGTGACGACGCCGGAGATCGCGGCCTCTTTCGACAACGGCATGGAGTTCTTCAGCACCTTCGGCGGCAACCCGGTCGCCTGCGCGGCGGGGCTCGCGGTCCTCGACGTGCTGGAGGAGGAGCACCTCCAGGACCGGGCCTGGCGGGTGGGCCAGCATCTCCTCGCGGGGCTGCGTCGGCTCCAGGAGCGGCACAATCTCATCGGGGACGTGCGCGGCGCGGGGTTCTTCCTCGGCGTCGAGCTCGTACGGGACAGAACGACCCTCGAGCCAGCGAGCGAGGAGGCCGCGTACGTGGTCGAGCGGCTGCGCGAGCGGGGCGTCCTCACCGGGGTGGACGGCCCGGGCCACAACGTGCTCAAGCTGCGCCCGCCGCTCATCCTCAGCCGGGAAGATGCGGATCTCTTCCTCGCGATGCTCGGCGAGGTCCTCGCAGAGGACGGGGCGCAGCCTGGATCGGATAGATCTCCTTAGTGGTACGTCACCGAAGTCGCGTTCGTGGGATGGGCGTAAGGCGCGCAGGCGGCCGGGGCCCCCGACGAGGACGCAGCTGCCCTTCGAAGCTGAAGCGCCCGCAGGCGGGGTGGCACGCCGAGCGCCCAACGCTCCAGAAACACACACGACTTCGGTGACAGGACACGCCAGGGCCCGTGCGGGCTCGTGTGCGCGCGGTGGCTCTACCGCTTCGCCAGGATGGCCTTGACGACCGCGGCGCCGTGGAAGCGGCCGGTTTCGATGAAGGTCAGGTTCGTGTCCCGGCCGGAGACGATCGAGCCGGCGAGGTAGATCCCGGGGACATTCGTCTCGAACGTGGCGGGGTCGTGCTGGGGCTTCAGGCTCTCGGGGTCGACCCGGACGCCGGCACGACCCAGCAGATCCGGGTCCGGGTGGTAGCCGGTCAGGAGGAAGACGGCGTCGGCGGCGATCTCCTCCCGCCCCTCCGGGCTCTCGACGACCACGTGGCTAGGGGTGATCTCGACCACGCGGCTCTCCAACCGGGCCGCGATGGATCCTTCCTTGATCCGGTTCTCGATGTCGGGACGGATCCAGTATTTGATGCTGTTGGACAACGCCGCGCGCCGATGGACGAGGGTCACCGTCGCCCCGGCGCGGTAGAGCTCGAGGGCCGCGATCGCCGCCGAGTTCTTCCCACCCACCACGACGGCGCGCTTGCGGTAGAAGGGGTGGGGCTCGTCGTAGTAGTGGGAGACGTGGGGCAGATCCTCGCCAGCGATGCCGAGCTGGTTCGGGTGGTCGTAGTAGCCGGTGGCGAACACGACGTTGCCGGCACGCCGGAGGCGCTCGGAGTCCGACGAGCTGGGCCCGCCGGACTCGACGACACGGGTGACGACCCGAAACGCATCCCCGTCCCAATCCACGCCCGTGACCTCCTCGCCCAGGGCGACCTCCAGGCCGAAAGTCTCCACGACGCGGCGGTAGTACTTCAGGGCCTCGAGGCGGGTGGGCTTCTCGTAGGGCGTCACGAACGGCAGCCCCCCGATCTCCAGAAGCTCGGGGGTGGTGAAGAACGTCATCCCGTGGGGGAAGTGGAAGATCGAGTTCACCAGGACGCCCTTCTCGATCACCTCGCAGGAGAGGCGGGCCCCCTCGGCGGCGATGGCCACCGCGAGACCAGCCGGCCCCGCCCCCACCACGACGACATCAACATCAGCTTTCATGGTGCTCCTCGAGACAGTCTGAACGGGCGCCCATTCTGGACCGCGCGGGGGCCGGAGCCCAAGCCGGCCCCTTCGCGGGTCACGCGGGAAGATCGTGGAAACCGTGGATTCCCTGGACCCGGGGCACCGTTCTCGCTATAGAATCCCACCCACAACAGAAGGGAGACATGCTGATGGCTGGAGCAGGCGACACTCAGGGCGGTACCAAGGTCAATCGACGCACGTTCGTGAAGGGCAGCGCCGCGGCGGCCCTCACCGCGGCCTCCTGGTCGCGGGTCTACGGGGCGAACGAGCGCATCGGCGTGGGCATGATCGGAGTCGGGCTCATCGGGCGGATCCATCTCCGGAACTTCCTGAAGCTGCCGGATGCCGACATCGTCGCGGTGTCCGAGGCCTACGAGCCGCGCATGGAGGCCGCCGCGAAGCTCATCGGCAAGCCGATCACCCGGTATCCGGACTTCCGCAAGTTGCTGGAGAGCAAGGACATCGATGCGGTGGTGGTCGGCACGCAGGACCACTGGCACGGCCTGATGACCATGATGGCCTGCGCCGCGGGCAAGGACGTCTACGTCGAGAAGCCGATGACGCTGTTCGTACGCGAGGGCCGGTGGATGACGGAGGTGGCGAAGCGCCACGGCCGGGTGGTCCAGGTGGGGACGCAGCAGCGCTCGGGGCTGAACTACCAGAACGCACGGCAGCTGATCCAGGAGGGCTATCTCGGCGACATCATCGCGGTGCAGGTGTCGTACTTCCGCAACACGATGCCCGGGTGGGGCAGCCCGCCAGACCAGGATCCGCCGCCGGGCCTGGACTGGGAGATGATGCTGGGACCCGCGCCGGAGCACCGGTACAACCCGCTCCGCGGCATCTACCACTTCCGGTGGTTCTGGGACTACTCGGGTGGGCAGATGACCAACCTCGGTCAGCACTCGCTCGACATCGTGCACTGGATCATGGGCGTGGACGGTCCGACGGCGGTGAGCAGCACCGGCGGGCGGTTCAGCCTGAAGGACATCTGCGACGTGCCGGACACCCAGGACGTCCTGCTCGAGTACCCGGGGTTCGTGGTGAACGTGCAGTATCGGGAGGCCACGTCGATGCCGAGCGGAAGCGGTATGGGCGGGCTCGTGTTCCAGGGCACCAAGGGCAGCATGGTGCTCGGTCGGGCCGGGTACGAGGTCTTCCCCAGCCCAAAGAGGAACCCCACCAACATCGTGGCTGCGATCATCGGGGGACACCCGGTGGGTGGTCCGCAGCCCGTCGACGAGCCGGAGGGACAGACCTGGACGGACCCGGCGACGATGGCCGGGGACTGGCAAGAGCAGTACGTGATGCACGAGCAGAACTTCCTCGACTGCATCAAGTCGCGCAAGACGCCGATTGCCCCCGTCGAGAGCGGCCACCAGGTCGTCACCGCCTGCCACCTCTCCAACATCTCGCTCCGGCTCAACAGGAAGATCACCTGGGACGCGGAGAAGGAGGAGATCGTTGGCGACGCCGAGGCCTCCAAGATGCTGGCCCGACCCTACCGAAGCCCCTGGGACAAGGAGCTGGCCAGCCTCAAGGTGACGTGAGCGATGCCCAACCGCAGAGAGCTGCTGATGTCGATGGGCGGCGCCCTGATGACGTCGACTCTCGGAGGGAGAGGACCCCTGCGCGCGGCCTCGCGGTCGCCGGCGAGCGGCGTGGGGGTCTGCATCTACTCTTATCACCTTCGATTCCGGTCTGACCGGTCGTTCTTCGAGCCAATGAACGTCCTGGAGTACTGTCACGGCATCGGCGCCGGCGGGATCCAGGCGTCCATCGGAACGAAGGACGAGAAGTACACGAGCACCCTCCGCGCGAAGGCGGAGGAATACGGGATGTTCGTGGAGGGGATCGCCGGCCTGCCCGTCGATGACGGGGACGTGGAGCGGTTCGAGGCCGAGGTGGTGACGGCGAAGGAGGCCGGCGCCGGGGTCGTGCGCGTGGTCGTGACGCCCGGTGCCGGCCGGCGCTTCGAGGAGTTCGACACCTGCGCCGGTTTCAACGAGGCCTGGAAGACCGGCCGGGAGAGGCTGGAGCGTGGGGCGCGGGTGGCCGAGCGTCACCGTGTGCGGCTCGCCGTCGAGAACCACAAGGACGCACGGATCGACGGGATGCTCGAGGCACTTCGCAGCGTCGGCAGCGAGTTCGTCGGGATGTGTCTGGACATGGGCAACAGCCTCTCGCTGCTCGAGGATCCGATGGACGTCATCGAGGCGTACGCCCCGTACACCTTCTCCGTCCACCTGAAGGACGTCGCCGTTCGAGAAGACGAAGATGGTTTCCTCATGGCACAGGTGCCACTCGGCGACGGAATGATCGACCTGTCGCGGACCGTGAAGACCATTGCCGCCCACCGGCCGGAGGCCAAGTACAGCCTGGAGATCATGACGCGCGACCCGATACGGGTACCGTGTCTCACCGAGAAGTACCTCGCCTCCATGTGCGAGGTGCCCGCGAACGATCTCGCACGGACGCTGAGGATGGTGAGGGCATGGGGGCGCAAGGAGCCGCTGCCCCAGATCAGCACGCTGGAGCAGTCGGAGCAGCTCCGACTCGAGGACGAGAACGTCAAGAAATCGCTCGCCTACGCCGGCGAGCATCTCGGTCTCTAGACAGAACGCCGGC